>JAEEGJ010005577.1_pt1 | contig 39267 bp, 35 predicted proteins | sample 8958761 | NCBI WGS metagenome assembly JAEEGJ01 (sample SAMN16246546, study PRJNA631951) | gut metagenome | biome: gut microbiome; feature: rumen; material: RS-attached | host: Bos | place: Iran: Karaj | collected 2018-10 | reverse complement strand
CCACGAGAATCTCTTTCTCCCTTTCGGAGAGAGTTTCGCGCTCCTCCCGGGCATCCTTACGGCGGTTGTAGGAGCCATCGTTGCTAAGAATCTGGACCATAGGTTCGAGAATCTCCTCCTCGACGGCGGTATGGCGGGCAAGGTCGTATTCGAGCGAGCAGATCAGATAGAGGGTCTGCATGCGCAGGGAAGAGTCGCACTCTTCCGGGAGGGAATTCATCACCAGGCTCTTGAGGTCGGATATCTTCTCGTTGATGCTGTTGTGGTCGTCGGTAAAGGACTCTATGGGGTACCTTCCCGTTCCGCGTCCTTCCATCAGTGTGCGTATATGTGGCAGAACATTCTTTTCTTCGAAAGTGAAGTGGCGGTTCAATTCCTCTTCGTAGTCCTGATAGAATTTGCGGAACACCTTTTTCTGGGCCTCGTTGCAAGGAGCGAGAAGGCGGTACAGAAGTTCGGAAAGGGATTTGAGCGCGGTGTCGAGATAATATTCGTGCGAGCGGTGGAGGTATTCCACAACATCCTCGATGCACCCTTCACGGAGCATCCTGTCGGAAGGCTTGAACTGCTCGTCGATATGGAAGTTGTAGAGCATCATGAACGTCCCTGGGTCCATCGAGTGCTCGCTACAGACGTCTCCGACGGTCATGTCGCCGAAATTGCCGTGTATGCCCAGACGTTCCAGGAGTCCGATGACCTGGAAGTTCCTGTCCACCAGTTCGGATATCCTGATGTTGGGATTGAATTCCGTCAGTGCCATGTTTCGATTGTCTTTCCTCAGCAAAGATAATTCTTTAAATGCGAATAGATTCCGCGGAAAAGCAAAAATCCCCATAAATGGGGATGCTGCATTGTCAAATATGCCGTAACTTTGCAGTTTGAGAACGATCAGCGATTGATATATGACACTTAAAGACTTGAAGGTCGGAGAATCCGCCGTAGTGAAGAACGTTGGCGGTGAAGGTGCGCTGAGGCAGCATTTCCTGGACATGGGCTTGATTCCTGGAGCGGGCGTCCGGCTCGTCAAGACGGCGCCCATGGGTGACCCGTTGGAAATCAAGGTCCATGGATATGCGCTTACGCTGCGTCTGTCCGAAGCCTTGAACATAGAGGTCGAGGAGGGTTCCCCCCTGGAGCCTGACGTTACCGTGCCCCTCGACGAGGATTTTGGCTATAACCTTTCCCTGCACGAACACAACGCCCATCCGGGCTTCGGTGAAGAAGGCCGTTACCATTCAAAGGAGGACGAGCATCCTCTCCCCAAGGAAGAGATTCTCACCTTTGCCCTGGCAGGCCAGCAGAACTGCGGTAAAACCACCCTTTTCAATCAACTGACCGGTTCGAACCAGCATGTGGGCAATTTCCCCGGCGTGACCGTCAGCCGCAAGGACGGTGTCATTAAGGGTTATCCCAACACACGCGTCACCGATCTTCCGGGAATATATTCCCTTTCGACCTATACCGCCGAGGAGATGGTCTCAAGGAGTTTCATACTCGACGAGAAGCCCAAGGCCATCATCAACATCGTCGATGCAAACAATATCGAGCGTAACCTCTACCTGACGATGCAGCTGATGGAACTGGACGTCCCCATGGTCCTGGCTCTCAATATGATGGATGAGCTGAGGGGCAATGGTGGATCCGTACGTGTCAATGAGATGGAGCGGCTGCTCGGCATCCCCGTCGTGCCTATTTCCGCTGCGAGCGGAGAGGGCGTGGCTGAGCTTGTGGAGCACGCTGTCCATATTGCGAAGTATCAGGAAAAGCCCGGCCGTCAGGACTTCTGCAGCAAGGAGGACCACGGCGGAGCGGTCCACCGCTGCCTTCACAGTCTCATGCATCTGGTGGAGGACCACGCGCAGCGCGCCGGAATGCCTGCCCGCTTCGCCTCCAGCCGCCTTGTAGGCGGAGACGAGGCCGTCGCCGAGCGCCTCGGACTGGACCGCAACGAGCAGGAGATGGTGGAACACATCATCACCCAGATGGAGGAGGAACGCGGCCTTGACCGCCACGCGGCCATGGCCGACATGAGATTCTCCTTCATCGGCCGCCTCTGCGCCCAGACGGTTTCCAAGCCGAAGGAAAGCAAGGAGTATCTCCGCAGCCTGAAGATAGACCGCGCCCTTACGGGCAAATGGACGGCCATCCCCGCCTTCATCGCCATCATAGCACTGATATTCTGGCTTACCTTCGATGTCATCGGCCTGTGGCTTCAGGATCTGCTGGCGGCAGGAATCGACAGTCTCGGGGCCGCCGTGGATTCCGCTTTCGTCCGCTGGGACGTGAGCGAGCCGGTCCGGTCGCTGGTCGTCGATGCCATCTTCGGGGGAGTGGGCTCAGTCCTTAGTTTCGTCCCCATCATCGTAGTGCTGTTTTTCTTCCTCAGTCTGCTGGAGGACAGCGGCTACATGGCCAGGGTCGCCTTTGTGACGGACAAGCTGCTGCGGAAGATCGGGCTGTCCGGCCGCAGCATCGTGCCGATGCTCATCGGCTTCGGATGCTCCGTGCCGGGCGTGATGGCCACCCGCACCCTGCCGTCCTCGCACGACCGTCGCCTCACCATCCTCCTCATCCCGTTCATGAGCTGCTCGGCCAAGATCGCCATCTACGGCTTCCTGGCCAGCGCCTTCTTCCCCGGAAAGGCCGGCCTGGTGATGGTGTCGCTCTATCTGCTGGGTATCGTCGTGGGTATTGTTACCGCTCTGGTTTCCAAGGTCTTCCATCATCAGAAGGACACTACTCCCTTCGTGATGGAACTGCCGGTATACCGCATCCCGAGGGCGCGCAATGTATGGCATCTGCTCTGGGACAAGACCAAGGATTTCATCCAGAGGGCCTTCACCGTAATATTCGTGGCGACGATAGTCATCTGGCTGTTGCAGTCCTTCGACTTCCATCTGAACTTCGTCGAGGACAGCAGCGAGAGCATACTCGCCTGGCTCGCGGGCCTGATCGCACCCGTCTTCAGCCCTCTCGGGCTGGGTGACTGGCGCATCGTCACCGCCCTCATCACCGGCTTCCTCGCCAAGGAGAGCGTCGTCTCGACCATGGAAGTGCTGGGCGTGACCGCTGCCCTTACTGCGGCTACCGCAGTGCCGCTGCTGGTGTTCTGCCTCCTTTATACGCCCTGCGTCGCCGCCATCGCGTCCATACGCCGCGAGCTCGGCTCGAAATGGGCGTTCTTCGTAGTGATTTTCCAATGTGCCATAGCCTGGGTCTGCGCCCTGGCAGCCTATCTTATATTCGCATGAACGCCGCCAGCATAATCATACTCGCTGCAGTCGCGGTGCTGGCCTTCCTCGCCCTGCGCACTGCGTTGCGCAAGGACGGCGGCAGCTGCTCCTGCTGTTCACAGAAGGGCAGCTGCCCGTACAGCGGCAGCAAGGAGTGTCATTGTAAGGATTAGACCAGACCGTCGGGAAGATCCATGACGATCTCTCCGGCTTCAGGATCTACGGACAGGATGAAATCCTCGTGGAGAGGTATCATCGCCTGCCCGTTTTCCGTATCCACATAGAGACAGGGATTGCCGGGAATGTCTTCGTAGTCAGTGATTTCGCCCACGCGGGCGTCGCGATTGAAGAGGACCAGGCCGACGAAGTCGTCGAGCGACGGACCTTCGTCCTCGTCCCAGCCCGCTACGCTGTCCTCCTCTGCGAGGACGGCGCGGCCGACGAGTTCTTCCGCATCTTCGAGCGAGATGACGTCGGTGAGGTGGACAATGGCCTTGTCACGGCCTTTCCTGGAGAATGAATCAAAGAAAAAGGGAACCGGCAGTCCATCGAATTCGATGAACACCGGTTCCTGTGGATCGATGTCTTCAGGCATGATGTCGCGGAATCCAAGCAGGATACCTCCATCAGTGCCATGGGACTTCAGTACCTTGGCAATCTGTACGAGACGGTCGGATGGAGTCTCGGACATGGGATTAAGCCTCGGCGGCTTCCTCTGCGGTCTCGGCAGCGGCGGCGGCAGCCTCTTCGGCAGCCTTGGCCGCGGCAGCGGCTTCAGCCTCGGCCTTCTTCTTGGCGATGGCCTCGGCGCGCTCCTGGTTCACCTTTGCTTCAGCCTCGGCGGCAGCCTTGGCCTTGGCGGCGGCGTCCTTGGTGAGACCCTGCTTCTTGGCAGCGATCTTGGCGTCCCTCTGTGCCTTCCAGTCGACGAACTTCTTGTCAGCCTGCTCCTGGGTGAGAGCACCCTTGGCGACACCACCCTCAAGGTGATGGCGGAGGAGGACACCCTCGTAGGAGAGGATGCGGCGGGCGGTGAGGGTAGGCTGGGCGCCTACGTTCAGCCATGCCAGAGCCCTCTCGGAGTTCAGGACGATGGTAGCGGGGTTGGTGTTCGGATTGTACGATCCGAGCTGCTCGATGAAGCGACCGTCGCGCGGTGCGCGGGAATCTGCCACTACAATGTGGAAGAATGCGAAATTCTTCTTACCGTGGCGCTGTAAACGAATCTTAACAGCCATTGTGAATCTGTTTAATTAAAAATTGTACTTAAGCCTTTCCTACCCGAGGAAAGTGGCTGCAAAGTTACTGATTTTTTCTATATTTGCAAGCACTTAACCAGTACCAATCAAGTCGATATAAGATGAAACAGATTGTAACCCATTTCACTGACAACGACCTTTACACCTTTACCTGCCAGTACTACATCCTTATGCGTTATCCCCGCGCCGAAGTCGAGTATTCGTTCTTCGACCGCAACGGCACCAAATACCCCAAGGGTTTCGCCGCCCTCCTGCAGGAGCAGATAGACGGAATGAAGGACGTGGTCTGTACACAGGAAGAGGCAGACTACATGCGCGACAGCTGCTATTTCCTTCCCCTGTGGTACTTCACTTTCCTGAAGGGTTACCGTTTCAACCCCAAGGAGGTACACATCTCCCAGGATGAGGAGGGGCATCTCGACATCAAGGTCAGGGGCAAATGGTTCTCCACCATCATGTGGGAGATGCCCATCCTGTCCTCGATTTCCGAACTGATGCACACACTTCAGGGAGACCTTGAGACCTATGATCCCGAACTCGAGGCGCGCCGTGCCTGGGACAAGGCCGTGCAGATCTTCTCCAACGGCCTGACCTTCGGCGACATGGGCACGCGCCGCCGCCTGAGCTTCGACCATCAGGAGATGGTTGTCCGGACTATGAAGGAGGTCTATGAGTCGCAGAAATGGCCCGGCATATTCACCGGTACCAGCAATGTCTGGCTGGCCATGAAGTACGGCACCAAGTGCCTCGGCACCATGTCGCACCAGCTCATTTCCTTCGAGGAGAACGTCAGCGGCGTCTTCGAGTGCAACTTCAACGTCATGAGGAAGTTCAGCGACGTTTATGACGGTGACAACGGTATCTTCCTCTACGACTGCTTCGGCGACAAGGTTTTCTTCTCCAACCTCTCCAAGCGCATGGCCATGATGTACAAGGGCCTTCGCGTGGACAGCGGCAATGAGGAGGAGCAGACCGAGAAAATCATCGAGAAATACAAGTCCCTCGGCATCGACCCCGCTACCAAGCAGGTGGTCTATTCGAACGGCCTCAATATCGACCGCGCCATCGAGATCCATAAGTACTGCGCCGGTCGTGTATTGGATTCTTACGGTGTCGGCACCTTCCTGACCTGCGACGTCGTGAACTGCAAACCTATGAACATCGTCGTCAAGCTCACCCGCTGCCGCATCACCGAACTCCGCGAGTGGCACGACTGCGTCAAACTTTCTTGCGACAAGGGCAAGACATTGGGCAATCCCGGCAAATGCGCCTATCTCCAGTCGATAATCGGCGATTGACGCGCGTAAGATTGACTTTTTTTAAATAATCAACATATCTTTGCAGATACAAAAATGTAATGTTATGAAAAGAATCTTAGTTTTAATTGCAGCGTTTGTCTTTACTGCGACAGCAGTTTCCGCCCAGGTGGCTCCTCGCATGAAATACAAGGAGCTCAAGGATTCCTACAATCCCAAGGAGTATGTCAAGTCCGCCAACGACCCGTATTCCCCGGGTTGGTCCGGTTTCGCTTCCTTCGTCCTGCCTGGACTCGGACAGGTAATCAGCGGTGAGACCGGCCGTGGCATCGCATTCTTTGCGGGTGACCTGGCCATCGGTGTAGCGGCCAATCTCTGTGCCGACAAATTTATGAAATACGTGCAGACTGACGCTAATGGCAAGCCCTTGAAAATCGACGGCAAATACGTCTATACCGACGATGCCGCCGCCGGCAAATGGGCAGGTGCGATCATCGGCGTCAGCGCCATCGGCGTCGCGAATTACATCTGGAACATCTGCGACGCACGCAAGGTGGCCAAGGTGAAGAACATGTACTATCAGGACCTTGCCGGCAAGCACGCCGTCGGTCTTGACCTGTATCCTTCCTTCGACTATGCTATGACAGGAGAAGGCGCCAGGGTAGTCCCCGGAATGACTCTTTCCCTCCAGTTCTAGTAAATAATCTGCATTCCAAACAGAGGGAGCAAGTCATCTTGCTCCCTTCTTTTTTTGCAGTTTTCCACAAAAAATTTGTGTTTTCAAGAATTCGCAGTATATTTGCAATCCCAAACCATGCGGTAGTGGTGAAATGGTAGACACGCTACTTTGAGGGGGTAGTGCCCGTTGGGGTGTGTGAGTTCGACTCTCACCTACCGCACCGAAACCGGCTTCAGAGACACTCTGAGGCCGGTTTTCTTTTGTTTTTGGCGACATTTTGGCGACTTGTGGTATAGTTCCGCTGCAAAGTGACCTCTTACAATTCACCTAACATCAATGCTGGATTCGCCTCAAAAAAGCACTTACTGTATTAATCAAATAAACACTATTTAATCTTATGTAAATGATAATCGTGTAAAGCCTTGAAGTTGATGCCTTCCTCTTCACAAAACTTTTCCATTTTCGGAAGTGGACTTCTTGATTTATAGAGCTTGTAATACTTGTCTAGCTGTCGTTTTGAATAATGACTTCTTTTATACGTTTTATATGAGTACTTTATTAGAGGCAGTAATGATGGAATATAAACAATTGATGATAATTCCGTTTGCAAAACATCTAAATAGGGTTTTATAGGTCGATCACCGTCTCCAGATGAAATTGCTTGACCGGTAACATCAAGATATGGTTTTGCAACACTCGACATTTTATGACCTTTTCTCGTATCAAACGCTAATGCATCATTGTAATCCTTTGCTCTATCGCTTACTTCGCTAAGAATGTAGGATAAATAATAGTGAGTGTATATCCGATTCCTTAGTAACTGCCAAAATACGGGAAACACTAATGTAAATACAAGAAACGCTTTAGCAAAAGATGCCATCACTGGACAATTACCGTTAATATATGGTTTAAAAGCATCTAAATTTGGCAGTATATGATAAACCACGTAAACAAATAAAGAAAGGAATCCAGCAGATAATAACACTCTCCACCATGTTTTCATAAACACTTCATCAAATACATAAATAACGAGTGTGAGTAAGAATAGTGTAGAGTATATGCCTGCCTGTCCCACTTGTCCTATCTGTGAAATGGTGTTTTCGTACCCAATAACGATCAATAATAAAACTGTTAATGAAAACATCAACGTCCCTCGTTTCCTTGACCTTTTTTCTTCTTTAACAGAAGACTCTGCAGCGGCATAGACTGTTGGTCGTTTAGCTAAATCAGGCATTGAGATAGATTCAAGTCCATTTCGTAGTTTTTTCGCGTAATCTGGAGTCCAAAAACGACGAAGTAACAAGTCATCAAGGCTTATTGTCAAATAGATTGCAGAAAACAACTCAATGAATGATGCGAAATCTGATATCATACGCCGAACTTTGAATATCTGTTGGAAAGAACCCGTTGCAGTTCTTTGTTTACTTCAAAAATGCCGTCAACTCTTTTATTACTCTCACCGTCATATTTAATCTTAGTATGGTAGGCTGGATAATCTACATTTTTGGCATCATTGTTCTCCCATTGCATCGGTCTAAGATTCACAGACTCGTCTATCTCCTCTTCAGTGGCTCCTTTACTTAACAAAAAAGCTTTGGGGACAACATGATCAACTTCCCAGCCGCAATCGTCAGAACGGTCTCCATATTTTGACCACCGAATTAATGCCCCACAAGGATCTAATCGATACTCTTCTAGTTCTTTCCCTTCAATTGACCTCAATCTTTCCCAGATTTCTCGTCTTTTAGTCTCATTTATCATAGTAATTAAAGATTATTAATCTTAAAAAACAGAGTTACGGGAGTTCTATTTTTACTAAATAAAACTCATTGTCAGCCATGCTTATGCCGTATAGTTCTTTATCGTTTCGTGCTGTGATTTTAAATACAGGAATGTCAATAGAATAATGGATGGATTCTTTACCATTCCAGTTAAAAACAGAAATAGCATTCAAGTCCTCGGGGTTCTTGCTCCCAATGAGGATTGAATAGATCCGCTTATCTGTTGAGGTTAAATCTGAAAAACCGAAATACATTTGAGGAGTTTCCCATAAAGAACCATTTTTGAATTCAACTAAGGGTGGATACATGTCTCTCTCTGTGACTTTGCTTAAGTCTCTGTCCAATGCAAATATTTCGAGAATTGCTCCCATGAATGTTCCTGTTGCCATCATTTTCCCATTAGGAGAAATAGTTACGGGGGTGCTGATAAAGGCAAGCCTTTGCACCTTGTCATCAACGGGGAAGTCATTATAGACATTCATTACACCGCTGTTATCAGCTAAGGCAAAACGTCCTTGTTCGCCGGGCTCTGTATCGAATTGTCCATCGTATAGAATAGAATCCTTTTTGAGATACCATGCTCTTCGAACGACAGAAGCACTGCTATCCGCTGGAATTTCTGATAGAAAGCGACCATCAACCTCGTAATGAACAAGTTTCTTGGTAGAAGAATCAAACACAGATAATGTTTTCCCGTCTCTATCCATTACAATCGAGGCGGCAGACAGAATCTCTCCCGGTCCACGACCATTTACGGCAAAACTACCAAGATATGATCCGTCATGTGTAGAATAGCGATGTATCCACTTCCCATGACTAGAAGAGAGAATTAAAACATTGTCATTAGCGATGATAATATCTTTGGGGTATGTTATTTCGAGAGGATCATCTGAAAGATAACGGCAAATCGCACTATCGTTTTTTGGGAAAGAGGGTTCTGAATAATCAGAATCAGTATTTGAGCATCCGATTGCCGAAAAGAAGGTGAGGGTTATCAATATGAGGCTCCGCATATACATGTCCCTCTAAGTCTGATTCCATGTCCATAACCGCCGTTCGTTGCCTCCCACGTGCGAAAGCAATTAGGACATACGTATCGGCAGAACATCGTATAACTAAACATATCACATTCTATTTCCATCCCTGTACCCGATTCAGGTGACGCGAGGGCTTCTACATTAGCATCAATAAAAGCATCTCTGTCAGTCTTATTGACAATGGTTGTAACGGCGATAGAAGATGCTAACAAGCAAAATAAAAAAAGATAGTAAACAAAACGATGTTTCATAAAATAAGGAATTTTAGTTGTTTATAACCTGAAAAAAAAGAGTGCGTAATTCGTTATTTGATAAAGGATTACCAACAAAGACGATTCTGCTGGATTCATCTAGCAAAAAACAATGATATTTGCTGTCCTTTGGTATTTGATTGTTTTTCTCAAAAGTATTGAATGAATCGATGAAGACAGGATATTTCCACGAAATGTTAATTAATCTCCTAGTGATATGGCTTAATTGTGTGTGATCTGGTGAAAGTAGGGGTAATATATCAAAAGTGGCAGAAATTGAATCTCTAAGTTCGAAAATAGGTTCGATGTCACTTAAATGGCCAATAGCGCAGTCGATACAATCACTAGGAGAATAATAGTAGACAAGTGTTTTATGCTTTATATTTATTGAAATGGTTGCCGTATCAGCGTTCTGAATTTTAAGAAGAGATGATGGGAGAACAACATTTGAGTCATACATTTTATAAACTCTCCGCTTATTGTTAAAGTTCTCAATAGAAGAGCAGCATATTAATGATGCAAAGCAAAACAAGAGCACAAACCTATTAATCTTGTTAAAAGCCATTGATTGTAAATAAAAAAAAGTATTATGCCAGAATCTTGAATGGTAATACCTCCCCTATATTATAGAGTTACTAAAGTAAAAATACTAAGAAATCATTAAAACAAACGGTCTATACAAATAGATACTCTTTCATATATGAATTATAGTAAAACATTGATCACTAATTGTTTTCTCTCTATGTCATCATAACGCCAATCAATGCAAATACATTTCAATTCTTATTAAAGTAGTTGTAATACAATTGGAAAGCTGTTGAAAGAAAAATAGAGCTCTATCAAGACAAATTTTCATTTAAGAACGAACGCGGGAAAAAATAGAATCAAGCCGAGGATTGATAATCCCATACCAGAGATACTGCCGATTGCAAAGGTGAACCAGAAGACTTCCTTGGGGCCGTCGAAGAGGAAGGGGACTAGGCCGAGAATGGTCGAAAGGATGGTTAAGGAAATGGGGACGATCTTGCGGTCGAAGGCCTTGATGTAGGTGCGAACTGCAGTGTCTGGCTGGGTTTGGGACGCCACGGAAGGACGGGTATGCAGGTACTCTGAGACGAGGTAGATGCCGGCGTTGACGGTGATGCCGCTGAGCATGATGAAGGCGGCGAAACCGCCCTTGTCGAAGGTAAAGTCGCCTATGCCGAAGACAAGGAACAGGCCGATGAAGGAAATCGGGATCATGAAGATGATGGCTAGGGGGAAGCGCAGGGAGTTGAAGTGGATGGCACAGATGACGAAGATCAGTGCGATGACAAGCAGGATAAGCCCAGCATATTTCTCCTTATTTGAGTAGAACCATCCTCCCTGGCCGCTTTCAGCCTTGAAACCTATCGGCAGGACCTGATAGTTCATATAGTCCACAGCTTCTTCAACTGTCCTGTTTGCCAGCAGGTAGGATCCGATGAAGTTGAAACGGACCGTCACGGCATAGGACTGGTTGTCCTTCTCTATGGGCAGGCCGGTGCGGCCCTTGGAAATGCTCCCCACTGCGGAGAGTTTGACCTTGGTGTCCGCGACCTCCACGGCCTTGTTGTCGATATGCCAGGCATCGAAACTGTCCTTGGCGGAGGATTCCAGACGGACGCCGACGTAGTCTCCCTCGTGCGGCAGGCGCATCAACGTCGTCCCGTAGAGTGGCGATTGCAGCGCCGAGTAATATTCGTACGGCGATACTCCATAACGGTTAAGAGCCTCGAAATCATAGAGCATATTGAACTCGGTCCTGGGCCGGCTGTTCCATCCTGTTCCGTAGATTTCGGGCTGGGAGACGCGGCGGTTCCCGCTCAAATGTGCGATCAATTGCTCTCCGTAGCCGATCAAGTCGTCGTAGTTGTAGCCTGTCAGCAATATGGAGTTTGACTTGCTGTCTGTGACTATGTTGTTGTTGAAATAGTTCTCGTCGATGCCGCTGACGCTCCAGTTGGCTCCGCCGAAATTGGCCGCTATCGAAATGACGTCGCCCTTGATCTTCGAGGGTAGCCACGTTCCTTCGTATTCCGGCTTGAAAAGTACAGAGATAGTACCGTTGTCGTACGAGGTGACACGGGTCTCGAAGACCTCGATTTCCTCTATCCCGGCCAGATAGTTCTCCATACTCCGCATCACCTCGTTGAGCTGGTGGACAGTGCACCCCTCGAGCATTCCGGCGCTGATGCTCAGCCGCTGGCGGGAAGGCTCCCTGTAGAAATCGGAGTGAGACATAGCCTTGTAGAACAGGCCGAAGGACGAGCTGAGAATCTTGTCCACCGTGGGCTTGTTGTCGGCATAAGGCCGCCACGCCAGGACCTTGTTTGCTGCCTTCTGCCAGCCTTTCAGCGGCTCCCTGTTTTCGTCCCCGAACTTCGTCGGCAGCAGGCACGTCGGAATGCCGAACATCACTATGAAGGCGACGACGTACACCCACTTGTGTTGCACACCCCAGGCGATATAGCGCTCGTAGCGGCGGTTCCAGCGGGCGGTGCGGCGGAGACGGCGCGAGCGGGTTTTCCCTTCCGCGAAGCGGATGGGGAAATACTCCAGCAGCGCCGGCACGAACAGGTAAGACACCAGCAGCGACACTGCAAGGTTGATGATGATGACGAAGGCGAAATCGGTAAGGTTGGCCTTTTCGCTCTCCGGCAGCAGCAAGATCACCAGCAGCGCGACGACGGTCGTGAGCACGGCGCTGAGCAGCGCCGGGAACACGCTCCGCGTCCCCGTCCGCGAGTAGTGGTCAATCATCACGATGCTGTTGTCAATGATGATGCCCAGCGACACTGTCACGCCGGCCAGGGTATAAATGTGGATGTGCAGGCCGGAGAAGAAATAAACTGCAATGGAGATCAGCAGATTCACCGCGAGCGTGATCCCGATGACGGCCATATATCGCCAGGATCGTGCGGCGGCGAAGGCGAACAGCAGCAGGATGAGCAGGCAAATCCCCGTACGGAGATATATCTTGTCCAGCTCGTCGGAGATGTACTCCGAATAATCGTAACTCACGGAAATCCCTATCTCTTCCGGGATGATCTCCTGCATTGATGCGAGGCAGTCCTTGACGGACTGCACCACGGCGATAAGGTTGGCGTCGGAAGAGGCTTCTACGGTGAGGTTCAGCACGTTGAGGCCGTTGATACGATAGTAGGAATTGGGTAGTGCCTCCTGATATCGGAAAGTCGCTATGTCGCCCAGGTGCACGATACGTCCCTCTGCATTGGCCACCGGTACGCCGGCAAAGTCCGCCGCCGTGTCGGAGTGGAGTTTGACGGCGAAGGTGTTGCCGCCGCTGCGGGTCAGGCCCACCATCTGCTCGGTGTAGTACGAGCGGAAAGCGTTGCTGATCATACTGGCAGTGATACTCGCGGCGGCGGCCTTGTCAGCGTCGAAGGTCACCACCCACTCGAACGGGGTCTGCCCGTAGAAATCGACCGACGACACTCCCTCTATGATGGACAGCGGATGAAGCAGGTGCTCCTCCACGAACTTGGCGATCTCCAGCGAGGGCAGCGGGCTGCGGACGCTGTAGGCGATGGCCGTCTGCGATTCCTGGCCTTGGGTGTTGAGCGATATGGAAGGGTAGGTACAGCTTTCCGGCAAGCGGGAATAGATGTTGCGGATCTGCGATGCCACTTCGAAGCGCACGGCGTCCATATCGCTGCGCTTCCCGACATTCAGGGTGATGCGCCCGGCACCGTCTTCCGAGACGGAATTGATGCCTGTGCAGGCACGGATGCCGGACAGGACGCCTTCAAGCTTCGATGTGACCTCCGCCTCGACAATACGGGCCGAGGCGCCGGGATAGCTGTATGTGACCGTCAGGCTCTTGGCCGTAGGCGAAGGCGTATATTGGATCTTCAGCATAGAGAAGCAGGCAACGCCCACCACGGCCGCCACCGCCATCAGCAGCACGACCGAGAACGACGATATGCCCCTTCGCTCCGCCATCAGCCCCTGCGTTTGTAGATGGCCGAGTAAACTGCCGGGACGTAGAACAGCGACACGAGCGTACCTATGCTCATTCCGAAAATGATGACCAGCGCCATAGGGTACTGGAGGTCTGCGCCCATATTGCCGCGGCTCAGGAAAGGAGCTACGGCGAGGATGGTAGTGATCGAGGTCATAATGATAGCCTTGAGACGCCTGTGTCCGGCCTCGTGCACCGCCGCCTCGATCTCCATACCCTGACGGACCAGGCGGTTGATGGTGTCGATCTTGAGGATGGAGTCGTTGATGACGATGCCGGTGATGACAATCAGACCGATCAGAGACATAATGTTGATGCTCACTCCAAGGGCCCAGAGGCCCAGAAGCGAGAAAGCGATGTCTATGACAATCTCCGACAGGATGATCAGAGGCTGTATGAGCGACTCGAACTGCGAGGCAAGGATGAGGAACAGAAGGGCCAGTGCCACCAGCAGCACGAGGAGCATCTGGCGGACCATCTCGCGGTTGGAGAACCAAGATCCCGTGAAAGCTGCATCGAAATGGACGTCCTCACTTGCCGTCCGTCGGACTGTGGACATCACGGACGGTACCTGCTTTGCCGGGACCTCCAGCTCGAGCGGATAATAGTTGCCGTCGCTGCCGGAGACCAGCGTCTTGAAGTCCTGCTCGAAAGTTTGGCGCATCAGCGCGCTGACCGGCAGTTCGAAAGATTCTTCTCCGGAGCGGACGGATACTGTCGTTGTCCCGAGGATCTCCTCCATTTCCTTTATGTCGGTGCCCAGCACCACCGGGACGGAACGGGAGCCCTGGACGATCTCGAACAGCCTGTTGCCGTTCAGCGAATTGCGGAGTACGGACACTAGATCGTTCATCGTCACGCCATATAGGCTCATACGCTCGGGATCCGAGATGTATAGCACATCTTCCTTGAGAGACGGTTCGTCGAACGCGACGCCAGGCAGAGCCTCCCTGAGGCGGCCAAGAAACTCCTGTAAGCCGGATACAGTGAGCCCTTCGCTGCCTGCCGGCCGCAGGCGTGCCAGCAGCTGCGGTTCACGCTCCGAGAATACCATATCGAAGATATTGCCCGAAGTGGAGAAGGATGAGACGGCCCGTGGATAATGCTGTCCGATATAGGCGGCGAGGTCTTTCCTGACCCGTTCCAGTTCGCGCGGACTTCCGCATTTGAAATACAGCGAAGCCTGCCCCATTGACTGGTCGCCGGAGTGGCTCAGCACGAACTGCTGTACGCCGACCAGTGCCGTGGACTGCTCCAGACGGCCCTGGAGCAGTCCCTCCAGCTCCTGTATGCGGGCTTGGTTGCGCTCCAGCGTCACCGGCTCGTTCCAGTCGATGTGCAGGATGGCGTCGGTGTAGGTGATGGGCGGAAGCTTTTCCTTGTTCATACCTGTCCCGCAGATGGCGATTATGGCCGCGCAGGCGAGCGGCAGGGCCCAGGCTATCCACCTGTGCGCAAGCGCCCGGCTGACGGTACGGTCGTACCAGTGCAGGGCGCCGGAGAAACTTATCTTCTCCAGTGTATGATGCGGCTTGAATGCAGGAAGCTTGCGATACAGTGCCCAATAATAGACTGGCATTGCCACCACGGTGACGGCGTATGAGACCAGCAGAACCGTGGTCACGGCAAGGGCCTGATCGTAAAAGAGCTCGCCCGCGAGGCCGTTCAGGAAAACGAGCGGGATGAACACCGCGCAGGTGGTGAGCACCGAACTGAGCATAGCTCCTTGCACCTCTCGGGTGCCTTCCACCACCGCGCTGCGAAGGGCCTCGCCCTTCTGCCAGCGAGCGGTGATGTTGTCCGTCAGGACTATGGTATTGTCCACCATCATACCCACTCCAAGCAGCAGGCCGGAAAGTGAGATAATGTTGATTGACAGACCGATCAGGTAGAATACGAACACCGAGATGACCAGCGATACGGGGATGGTCATCGAGACCAATAGCGGCGAACGGAAATCCTTCATAAACAGGAAGATGACGATGCACACCAGGACGATGGCCATAATGATGTTCAGCAGAAGGTTCCGGATGGAGTAGTCCAGCAGCTCGGTCTGGTCGCGGGTCAGCTTGAACGCTATCTGCGGGTAATCGGAAGCGAACTGGTCCAGCTGCTCGGAGATGCCCTTCCTGAGCTCGGACATACGCGCCTCGCTCTGCTTGATGACAGCGAGCACGACCGCAGGCTCGCCGTCGGAGCGCGCGAGGCCGGTGCGTGCGGCCTCGTGCTCCAGGACTTCAGCTACGTCTTTGATCTGCAGCTGACGGTCTCCGACCTTGAACCAGACATCGGCAATGTCCTCGCGTGAAGCCGCGAAGGAGTGGAACTTGACGTTGTAGTGGTATTCACCGTCACGGATGGTAAGGTTGGAGAGGGTGACGTTGGCGGAATTGATGGAAGTCTCGAACTCGCTCACGCCGATTCCCAGACGCGTCAGTGCGTCGAGGTCAGGCACGACGAGGATCTCCCGTTCCGCAGTTCCGCTGATATCCACCATCGCTACCTCCGGGAGCTGTTCGATACGCTTGGATATGACATCCTCGGCGAACTCGCTCATCCTGAGGAAATCCGATCCGTCCTTGAGCGTCATATCGATATAGAAGGCCGGAATGTCGGTGGCGCTGGCCTTGAAGACTTTGGGGCGGTCGATACGAGGCAGTCCTCCCATTGCCCTGTCGATCTTCTCATTGACCTCGATGTAAAAATAATCAATGTCACCGCCTTCCTCGAAGGTGAGTGTCATTGTCGCGCTTCCGTCCATAGCTTCGGAGCGGATGTCCTTGAGGTGTCCGATCTGCACGAGGCTCTGGCGCAGCGGCTTCACGACGGCGTCGTCCATCTCGCGGGCGGACATATCCGGGGCTGTCACCTGGACAGTCACGTAAGGGATGTCCACGTCGGGGATGAGCGAGACGGGCAGCCGCCGGATGCCGATGATGCCGAGGACGATGAACACCAGCAGCACCATCGATACGGAGACGAGTCTGTCCAGTAGCTTGTCCAGCATAACGTCTATTCTTCTTTGAGGACGACCGTGGAGCCGTCTGCGAGGTTGAGGTTGCCCGAAACGATGATGAGGTCGCCCTCGTGGAGCTCGGCGCCTCTGTCGGTGTTGGCCTGGATTGCGAAACTCTCGCTGTTGGATCGGAGGGTGTTGACATACACCCAGTCCGCCTTGCCTTCATTGTAGCGGAACAGTACTTCGAGGTTGTCGCGGATCACGACGGCCCGCTTGGGCACTACGAGCTGGTCAGGCAGGGCGCGCTCGACGATGACCTTGACGTTCATACCGTCGAGCATCCGTCCGTCGCCCGGGACGGTGGCCGTCACCAGTATCTGTCCGTTCTTGTCGACGGCTGGATTGATGGACTTGATGGTGCCCTTGACGGAGTGCTCGTCATCCCCGAAGAGGGAGACGCGCACCGGCTGTCCCTTCTGGAGGAAGGCGTACTCCGACTCCAGGGCGGAGAACTCCACGTCGAAGGTGCGGTCAGCTATGAGGGTGCAGAACGGATCTCCATTCGTGCGGTCCCATTTCTTCAGTTTTATGTCAGCGACCTTGCCGCTGAAGGGGGCGCGCAGGACAGTGCCCTCCAGCGCCCTCCGGGCCTGGCCAAGGCTATTCTGCGCCGCAGCGTAGCCGGAGCGGATGGCGGCCAGGTCCCGCACGTCCTGCGGGACCGCGGCCGAGTCTGCGACGGCGTAGCCCTGGCCCGCCAGAAAACTCAGATACTCAAGGCGCGTCCGTTCCACTTCGATGCGGGCCGCCTCGAGTTTGGACTCCTGCTCACGGGAGTCCAGGCGTGCGATGACGGCCCCTTGGCCCACGGAACCGCCATTGGACACGTTCACCGCCACGATCTGGCCGGTCTCGGCGAAATACAGCGCGCTCTTCTGCGCGGCGGAGAGCTTGCCGTTGGCCAGCAACTGCATCTGGAAGGTCTGCCGCTGGAGCGGGACCACCTCCACTTCGTTCACTTCCGGGGTGTACTGGAGTTTGGACTCGTCAGTCAGCTCAGAAGCCTTGTCAGCATTCTTGCAGGCAGCCAGACAGGTGACGGCCGCTGCCATAAGGATAATCTTATACCGTTTCATTGTACCATCTCGTTATAGTCCACCATTATGTCGTCCCCGGCAAGGAAGTCATAGAGGGTGAGCTTGCGCAGGGTATAGTAGTAGTTCCAGAAACTGCTGACGTCCTGGATGTATTTGCGGGAAGCCTCGTCGCTTTCGCTTCGGGCGGTGTTGAGGTCGGTGACAGAGGCAGTGCCGGCGCTGAAGCGTTCCATTACCAGGCTATAGCGCTCGCGCGCGATGTCGCTTGCCCGGCGCGAGACATCGCACAGACGGCGCTGGTTGTTGAACTGGCCGACGGCGTTGAACAGCGCGATGCGCTTGTCGTTCTCTGCCTGCTCGACTTGTGCGCGGACTACGTCTGCAGCGGCCTCGGCCTTCTTCACACGGCCTTTGCCCTCTCCCCAGTCGAAGATGGGGATGGCGAAAGACAGGCCTACGACTTCCTGATCGAGAAGGTTCCTGTATGTCTCCTGTATGTCCTTGGCAGAGTTCGACAGACCGAAACGGGCATTTAGCTGCATAGTGATGCCGCGGTTGGCCTTGGCCTGGGCAATGGCTGCTTCGGCGTTCAGGATATTGATCTCATTTTCAAGGTCGAAAGATGAGTTCTGCTCGCATTTGCTCAGGACCAGGTCGTAGTCCATCGCCACGCCGGGGAGCTCCTCCTCCAGGACGGTCTCCACTTCCTGCGACTCGTCGAAACCCAGCAGGGAGTTCAGCTGCATATGGGCGCGCTGCAGCGCCACGCGGTTGTCGTCTATGGAGATGCTGTCGTTGAGCATACGCAGCTCCAGCTGGAGGTACTCGTCGCGTGTGACGCTGCCCAGGCCGAGGCGTTCCCGCGCGATACCGAGCATTCTCGAAGTATTCTCGTAATTTGTTATGGATGTCTCCAGGACCTTTTGCGCCACCATCACCTCGAAATAGTCGGTGACAGCCTCCAGCGTCACGTCCTCCATTGACTCAAGGTAGATGCGCTTCGCCCGTTCATACTCTTTGGGTGATATGAGTTTGTCCCATTTGAACTGGTTATAGGCAAAGATGGGCTGCGAGTAGGTCAGCGTCACGGGCTGGGCATACCAGGTGCGCCCGCCCACGCCGAACTGGTCTATGCGGGTGAGGTCATTGGACACCGTGAGGGTACCTCCTGTGAACGTGATGTTCTGGCGGGCCCGGATGCCCAGGCTGTTGGACATATTGTAGTTGCTGGTGTACACCATCTCTCCAGTCTCGTAGTTCTGCAGCAGGCGCAGCGACCTGTCGAACGAGCCGGCTTCACCATACAGGTATACCGCCGGAAGGCGGCTGGCCAGGTACGAGCGCCAAGCCCAGTAATCGGAGACGAAGGCGGCGCGGGCCTGCAGTGCCTGCACGGAACTGGCCCGCGCCTGCCCGATGGCCTCTCCGAGGGTCATCGGCTGCGCCAGTATATCTCTGCCCGATAATAAAATACCTAATACCGCAGTAATAATACTTATTCTTTTTATATATTTCATTATGGCTTTAACAATCTGAGTGTAAAATAAATCTCAATGAGAAGAAGAATATTTATTGATAGTGGTTTTCTTGTTCTTGCGTTCTAATGCCCACGAGTAGTTATCTCAGCCTTCAGTTTCCATCGCTCCGTTGCTTCATTTCCTCGCATGTTTGACGACAGACAACGGTAAAGCCTTTTAAGGAGATACTGTACTTATCTCATTCCAATCCAAGCAATAAATGTGAGGATAAAAATAATAGTCACTATTGATAAAGATATTACAGTAAGTAGCCTATTGCGTTCAACTGTTTTGAATGGATAAAACAAGTGGAATAGTGTAATCCATACGAATAATAAAATGAATAACCATCTATCTGACATAAACAGGCCATCCCAACGGTAGTCGGTGATATACCACCCAACAATGTATAATGCCCAAAAAGAACCGATGGAGACAAGAAGGAACTTAAAGTATTCGTGTATTTTTCCTATAGCTTTATCTGGAAAAGCATAGGAAAATATTGCAAGAAGAAAAACAAAAAAACCGAGAATTGGGAATAGTAAAGGATGTATCATATGTTATCTTTTGCACAAGAAGTTAAAATGACTATTAAAAATGCTTGCAATATCTTTTTCATAAGACGTTGGTTTAATGATTAAACACTATTTAATGCAATATTTATCTTTTCCTTTTATTCGAACGAAAACCTTGACGGAGAGATCTTTCAAGGTCGTGTGGTACTTTAATAATACCAACCACGAAGTCTTCAGGAACGAAGCCGAAATATCGGCAGTCTCTTGAGTCCACGAGATTGTCTCCCACGAAGAAACAATAGTTTTCACGGAAAGAGTATTGACTGACCTGACGGCCATTAAAAAGCGTCCGGCCATCTGTCCAAACAGGACGTACACCCACTTCATATTCAATGACCTTGGCGTAATGTGCGGTATTGATGCTGTCCAATACGATTGTCATTCCTTTGGTAGGTACGACTATTGGGCCGAAGTCTTTTATCGTCCAATTCTGTTGTTCTTCGGCAAAATATCCGGCATCAAGTACCCAGTTTTTACGTAGAGTCGAATCGGGAAGCAAGCGAAGCTGGTTTTCTCTCTCCTCTGGTATTCCGGTTAGTTGATTCCCTGAACTATAGTAATGACTATTCTTAGTACCAATCGTGTCTCCCGGAGCACCAAGGCAACGCTTGGCATAGACATAGTTTATCTCAAATGTGATACGATCTTGTCTGTTCCATCCTTCCGGGCTGTTGAAGACCGCAATGTCTCCTGTGCGTATCTTCCTAAAGCCAGGGAGACGCCTGCATTTAAGTGGTTCCCCTTTATTGAAATTGAATGAAGTATAGATCCGAGGCCCCATAATATATTTTCGAACCATAATAGCCTGTCCTGTCATCAGTGTGGGATACATTGATCCCCCCTTTACTATGAATCTGTCACTAATGAACACTCTTCTCCCCAAGTGTAGAATAGGGATTGCCACTGCTGCAATCATAACCCATATTGCGACCGTAACGACCATCTCCATCCTTTTGGGCCGAAACGGCTCGTCCAGCTTCTGCCACCATGTCTTCCTCTTATTGTTTTCTTCCATTTTCAAATTCCGGGATAATGAGAAAGAGACATCAATGAGTCACGAGCGGCTTTTGCTTCGTCGTGAAGGCGCTGCATAGTGAGATTTCGCGGATTGACTGGAATGTCAAGCAGAACCCTAGCGGTCTGAAGCGCCTGTGTGTCCTGCCCGGCTGCCATCTGAAGTCGCATCAGACGCATCAGTGGATATAGACGACCAGGCGTCATATAGTGTGCTTTGAGATATGCTGAGCGCGCTCCCTCATAGTCGCTCATAGCCTCAAGGTCCCTGCCGATAATGATATCAAACATCGGGTCAGACGACAGAAGTGCACCTCTGTCAAGTATTTCACGACTCTCCGTGTAGCGACCAGCCTGAAAGAGCGAGTGCCCTTCATCGTATAGAGCCCTGTAGTTTACTGAGTGCTGCAGTTCGGAGCCAGGCAATATCTTTGCAACGAGTATTCCTCCCAAGCATAGTGACAGCCCAAGGGTGGTTGCCATTATTAGTTCTGCCATATGAGTAGGATGTTCACCCTTTCTGACTGATGCTAGAAATAGTATAGATAATACGCATAACTGTTTGACGGACAATGGATAAGAAGCACAAGCAAATATGCACCAGCATAATAATCCCGCTGCCATTGGACTTCTCCTTCTATGTAGTTTCACAATGCCTGCTATCATAACTGCCAGAGCTAAAGATAACCCAGGAAGGCCGGTCTCCATTCCTATTCCCATAAACTCGTTGAATGCATACTCCGGACTTCCGGCAGCCTTGATACGAGTCTGGATAATTGGAGGAAGACTGCTGAAACTATCTTCGGATCTATTCATCTTTTTCCGGAAATAGGCCTCCTGGGCATCTCCATAGGCTCCAAGGTGCAAACCTGGCCCCGCTCCGAAGATTGGATGCGAAATTATAGCACGTGCTTCGATATCCCAGATATGCAGCCGTCCTACTGCAGATTCTTTCTTCATCAAGAATGCTCCGCCCAGCAAGAACATAAGCAATATACAGGTCAGTGGCAGAATATATAGGTGTTTGTTTATCCAAGTGCAGATTCTCTCTTCCCATGATATGGCCAGCAGAACGGAGGCTCCAAGCCCAAGCCAGGCGGCCCTGCTCATAGATGCAGGTAATACAAGGAATCCAAAAGCCAAAGCCACGGCTGCCAGGTAATTCTTTTTGTTCCGGACAATCTCTGCAAAAGCAACCGCCATCGTACACGCGATGAAACCACCATACGGCCCCGGGTTGGAGAAATGACCGGTCAGGGAATACAACGTGTGATTCGAGATTCCGCGTCCAAGAACCTGCCACAGTCCGCAGCCCGCCTCGACAATGCCCCATACACATATACCGGAAATGATGATAGTTTCACTTTGTTTAGGGAATGAAGAGAACAACAGCCTTAGCCCGATGTATCCCATAACATATGGTGATACCCGCTCCATCAGGGCCAGCCCGGCATTGTTATGCCCGGAGATAACCCAGCATATGAAATACCACAATGCCAACACAGACAGCAGGATCTCAATGATGGGCAGGGAAGAGACTATGGAGCGTGCTTTCATTTCTCCAGATCGTATAGTTTTATGCCGCTGAAAGGATCATCTGGCGGTACATCATCCCAATGCCCTGCAGCGTGATTCTCGTCAGTAGTATATCGCACAGTGTATTTGCCTGGAACCAGGACAAGAGTATCTTCTTGCCTCCTGTTCTTAAGCGCACCTCCTGCGTGTATCGAATTGTCGAAGTGCATTTCCCATATAACTTGATCCTTTTCATCGACGATGGACCCACGGTCAAAGAAGAAGGCCGCCTGTCTTTTGACATCATCTTCCACCTCTATGAGCAGGTAAAGGTATGTCTCGTCCCACAAGATTCTGAACCATTCGGACAGATCGGAAGCATCTCTGACTTCACCGATAATTACGTGAGTGGCAGCATATCTCTCAACTTCAGACCAACACTCATCAATGTTCCCGTCAATGACAGGGACAACTGTCGTCCTTTTGCCGGCCAGGGGAAAGTCTCCGAACTCGGACCAATTCTTATACAGGTCAGCATCAATCCCGCTCCAGGCAATCTGGGACTTGCGGCTCTCGGCATCATTGTCTATGGCGCTGATGTCCAAGCGCAGTATCATATCTTCATCAGGCTTGCCGGACAATCCAAGGGTTTCCCAAGGGAAAGCGATTTCAAAGACATATCTGGTAGGAGAGGGGTCCCCTTGGGCGAACTCCACTCCATCCATAACGACATTGTTGCCTTCGACTTTCCTCGATCCCCATACGAAGCGGTATTGACGGCAGACTGTCCCAAGGTCAATGAAGAACTCAATGCAATCATTCAGGAACGAATCGATGAAGCCAGGCACAAGGCTGAATGATGTTCCTTCTCCTTGGCCTACTATTCGAACAGTTGTCTCTTCATTCAGAAGAAATGTCCGGGATAATTCCTGATTGTTGTCAGAAGCCAGGACAGCCACAAGGCAGTCTTGATCTACAGGAAGCGGCATCTCTTCCGGCAAGTGTACGCGCACCCGCGCACACGATATAAGACAAACAGCAGAAACTATCCATACTGGAAGTGTCCTCAATACCATATCTGCCTCCCTTTTTCAAATGTGAAGATGCGCTCCTGTACGCCTTTGTCCAGGTTACGGAGCCACAAAAGAGCACCTACCGGCACGCGACGATACGTGAGTACTGTATCCTTGGCTTCCTGCATTCCCAGTGAAACCCAGTGTCCTTTCCAGACGAAAAGCTCGTAATGTTCGCCTGGAAAAATCGCATTGCTTTTGTCTTCAGGATATTTGGCGGTCAAGCGCACTGTATGCCGCCTTAAGCGTGGACGGAATACTTTCAGCCTGCCGTTGCGCTCTATGACCAGGGGCCACCATAGGGCCCGGCTCATACCTTTGTCCGTAATAGCCGGCAGGAAAGCCACTCCTCTGGCCATATCCTTGAATTCAGCATAACCACCCTTCCAGGATCCTTCGCACACGCTCCGCCAATTGGCGTTGTCAAAGATCATCATCTCTGCTTTTCCCAAGTGTTTTACCCATCTGCGTATGGAGATATCAGCCGTAGGTATGTATTCGGCGGTAACATCTATGCTTGAGGCGCTCATATAGTCTTTTCTGAAGATTTTCGGCCTTTTCCGTAGCATCCTCCCCATCCCTATGAACTCCAGCTTGTGCTTTCCCGGGTCAGTCTCAGGTGCATTGAAAGATATCAATCTCCCATCTTCGTATAGGGCGTCCCAACTGTGGCGGTCACTTCGGTTTCCCCATTGGGGAACATAATCATAGACCGCACACACGCCAAGCGCCCTCAATGGATATAGTATCATCAGGGATGCTCCCTGACAGGATCCTTCTTTCACTTCCTTTGCCTTCAAGTAGCCAGCATCTGAAGGATAATTATACCCCAAATGAATAGTATACCACTGGCGAACAGAGGCATCCACCCATCTGCAAATCTCCGATGGAGATGTCTTCTCGTTAGCGCGTTCTAATACCCACGAATATTCCTCCCATACTGCAGCCCTCCATCGCTCCGGTGCCTCATTGCCCATCTTATATGGTAATAGATACTGGCAGAAGTCTTCGAAGGAGAGATCTTTTGCCCATGGAAGTTCCCATGCGCGAAATGCGTAATCAATATTCTCAGCGAGATATTCGGCATCGATAATATTTATATCCATTACTCTCACCCGACCTCCTGTAGTTTCAAGAACCAGGGGATCATAATGCCATTGATTCGGTAGTCCCGCCATCAAATACATCGCCGCCTTCAACCGCAGACTGTCTCGCGGTAGAGAGTACCGTTCCTGCAGTTGCTTTTCTAACTCCAGGAAGACTTTTGTGTCCTGACCGGATGCTTGGGAAGGGACTATAAAAGCCAAGGAGAAAACATACAAGAATACACGTAATGGTGAACTACACATTTTTCTCTTCCAATAATACAATCTTTAAGTAACGGGAAAGATTTGTCTTTTCAAAACAACGTGTCACATAGTATATTCTTCGATCATTTTTAATCAAGACCATAATTGATATATGAAAACATTGTCCCCGTCGACAGCAAATATATTTTTACCGTCTCCAGAAATGTCAAAGGAACTAATCTCTTTGTCAAGTTCAAGGACTCGGTGCAAAGTCCCATTCCAGTCGAATATTCTTATTATCTTTCCATAAGTAGCTCTACTCTCTGAATTGGTTTTCCCTGAATACAGAGCATATATATACTCTTCATCTGCCCTAATATGGGTATATCCAAGTTTCTCGTCTGAATCATGGTTCAACGCTTCTCCATCAACAGTCTTGACCACTGTATATTTGGGTTCGAAATCTTCTGGGCCTTTTATGAAAACAACATCTTCATTGTCAATACTGAAAATCTCTAACTGGTCAGCGTAGCGACAACCTATCGCTATCTGGTTCCTATGGCTATTATATACCAGACGGCCCATATACGCCTGATTCAAAAACATGTCTTTTTTCCTCTTGTATATATTAGGAGAATAACTCCCAAGAGGGATTCTCCGGCCATCAGTTTTAATTTCCATAAGCCGGTAATCAGAGTTTAGGACTGTTGTGTAGACACCTTGGGGTTGACCGGTAATCTGTATCACTAGAGGGCCTGAGGATACATCAACAGATTGGAAATCAGAGGGCTTTATATCTCCTCGTATCAAAGCACTTGACGGAATAATCTGGATGTGTTGGGCCGAGAAATCAAGTAGAGCAAGACGTTCGCCATTCTCAATAAAATCCAAATCGAAAATGCTAATCATCTCTCCAGGCCCCCTCCCTTTTCTGATACTAGAATGTACGGATCCATCTATGAGTGAGTAAACATACAAACAATCACCGGATGGTGTATTGTTGAGGATGATCACGTAATCGTTTAGACAGAGCAAACGAGATGGGCTGGGACATATACTATCAAGCAACACAGAAGCTGTAATGTGTTTGACTGTCGCATTCTTAACATTCACATCAACAATTTTTCCCGACCTTTTTGAACAAGAGGCGGGAAAAAACTGTATGAGAAAAAGGAATAAAACAAGAGCCCGTGTATACTTTATATGCCTAACAACCCCGAAGTATTTTGACTCTATCATAAATCCTTGCAAGGACCATAGTGTTGATAAAAGTAATTTTCCGCATGGAAAGTGCCAACTACACAAATGGCACCATCCTGTTTACAACATGTTCCATGCACGTCCTCTTCATCCGAGAGAGCCTCTGCATTCCTGTAGAATAGATCGTTTCTGTTTCCTCTAATAGAAGAAATAGAGATTAGAGCCGAAGCGCTAATAATTCCTACAATTAAAAAATAAAACACTCTTTTTTTCATTACACGAAAGAATTAAAGGTTAATAATAACGATACTTTATCTATATATCTCAAATACTCTATTGAACATTTCCATGATTCTATCATTGTAAACAGGGTCACCGACAAGGACTATCTCGTTGTTATCATTTACTGTCACTGTATGGAACATCGACTCGTCAGGGATTGACGGATTCAACCTCCGGAAGGCATTATTGTCATCCAGGTAAATTGGATACTGAATCTCCGAATACAACAAGTGTTCATAGATTTCATTATACTCCAACTTCGGAGTAGATATAAGAATTGAAATCGTGAATGCGTTTGTTTCTTTTGATAACGTAAACATCCCCGAGTAGTGAACGAGTTTGTCTATTCGGCATTTACTACATTCCGTCGAGTCCACAAATACGATTAATTTAGGCGTTGTGCGCAGAGTTTCTGGCATTGGGAAGGAATAACCACCTTGAATACATGTCACTTTCTCTGGAAGGACAACCGTGCTTCCAATCATCTTTTTGAGGATCTGCTGTGTAGCATGCTTTTCGGACAGATTGCATCCCGAAATAAGTAGACATGACATCATCGTCATCAAGAGTACTCGAAGGAGCGATCGCATCTTAAAACAATTCTAAGTCAACGTGAATTCACCACTGTACGTTGTACCGTCTGCAAGTATGAAAGTAATGCGATATAATCCGGCGGCATTGCTTACGGGGATGATGTGCGCTCCAGTTGTGCCGTTTATAATCAGGCTGGAATAGGCACCGGAGGTTAAGTTTTCCACCTCTACACTTATTAAACCAAGGGAATAACTTAACATCACAATAATACTTGATGAAAAATAATAGCATTCGATTGGGGGGGACATAGTTGGGCTTTTGAATGGGCTCTCTTCGCCGGAATCCCCATTTTCAACAATGATAATAGGTGTTGGATCGTCACCAGGATCTGCTCTAAGGTTAAGTGCTGGGAAAAGCATAATAGCAAATACAGCTAATAATAGTAATGTAAACTTTTTCATAAGGTTGTCTTTTTTTGCAAGATACTGAGTTTTTCTATGGAAAACTTGGGATTTTTAGTTGTTTAACGAGAAATAGTCTTTCAAGTTAATAGAGTTAGGTGGAATATTGATTATCAATGTGATAGAAGAATTAACTAGCTCATAACGACAGTCGCCCCATCGTACTATTATAAGGGTAGTAACGATGGGTGTTCGGCACAACGCGCTGTTTATTAGGCGTTTATGACGGGGGGGGGGTGAATCTTAGATGAATGAAAGATTTTTAGCTCAATAAGTAACTATATTTACCCCCCAAACTAGCTATACTTTTCTTCAGACGACTACGTTTGATATAAACGGCATTCTCGTTCATTCCGAGTATCTCGGCAACTACAATCGGTTTTGTATCAAGCAGCCATAGACAAAGGAAATGTATGTCTTTCTGAACATTAATACTAAGGTCCTTTTTTAAGTCGGAGACGAGTCCGTCCAAAGAGGTGTCAAGTTCCTTTTCTAATTCCTTTTGATTGCGTTCAATCTTATAGAAGGACATGATCTCTGTTTTTAACTCTTTGAGGGTGTTTGCATCACTTAAAAGTCTATTCTCATTCATCCAAAGCATATAGTCAAACACTTTCCTTTTCCTAAATGAATCGATTCGTTCTTTTCTCAGTTGAGTTTGAACTTGATATATCTTGTCCTTTTTCTTGTTTCTTGAAGAATCATTTTTCTTCTCACTGCTTATGAGAAGGGCTTGATGCTCCATTTTCAGGGATTCATGAATACTAAGGAGCGCATCCATTTCGTGTTGGATGTTGCGCTTACGAAGGGTGGCAATTAATACAAATAGCGCGGCAATAAGCAGAAGCAAAGCAGAAAACAAAGATATGATTCTTTTGCGATTACGTTCTCTTTCCAAGGATAAAGCTTGATAATCATTAAGTGTTTGCGTGATGGAATCCTCAAGAGTGTTGTTTATGGTACTTTCCTCAGTGATTTGAGCCTCGCTTAGATACCTGTATGCTGATTCATAATCTTTCCTGAAAGCAAAAATACGATACATCCAAGGAAGAACCACTATCCGATCTTTTCCCTTGAAACTTTCGAATCTTTGGACCATTGCATCAGCAATGTCGTCATTCCCTAACCGCGCGTAAGCGTAAGCGTAAGCTCCGGCTTCTTCTGGAGTTAGTGCCCCCCCGTACTCCTTAATCTTTAGATTGAAAAGAGAGATGGCTCCTTCAGCATCGGGATTGTCTTGGATCATTTTCATCCGGCCATAGTTGCTGATGATATACCTCATTATTTGTGGATGACCCTTTGAATGATCCATAGCGCGTCGAAAGAGCGAATCTGCGATGTACCATTCACGATGCATCATAAATGGAACGGCGAGTTGCCCCAAGGCCTGCTCGTACATAGGGTCGTTTGTTTCGGAAAGAACGCTTAAGGCTTTCTCTACGTACTCTTGCTGTTTATGAAGGTTATATACTTTTCTGTACAATTCTGAAAAAGTAAGGAACAAGATACTTTTTGCATGTGTATCAATAGCTTTGCCTGCCCAGTTCTCCGCTTGTGTGAACAAAATGGCGGCCTTATTATACTCCTTACTATACTTATAGACTACACCTTCGTAGAACAATGCTTTCATTTTGTCGTCAGCACTTCCATGGTGGCGATAATATCGCGCTGCGGATGCGATGATACTGTCTGAAGTGACATCAATGTAGCATTTGTCCAGCGCCATTGCATGGAGAAGGGAGTACTTTGCTTTATCCCGCCGTGAACGAAGTATGGTTGTGTCTATTCCTCGGAGTTCAGCCAAAGCGCTGTCTGGCCGGTCATTGATGTATGACTCGATATCTGCTAGATGTGCCGCTGTATCGTGTCGATATCCGCAACACGCAACAATAAGCACTGATAGAGTGATTGTAGATAGCTTAAAATGCATCGTCATGAATCAAATATATAGTTTCCATTTGAAAATAACAAACGTTCAAATTGAGTACGAGCTATACTGGACACGCGGTTCTATAGAGATGCGTTATTAATTCTAAATGAACGATACTATTAATTGTGTCGAATGCTTTATGTATGAGGGTGTTATCAGTTGTGTTGTTTAGTCTCTATTACTTACAGAAATCTATCTATTATTACGGCAACAAAAAAAGACCTAAATTCTTTCATGGCGTACTATTCTTGATATACCATTAAATGTCTAGTATCTAGAGGTTTCCAAATTAAACTCCTTTGTTGGCGGAGAGAAGCAGAATAACTTGTACAATATGTGATAAACACAAATCATTCAATGAAATACCCCTCCTATTCAAATGAAAGAAAACAGATCGACAATTAATAATAGAAGTGCAAAGAGAAAGAGACTTGTCTTCTTACTCCTTTATTAATAGTCGTATTATTCATCTCGGGGACACAATCTTGTTCGGGGGTAAATCCAACGCTGCAGTATTGTAAAAAGGTGTTGGCTTCGATTTGTCTGGCAAAATGATATAGTAGTACGTACTGGATGTTATGTGTATCCTCTATTAAGTAGATATAGATCTAGATCCTCATCTACGTGTAGGGTTCCGGTAACACTTCCGGTAATATTAATAACACCCATATAATTAGAGTATAATCTTTCTCTTAATCAATGAAAGGATGGTGAATAATCGTCTTGTTAATCAATTAGTTAAAGCAAAACAAATGTGGAAACTCTTGCGATGAAGGTATTATACTCTCATACGGCACGAGTGTAAGTGACTGTTGGCCAGTGAATATGCAGTTAGGCTTGATGAAAGAAGGCTTGTTGTAGAACAAGTGGGATTCACTTGCTTTTACAGCAATAATCACATATAATTGTAATGAAATGATACAGTTAAGTTCGATATCTCTGTTTGTATTTTGAGTAGAACTTTCATTATCAATCGATATACCGTATGAAAACAAAAGTGTTTATTATTTTATCAACAGTTACGGCATGTGTTTGTTGTAGCACACTGTTAATTAACAACGTTCTATCTTCTTCTGGTGTTTTGTTGGAAAACGACACCGAAGCCCTTTCTCTTTGGGAATGCGTAGACACAGGTGGAGTATTTAAAGGGGTTTGCTGCGATCTTAACGACGGCACAGGAAAAATGTGTATTGATCTCCCTGGGAACGAGCAACCGCGTGACTGCACTACCCAAACTTTTGTAATTAATTAAACTACCGTAGTATGAAAAAGAGATTCTTTATAATTGCGTTATGCACTGTTGTTGTTACAGGAATATGTATCTCCCTCATTGCCGTGCGATTTGCAAGAGAACAATTATTCACGGATGAGATTGAAGCATTGTCTCTTTGGGAATGTGATAGGGTTTGGTGGCAACCCAAGGGACGCTGTATGTATCTAAATGACGGGACAGGGAAGGTCTGCGTTGAGATATCTGATCTCGATTATTGGCCAGGTGACTGTACAACTCAACATCAAGTAGAATGAGAAGATTCGGTAACTGTTCAATAACAGTATTAATACTATTCTATCTAGTGATTGTCATTTCTTGTACTGGAGGAAAAGGTTTTGGCGTATCTCAAGATGAAGCGATTGAAGACGAGAAAACTGAAGAGATGTTCTTTTCGATAGATTCATTATACTTTAAACTAGATAGTGTTACAGTAAATATTATTCACTACTGCCAGTTTCTCTCTGATTACAAAGGCAAGAGTTGTATATCTTTTCTAAATGAAAACACCAATAGTATATACTTCTATGACATTCAAACAAAAGCACTTCTTGATATAATTGATTTACGAGAGTATGGGATAAGGATTCCGGTTCAGGGGTATCTGTATTTAGAAAACGAAGTATATGTTTATACTTATTCAGACGCATCATTAACATGTATAAATTTGGACACTGGTCAAATCCGGTTTACTTATGCTATGTATAATAATAATTTTGACCGTCGCAATCCTTTTTTTATGCCGAAGCCCTTCCCACTTACATGTTTGCCCATAAAAAGCTTAGGTGATACTATAATACTATCAGGTTTAGTGGCGGGAGAGTCCCCTTTAGAGAATGGAACAAATCGTCCAGTCATTACTCTTTTCGACACTATGACCAAGCAGGTCTCAAATCTGGTCAATTATCCTCCGGTCTATCAAAAAGCAAATTGGGGTGGAAGTTTATTCTTTCGATCTGCTTTCTATGATACCAATGAAAAGAATGACATTGTCGTAAGTTTTCCTGCATCTGATGAAATAGTGGTGTATTCTATTCGAGAAGGTAGTTACTATCATCATTATGCTGGAAGTTCTTCAATAAAGAGAATACAACCTTTTTCGATGAAACGAAATAAGTTAGGAGATTCCAACAGATTATTTGAATGGTATCTTAATACCCCGTCATATGAAAACTTACTATATGACGAGTATCGGCACTGCTATTATAGGTTCGCAAAAATGCCTCAAACAATTGCCTACAATTCAAAAATCGGGACTCAAAAACCTACGAGAGTTATTATCCTGGATGATTCTTATTCATATATTGGAGAATTCTCACTGCCGAATAACTTGATTTTTGTCACATCTAATGCCTTTGTTTCGAGAGATGGTATCTATATTCAAAAAAAAGAGCAAAATGAAGACCTTATTTCATTCTATCTCATACGCCCGTTTTATTAAAACTCTGCCTTTTGCAATTGTGTCTTTCATTCTATTATCTTGTTCAAACAAATATGAAGATGCTATAGTAAGAAGAGTTGAACGCTTTTTGGAGGACAACTTGAGCCAATATGACGAAGTCGTTATTATTCCTGGAGCTGGCTGTACGGGTTGTATTTCTAATGCAGAAAGCTATTTTTTAAATAATGTGTCTAATGATAGAATCTTGTTCGTTTTTACTTACTTTATTTCGCAAAAGAGTCTCTATATGAGGCTAGGGCAAGAGAATCTTGCGCGTGACAATGTTTTAATTGATACAGATGATCGGTTTTACGTTTCACATTATCATGATAACATTTATCCATATATCATTAAAGTAGATGATGGGCATGTTGTTTATGCTAGACTTCTATAACTATCTCGCAAATGACTAAAAACCTTGTTAATTCGGCTATAGCTTTATTTGTGTTCTTGACTATTATTTCTTGCCGAGATAAGAGTGCTCCCAAAGACTATCATGTCTTGGATTTTTCCAATGTCAAGCCGCTGAAAACTGATCTAAAAGATGAACTGAAATATAGGGCCATATCTTATGGGCAGATAGATACGGCAGATGGCTCTTTCTTAAAATTCTGTTATTTCAATGGCATCAAAGACTCTTTGTTTATCGTGATGGACAGGGATAAGATTCTGGTTGTGGAGATGGATGGCCATGTTAAAAAAAGAGTTGAACACGTGGGAAGGGGGCCGAATGAATATCTTGAGATTTACTCCTCAGCATTGGATAAGGAAAATGAGAGGCTTTTTATTCTTGGTGATTACTCCAGCAATAAACAGGTCTCTGTTTATTCTTTCTCTGGAGAGTTTTTGGGAACAATTCCATTAAGTGAATCAGGTTCCAGTATTTGTTATTCTGAGAATTCTCTATACTATACCACACTACCTGAATCAGAGTCTCTCGTAAGGAAAATAGAACTTGACACAAATAAGGATATTATTATCCAGTCTCAGTATACATCAAGAAATCGGATTGAAACGGCCATTATTAATTTGGATCACATTAGTATTGTAGATGACGAAATCATCTATCACAAAGCCTTATGTGATACGTTATTCAAGATCTCTGAAGACAGTTTATACCCGTATTTGGTCTTAGATTTAGGAGAGAAGAGTATGCCAGTTGAATATCATCGAACTTTGGATTTGCTTCGGTCAAAACAGAGCAGTTATATTATTGTTCAGAGTACGACAATATGTGATGATATGCTGTATTTATGTTTCTGGTATAATCACATCCTCTATTTTGATATTTGGGATATCAAAGCAGAGAAACTTGTCTATAGGAATTTCTATCGAGAGAATGAATTGTCTATTATGGACCAGAGCAAGATAGGCTTGCCTATTACAGTTAATGGACATAATCTGTTTTTCTGGCCCAAGATGGTCGCTGATGGCATAGTATTCTGTGAACTTTCTCATGATGATGCCAAAAAAGTAATATCTGATTACAATCCTAATCTGAACCATGCATTTTTAATGATTGATATGCTCGAAGATGTGGGAACTAGGCAAAATGACCTATGAGACATTTTTGTAGGTAATGGTCGCCATTGCAATCAGCCGTCTCGCCTTGACGAGGTCGTTGGGGGAAGCTTACACCTCTATCGGGAACTCTTTCTCGCCTCGTTCTACTTGTTGCCCCTATACCTATCGTAAAGGTACTCTCACATTGTAGATTAATATCTCCAGCCTCTACAATCAAATCTTCGTCAAAGCCTGAATAATGAGCTGAGCTAATAGTTGTTGTACCTGTTTACCTCCACCGCCAAACTTCTCTCCCGTCAAAGATACACTTTTCTCATCTAGCAGGAATTTTACTTGAGTAAATGCTTTATTAAAGAAATGTTCTGATAAATCATGTTTTTTTTCACCCGCACGATACAATTCGGGGAAACTCTTGATAATAGCACTGAAACCTGTTGTTTTCCAAAGGATATATTTCTTTGGATTTTGGTATTCCTTTGAAAATATAGTTTTAACTGCATTGAAGCAATTATACATTAACTTCAAGATGATTTCATCCTGCCCATCAATAAAATACTCTCGCAATGGCAATGTGGCATCTGAAGCCAAGGCCTCACCGCGCTTAATCTTCCGTGCATCATCATCTGGATTCTTACTTATAAGAGTGATTAACTGGGCAGCAAACGTACCTTGAGACAAAGAGGCATTCTCCTGCCCAGGGGCATTATATCCAAGCATCTTGAGACGGTTATAGAAAGGTGACTCAGGCATGGTATTCAATGCCTTTGCAACTTCATGTGCTGTCTTTTGAGGGCTACGTTCATCTGTCAATGAGAGTAAATCTACAATATGGCTCGGATTTACCTTCGTCTGTTTGCTGTTGATAATAGAGAATACATAAGCATTTTCTCTAGGAGTCATATTAAACATAAACACCACGGGGATGTCGAAACTCTCTATATTACTAGACATTATAAGGCCTTTCAGCCTATGCTGTCCGTCAATTATCTGCCCCACTATACGCGTTTCATCAATAGACAAAGATGTTTCGTCAGCATTTAACAAGCAAAACTGTTGTTTGTTTTGTTCAACACTTACAACAACTGCTGTTGGGAACGTTGCATCAGGATCACTGCAGTACTTACTAATCTCTTTTATACGATTAATCCTACCTGGACGCTGAACGCCGTTTTCATTCTCGATGTCTCTTGGGTCAACCTTAGTTATCTTGGCTAAGATTGTGGCAGGGAGTACTGTAATGTAAAACCGCCCTATTGGCTGGTCAACTTTTATGCAAGAAACCGTTATCATAATGTATTCCCTTTCTTATCTTTTGTCACTTTTGACATCTTGTCAATCATCCCTTTAATACTATCTGCCTCTTCCTGCGTTATTGGATCTTGAATTTCAGAAAAAAGTTCAAGATGCCGATCCATATTCACAACACAGAAACCATAAACGGCAAATACTATTGCCAGAATGAAGTATCCAAGTTGATACCAATTATATCCCGATATCTTTCCTCTTGACTGACATAAGAATGCACCTATAAACACTAATCCACCGAGAGCAATTAATAACCATTCTTTGATCGCCGTATAAGTAATCATCTTGTCTTTATCAATCTTCATAAAAAGGGAGCCTGCGGTACAAGTAAGCAGTACGATGGAATAAGTGTAGAAACTGTTAACCGTAAACTCCTCCAAAACGGCATCGTAAAGACCAACTCTTGGTGCGAGATGAGACCATATATTTACAACGATACCAATCTGGCCGCAAACTACGGTAAAGAGAAACCACAAAGCAGACTTCTGAGTCTCCACTCTAAAAATCTTGAAAGGGATGAAAATGCTCTTTACGAATCGACTCATATCCGATAATGTTTAGTACTCATCATTTCAGTCAAAAAAGAAAGAGGATAGTTTCCATCTGTCTTAAATCTTTTGATTCTTGCATTTACGAAATGGTCTGCAATTTTGCGACCACCATCGTGATTAATACCATGTGTAATACAATAGTGAAGGACAGAGTAGTAATCCAAATCAACATCAATTGTTGCCAATGCATTTGCCATGCATTTCAACCTATTAAGATCAAGCGGATGTCCGAAACCTTCATTGGGATAAGATGTAGCCCCAAGCCATTCTATGGCATTGATAACCCTTTCATCAAGAGTACTATTCAATGTAACGACCTGTCCTGTACTAACACTCTCGGCTGAGTGAACTTGCAGCCATTTTTCCATATTATTATAGTTATAAGGAACTACAATCCATATCCTCGCATCCCATTCGTCTTCAAATCCCTTCATCTCCTTTTCTGTAACAAATACAGGGATTAAAACATGTTGGATACTCGGAGAAAAACACTTCAATGTTTCCACCTGTATCCCACATGGGGGGTTGTCAAAATGTCCACATCTTTTTCCTTTGGTTAGCGAAGGCAGCACACCAGACAAAACATGATTAGCGATAGTAAGAGAAGGGAAAAGGAGAATAATAGTATTAATCTCACTTTCATCTGAAATGATAGATAACGCTTTTCTTAATGCGTTTTTTAGAGCTTCTTCGCTATTTTGCTCTTCTGTAAAATAAACTTTGTTCATATCCAACTTTAAGTGCTTCTTTACTAAAATACCCCTATAATTAGGCAGTTCATATAATAATCTTTATTACCGCGACAATAGCTCTATCAATGCCCTTGAGAGATGCTGCTCTACTACATGTGCGAAAAACATACAAAAGAGTAATCCCACCTATGTGCATCAAACTAATACTCATTATATTCTTGATGACCCCTATATATATTTATACTTTAGTGTTTCCGTTTTAATCTCTATACAAGTTCTGTCCTCTTGTTAGTTAAAAACAAACAACCGACTGAAGGTTGAACTTGCTTGGAATATGTTGGTTGAAGCCCTGATTAAAACGGAGGTTGTTGTGGCTCATCCATAAATTGAAAAAATCCTAAATAAAGTGCCGCGTCATCATCTAGGTGTAAATATAGTCATATTCTGTCGTTTTCCCCAAATGATCAATCCAGATGTTTTATTATGTCCGGCTGAAATCATTCAAGCAAATCCACATTCCTAGGGGTGTTCCGCTCAGTATTCTTTCCTCTCAACGCTAGTGGACTGGCGGCCATACTCCATGTTTATAACCGAGCCAATTCCATAATAATCGAAACGAAAGGTATTTAGATGAGGATCATCTCCTCCATCCTCTCCTCACCGGCGTAGTAACCATCTCCCGCGCCTTACGGAAACATCGGCGGGCCCAAAGGGTGTCGTCCTCGTTCTTGTCGCGACCCCAGTTCTGATCGGGAGCGGATCCGCCGCCTCCGCAGTTTTGTGCGAATGTGGTGGCGGCATCGACGTAACCGGCAAAAAGAAGAAAGGCGGTCCGGAAGATTTGGCTGGTCTCCTCTCGCGAATAGGATCGCTCTGTCAATCTGCTCTCTTCCGCGAAGACCCGTGCAACTCTTCCGGGAACCATCTTCTCATAGCGTTTCCCTTCTATAATGAAACCCCAGGGGAAAAGGTAATTCTTCCCTTCTTCGGATAGCGCAAAAGCGACGCGCTCCGATGGAGTCATCTGTCCGTATCTATTCTCCGGACGCATCTTCTTCCAGGTCTCTTCAATCTTCGCCGGGGTCAGATCGCGGCTGATAACAGAGGACTTATAGACGGAGTTTCCGCTCTGGATCGTATATCCACGGACAGTCACCGAAACATCCATCTTCAGATTGACCTTATATCCTTTTGCTTCCAGCGCAGCAGTATACTTCTCCCAAGAGAAAGCTGACATTCCTGACAGGACTGTGAGGCAGTCCTTCTTGATGCGGGCTTTGTTCTCCGCGAACCTGTCTTCCGTACGTTTCCAGTTCCGCAGCCGGTTGACTTCCTCGGCGGCCGTCTTAGCACGGATTCCGATTAGATGGTCGCTGTTCAGGCAGTTGTCCATATCGACTCGGTTGCAGTCGAGATGGAGGTGAGGGATTCCGGACTTGCTGTCCGTATGAAGCGTGATGATGTACTGGGAATTGGGAAGGCGGCAGGGAGACCTACGGCGCTTTTCCTCTCCGGGAAGCCGGACCCTGTCGAAAGCCTGGACGAAATCTTCGGCCAGTTGCTTCCAGTCTTCCAGGGTCCAGCCCTCGGATTCCTCCTTGGACGGGGAAATCTCCATCCGGATCATGTTGTTCTTTAGGGGACGGCACTGGAGGTCTTCCTCCCGGAGTTGCTGGTGCAGCTTCATATACCCATAGATGGCTTGGGGGCTGGCACCTTCCGGAAGGTGGTTCAGTTTTACTACCTGTGCAGTTCCTTGACGGGTAATGTATCCGAGGGACACCCCGCCGTGGGCTATTGATTTTGCTCGTGCGATCATGGCTTACTCGGTTAAGGTTCGTTCAATCTCACGCAAGCGCTTGATGAGCTTGTTCGCGCCGGAAATCCATTTCCTCATGAAATAGGGATCTGCGAAGCACCGGAGGCGGTCTTCCTGCGTCATCGCATTCAGGGCGTTCTTGATATGGATCAGGTCGCCCCGGGCTTCGTTGATGCTGATGTAGGCTTGGGCCTGGCTCCGGGTCATCCGGAGTTTGGGCTTGTGGCCGATAGCGCATTGGCGGATGTATTCACTGACGGATTTGCCGCAGGCTTGCGCCCTTGCCTGGATGGCGATCCGGTCCTGCTGCGTGGCACGGAAGGCCATCCTGCAGGTCATGTTTACCTTGAAATTGTTGGGGTCAAAATATTTCTTTTTCATAATAAAGGGTGTTATAATTCCGCCACGGATGCGAGCTTGCGAGCAGGCTTCCCCGCCGGGAGTTGGACAATCGCGCAGCGGAATTGTTCGACATCGGCACAACTTGCATAGTGTTTCGGGAAGGCTTCTCCCCGAAACACAGCCAAGTTTGCCACTTACTACTTCCGATAGGAATCACCTTTGAACCGGAGGATGGAGAACATCTCATTGATGCGGTCCATCATCCGGGGGCCATAGCGGTCCAGGATCTTGTCATCGGCAAGGTTGGTGGTGATGATGGTCGGGAGCTTCCGGTCATAGCGGTAGGATATCAGATTCTGGATGGGTGTGTAATCCGTACCATAGCTCTGGCATCTCTCCGGTTCCGCGCCGACCTCTTCCACGAAGAGGATCTTCGCCCGGAGGAATTCCTCGTAGTGGGAGGCCTCCTTCTCCTGCTGGTGCTTGAACTGGGTGTGCAGGTCAAAGGCAGTGGTGAAGATCACGGGCGAGACGAGCTGCTTATAGAGCCCGTACATCGCGTACATGAGAGTAGTCTTCCCGGAACCGATGGTTCCCTGGAGGAGCAGGCCGGAGCGGACGGGGCTTCCCATCATCCATTCGGCAACCTTCTGGATTTTGATGCCGACCTCTTTCCCGGCGATATCTTGGAATTCGATACCGCGGGACTCGACGGCCTTGCGGTAGATCTGACTGAGCGCTTCCACCAGTGCCTCTTTTTCCATTCCCTCTATTTGAGGCGGAAGTTTGGCGACAAGGTCATTCCTTGTCGGCAGAATCGAATTGGTCACGAGAGCTGATACAATTTGATTGATTTCTTTTGTAGGATGAATAAATTGTTTCATTTCTTTTTTCATTATTAAAGTTAATTTTGGGAGCAGTCTCCGCACCCGTGTTGTTTTGATACCGGTACCCGTTCTGTTTTTGAACGGGTTTCCGTTCAGACTCCGTACCCGTCTGGTTTTCGAGCGGGTCCGGAATCAGGACTACATAGCGGGAGGGCTTTCCACGGGTTTCATGGGCGGCGATCAGCTTCCTGCCGAGCAGGTTCCTCTTTGCCATCAGGACTGCGGTCCGGCTGAGACCGGTGATGTCCATGACGGTTTTGACAGGGACTTCAACCGCAGCCTTTCCCTTCTTCCAAAAGCCATATATCACGGCAAAGACTTCCTTCTCTGCACCTCTAAGCCGCAGGTCTCTCCACATGAAATCATAGATGATCGTGTAAAGCATCGCTACGAGGGATTGAGGATCTTGTCGAGGTCGGAACGCCGGTAGCGTTTCTGTCCGCCGACAAATACAGGGATGAGAATCTTGGCTTTCGCCATCCGGTAGAGCG
>JAEEGJ010005574.1_pt1 | contig 39276 bp, 36 predicted proteins | sample 8958761 | NCBI WGS metagenome assembly JAEEGJ01 (sample SAMN16246546, study PRJNA631951) | gut metagenome | biome: gut microbiome; feature: rumen; material: RS-attached | host: Bos | place: Iran: Karaj | collected 2018-10 | reverse complement strand
TATATGGACTTACATATATTCTTGTAAAAAGAAGGTTCCCTCTTCTTGGTGACAGTTTTCTTCATTACTGCATCATTTCTCTGACCCTGATTCCTATAATCTATACGACAGTTGTTCTTAAACAAAAGAAAGCATCATATTTTTCATGTGTTGTATTTCTAAGTATAGTAGTCAATCACCTTATGGATAGTACCCCATATATATTTGTTGCTAACAGAACGCTGGATACCCTTATCGGTATATTTGTAGGACTGGTTCTAAATTCAGTGAGCATCCATGGTGAGTATGATACAGAGACACTTTTTATAGCAGATCTGGACAGGTCTATGGACGGATTCTCGTCAGGAATTACACCCTATAGCAAGGTTATGATCCAGAATATGCTGGAAAAAGACATGAAGCTCACCTTCATGACAAAGCGTACACCGGCAGGATTTTTGGAGGGAATGCCTGATATAAAACCAAAGATCCCTATTATAGCAATGGATGGGGCGATCCTATATGACATAAAGGAAAACAGATACCCAAAAGTTTACGTTATATCCGCAGAACATGCCTGCAACATTGAGCACTTTATAAGAAACAAGGGATTTAACATCTTTACAACGATAATACTTGAAGATGTGCTTATCATCTATTATGACGAGCTTAAGGATGTAGCAGAAAAAGACATCTATGGCAAAATGCACAAGTCTCCTTACCGCAATTACCTCAACAAGGAAAGACCCAGGAACCATCCGGTTGTATATATGATGTGCATTGACAAGACCGAGAAGATAGAGCAGCTTTTATTGGAAATAGAAAAAAGCGATATCTATCATAAACTGAAGATCCTTGTGTATCCGTCTGATGATTACAAAGGATATTCATATATAAAAATCTATAGCAAGAACGCCTCCGTACAGAATATGACAGACTACCTGCGAAATATGACAGGCGCGGAAGAAACACTTACGTTTGGCGATAACGACAGGAACAAAACGGATTACTGTTACACAGAGTGCGACCAGATAGTGCGCAAACTACACCATCAGTTTTATTTCAAGAGAAGGGAAAAGGCCTATGAACAATGTAAACCTGCTAAAGCATACAGATGATGTCAATGCACTGCTGGCAAGGTATGGAGTGAAATTTGGAATCTATAAGAATAATGAGTTTAAGGAGCAGCTTTTTCCCTTTGATGCCATACCAAGGGTTATAGAACACGATGAATTTGAATACCTTGAAAAGGGGCTAAAACAGCGTGTTACTGCATTGAATCTTTTTCTTAAGGATATATACAGTGGCAAGAAGATTGTAAAGGACGGCGTTGTGCCTGAGGATTTTATCTTTGCTTCCAGTGGTTATATGGTTGAGTGCGAGGGAGTTTGCCCGGTAAAAGGAATTTATTCCCACATATCAGGAATCGACCTTGTAAAAGGTAAAGACGGGCAGTGGTATATATTGGAGGACAACCTGCGTGTTCCTTCAGGAGCTTCGTATCCCATGATAGCCAGGGAGCTCTGTAGAAGGAGTTCACCCGGAACATTCAATGATGTCAGGCTTGAAGACAACCGAAATTATGCAAAGCTCCTAAGGCGGACTATGGATAATGTGAATGTCGGGGGACACACAGTTATCCTAACACCCGGAAGATATAATGCTGCATATTTTGAACATTCTTATCTTGCTGAGCAGACGGGAGCGCATCTTGCCAACGGTTCTGAGCTGATCGTGGAAAATGACAAGCTATACTTTATAACTGCTGATGGAAAGCATGAGAGAGTCGGGGCTGTTTACAGAAGAATCTCTGATGAATACCTTGATCCTATGAATTTCAACCCCGAGTCTGTCATAGGAATTCCGCATATCTATGATGTTTTCAGGAAAGGCAACGTTGCCCTGATAAACGCACCGGGCAATGGTATTGCTGATGATAAAGGCATTTACTATTTCGTCCCCAAAATGATCAGCTATTATCTGGGCGAAGAGCCAATACTCCAGAATGCACCGACATATCTGCCCTTCTATGAAGAAGATATGAAATATGTGCTTGATAAGTTTGACAGTTTGGTACTCAAGGATGTGGCAGAAGCAGGTGGTTATGGAGTGGTGTTTGGCAGTTCAATGACAAAGGAACAGAAGGAGAGCTTTATAAAACTTCTCAAGGCAGAGCCAAGAAGGTTTATCGCACAGGAAGTCATCGACTTCCAGGATCTGGATATTCTCGAAGGCGATGATATGGTTCCAAGAAAAGCAGACCTCAGGGCCTTTGTGCTTATGGCAGATGAACCGCTTGTATGGAAGAGTGGCCTTACACGTTTTTCTAGGAATCCTGATTCGTTCATAGTTAATTCTTCTCAGGGGGGAGGTTTTAAAGATACATGGGTATTATCTCAGTAGAACAGACAAACAGACTGTATTGGCTTGGAAGATATGCTGAGCGTGTGTACACGCTGGTTAGGTGTTATTTCAAGAGCTATGACACCATGATTGATGAGATTCGTGACAGCTATCATAACTTTTGCCGGATGATTGATATACCGGATATTTACGCGAATAAGCAGGACTTTATGAAATTATATCCATTTGATGAGAACAATCCTGATTCAATAATCAGTAATCTCATCAAGGCTTATGATAATGCAATCGTGCTGAGAGAAAGCATTGGCTCAGAGTCTCTTTCATACATACAGCTTGCAATTTATGATATGAACAAGGCAAAGCTCAGCGATGCGCCTCTTATTGAGCTACAGTTTGTGATAGATGATATTCTCGCGTTTTGGGGAATGATAGATGACAAGCTGGATGATGATCACGTAAGGAACATAATCAAGTCCGGAAAAAGGATTGAAAGATTTGATCTTTATGCAAGACTTGGCCTTGGACGAGAGGTGCTGGTCAGAGAGGCAAACAGAATGATTCCAAGGATTGAAAAGAGTGGTATGGATATAAAAAAAGATAGACTCGAGGAAATCCGCAAGGCTGTTGAAGAACAGGAAGTAGATTATTACGGTGTGATAAGAATGGTAGAAACATTGATCACCTAAGGTTTAAGGATGTGATGTCGTGAAAAAACTTCATTTTGATTATTGTATGGAAATTCGTTATTCTGTCGATGTTTCATGGTGCTGCTACACAATAAAGTGTATTCCCAAGGATAGTGACAGACAGAAGATATCGAATATCAGGATTGATATGATACCTGAAACAAAAGCAGAATGGTCTATAGATTCCCATGGGAACAGATACATTTATGGCAGCAATGAGATACCGCATTCATATTTTAAATATCACATTAAGGGTGATGCAGAATGCGGATGTGCGGTGCATGAATCTGTTACAACCGGAACTGAAGAGATGATATACAGGCATAGTCATGGACTTACTGCTCCCGGAGAAAAACTTCGAGAGTATATGGAATTCATAAGGACTTCTATGCCTTCTTTTGATGAGATGAAACCACTTGCTAAGGCAAAACATTTAATGGAAAAGCTTAATGGATACCTGGTTTATGAGAAAGGATGCACAGGGATTGACACCGGAGCGGAGGAAGCTTTTTGCATTGGTAGGGGAGTATGTCAGGATTATTCCCATATCATGATCTCACTACTCAATCTATGCGGATGTTCAGCCAGATATGTAACGGGACTTATTATAGGAGAAGGTGAGTCCCATGCATGGGTGGAAGTTGCAGATGGTGGAAAATGGTACGGACTTGATCCGACTAATAACACTCTGGTGCAAGACTCACATATAAAAATCGGCTGTGGAAGGGATGCCACTGAGTGCCAGATAAACAGAGGAATCATGCACGGAGGAGGGGAACAGACCCAGGATATATATGTAAACGTGTCCGAGATAAGTCACGGACAGAGCATCATAAGCAGAGGAGCATTATTCTGATGGTAAAAACAGTAGCAGAGGTAGCACTACCTGTTGATGAAGTTTTGAGAATTAAAAAAAGGCGCATATTGCCTGACGGTTCAGAATGTGATTCTAAGCGGATCAGCATTGTTACCGGAATACACGGAGATGAGCTTGAAGGGCAATATGTATGCTTTGAACTTGCAAGGCGGATAGAGGAGAACAAAAGGTATCTTAAGGGAATTGTTGACATCTATCCTGCCATGAATCCGCTTGGGATAGATTCGGTGATACGCGGAATTCCTGCTTTTGATCTTGATATGAACAGGATATTTCCGGGAAATGCAGAAGGTAATATGACAGAACTGCTTGCGGCAAATATATTAAAGGATGTATCGGGTTCGGATGTGGTACTGGACATACACGCCAGTAATATCTATCTTACTGAGATTCCACAGATAAGGATCAACAGGCTCCACAAAGAAGAGCTTGTCCCGCTTGCAAAGCGCTGCAATGTTGATTTTGTCTGGGTTCATGAAGCAAGTACCGTGCTTGAATCCACATTTGCATACAGCTTAAACAGTACCGGAACGCCGTGTCTTGTAGTAGAGATGGGCGTTGGCATGCGGATAACGAAAGAGTACGGTGATCAGCTTGTGGATGGAATATTCAATCTGATGCATTCAATGGGGATGTGGACGGGAAGGACAAAACAAACAAGAAAGCCTGTCATTTCCGAGAATACAGAAGATGTCTGTTTTATCAATGCAGCCTCGGGTGGCCTGTTTATTTCTGACGTAAAGCACTGGGAGGAGCTTTGCAGGGGCGACAGAATAGGGAAAATCATTGATCCGCTTTCGGGTAAAGTTATACAGAATGTTGAAAGTCCGGTTGATGGAGTACTTTTCACAATAAGAGAATATCCTATTGTTGATGAAGGCTCACTCATCGGAAGGTTGTTGAAGAAGGAAGTCATGACTGTATGAAAAAGAAGATGATTTACGAAATCAAAGGGCTGTACAGAGACAGCTTCAGGATAACAGGGTTTGAATTTGGGAAGGGTAAAAAGTCACTCTGTATTGTCGGAAGTATGCGTGGGAATGAAGTCCAGCAGTTATACTGTTGTTCTCAGCTGGTCAAAAAATTCAGGCAGCTTGAGGAAGAAGGACGCATCAGTCCGGATGTAAAAATTCTGATCATACCATGCTGTAATCCTTATTCCATGAATACTCAGAAGCGATTTTGGACTATTGATAATACTGACATAAACAGGATGTTTCCCGGCTATGACCTGGGGGAGACTACCCAGAGAATTGCCGATGGCATTTTTTCCCGGATAAAAGATTACGAGTATGGGATACAGTTTACATCATTCTACATGCCGGGGGAGTTCATCCCGCATGTGAGACTTATGGATGAAGGATATTCGGATATCGAAACTGCCATGAAGTTTGGCCTTCCATTTGTGGTTAAAAGAACTGTCAGGCCTTATGATACGGCAACTCTGAATTATAATTGGCAGGTGTGGAACACGAAAGCTTATAGCCTTTATTCATCTACAACAAGCAGGATTGATAAAAAGAGTGCCGGTCAGGCGGTTCTGTCGATTCTTAGATTCTGCAGGAACCTTGGATTTGTAAAATACAGGGAAAATGGTGATCATCCATCAATAGTTATAAGTGATAAGGAACTGATTAGTGTCAGAACTGCTAAATCAGGCATATTTGAGCCGCTTGTGAAAGTGGGCGACAATGTAGATGAGGGTACACCTCTTGCTGACATCATAAATCCCTATGACGGTTCAGTAATGGAAACATTGTACGCGCCAAGAAGAGGTACGCTGTTCTTTATGCATTCTGACCCGATTACATATGCGGAAACAGCAGTGATAAAGATGGTATGAGATGTACTATTGATGGGGACTGAGATGATATGGTAAAAACGGTTGCTATTATTACCGCAAGGGGCGGCTCCAAAAGGATTCCTGGCAAGAATATAAAAGAGTTTTGCGGCAAGCCAATAATCGCATATTCAATTCAGGCAGCGCTGGATAGTCAATTATTTGATGCTGTGATGGTGTCTACAGATGACGAGAAGATAGCTGATGTGGCAAGAAGCCTTGGTGCAGAGGTGCCTTTTATCACTGCAAAAAGACTGAAAGAAGCATATGAGATCATTTTAGCTGGAGAATGTAACGCTGTATTTCCTGCGGTACAGTTTTCTTTCCCACCGCAGAGAGATGGTCAATCATATAGAATACTCACAGCATTTCTGAACTGAATCCTTCACGAAGGCATGATATCAGTGTCGATGAAGGAATAGACATTCCGTTTTCTATCCATTTGATGAGCATGGAATTCATTCCGCCCAAGCTGTATGCGAGAAGATACGGAAGTTCAGCCTTGTACTGCTCTGAGAGGTCTGCCGATTTCACGGAACGGAATACTTCAAAAGATCTTTCGTAGGACTCCTCAAACAGTTGCGGGAGCAGATTGCTCTGCTTCATCAGGTTCAGAATTTTGGCATGACTTTCCCAAAAATCAAAAAAGCATTGGACAACGTCCCAGTAATGGTGTAATTCGTTGTCCTTTATTGTTGATACGCATTCTTTATACAGTGAATCAAACAGGTGCTTTAGGACTTCATCCTTATCACGGAAATGACGGTAGAAAGTCTTTCTGGAAACTTCAGCTTCCTGCGTGATCTGAGTCACTGTGATCTCCCTGTAATCATATATCTTCATAACCTTGAGCATAGCATTTGCGACAGTTTTCTTAGAACGTTCTGCAATAATTCCGTTTGTATTATTCATAAGTAACAGATCTCCCGAATGTGTGACACATTAGCTATTTCTATTGATACGAGCTACATCATAATTCTATAATACTCTCGAAGAGGTTACAAGTGTTACCTCTAGAAAAGGATAATGGAAATACAGATGTCACTCATAAAGGAGGATAATCATGAAAAAAATCATTTACTGCTTCAGCGGAACGGGAAACAGCTTGCGTGCGGCAAAAGTAATAGCAGAGGTACTTAAAGACACCACCATTGTCAATGTGAGAAAAGATCCTTCGGGATACAGCGCTGAGGATGCAGACATTATCGGCTTTGTCTGCCCGGTTTACGAATGGGACATACCCGGAAGGGTGAAAGAGTTTATCTCTGGGCTTTCCGTAAACCCCAATGCCTATATTTTTATGGTGGCCACGTACATAGCTGTTCACGGAAAAGCATTTGAAACTGTCGAGGATATTCTTTCTACGAAAGGTGCTCATCTGAGCTATTCCCGTGCGATCAGGTGCGTCGCAAGCCAGTGCATAGCGTATCCGCCTTTTCCGCCTGAAAAGCTTATGCTTCCTTTGATGGAAAAAAATATGCTAAAGACAGCCCGCGAGATATCTGAAAAGAAAATCAGGAAGTATCCGCATATGTCTTTCATAACACGAAAACTGTTCCCAAAGCTTATGGTTCCGTATCTTAATATTGAGCATGAATACGACAAAGGCTTTTTTACAGACAAAAGATGCATCGGCTGCTCAACCTGCGAGAAGGTGTGTCCTAATAAGAATATTGCGATCGAAGACGGCCGCCCTAAATGGAATCATAACTGTAACGGATGCAACGCTTGCGTGGTATATTGCCCTACCAAGGCGATACAGTTCAAAAGACCTAAAGTATATGATGAATTAGGAACACTTATGACAAAGCTGCTTGGCTTGCCCGATAAAAGAAAGCGTTATCACAACCCGCATATCAATGCACGTGACCTGATGGTATAATGGACCAAAAAAGAGAATCTGATGACATATAGAAAAAATGCTTAAGAAAAGGAAAGAGAATAACAATGAACAGCAAATCTTTTGATTCAAAACGTATAGCTATGGGATATACCAAGAGGCCATGGCTTCACAAGTCAGTAATAGAACAATTAAAAAGAGATTGCGATATTGCACCGGACCATATATTCAAGAATGGTCTGGACGTCGGTTGCGGCGCGGGACTTTCAACGAAGGCGCTAAAGCTTATCTGCGATAAAGTGACGGGAACCGATATCGCGGATGCCATGGTTGAAGCGTGCAAAGAACTCTACGGAGATAACAACGCCTACTCCTTCTACACCGCCAAGGCCGAAGAGACAAGGCTTCCCGAAGAAAAGTATGATATCGTGACTGCCGCAGGTTGCATAAACTGGGTCGATGAAAAGATATTTATGGCAAATATGTCAGATGTCATGGAAGACGGAGGACTTTTAGTCATCTACGATTTTGGAATAACGGATCGCATGGCGAAGCATATAATGCCCGAGAGCGGACTGAATGTTTCCCCAAAGCCCGAAAGCGGAGCCGAGGTCTCACAAACCGCTGAAAACGGCGCATACACACGCTGGTACAACGATGAGTATCTGACTAGGTTTCCCAAGCCACCAAGAAAAGAAAATAAGTGGACGCAGGAAGATCTTCCCGAAGGTTTTACCATGGAAAAACAGTATGACATGGGTTATTCTTTTACACTTGAGGAATTTGTTGATTTCATGCTTATCCAGTCTAACGTAAATACGCAGATTGAGAGCGGAACTGTCAGCGCAGAAGAAGCAAAAGAGTGGATGACGAAATCTCTTTTGCCCATATTTGATAATAAAGAGAGGGGACTTATCTTTAGCGGCTACAGCTGGTACATTAGAAAGAACTGACGATTTATTAAAGGAGAGAGTAATACATAAATTGACTAAATAATAAGCACAAAAGTATAATTAAACTGATAACATATACACCAAACAACTTCATGGACGAGCGGGTGAATAGTATGTCGGATAAATCATTGGAGAACTACACGTTACAAGACATTTTTGGATTATTGCAGGAGAATGTGGCTATCGTGATCCTTGCAGATACGGCGGTCAATAAGTACAGAGTTCTTGCGCGCAATAATGATTTTGCGGATTTCGTAGAAGAGACCGGAAGCTATGACGATCTTATTCAAAAGCTCTGGTTCCATATCGCTAAATCCAATGAGAAGGTATCGGAAGAATACAATGCCTTTGTGTCTTACTATGGCAAATTCAAAGGTAAGTACAGTAGGAAGATAAAGGTTTATCCGAAGGGGAGCGATACGCCTACCGTCCTTCAGATGACTGTTTATCCGATAAAAGATACAACGAAGTATGTTTACATCATGGATGAACTGTACGATGAATACGTTCAGGAGTACATGACTTCCGGTAAGGTAAACACTACGATCCAGAATACATTTCTTTTTTCCATGTATGTTGACCTTGTTAACGATACGACCAGCAGCATAAGTGTCACAGAGGTTTCGGAAGAAGTTATAAACGCGGATATTAAGTATTCCGACTGGCGCATGATGACGGTGAACATGATCTGGCCTGAGGATAAGGAGCAGTTCCTTAAGATCACGGATCCCGAATATTTGAGAACACATCTCGATCGCGGCCGCACGACCTCTTTTGACTGCCAGATGCAGAACCTCGAAGGCAAGTATATATGGGTAAAACTGATCTTCAGCAGAGCTATGACAAGTACCGCAGAGGATTTCAGATTTGTGTTCATGGTGCAGAATATTCACGATTCTTCAATGCAGCTTATGTCTGAGCTTAAGAAGTACGAGAAGCTCGCCCAGAACGACACTCTTACGGAGCTCCTAAATCAGGGCAGCATAAAGGCTGAGATAAATAACAGCATAGATAAGTACCATCGAAGTGGCATAAACGTAGCAATGATGATGCTTGATCTGGATTTTTTCAAGAAAGTCAACGATACATACGGACACTCCACCGGAGATACTGTGCTTAAGTCACTTGCAGATCTGTTAAAAGACTTCGTGGCTGAAAAAGAAGCAGCTGTCGGCAGATGGGGCGGCGAAGAGTTTGTAATAGTTTACAACAACAAAACCGGAGATGAGCTGTATACAATCGCCGATGAATTACGGAAAAAAGTTGAAGCTACGGAGTTTCCGAAGATCGGGCATGTGACATGCTCTATCGGGGTGACGCAGGTTAAAGACGAGGATACTTTTGAAGATGCATTTGACCGTATGGACAAGGCAATGTATCTGTCAAAAGAAAACGGCAGAAATACCGTCACATTAGTATGAGAAAAAAGATATAAGAATAAAGACAAAAAATCAAGACACAAAAGGACAGGATGAACAATGCTTGAAAAGATGGACAATTTCTTCACTGCTCGCGTTGACGGATATGACGAGCACATGAAGAATAATATAGTCGGTGCCGAGGCTTTTTATGGATATACGGCATCGCTTCTGCCAAAGCCGGAAGGAGCGAATGTACTTGATCTTGGCTGCGGAACGGGGCTTGAGCTTGAAGAATTTTTTGAAATGAATCCCGGCGCCAAGGTTACGGGAATCGACCTCACAGAGTCGATGCTTGATGCGCTAAAAGCTAAATTCCCGGGGAAAGATATTACACTGATATGCGGTTCATATTTTGACGAGCCGTTTGGTGAAGATAAATATGACGCGGCCGTATCGGTTGAATCGCTGCACCATTTCACCAAAGAAGAGAAGATTCCGCTGTATACAAGACTATGCAAAGCGCTTACTTCCAAAGGATATTTCATCCTTACAGATTGTTTTTCAAAATCCGATGAGGAAGAAACTTCGCTAAGGCAGGAGCTTTTTAAGATCAGAAAAGAGCTTAATCTTCCGGATGGCGAATTCTATCACTTCGATACGCCGCTTACGGTGGAGCACGAAAAAGAAGCTCTTCTGGCAGCAGGCTTTACTTCTGTGGAAGTTCTTAAGAACTGGGATAAAACATATACGCTTAAAGCAAGCAAATAAAATAATCCTCAATCTTCAAATACCTGAAGATTGAGGATTTTTATTATGTATTCGATTATTGTGAAGAATCAAGAAGCCGACTCAATCTCGTTTTCGTGAATTTCCTGAATCTTTCCGATGGCAGAAAGCATGGGCTTAACGTTTTTATGTCTAAGCTTTCTGTCAACGTAGTTCTTGGTTATCTTTACAACCGTGCCGCTGAGCGCGATCACACCGATAAGGTTCGGGATAGCCATAAGGCCGTTAAGTGTATCCGAAAGATCCCAAGCGAGCGTAAGATCCATGGTTGCGCCGATAAGGATGAATATTACGAAAATGATCTGATATAACTTGGTGCTTTTGGTGCCGAAGAGATATTCAAAGCCCTTGCTTCCGTACTGGCTCCAGCCAAGTACTGTTGAGAAAGCAAAGAACAGGATTGCGATCGCGATAAACGCCGAGCCGAATCTTCCGAATATCGTTGAAAAAGCTTCTGCAACAAGAGCTGTGGAAACCTGCTCCGAAAGCACTTTTCCTGTATTAAGGTCAACAAGTCCGCTTGAAAGAACCGCAAATGCAGTGATCGTGCAGACGATGATGGTGTCGGCAAATACCTCGAAGATGCCCCACATTCCCTGAACAACGGGCTCTCTTACGTTTGAGCTTGAGTGAACCATTACGGAAGAACCAAGACCCGCCTCATTGGAAAAGACGCCTCGCTTCATTCCCCACTGCATTGCCATTGCAACACCGCTTCCCACGATGCCGCCGCCGACAGCTTTAAATCCGAAAGCGCCGCGGAATATTGCTGAGAAAACGGCTCCGAACTGATCAATGTTGCAGATGCATACGATGAGTGCACCGACGATATATATAACAGCCATGAAGGGAACGAGCTTTTCCGTTACGGATGCGATTCTCTTAAGGCCGCCGACGATAACCATGCCCGCAAGGGCCATAAGTACGATTCCGCTTATCAAAGTGGGAATGCCGAATGCGCTGTGCATGTTAAGCGCGATCGAGTTGATCTGGCTCATGTTACCAATGCCGAATGAGGCAAATACGCAAAAGAAACTGAACATAAACGCAAGAGCTGTTCCGATATGTCTGCATCCCTTCTTGGATCCGAGTCCGTCCTTTAAGTAATACATAGCTCCGCCGCACCATTCATTTCTGCTGTTTCTGCGGCGATAGAAAATTCCAAGTACGTTCTCCGAATAATTCGTCATCATTCCAAAGAAAGCAACGACCCACATCCAGAAAATGGCTCCCGGTCCGCCCGAAACGATGGCAGCAGCAACACCTGCGATGTTACCTGTTCCGATAGTAGCGGCAAGAGCGGTACAAAGGCTCTGGAACTGTGAGATCTGAGTATCTTCACTTCCCGTGTGCGCCGTTACTTTTTTATCCTTAAATATTCCGCCGATAGTGTTTTTTACCCAGTGCTTAAAGTGACTAACCTGGAAAAAACGTGTAAGGACGGTCATAAGTATTCCCGTGCCGACCAAAAGAACCAGCATGGGAAGTCCCCAAACAAATCCGTTTACTGCGCCGTTAATCTGTTCAACTTTTGATAAAATATTCTCCATACAACCTCCGGTAAAAAAAGATAATATTTGCCGTGCAGGCATAATAAACAGTATAAAAGAAAAACGGTGCCTCATGTTATCCATGAAACACCGTCGTTTCAATAACTTATATTATCATACTCAATACAAAAAGAACAGAAAAATTTAATAATTCATCAAAACAATATACGATATAATGATAATATGAGCAAATCAAAAAAGAAAAGGTTAATAGTCGTATCAATTCTATATTTTGTTTTGACTTTGGTAATGGCTCAGCTTGTTTTCTACAGAGGGATAAACACGCTCAGACCGATATATCTTATCAGTATCGGCGCGGACTTTGTGGGAATGATGTTGGGCTGTACTCTCTATGTCTGTTGCCTTATCGACCTTCAAAAGACGGGCGCTGATATAAAGTACATGATGGCCCTTATTAATGTTGTGTTTATTCAACTCTTTACGGACGGCTGCGCATGGCTTGTTGACGGAATCCCGACTCTCAGATACCTCAATATTTTGGACAATACATTGTACTATCTGTGTGCTCCTATAGAGGCACTGTTCTTTTGGATGTACACGATGACATATTTGAAAATTAGAAAAAATCTGGTAAAAAAGCTCTTTTTGATCGTTAGTATCGGCTCCTATGTGGCCATTGCGGTCAGGATCATAAATATTTTTACCGGAATCTATTTTACTGTCGGGCAAGACGGCGTCTATGCAAGAAGCGCGCTCTATCCGATCTCTATGGTCTATTCCTATTTCACCGTTATAGCTGCGCTTGTAGTGGTTGTTCTTGAGCGTAAGCTCCTTGAAAGATATCAGGTCTTTGCATTTTTTATGTATGTGCTGGCTCCGATGCTTGTTGGCATTATAACTATTGTTGTATACGGACTTTCGCTCGGACCTGCCGTATTTATGATTGCTTTGATGCTTATGTACTGCATTCTCAACGTTTCCGAGGGCCGTGAGATGGTGGCGGCATCCAGAGATATGGCACTTGCTGCGGAAATACAGGAAGATGCCATGCCAAAGGTTTATCCGTATATGCCCGAGAGAAAAGATTTTGATCTGTACGCATACATGAAGCCTGCAAAAGAGGTGGGCGGCGACTTCTATGATTATTTCATGATTGACGAGGATCACCTTGGACTGGTCATTGCAGATGTTTCCGGAAAAGGCATACCGGCGGCATTGTTTATGATGATGGCCAAAAAACTTATAAAGAATGCACTTACTTCGGGTATGTCTCCCGCGGATACTTTGTATGAGGTAAACAACAGGCTGTGCGAAGACAATAAGATGGGCTTCTTTGTGACGGTGTGGATCGGAGTTATCGATCTTACCAGCGGTGAGAGTATATCTGTCAATGCAGGACACAAGCATCCGGTTATAAGGCATGCAGGCGGCGAGTATGAATTTGTAAAATATAAGCATTCACTTCCTGTGGCGGTAATGGAAAATACCAAGTTTGTTCCGCACAATTTCAAGATGGAACCGGGAGACAGCATATTCGTCTATACGAACGGATTCCCGGAGGCCATTAATGAGGGCAATGAGCTTCTTGGAAATGACCGAATGCTTGAGATAATGAACAGATTCCCTGTGGCCAATCCCAAGGTCGCCATTGAAAACGTCATGGTCGGCATCGATGAATATGTGGGCGGTGCTGAGCAGCTTGACGACATAACCATGCTATACATGACATATTACGGGAAATGATGAGCTTCGAAAGAAAGTAGTGACATGATAATTAATGAAAAAGACAATATGCTTACAGTTGAAGCGACGGTGGAAAAACTGCCGAATGTTATGAAGTTCATAGATTCCAAGCTGGAAGAAATTTCTTGTCCTAAAAAGAGTCAAAATCAAATCCGGACAGCAGTCGAGGAGTTGTTCGTCAACATCGCACATTTCGCGTATCCCGGAGAGATAGGTCTTGCGGAAGTTAGATTTAAATTCATAGAAAAAGAACGTGCGGTAGAAATATCTTTTGCCGACCAAGGAATCCCTTACGATCCGCTAAAAAAGACCAATCCCGATATCACATTACCCGCGGATAAAAGAGCTGTCGGGGGACTTGGTATCTATATGGTAAAAAAGCTGATGGACGATTTCAGATACGAATACAAAGATTTACGAAATATAAACACGATATACAAGCGGATATAGAGCATTCAATGAGCGGGGCTGACGATAAGGAGGGACAACATTATGCTTAACATTGAAAAAATAAAGGATAATGGCAATATGAAGATCTCGCTGGAGGGACGCCTTGATACAACGACTTCTCCGCAGCTTGAGATCGAGGTTCAGAGCTCATTGGATGGCGTGGATAATCTTACTTTCGATCTTGCCAAGCTTGATTATATTTCAAGTGCGGGACTACGCGTTCTTCTTTCCGCGCAGAAGATCATGAACAAGCAGGGGAGCATGGTTGTTACAAACGCAGCCGAAGAGATAAAAGAGATATTTGAAGTTACGGGATTTTCGGATATCCTTACGATTCAGTGACAGGTTCTTTTTATAGTAGTAGCACCGCATGGCTGATAAACTTGGAAGTATAAAGGATAAAAGGATTCGAAAAAATAATATAGCCTTGACTTAGCCGTACGACTAAATTTATAATAATTAATATAAAATTTAGCCGTACGGCTAAATTTATGCCTAGCGCGATCGAATTATGCCGTACGGCATAATTTGGAGAAAGCACATTTACGAGGGGAAAGTATATGAAGATCAGCGATACAAAAACATTTGGAAAAGCAATCAGAGACAGACGCAAGAAGCTTGGATATACACAGAAGTACATATCTGATTTTACGGGGATATCCGTGACGTTTCTTTCGGATCTTGAAAACGGAAAGAAGACAATTGAGCTTGGAAAGGCGCTTCTTATTGCCAATCTTCTGGGGCTTGATATAGAACTTAATGAAAGAGGATGATATGAGAAATCTTGGAGTATACATTGAAATAAACGGAGAGCAGACGCTCGTCGGAAATATTACAGGCGAAGCCTATACCGATGCGACTTTTAAATATGACAGTGAATTTATGAACGCTTCTTATGGCGCGCCGATATCAATTTCGCTTCCTTTTCAGGAAGAAAGTTTTACTGCTGAAAATACGAGAACCTTTTTTGAAAGTCTCCTTCCGGAGGGCTTTTCAAGACGTGCTGTTGCAGATTGGATAAAGACCGATGAGAAGGATTACCTATCTATTTTGGCGGGACTTGGAAGAGAATGCCTTGGCGCGATCAAGATTGCAGAGGGTGGTGTTTTAAGTGACGCTCATTATGAGAAACTGACCAAGGCTCAGGTTAAATCGCTTGCGGCAGAAGGTGCAACGAGATCGACTCAGATACTTATGGAAACACATCTTTCGCTTACGGGAGCTTCAGGTAAGGTGGGGCTTTACTATGATCCCAAAGGCAAGTGGTATCTTCCAAAAGGAGATGCGCCGAGTACACATATAGTCAAGCAGAGCCATGTAAGACTCGATCGTATAGTATTAAATGAGCAGCTTTGCATGCTTACCGCCAAGAATATAGGTATAGATGTTCCGGAGAGCTTTATTGTAAACGTAGGAGGCGGAGAAGACAGTGATGTACTCTATGCAACAAAGAGATATGACAGAGATTTAAACGGAGTAAAAGAAATAGATGGTCTTCTTGTACCGCTGAGGCTCCACCAGGAAGACTTTGCTCAGGCCATGGGAATTGCAGCCGAGGATAAGTATGAGAAGCAACCTATTGGATATATGAAGAAGATGTTTGATCTTATCAAAAAGCATTCATCAAATCCTATCGAAGATCAGAGCAAGCTTCTTGAGCGAATAATTTTTAATTTCCTCATAGGTAATACAGATTGCCACTTGAAGAACTATGCTCTTTTATACTCTCCCGACCTTAAGTCGGTGAGACTTTCGCCCGCTTATGATATTGTTTCTACGAGAGTGTACAATTCGATTCCGGAGATGTCTTTTTATATCGGAGGAGAGCTTGATATCAATAATATAAACAGAGATAGCTTCATTAAATCAGCTGAAGATGTCGGTTTGAGTAATAGAGTTGTAGAGACAACTTTTGACAGAATGTCGGATAGATTTGAGAAATCGCTCAAAGAAGCTGCAGAAAGCCTGACTAATAGCGGCTTTGTCGCAGCAAAAAAGCTTAAGAACGATATCTTAAAAACCGGAGGATATTCTCAGCTTAAGTAAAATTACAAAAAGTCCTATGACTTTCGCAAGGATGTTTGCAAAGTCATAGGACTTCTTTTACTTATCTTAACCCAAAGACTTAAGTATCAGTCTTCGTTAAAATCCATAGGTATTACTTTAGTTGAGTCTGCGCCGAGTCCCTTGAGTTCTTCTGTAGATTCAAGTCTGATAGCGTTGTTCTCGGTTGAAACTCCGATGAGCTTAAAGGTAATATTGTCCTCACCGACTCTCATCTTCTGATTGGAGGCGTTGTTTCTTATAGTGTTTCCTTTACTGTTGTCATCGCATTCCTCATAATAAACCTCAGCTTCGTTTGCCGCGATAAAGATGTTTTTCTCGATCACGTTTTCTTCATCGTGTGCATTCTGAATAGTGATACATGTATTGTCTGTGTTCAAAACAGTGTTGTTGTAGATATGGCAAGCCTTTGCCTCACCGTTTTCTTCGGGATTGCAACCACCGATAACGAGGCCGGCAAGATTATTGTTTTCTACAAGAGTGTTGTTGTACACTTCGATTCCTGTTGTAGCGGTTCCGTGATGCTCTGTAGCGATCTCGATACCGATATCACTGTCTGATACGTAGTTATTGAAGATATCAATGTCTTTTCCGCCGTCAACATAGATTCCGTCCGCGCAAGCATCGCCAAAGTAAGTCATGTTCTTTGCGGATGAAATTCCAACAACGGTATTATCGTGGATCTTTCCGTCGTGAGCTCTGTCGCTCTCAAGTAAAAGGAGCTCGCCTGTCTCGGGATCGGTACGCTCATAGCCGATAGCATCGATTCCGATATTGTCACAGTTGTGCACGTAGTTGCCGGAAATATCGAAGTTACCTACGTTACCGTTAACTACAAGCGCTTCACTGTTACCGAGCGTCATGTTATAGATCTCGTTTCCTGTGATTGAAACTCCGTTTACAGGTGATTCGGGCTGACCGTATACAAGGATTCCGTGTGCATTGTAGTACTCGGATTCCTCAGTGTACTTAACACCCATGTCATGGATCTTACATTTTGAGATTGAGATTCCGTCTGAACCTGCGTCTACATAGATACCCATGGGCTTAACGTCCATTGAAGGATGATCCTGACTAAGACCTGTGATCTCAAGACCTGAGATGGAAACGTTCTTGGCATGAACATTGATCATTGCGTAATCGTCTTTTGTCGGTGTTAAGCCTGCACCGTTAAGAACAGCACCTTCTTCACCTACAAGTTTTACTCCATCCTTTTCAATCTTTAACTGTTCGGAATAATTTCCCTTGGGGATTACGATCGTATCCCCGTTTGAAGCCTTGTCAATGGCTTCCGCGATGGTAGAAGCGTCACTACCTACTTTGATTGTGTTTCCGTTTTCTGCGGCTGCACTTGCCTTACAACAAAAACCGGTTGAACACATAAATGCAAAACCTGCTATCATAAGGCTAGAAACAACATAACCCGCATTTTTTTTCATCATTATTCCCCTTTCTGATGTTTTTTGCTAAGTTTTCAGTTACTATGATATAAACCATAACATACGGAAGTGCACAAAAAGTGACTAAAAAATAAAAAAGATATAAACAAAAGTTACATAAATAATCGCCGGAGTACGCGCGATATTATATAATAAGCATAGAACGAGGTGTGAAATGACTAACAGAATATATCAAATTATTGCAATATTTTTCATGCTCCTTTTTTACGGTATTTATTTTATAAAGATGCTTATCCAGAAAAATAAAGGGATAGTGACCGATCAGATCGCCAAGGGAAAAAAGCGTGATAAAGGCTTCTACACAGAGCTTCTTATGAAGATTGCGACAATACTTGCGCCTATAACCGAACTGATATCGATAATAATCGGGAAATCGCAGCTTTCTTTTATGTGCAGAATTTTCGGAGTTTACTTCGCGGTTGTCGGTGTCACAGTGTTCGGGATTGCCGTGTATACCATGAGAGACAGCTGGAGAGCGGGCGTTGCGGAAGATGACAAGGAAAAAAGAAATCTCGTCACGAACGGGATTTATAACTACTCAAGAAACCCTGCATTTCTTGGCTTTGATCTTGTTTACATAGGAATTCTTCTTATGTACTTTAATCCGGTGCTTCTTGCTGTGACCTTATTTGCGATGATCATGTTTCATCTTCAGATATTAAGAGAAGAAAAATTCTTAGAAAGCTCTTTTGGCAAGGAATATATCGATTACAAAAACAGAGTAAGCAGATACGCCGGAATGGGAAAGATCACGTACGTTAAGATAGTAATGTACATCTATTTCCTTATATTTATATGGTCTGTTCTGTATTTCTTTACATGCATTGCCTACGGCGGCGGATTGCTCCTTTCGTGGGTTTGGCTGTGGATTCTTATCGCCGTATTTTCTTTTGTCAGAATAAAGATGCTCATAGCAAGGATAAACGGAACCGAGAAATTCAAGGTTCCTATGGTGATCACATGGATATACAGGATTGCGGCCACTGCGTTTATTGTTTTCTTTTTAATAACGGAAGCTAAGATCGTGGATGATATGACTGCGATACCCGAGAGAAATCTTGATTATGTGATCGTTCTCGGTGCGGGGCTTAACGGAACAGAGCCAAGTAACCCTTACAGAGTAAGGATAAAAAGAGCCGGCGAATACCTGACGGAAAACGAAAAGACTATAGTCATCGCATCGGGCGGACAGGGAGAGTATGAGCAGATAAGCGAGGCTGAGTGTGCAAAAAGAGTGCTTGTGAGGGATTACGGTATCGATGAGAGCAGGATCTTTTTGGAGGAAAAGTCGACCGACACTCATGAAAACCTTAAGTTTAGTCTTGAGATAATAGGAGATCCCACAGCACATGTCGGCATAGTTACGAACAGCTTCCATGAGCATAGGGCACTTTCCATTGCCAAGAAAGTAGGCTTTGAAAATGCCGAAGCCGTTCCCGCAACGACTCTTTTGCCCGTCGGAATTCATTATGTTGTGAGGGAATTTTTCGGAATGGTCGAGTTTTATCTTAGAGATATGTGATAAAGAAAGTTCTTTTAATTGACATCTTCTGCGAAGTAGTGCTAATATTGTAAAATGCAAATGAATTGCAAATTATGAAACGCAAACGATCATAGCATTTACACGCGGAGGAATACAATGTTTGGTTTATCAAAGAAACCGGTGACCATACTGACAGGATATCTTGGCTCAGGTAAGACAACGGTACTTAATGAGCTGCTTAAAAATACGGAATCAGACGGAATCGCACTGATAGTAAATGATATGGGAAGCGTTAACATTGACGCTTCCCTTATTTCGAAAAGTAACGTTACTCAGGCGGATTCCAAGATGATCGAGCTTACGAACGGATGCATTTGCTGCACTCTTCAGGAAGCCTTTATGACACAGGTCGAGGCGCTTGCAAAAGATAAGCATATCAAAAGAATCATCGTGGAAGCCTCAGGCATCAGTAATCCCGCATCGATAGCGGATGGATTCCTTATGTATCAGGAATCACACAAAAAGCTTGGCTTCTATCTTGACTCTGTTGTGACTGTCGTTGATGCCGACAGGATATACACGGAGTTTCTTGACGGAATAAAAGAAAAGTCCGATGAAAGACAAAAAGAGATCATGGACGAGGATCCCGACATCATCAACCTTATAATGGATCAGATCGAATTCTGCAACGTGGTTCTTTTGAACAAGTGCGATCTCCTTCCCGAGGATAAAAAAGAATCGGTAAAAAAGGTGATCAGACAGTTCCAAAGAAAGGCGGAGATTGTAGAGTGCGTTTACGGTAAAGTCAATCCCGACAGGATTTTCAAGGGATCAAAGTTTGACTACGACGAGGTCATGAATTCTTCGGCAATGCAGGCTGCTCTTGCAAGAGAGAAGGCTATGGATGAAGGTTGCGTAGATGAATACGGCATCAGCTCTTTTGTCTTTGAGGAAAAAAGACCTTTCGATCACGAGAAGTTCAGTGCTTTCGTTGAAGAAAACTATCCCGAGAATATAATCCGCGCTAAAGGTTATATCTGGTTTTCGGATGATGACATTCATGTTCAGCTTTTTGAGCAGTCGGGAAGAAACGCATCAATATCCGAGGTTTCCAATTGGGTAGCGGCCTTTGACGAAAAGGAAAAGGAAGAGGTTATACGAAGCTTCCCGGACATCATGGAAGAGTGGGATGAAATCTACGGCGACAGGCTCAATCAGATTGTTTTCATAGGAAAAAATATTGATAAAGAGCGCATCATTTCAATGCTGAACGAGTGCATAGACAAGACACCGTACACGCCGCAGGCGGAGCTTGAAAATAAGGAGAATAAGAAAATTGGGTAAGGTTTATTTTGTGAACGGATTTTTGGATGCGGGAAAGACCTCTTTTATCCAGGACTTGTTCGAAGAGTCGTATTTCAAGATAGACGGTGTAACGCTTCTTATCGTCTGTGAGGAAGGCGAAGTGGAATACGACGACTATCTTCTTGAGAAGATGGGCGTAGTTGTAAGGTATATCGAGGATGAAGAGGATTTTACTCCGGAGCACATAGAAGAGCTTGAAAAGGCGGTCAAGCCGGCGCGGGTTGTGGTTGAGTTTAACGGCATGTGGATGCGAAAAGACTTATCTTTTCCCTGGTACTGGAACGACATTATGGAGATCGCCGTGATCAACGGAAAGACTTTTGAGCTCTATGCGGCCAATATGAAATCTCTTTTGTCTGAGCAGGTAAGAAACGCGTACATGGCGGTTGTGAATAACTGCACCGGGCTTGAGGATAAGCTTTCGTATTTCAGAAGGAATCTTAAGGCTGTGAACACGGGGCTCAACATTGTATTTAAGGATGACGAGAGGGACGATATTGTAATAAGGTTTGAGGACGACCTTCCATATGACTTAAATGCCGATGTGGTCGATGTTGACAATGATTCATTTTCCGTGTTCTATTTGGACAGCCTCGACAACCTGGACAGATACGTCGGAAAGACGATTCGCTTCACGGCGCAGGTCATGAAGTCACGCGGTAAGACAAGGCAGTCTTTTCTTGCGGGCAGATACGCAATGACATGCTGCGAGGACGACCTGTCTTTATTCGGAATAATCTGCGACTACGATGACCTTGACAGCCTTGAAAACGGCAGCTGGGTGAACGTTACAGGGCTTGTGGAAAAAGAGTATATGGATAAGTACAAGGTTGATTTCCCGGTGTGTAAGGTGAGCGGGCTAAAGGCTGCCGACAAACCTGAGCGGGAAGTGATAAATGTAGTGTGAAGCTTTGTTTGGAAAAAGTTCGCGAAAGCGGGCTTTTTTCTTTAAATATAAGGCGAAAGAGGGTATAATAATACGGCGAGATTCTTGAAAAATCTCGCTAAGCGAAACAGAAGTAAGGAGTATTAAGACATGAAATCACCGGCAGAAATTGCTCAAAAATATGTACAGGTAGGAAAGGCCAAGGCCGAAGCTAAGGCTTCACAGACCTTTCTTTTAGCTATAATGGCCGGAGCCTTCATTGCGCTTGGAGGACTCGGAAGCCAGATCGCATCTTGCCTTGCGGATAATGCTTCATCGGCAAGGGTTATCAGTTCTGTAGTTTTCCCTATAGGTCTTTTTATGGTGCTTGTCGGAGGAGCTGAGCTCTTCACAGGCAATTGCCTTATTACGATCCCTGTTCTCAAGAAAGAGACCTCGCCTCTTAAGATGCTTAAGAACTGGGTTATCGTTTATTTCGGAAACATGGTCGGAGGCTTTATTATTGCAGCGATTGCGGCTTTTGGCCACATTTATTCATTCGGCGACGGACAGCTTGCAACAAACGTAGTTGCAACGGCTGTTACCAAGTCCGGAATCTCTTTTTCAGACGGACTTCTTCGCGGAATCCTTTGTAACGTTTTAGTATGCATGGCTGTGTGGTGTTCTTTCGCAGCTGATGAGCTTGCAGGAAAAGTGCTTGCACTTTGGCTTCCCGTTATGCTCTTTATTATCTGTGGTTTCGAACACTGCGTCGCAAATATGTATTTCATTCCTGCAGGTTTCCTTGCATCTTACGTTCACGGAATTCCCGCAGACGGATTGTCATTATTCGGATTCTTTGTGATAAATCTACTTCCCGTAACCATCGGTAATATCATTGGCGGTGGACTTTGCGTCGGTGCAGTTTATTATGCGGCTTATCTTGAAAAGAACTGATTACCTGTCCTGTATATAAACATAACAAAAAATGAGAAGTCTTATGTCTATTGATAAATAGTCATAAGACTTTTTCTGTGTCATTATTAGAAAATAGTCGTGCTTATTATGCATGATATAATAGTAATTAGTTTATCAGAGCAAACGAGAAAGGGGTTATTATGCAGAATTTTACGTTCTACTCACCTACTTATTTTGTTTTTGGAAAAGACACTGAGAATCAGGCCGGAGAGTACGTCAAGAAGTTTGGCGGAAGCAAAGTTCTTATTCATTACGGCGGCGGAAGCGTTGTTAAATCGGGACTTCTTGACAGAGTTAAGGCTTCTCTTGATAAGGAGAGTATTCCTTACGTGCTTCTTGGAGGCGTTAAGCCCAATCCCAGAAGCGGCCTTGTTTACGAGGGAATAGAGCTTTGTAAAAAAGAAAATGTTGACTTTATTCTTGCTGTGGGTGGCGGAAGTACTATAGATTCATCCAAGGCTATAGCGGCAGGAACAGTTTATGACGGAGATTTCTGGGATTTCTATCAGGGAAAGACTATCACTGAGGCTCTTCCTGTGGGAACAATCCTTACAATTGCCGCTGCAGGCAGTGAGGGAAGCCCTGATTCCGTTATCACCAAGGAAGAAGGTATGATCAAGCGCGGAGCAAGCGGAGATGCGATAAGACCTAAGTTCAGTATCCTCAATCCCGCTCTTACCCAGACTCTTCCCGCATATCAGTCGGCAGCAGGTATCACAGATATTATGGCTCATCTGTATGAGAGATATCTTACAAATACCGCTGAGGTCGAGGTTACGGACAGACTTATAGAAGCACTTCTTCTTACGATGAAGCACGAGGGACCCAGAGTTATCGAAGATCCCAACAACTATGAGGCAAGAGCCAATATCATGTGGGCAGGAATGATGGCTCACAATAATTCATGCGGCGTCGGAAGAACTCAGGACTGGAATAGCCACAACATTGAGCATGAGCTTTCAGCTCTCTATGACTGCGCTCACGGAGCAGGCCTTGCTGTTACAATGCCCGCTGTATTCACATATGTAATGAAGCACGATGTAATGCGCTTTGCGCAGGTAGCTACAAGAGTTTGGGGTTGCCAGATGGACTTCACCAATCCCGAAGTTACAGCTAAGGCCGGAATTGAAGCTCTCAGAAACTTCCTTATCTCGATCGGTATGCCCAAGAACTTTGAAGAACTCGGAGCCAAGAAGGAGGATATTCCCAAGCTTGTTGATGTTCTTTGTAACGGCGACGGAAGACCCGGTTCAATCTCAGGCTTCGTAACTCTTAGCGAGGATGATTGCACCAAGATCTATGAGCTTATGATCTGAAAACATTACATCGGAATCAATTCATCAGAATTATCGTAGGAACGAAAAATGCACGTAATATAGATAACCGGCATGTATATCGTGTTTTTTCTCTGATATGCATGCCAAAATATTGATATATAACAATCTTGAATAGACATAAAAGCATGTACTTTAAGCAAATAAGCTAAAGTACATGCTTTTTCTTTTTCAAAAGTCACTGTAATAACGATAAATTTGCTGAAATCGGCATGCATATTTGCTAAAAGTCTTGATATGCATGCCTGATCACTGAAAATACACCCTGTTCAGCAGCTCATTCACCTAGCATAAGCGAAAACAAATTCCATTCAGCAGCCAACATACTTTTTAAGCGTTGCTCTTACGGCACCTGTGCCGGCGATAAGCTCTTCAAAGTAAGAAAGAACTCTATCCGAAAGGCCTGCTTCTTCAAGGTCTACGCCAAAGATTGTAGCGTCTTTGAGGATAGGAAGGAGCTTTGTCTTAAGCGCTTCCTTATCCATAGCATCGCCGAGTTTTATTCCCTCAACGAAGCTCTTAGCCTTCTCAAGAAGCGGATCGGGGCTTGGCTCAAATGCTTTGCCGTTATCGTCTACGCCCATCACATAGCGAAGCCAGCCGGCGTGTACTAGAGGAATACACTTAAGATCAGCTACATCGAGACTATCGGAAGAAAGGTAAGCTTTGATAGTCTCACCGAATCTGATGGCAAGCTTCTGCGATGTGTCTGTGGCGATTCTCTGAGGTGTATCAGGCATGAATTTGTTTGGGATTCTGACATTTACAACAGTGTCGATGAATTCCTGAGGCTTTATGACACCGGGATCTGTAACAACGGGAAGTCCCTCTACATATCCGATAGTCTTAACGAGCTTAACAAGCTCAGTGTCCTTCATTTCTTCAGAGATCTTGTCGTATCCTAGAAGACATCCGTATACGGCAAGTGCTGTATGAAGAGGATTGAGGCAGGTGCAAACCTTCATGCGCTCAACCTTATCCACAGTCTCTTTTTCCGTGAAGATAACACCGACCTTCTCAAGAGCGGGACGACCGTTCGGGAACTTATCCTCGATAACGAGGTATTCGCTCTCCTCGGCATTAACAAAGGGAGCAACCCAAGTTTTCTTGGAAGTTACAACGGGCTCAAGCTCCTCGATTCCATCGTTTTTAAGAATCTCATTAACGGAATCGTCGGGTCTTGGTGTGATCTTATCGATCATTGACCAAGGGAAAGATACCTTGGAATCATCTTTTATATAATCAACGAACTTGGCATCTGCCTTGCCGTTTTTGGTCCACTCGTTTGCGAATGCGATGACTGCATCAAAGAGCTTATCTCCGTTGTGTGAGCAGTTGTCTGTGCTGACCATTGCGATCTTCTTTTCGCCTGCAAGGAATCTCTCATACAAAAGAGCTGAAACCTTGCCGATATAGCTCTGGGGCTTAACCGGTCCGTTTGCAAAATCATCTTTTACCGCGGGAAGAAGCTCACCTGCGGGATTAACAAGGCTATAGCCTTTCTCTGTGATCGTAAAAGTAGCAAGCTGAAGAGAATCGCATCTAAAGATCTCTTTAAGACGAGAAAACTCTTTTTCATCATTTGAATCAAGGATGCATGACTCCGCAATACTTGAGATCACGGATTTTTCAACGGATCCGTCAGCTTTAAGTGTGACAAGGAGTGAGAGGTTGTCGTGAGGTCTGTACATCTTCTCGATGATCTCATAGTCAAAACCTTCTACGACAGTAAGTCCCTTATCGTTCATGCCGCCGTCAAGCATTCTCTGTGAAAGATTAGCCTGAAATGCTCTGAAGATATTTCCTGCTCCGAAGTGAACCCACTCGGGTGCTTCAACTGTCTTTTTTATCATTTCAGCTCTGTCGAAAGTGGGAAGGTAGTAGCCCTTCTCTTTCCATGCGCTGTCTTTTAAACTCTGTTCATTAAGCTTCATGATCAAACTCCTCTCTCGTGACTCTTTTCAATTGCTTCCCAAAGACCGTTGAGGTAAGTTGCACCGAGCGCTCTGTCATAGAGACCGTAGCCGGGCATTGCAACTTCGCCCCAAATCATTCTTCCGTGGTCGGGACGGATAGGTCCGTCGAAGCCTGTCTCATAGAGAGCCTTCATGATCTCGTACATATCGAAAGTTCCGTCGGCTGAAAGGTGAGCAGACTCCTCAAAGTTGGTGGGAGAGATGAACTTAAGATTACGAACGTGTGCGAAGTGAATTCTTCCTTCAAGTGCTCTGATCATGTGAGGCAGATCGTTCTCAAGGCTTGTGCCGTAAGAGCCTGAGCAGAATGTAACTCCGTTGTGAACGTCATCAACCGCCTTCATGAGCTTAAGGATGTTCTTTTCATTGTTGATGATCCTGGGAAGTCCGAATACAGACCAAGCGGGATCGTCGGGATGGATAGCCATCTTGATGTCATACTTATTACATACGGGCATGATCGCCTTCAAGAAATAAACTATATTTTCAAAGAGCTTATCCTCATCGATTCCTGAGTAGAGCTCAAAGAGCTCCTTGATGTGAGCCATTCTTTCGGGCTCCCAACCGGGCATTACGGAACCGTTTGTATCACCTGAAAGTGTTTCGAACATCTTCTCGGGATTGATAGCATCGATAGCTTCCTGAGTGTAAGCCAGTACGGTTGAGCCGTCTTCTCTTTTTCTTGCAAGCTCTGTTCTTGTCCAGTCGAATACAGGCATGAAGTTGTAGCATACCATGTGGATATCTTCTTTACCGAGATTCTCCAAAGTCTTTATATAGTTATCGATGTGCTCGTCTCTCTCTGCGGTAGCAGCCTTGATGGCATCCGATACGTTTACCGATTCGATACCTGAAACTTTAAGTCCGCCGTCAGCGACATCCTTTTTGAGAGCCTTGATCTCGTCCTGAGTCCAGAGCTCGCCCGCCTGCTTGTTGTAAAGAGTTGTGATAACACCCTTTACACCGGGAACCTGTCTTATCTGCCAAAGCTTTACGGTATCATACTCTTTACCGTACCAGCGAAGTGTCATTTCCATAATTAGAATTTCTCCCTTCCTAATACATCTTTTTTGATCTGATTTAATGATCTGAATAATAATTGTGGTCTGTATAATACAATAGTTTCTTTTAGTAAAAAAAAGAATGGAATAATTTGTTTCATACCTTGCAAAAATTGCAATCGGTGCTATTATACAAATATGAAAAGTAAACTAAGATCATCCTTTAACACAAGACAATACATGGTTTCATCGGATTTTGAGGTCTACTATTACTCAGACAGAGACTTCAAGACGCTTAAGCCGCATGCCCATGATTATTACGAGTGCTACCTCTTTATAGAGGGCGACGTTACCATGGAGATATTCAGTCCCGAGGGCAAGACCATCAGATACAAGATGTCTCCCGGCGACCTCATGCTGGTTCCTCCCGGGATCTCGCATCATGCGCTTATGAATAATCCCGAGGAAAATTACAGACGCTTCCTTTTCTGGATAAGCAAAGATTGCTGTAATTCGCTTATGCAGGAGTCTGTGGACTACATGTTCCTGTTCCAGAAGGCAGAGGCGTATCACAAATACATCTATCACCTTGCACCCGCGCAGTTTCACATGGTCGAGTCCAAGTTCCTGCGCCTTCTCGAGGAAATCGCAAGTGAGAGATACGGAAGCGCTGCGTTCAGACATCTGTGCCTTTGTGACCTTATCCTTACGATCAACAGGATTGTCTACGACGAGGAGAACATCAGCAGCGGAAGCGATGAGCTGACTCTTTTCCAAAATATCATTGCTTACGTTGAGAGTAATCTCGAGGATGCTCTTACGCTCGATGATATCGCGGGGCAGTTCTTTATAAGCAAGTACTACGTTGCGCATCTTTTCAAGGATACGCTCGGCGTTTCGCTCCATCAGTACATTATCAAAAAGCGCCTAGCCGAGTGCAGAAACGCTATCACAGGCGGCGCAAGTATAACCGGAACTTATGAGAGATTCGGATTCAGAGATTACTCGAGCTTTTTTAAAGCTTTCAAAAAAGAATACGGAATGTCTCCCAAGGAATATCAGGGACTTTACTCAAACAACGCCTTGCGCATAGATAAATAAATTTTAGAGATCATTGAGGGAAGTATGTCAGACGGCATCTTCCCTCATTATTATCGACCGGAAGCTCTTTGAGAAATTGCAGTACAAGATCATGCTGACCATTCCAAAGACAAAAGAGATGGGAAAAGCCACCATTACAAACCTTCCGTCCCAGAACCTGCTTATAAGGTAAGCAGCCGGAATGCGCACAGCCCAAAGCATCAGCAGATTTACGATTGTTGTGTACTTTACAAGTCCGATTCCGTTTAAGATATTGCACAGGCAGTTGAACACCGCAAAGCTCCACTGAGACAGCATCAGAACGACGATGAATCTCGCAGCGTACATGAGAACAACTTCATCATCAGTAAATAGACGAAGCACCTGATATCTCAGTGTTACAAATACTAGTCCCAGCATAAGCGTGATAAGTCCGCCAAAAGCAGGAAGTTTGCGATATCCTTCGCGGAGCCTCGAATAGTTCCTTGCGCCGTAGTTCTGACCTGCAAAGGTTGATGCGGACGCAGCCATAGACGCTATGGTGATGTTGGACAAGCCTGTTATCCTTCCGCCGACCGCAAGGCCCGCCATGAATTCCGTTCCCTGCGAGTTTACAAGCACCTGCATCGCCATGTGTCCCAGAGAGTACAGGGAATTGTTGAGACCGATGGGAAGGCCTATCATCAGGATGTTTTTCATATCGTCTTTATTGTAGTACCGGGGGAGGAACGTGAATTCCAGCTCCGGAAATTTTACTTTTACATAGATCATACTGACTAACCATGAGAGCAAAAGAGCTATCATCGTAGCCAGGGATGCACCCATTACCCCAAGCTTAAAGAAAGCGACGAATACGATATCAAGGGCAATGTTCGTGACAGCGGATACTACAAGGAAGCACAGAGAAGCGATGCTGTCTCCGAGTCCACGCAGTATGCCTGCGTTCATGTTATAGCCGATGTTTCCTATGGTTCCGAGAAGGACGATCCTTGTGTAGAGAACAGCTTCACCGCTTACATCCGCAGGAACTCTCATAAGTGAAAGTATGAAGGGCGTTGCAAACCAGCCCAGTATTGTAACGGGGATCCCGCAGAGATAAACAAATGAAGTCGCGGTCTTGCTTATAGATATGACCTTATCAAGGTCGCCGGCGCCTGAGCTCTGGGCTATCAGGATCGATACTCCCGCGCCTATCCCCAGGAATATGCACAAAAGAACTTCCACAGGCTGAGCGCTTGTTCCTACTGCCGCAAGCGCTGTCTCCGTGCAGTTACGGCTTACGACCAGCGTATCTACGGTTGTGTAGGTCTGCTGAAGAACGTTTCCGATTATTATCGGGATAGCAAAAAGAAGCACATTAAATAATATGCTTCCCTGTGTCATGTCAATTTTTTTGGATCTGTGATCTCTCTTAATATCATCCATTTTTGTCGCCTGTTGCCAACTTATATTTTTAGTGGCATGATACAATGATACAGTATAAATATGTGCCATACAACGTTTAAAAGTACTCATTAATTACGAAAAGGTGACTAAAATGATTCAGGATATAAATCCCCACAGATTATACAATCAATACGATCCCGAAAAGAGACCTTCTGATGACAGCAGGATATTTGCTTTCAGGGATTCTGCGCAGAACAAAAGAGATATCGAGCTCCTTGTAAAGATAAGAGATGAGGGCAAGACTCTTGATATCCCCAAAAGATCAGACTTTGCGGAAGATCTTAGCGAAGCTTCTTTTATCTATCTTTTTTCCGTGGATGATGAGAGCTTCTTTTTACTTGATAAAAAAGAAAGCGCCGTAGCCGAAAAGACTGAGGAAAACGCAGACTACAGCTTTGTCTCTTTTACAGAGCTTAGAAATGCCGGCCTTCAGCCCAAGGAATATGTCTACGCTGCATTCACTGCATATCAGCTTGCTGAGTGGTATTCCGTGACAAGATACTGCGGCAAATGCGGCGCCGAGAATGAGAATGACAAGAAAGAGAGAGCAAGGACTTGTCCTAAGTGCGGCAACAAGATCTATCCAAGGATCAATCCTGCCGTCATAATCGGCATTACCGATAAAGAGACCGACAGCATAGTCCTTACCAAGTACCGTGTCGGCTATGGCCACAACGCCCTTGTTGCGGGCTTTACCGAGATCGGTGAGACACTTGAGGAGTGCGTGGCAAGAGAAGTTATGGAAGAAGTCGGCCTTACCGTCACCAATATCCGCTACTACAAATCCCAGCCCTGGGGCATCGCCAGCGACATCCTCGTTGGCTTCTACTGCGACGTAGTAGGCGACAAAACCATCAAGATGGACAAAGGCGAACTCAAATATGCCGAGTGGGTAAAGCGCCCCGACATAATCCTTCAACCTCTCGAATACAGCCTCACCAACGAAATGATGCAAACCTTCAAAAATAACGGTTATTCCGGAACACTATAACCTTTCAACAAAAAAAGCGGTGTAGCATTTGCTACACCGCTATATTATTACTTTGATAATTTACTTGTTCTGTAGATGATATCGCTTCTTGCGGGACCGTTACTTACCATAGTGATGGGATATCCGATCTGCTCCTCGATGAACTCGATATACTTTCTGCAGTTCTCAGGGAGATCTTCGTACTTCTTGATTCCTCTGATATCGCACTTCCATCCGGGAAGAGTTTTGAATACGGGCTTAGCCTTCTCAAGAAGGTGTGTTACGGGGAACTCTGTTGTAACCTCGCCGTCAATATCATATCCTACGCATACGGGAATCTCATCGAGATATCCGAGAACGTCAAGTACTGTGAAAGCAACATCCGTTGTGCCCTGAAGTCTGCAGCCGTACTTACTTGCTACGCAGTCATACCAGCCCACACGTCTGGGTCTTCCTGTTGTTGCGCCGTACTCACCGCCGTCGCCGCCTCTTCTTCTGAGTTCCTCAGCTTCATCTCCGAAGAGCTCTGATACAAATGCACCTGCTCCGACAGCTGATGAATAAGCCTTGGATACTGTAACGATCTGCTTGATCTCATAAGGAGGGATGCCTGCTCCGATCGCGCCGTAAGCTGCGAGAGGAGATGAAGATGTAACCATGGGATAGATTCCGTGGTCGGGATCCTTCATTGTTCCGAGCTGACCCTCGAGAAGAATTGTCTTTCCTTCCTTGATCGCTTTGTCGAGATAGAGAGAAACGTTGCCGACATAAGGCTTAACCTGCTCTCTCCAGTCAACGATCTGCTTGAAGAGTGCTTCCTGATCGATGGGCTCTGCGTGATATAGATTAACAAGGAGCACGTCTTTGATCTGCGCGATACGTGCGATCTTTTCCTTGATAACGTCATCATCCTGGAAGAACTCGTTGATCTGCCATCCGATTTTAGAGAACTTATCTGAATAAAAAGGAGCGATTCCTGACTTTGTTGAACCAAAGCTCTTTCCGGCAAGTCTTGCTTCCTCAAGTGAATCGAACTGCACATGATAAGGCATCATAACCTGAACTCTGTCTGAGATCATGATCTGAGGAGCGGGAACTCCCTTGGAAGTAATCTCATTAAGCTCATTCATGAACTTTGTGATGTCAAATGCGACACCGTTACCGATGATGTTCATGATGTGTGAGTGGAAAACACCTGAAGGCATCGTGTGAAGTGCGAATTTACCGTAATCGTTAACTATTGTGTGTCCGGCGTTTGCTCCGCCCTGGAAACGGATAACGACATCGGCCTGGTCTGCAAGAGTATCGGTAATCTTACCTTTTCCCTCGTCGCCCCAGTTGGCACCTACTACTGCTTTAACCATTTTAAAAAATCCTCCTTAAAAATAACTCTTTTAAGCTACATGAGATATGATATACGAAAAAAGAATATAAGTAAAATCAATCTTTTTTATATTTGCCATAAGTTTTGCTTATTTCTCGAAATTTTATATAAATTTATACAATTTTCTGACATACAAACAAGTAAAAAGCTTAAAATAATAGTACATATAATCGTTTATGATTCGCATAATATAGGAGGTTAGCATGGGCAGAGCAGCCGTAATCGGAAATGAATTTTCACAAGATTCATTCAAAAAACTTTCTGTATCCGATAAGTTTAAAAAAGTCTTCAACAGACTTAGACTTAATCTTGTTGTCATTTTTGTCTTCATCATAATAATTGATGCTTTCTCTGTTTTTAATCTGAATATGATCTACAACAGATTTTATGAGCAGAATACCCAGCAGGGTGAGATACGTATCACCATTCAGGCGCTTGCCAAATACTATCTTTGGGCTCTCAATGCAAGTGACGAAGCCGACAGAGCCGAGCAGATGCAGGGGGCAAAAGAAAAGATAGCAGAGCTAAATGATGGACTTGATTCCCTTGGAAAGGTTTATAACGATGACCTTACCGAGGTTTATAAGCATATTGCGGATATTGATGATTCCGCTGCTAATCTTGATTCCATGTTTGCCGCCGGTGCTTCTCATGAAGAGATGTACAACTACTACGTAGCCAACGTCAATGAAGCGATCAAGATAGTCGTTAAGGACTTTAAGGCGATCGGAATCTCCGCAAAAGAGCAGGCTCAGAAAGCATACACCGCTGCTCTTATCAGCGTTTTCATTATGACGATAATTTCCATTGCTATAGTTGCTTATGCCATCATGTATTCCAACAGATCGAGAAGAGCCCTCACGGGAAGCATTCTCGGACCTATCCAGTCGATCTCCAAGGCTGCGGATGACATGGCGAACGGTAAGATCGAGATCAAGATCCCGAGCGAATCGGACGACGAGCTTGGAAAGCTTGCCAATGATATCACATATTCGACCGATGTTATCGAAGAGATTGTAAAAGATATTACGGAGACCCTGGGACGTATGTCGACGGGAGATTTCTCCTGCGGTTCAAAGAATGAAAAACTGTATATAGGTGATTATGCTGCCATTAAAAAGGCTCTCGGAAATATTGCTGAGACGCTTAGCAGCACACTTCAAGAAGTTAAGAATTCTTCTTCGCAGGTTTCTCAAGGTGCCATCAATATGTCACAGGGAGCCAACGATCTTGCGGAAGGCTCTACAGATCAGGCTGCAGCTGTTGAAGAGCTTACCGCTTCCGTTAACTCCGTGACTGAACAGACCAAACAGCTTGCGACAGTTGCGGAAAAGAGTAAGAGAATGGCGACTGAAGTAAGAGATAATGCCGAGACATCGGCTGCCAAGATGCATCTTGTAACAGATGCCATGACCAGGATCACTGAGGCGTCCGCTGAGATTGAACAGGTAACAAATTCAATTGAGGCTATTGCCAGTCAGACATCACTCCTTGCACTTAATGCTTCAATTGAGGCTGCAAGAGCCGGAGAAACAGGAAAAGGCTTTGCGGTTGTTGCGGATCAGATAGGACAGCTTGCGGATCAGTCCAGCGAAGCTGCAAAGAATACGCACCAGCTTATAGCCGATACAATGGATGAGATCAGTAACGGTAATGCGGTTGTGGCAGAGACGACGCAGGCGCTCGATGCCATGCAGCACAGCGTAGAAGAGATAACGGAGATGATCGTTCAGACAGGAGACCTTGCGGAGCAGCAGTCTCAGAGTATGGATGAGATCGATAAGGGAATCGAGATGATATCCAATGTCGTTCAGAACAACTCCGCTACAGCCCAGGAATCAAGTGCTGTATCACAGGAACTTTCGGAACAGTCAGAGAGTCTTAACAAGCTGATAGATCAGTTCACGATAGGTTCGGACTTCTGATTTTTGACACAGTATCATAATATTGCTTTTGAAATATGCCTACATTATAATGATGTAGATATCGATATTTCGGTATCTACATCATTTTTTTATTTAATGAGCATAAGCAATTTGGGGGCGCCGCGGCGCAAAAGAGAGGACTGGGGTATGATACATATTAAATCATTAGAGGACGGACTTGAGCTTTTTAAGACTCTGGGCTCCGACATAAGAATTGAGATCATAAAGGTGCTTCTTGATGAGGGAAGCCTTAACATGAACGATCTTGCAAGACATCTTAATATCACAAACGGTGCTCTTACAAGTCATATAAAAAAGCTTGAGGAGTGCGGACTTGTTCGCGTATCATCGGAGGCACTCGGTCACGGCAATCAGAAGATCTGCTCGGCAACACTTGAAAGAATACTTATAGATGTTGTTCCCGAGAAAAAAGATCAGGATATATATACAACGGATATTAAAGTCGGCCATTATCTTGACTGCCTTGTTTATCCCACATGCGGAATATGTTCAACGGAGAAAGCCATCGGAGAAGTTGACGATCCCAGATATTTTACCCATCCCGATAGATTCGATGCGGATGTTCTTTGGTTTACCAAGGGCTTTGTTGAGTATCAGATCCCAAATTTCATCCCCGGCAATCAGAAAATAGATGAACTTTGCATCACCGCAGAGCTCAGCTCGGAGGCTCCCGGTTACAATAACGTATGGCCATCCGATATCTATTTTTACATTAACAATACATTTGTCGGAACATGGACATCTCCCGGAGATTTCGGTGACGTGAAGGGAGTCTTTACGCCCGATTGGTGGTTCCCGATGTGGAATCAGTACGGACTTATCAAGATGCTTGTCATAAATCACGACGGCACTTTTATTGACGGACTCAAGATTTCCGATGTAACGACAGATTCTCTTGAACTTACATCCAAGAGCAATATTAAATTTAAACTCGAGGTTCCCGATACTGCTGAGCATGTCGGAGGACTTACGATATTTGGCAAAGGTTTTGGTAATTACAACCAGGACATCAATGTCAAAATGAAATACAGTGCAATGAATTAAGGAGACATCTAAGTGGAACAGAACAGCAAAACACCTATGTACAAGCGAGTTCTCGCTATTATCGGTATCTTGATCCTTATCGGTATGTACATAAATCTTTTAATCCAGGCGGCAATCGGTTCGCCTGATACCTTCAACACATTTGTATATTGCGCAGCCGCAACAGTTGCGGTTCCGATAGCCATATGGGTACTTATGTGGGCAACAGGTGCGATCATCGGAAGGCATACGATGGCATCACTGGATCTTTTTTCAGCAAACAAAAGACATGACAAATACGGAAACGTTATTCCGGATGGCGAGATAGATACGGTTGTCTTTGATATAGGAAATGTCCTTGTTGATTTCGCTTGGGAGAAGTTTATTGAGGATAAGGGCTTTACCGGCGAGATCGCGGAGCGTATCGGAAAGGCATCTGTTTTAAGCGATGACTGGAAAGAGATCGACCGCGGAGTCCTTTCTATTGAAGAGATAATCGGAAATTTTGTTAAGAACGATCCTGAGATAAAAGAGCAGATTGAAAAGACATTCTCGGATTTTAACAATATCTGTATAAAAAGAGACGCAACGATTCCTTGGATAACGGCGCTCAAGACAGCCGGCTATAAGGTTTTGTATCTTTCCAATTATTCGGGACAGGTTCTTGAAGGAACAAAAGAAGCTATGGCATTCAGAGAATTTACCGACGGAGGCATTCTTAGCTACACCGAGCACATGATAAAGCCCGACCGTGAGATTTATGACCTTCTCGTTGAGCGCTATAACCTTACACCTTCAAAGACAGTATTTATCGATGACACTCCGGTCAACGTGGAGGCTGCCAAGAACTATGGTTGGAAAGGCATCGTGTTTAAGGATTATAAGCAGGTAAAAGAAGAACTTGAGAAACTTGGGGTGAAGTATTAATGAAAAAAGAAATGGGAAAGAGTGTTGTATTTGTCATTACAGCGCTGGCTGCAGTTGTTATTGCAGCAGCGCTTATGCTTTATTTTGGAGTGATCCATATTAACAATCCGGGCAAGGGAGAGTTTCCTGTAAGAGGAGTTGATGTTTCCTCATATCAAGGAGAAATAGACTGGAACGAATTAAGTAAGCAGAAAATAGATTTTGCTTATATCAAGGCGACGGAAGGCTCCTCGCATGTCGATCCTTACTTTGCGGATAACTGGAATAATTCAAAAGAAACAGAACTATGCATCGGAGCATATCACTTCTTTAGCTTTGAATCGGCAGGAGAAGATCAGGCGAAAAACGTGATCGGAACCGTTGATAAAAGAGATAACATGCTCCCAATCGTAATTGATGTTGAATACTACGGAAACTTCAAAACGGAAAGTGATATTGATGTTTCTAAGATAAAAAAAGAGCTGCGCTCGATGATAGATTGCCTTGCGGAAAAATACGGCACCAAGCCTGTGATCTACGTAAGCAGCGATACCTATAATACAATTGTCAAAGATGAATTCACCGATTGCCCTTTGTGGTACAGAAGTGTTTATACATCTGTTCCCAAAGACATTGATTGGACATTCTGGCAATACTCCAATCGTCATGTTCTAAGTGGCTATAAAGGAAAAGAAAAGTTCATCGACATGAATACCTTTAAAGGAACCAAGGAAGAGCTGTTATCCATGTGCTTAAAAGAGAGTGATTCCGATAACGAAGAAACTACTTCTGAGCAGAGCACTTCGGAGGCTGCGGAGGCGGCTTCGGAGGTGGAAGAGTCTGTATCGGAGGCTACAGAGCTTGCTTCGGAGGAGACATCAGATACCACTAAAGACATGGAATCGGCGGGAGAGGACCCTTTAAAGGATTTGGTTGCCGATGATATACTTGAGAAATTCCGCGCATCAAGACCTGTAAGGAATTCCGATTCAATTAGTGATGAGGCAAGAGCGCTCGGACATTGGGTACAAAAGACTATTGGCAAAGTCGGATTTCCGGGAGATATAAAGGAAAAGGGCGAGAGCATAGGAAGAAGCTATGAGTTCCGTTTCGGAACTGACGTATCCAACAATTTTGACAACAATATTCCTTCTATGTATAGCGTCTACTATACATTAAAGGACTACTACAATTCCGACGGAAAGAATAATAAAGAGTATTATGATGATCTTATAATAGATAATGAAGATCTTGGAAACGGTAAACCTGAGACCATTGATCACATGTATTCTGATCTTCAGGAATTCATCAGCATGTGCAACAGCCTTATACGTGAGCGCTAAAAGTACTTGTGCAGTACGACGCCTCAGGCTTTTATAAGCTCGACGAGTTTTCTTGCGGCAATAGACAGCGGTCTTGTTTCGTTTGTGATAACGCAGATCTTCCTTTTGGGGATCATCTTATTAAAACGAAGCTCGAACAAAACTCCGCTGTCGAGATACTCTTTTGCAAAGTCCTTGACAACGCAGCCGACTCCCAGGTTTCGAAGCGCGAACTGCACGATCATGTCGCTTGTTGCGAGCTCGAACTCCGGGTGAAGCTCGGCGCCGTTCTCGGTCAAAAGAGAACTTATATAATCTCTGGTACTTGTCTTTCCTTCAAGCATTATTAACGGAACGTTTGAAAGATCGGAAAAGTCCAGCATCTTATTTTTATATTGAATAAATTTACGACCGGCTACAAAAGTATCTTCTATCTCGGAAACGGGGAAGAAACTGTAGCCGTCTTTTTCTTTAAAGGGCGTGGAAATAACGCCGAAATCAATCTTGTCATCTTCAAGAGAAGAAAGCGTCTCGGGGGTGGGACCGTTGGTTACGGTAACCTTGATCCCGGGATAGAGCTCATGGAATTTTTCAAGATAAGGTAGCAAAAAGAATCTGAGCGTCATATCGCTTGCACCGATCCTGACTTCTCCAGCGTCCAGATGAAGGAGCTGCGAAAGGCGCTGCTCTCCGAGCTCAATCTGCTCATAACCTCTTTCGATATATCTATATAGAAGATTTCCTTCACTTGTAAGCTTCATTCCCCTAGAAGTCCTCTGAAAAAGAGTGCAGCCGAGGGATTTTTCAAGCTGATGGATAGACTGTGTCACGGCAGGCTGGGAAATAGACAGCTCTTTTGCCGCGAGAGTTATGCTTGAAAGCTTTCCTACATAATAAAAGGTTTTATAATATTCGAGGTTGTTGGTCATAGATTCCTCCAAAGAAGGATTATTTTATTCGTGATGTACGTATTGCATAAATCTATTTTGACACGTATATCATTATTAATCAAAATGGATATTGCACTAAGCAAATCTGCTTGCTATAATGTTTGAGAACTCGGACAGGAGTTTTTTTGAGTGCCACAAATTCAGTAAGAAACGGCCGAAAGCCAGAACAGGAGCGGAATTTCATGAGCATGGAAAATGACAACAATGTCAATGAGAACAGTGTTGAGGATATCATTTTAAGATATCGACCCGAGCTTGCGAAGATTACACCTTACCTTAATTGGCTTAAAGAGAACGTCAAGGTTGAGGTCGCTCAGACCTATTCAAACAGCGAGCTCAAATCTATACCCTTTCCGGTATACGATTCCAATCTTTTGGGCTTTGTAAAGGCGGCTCAGACCACCAATCTTCTAGATCGCAACTACGTCTATGTTTACAGCGAGAATCACCTTAGAAACTACAAGGACGAGCTTCTTTTTATACAGGAAGCCGGAATCACGGACATGGATGCTCTTGCGGGAATCCTTTCCAGTTACATATTAAGAGGAATGGTAAAGGGCTCTGTTTGGTCAGAAGGCGTGGCTACGGGAGTTCTGTATCAGGTAGTCAAGAAAATGGACGAACTGATCAAGTTCTGGGGACAGGATAACCTTTCAAGACAGTAACATTGACAAGTAGCAGAGGATAGCGGACGAATGGGAGAGAAATCCACCATCAAAAAGAAGTACATTCTTGGCAAGGCCAGAGAAGTCTTCGCCGAAAAAGGCTTCAAGAATGTCACAATGAAGGATATTGTAGATGCCTGCGACATCAGCCGTGGGGGTCTTTATCTCTATTTTTCCGGTACAGATGAATTATTCCTTGCAGTTCTTGCAGACGATATTGCAGAAGACGATGAAGAAGCCGTAACGGCAGCTCTTTCCGGCAATGCATCTGCAGGTGATATGTTAGCTCTTTTTCTAAAAGAACAAAAGAAAGAGATCCTCAGGAAAAAGAATAATCTTATTGTCGCTACTTATGAATACTTTTCCGTTAATAAAGTATCGGCTAAGGATAATCCCCTTAAAAAACAGTTTGATACCGCTGTTAAAATAGTTGAAAAGCTTATTGAAAACGGCGTTGAAAGTGGTGAATTCTATTGCGAGAACCCTCTTGGATGTGCTCGTAATCTTATGTACGTTGTGGAAGGTCTCAAGATCACTTCCAAGACGGTAGGTATTAATGAAGAAGCCATTGATAAAGAGATTATGTATGTATTAGAGGGATTAGTGCCCGATGAATTAAATAATAACAGTAATTAATAAAGAGTGCTTTGAACCATCGGCACTCTTTT
>JAEEGJ010005573.1_pt1 | contig 39287 bp, 28 predicted proteins | sample 8958761 | NCBI WGS metagenome assembly JAEEGJ01 (sample SAMN16246546, study PRJNA631951) | gut metagenome | biome: gut microbiome; feature: rumen; material: RS-attached | host: Bos | place: Iran: Karaj | collected 2018-10 | reverse complement strand
TCTTATTGAGTACATAAAGAAATGACCGTCCCCATACCACAGTGACGGTCATTTAATTGACATACCATTGAGGTAACCGTCTTGCGGTAACACCTCGTTTGATACTATTATACTACACTGGTTTTGTTTTTCAATGAAGAATCATTTTGAAACACATATTCACACCCATTTCAGGCGTTTTTCGAAAAGCACTTTTTCCGGTCCTTTTCTGTTCTTATCGTCGCGCGAGATCGTACCGATCTCATAGCAGTCATGGAACTTGCTAAGATGCTTGATTACATGTGCCTTATCCTTCTGAGGAACGACGATCGTCATTCCGACACCCATGTTGAAAGTGGTGAGCATTTCTGTATCCGAGACATTTCCTTTTTCCTTGATGAAACGGAATACCGGCAGGATCCGGATCCTGCTTCTGTCGATCTGCGCAGTCAGACCGTCCGGGATGACACGGCAAAGGTTGCCGGCGATTCCGCCGCCGGTGATGTGCGCCATGCCGGAGATCCTGTCCTTACCAAACAGGCCTTTGAGTGCAGGATAGTACGGGGTGTGGGGCTTCATGATCTCTTCAATAAACGTGTTGCCGTTTAGTTTTTCGAGTTTGATCTGAGGCATCTTATCGAGGAGCATACGTACCAGGGAATAACCGTTTGTGTGAAGTCCGTTGGAGGCCAGTGCAAGGACGGCATCGCCTTCTTTGATGGCGGAACCATCGATGATACGGCTCTTTTCGGCAATGCCTGCGATGCTGGAAGTCAGGACATATACACCTGCATCTACAACAGACGGCTGGATGGAGGTCTCGCCGCCGACAAGTGAGCATTCGTTTTCCCGGCAGGCATCGGCGACACCTTTTACAAGTGCGCTGATGGTGGCTTTTTCTGCCTTGCCGCAGACGATGGTATCGAGAACGGCGAGGGGAGTGGCACCCATGACGACGATGTCGTTGACGAGGTGGTTGATCATGTCATGGCAGATGGACTCGGTGTAGCCGTATTCCATCGCAAGTTTCTGCTTGGAGCCGGGCTCCTCGGATTTCAGCACCAGAACAGGCTCTTTGATCTCCGGGAACTTGATATCATAAAGAGAAGCAAAAGGCCCCAGACCATTTAAGACTCTTCTGTCTTTCGTCTCGAGGTGCTTTTTCATCTCGCTCTTGATCGAATCCGTATAAGCGATGTCGATGCCGGCCTTGCTGTAGGAAAGGCCGTCCTGATCTTTCTCGGCGCCCGAGAGAAGTTCGTCCACGGAGACTTCCAGGGTCCTTGCCAGATCAGAAAGGATCTCGATGTTCGGATATGCCTTTCCGTTCTCCCATTTTGAGATCGTCTGAAAGGAGACATTCAACCGCTCGGCGAGCTGACCTTGAGTCAGTCCGAGTTCTTTTCGCTTTTCACTAATGAAACTTCCTACTTTGCTGCTATCGGTCATGGTGATTTCCTCCGTCTGTTTTCTTGCTTTCAGTATGCAGGAACAAACACTCGCTTCACAATAACATTATCGTAGAAAACGAAGGTAAAATTCAACCAGCGGGCGAATATAGATGCTTGATTATTTTTTCAGTCCCATGACGACCCAGTCTTCTTCTTCGAGCTTGTATGGTGCACCGCAGGTCGGGCACTGAAGGACATGCATCGCATCGAAGCTGGCAGCACAAGCCTTGCAGTTTACAGCGTGGATGGAGAAACCGTAGTTTTCCCGGGCGGTGAGCTTTTTGACCAGGGTCATATTATAATCTTCCTTTTTCTGCACGATCTTCCCTTTAATGAGATGCGTCGTGTTGAAGTAAACGCGGACGAGAAGAACAAGGTTGTCGCCATCCTGGATCCTGGAGTTGAGATACTTCATGGCGCCTCTATAGTCGATATCGATGAGGGTATCGAGCTCCGGAAGATTCGGATCTCCGCGGTACATACTCATATTCGTGCGGTCCTTCGAGTATGCGATCGCACGGAAAAGAGAGATCACCTTTCCTTCAAAAAGGTCGTAAGAGAACTCAGGATCATAGCGTGTCATGGCTTTGGTGAGGGAACCTTTGGTCATCGCGGCAGAGGATACGTCGGCAGAGGAAACTGCTTTGGTAGTCATTTTCGCCATCATAAAGAACATAAGGAAAAGACTGGACAGTATGTAAATGGTGATAAATCCGAACAATCCGGATAGAAGTCCTGCTCCGACACCGAAAAGCAGCGACATATACGGGGGCTCGCACTGCGGCCAGAAGTGAGCCGTGACACCGATGGCGGTTCCGACGCCGAGAATTACAGCCAGTGTCATGACCGTAGGAATAATATTCTTAACTTTTTTGTTATCGATCATCTGCGAGAGCAGATAATAGTTCGTCACGCAGGGGAAGAGCTGCTTCATCTGGAATCTCGTACCGCACATCGGACAGCCGTTCGCAAAGACTGCAAGTGTCGCTCTGTGTCCGCAGTTCGGGCACTCGAACTCGGCATCCTGACTGTCCGCACGGTCGAGAATATTGGCATAGAAAATGCTCGCACTCTTCTTGTGCTTTCTTAAGATCTTCTGTGTGGAAGTATTGGTGTACTGGGAAGAAGAATAGCACTCGACAAATGAGAGACTCGCTGTATATGGAGGTCTGTTGCGCGACCGGGTCGCTTTGACGGCGTCATCGGCGATCGTGAAGCGGCGCTGTATCTTTACGCCTTTTTCAGCGAGGCGCTGCTCGTGTGTATGTAGATAGTAGCGCATGTCTGCGGAAGCATGTTCCGGCTCGGTACCGTCTTCGTAAAACTTCGTGATCTCCCCGATAAACGAATCGCGAAGCGAATCCTGCGGCTTCGGCTTATTGAGATCACGGATCTCCTCGATCTTCTCCGACAGATTCTGTAAAAAACCACCCATAATCAAAACCCTCCCAATAAAAAGTGCCACTGTCATTGTAGCATAAGAAGGGTTTGCTGTATTACTCCCGGAACTGCGCAATAGACCACGGTTATTCGCAAAAATGCTAAGGAGCGATTCCGCAGGGCAAAGCCCGAGGACCAGCGACGTGCATTATTTGCGAATAACATGCGATTCCGCAGACGCGAAGCGGCGAGGACCAGCGACGTGCTTTATTTTCGCGTCCGCCTAGAATCAAAGAACCAGCGACGTGCATTTTGCGAATAATCAGAGCGGATACTCCTCGAGATCTTTCGCGATCATCGCTCTTGCTTCTTCGGAGATATCGGAAGTCTTACCGGCCTTGACGTGCTCGGCATCCATTATGCCCACGACCTTCAGGCGGATCCTAGTGCTTTTCCAGGGGTAATTCTTCGAGATCTTTTCGGAACCCTGGATAGTCAGCACAACGACGGGGACATTTGCCTTCTGGGCGATCTTAAATACACCGTTATGGAAGGGAAGAAGCGTGCACTTTTTAGATCTGGTGCCTTCCGGATATACGAAGATGGAAACCTCGTCGGCCTTGAGGAGCTTGCTGGCGCGGTCGATGGTCATCATGGCATTTCTCGGATTTTCACGGTCGATGGCCATCATGCAGCAGCGGCGGATGATGCGGCCGTAGAACGGGATCTTAAAGTTTTCGGCTTTCGAGATGAAAGACGGATAGTGTTTGGCGAGGATCTTCCAGGACAGAAGCGGATCAAAGTTCGATCTGTGATTGCAGACGAAGAGCATCTGCTTTCCCTCAGGGATCTTGTCCAGGCCCTGAAGGTCATACTTGACGCGCATGATGCGCATGCCGATCGCGGTGGTGTGCACCAGAAGGAAGCGGTAGAACTTCGAGTCGGTGTTATATTCCTTCTTCGTGTCGATGAACAACGTCGCAACGAACGTGAAGAGGAAAAGAAGGATGATCCCGGCGACCTTGATGCCGACGATCGCAAGAATAGTGTACAGTACGTAAAGCAGTATTTTCATAATATCCCCCGGGAAAGATCTCTTCTGACAGATCTTTCCGCAAATTCTTTATGTGTTTCTTATGCGGAAGTATTCTATCACAAGCGCGGCCTTATGTGCTACAATGCTGTTGTTTATGAAGAATTGAGGGAGAAGAAATGTCCGAAGAACTCGAGCAGAAAATGGACTTGGAGACGAAGGAGTCTGAAGTGACAGATAAGAAGCCGAAGCGCGGAAAGAAGATCTTCCGCGTCGCACTGGTCCTCGTGCTGATCGTTCTGACCAGCGTGGTCATCTATCTGGCAGATCTGCTTCTGCGTCCGAAATATATGGGAGATGTTACCGAGGGCGCGCTGACGGCCGAGTACTATAAGGCCTATGGCGACCATGACGTACTCTTTGTCGGTGACTGTGAAGTTTATGAGAATTTCTCAACCGTGGAACTGTGGCGGAAGTACGGCATCAACAGTTTTATCCGCGGCGGTGCACAGCAGCTGGTATGGCAGTCTTACTATCTTCTCGAGGATGCACTCCGCTATGAGACGCCGGATGTGGTGGTCTTTAATGTGCTTTCCCTGATGTATAACGAACCGCAGAATGAGGCATATAACCGCATGGCGCTCGATGGTATGCGCTGGAGTAAGTCGAAGTGGAACGCGATCAAGGCATCGATGTGCGACGGGGAGAATATGATCGATTATATCTTCCCGATCCTCCGTTATCACAGCCGCTGGAACGAGCTGACGGCCGAAGATTTCAAATACTGGTTTAAGAAAGATCTGGTCTCTTATAACGGTTTTTACTTAAGAACAGAGATCATGCCGGCAGGTGATTTTCCACCGGCAAGACCACTGGCGGACTATAACTTCGGCGACAAGGCGATGAAATATCTTGATAAGATGACGGAGCTCTGTAAGGAGAAGGGTATTCATCTCGTGCTGATCAAATCACCGTCCCTGTACCCGCACTGGTATGACGAGTGGGATGAGAATATGGAGAAGTATGCCGAAGAACACGGCATCACTTATATCAATATGTTGAAGATCGCCGAATCCGAGATCGGCATCGATTACTCGCTGGATACCTATGACGCAGGACTTCACATGAATGTGACTGGTGCGGAGAAATGCTCGGACTATCTGGGAAAGATCCTGAAAGAGATGTATGCCCTGGAAGATCACAGAAATGACGAGAAAATGAGTGAGTACTGGAGAAAGGTCGAGGAGCGCTATGACGCTGCCAAAAACGGCTGATTCCTCATGCGGAGACAAGTGCTTTTCGCGCAATAAAAAATATCAAAAATTTGACCAAAGTAATTGCAAATATTTAATGAATATTGACAGAAGTGCTTTGCATTTAATATAGGTAAAGTGTTAAAGTTATTTTATGAAGTGCTTTAACATGAAAAAACGTATAGTATGTGCACTGCTCTCGATGATCATCACGGTCTCGGGACTAGGAGTTTTGAGCGCTTCGCAGGTTTCTGCCCGGGAAAATGCCGGCGGCGCAATGCAAGCGGTCCGTGATACGTCGGATGACGGTTCGGATCAAGAGGCAGACCCCTCCTCCGGGTATTCTCCGGTTCTCTATAACAATACAAATGGACTTCCGACCTCGGAAGCAAATGCCATCGCACAGACCTCGGAAGGTTTCCTGTGGATCGGAAGCTACAGCGGACTGGTGCAGTACGATGGTAACAGCTTTGTGCGTATCGACTCCGCAAAGACCGGTATCACCAGTGTTATCAGCCTGTTTGTGGACTCGAAGGACCGCCTGTGGGCAGGTACGAATGACAATGGTGTGGCAGTCTTCGACAAGGGCGAGTGGCAGCACTTCAATAAGCAGAACGGCCTGAATTCCCTTTCCGTCCGTGCGATCACGGAAGATGAGAACGGTCTGATCTATCTTGCCACTACGAAGGGTGTGGCCATCGTCCATGAAGATATGACAGTTACGACGGTTCAGGCCGACCAGATCAAGGAAGAATATATCCGAAGCATCATGCTCGGACCGGATAACGTCGTCTACGCGCTGACGATGCATGGTGCGATCTTTACCATGAAAGACGGGAAGATGACAGCCTACTATGACTCGGGATTCCTTCGGGTGGAGGATATTCATGCGATCCTGCCGGATCCGGCGATCTCGGGAAACATCTACTGTGCGACCACGAAATCATCAATCTATTATGGACCTCTTAATAAGGGATTCCAATCCGAATATGCGAATATCGAGCCGCTGTCTTATGTCAACTCGCTCCACAAGTATGATGATGAACTGTGGGTGTGTGCGGATAATGGCATCTGCCGCGTGCTTAATGATGGCAAAGATTTCGTCGAACTGAAGAATATTCCGATGACAACTTCCATCGAGAATATGACCTCGGACTACCAGAACAATCTGTGGTTCGTATCTTCCCAGCAGGGTGTCATGAAGATCGTTCCCAACCGTTTTACTGATCTTTATGAGAAACTTCGTCTGGATGACGATGTAGTCTACTCTACCTGCCGTCTGGGCTCAAGGCTTTTTATCGGGACGAAAACATCCGGACTTATCGTGGTGGAGAACAATAAGCTCCTATCCTCTATTCCGCTGGAAAAGGTAACTACCGCAGGCGGGAAAACAATTGATCAGCAGGATCTGATCAAGCTCTTCAATGAGGACGCAAAGGCCAGGATAAGATCCATCTCCCGCGACAGTAGAGGCCGACTCTGGTTCTGCTCATTTAGCAAGTATCCGCTGGTCTGCTATGACGGGAAAAATGCTACTGTTTTTTCTCCTGCGGACGGGCTTCCCGCATCGGAGCGTGTCCGTGCTGTATTTGAGTTCTCGGACGGATCGATGGCGGTTGCCTGCACCGGAGGCGTGGCGGTCATCAAAGACGGAAAGGTCGTGGATGTGATCGGCGCTTCCGATGGAATCGATAATACGGAGATCCTGACTGTGGCAGAAGGAAAAAACGGAGATATTCTTATCGGAACAGACGGTGACGGTATCTATATTGCTTCGGGTAAAAAATTACAGCATATCACCACGGGTAACGGTCTCATGTCAGATACGATCCTGCGCATCAAGAAAGACTATAAGAGAGATATCTACTGGCTCGTTACCAGTAACTCGATCTCCTACCTTAACGAGAACTACGAAGTAGTGACGATCAAAAACTTCCCGTACTCCAATAATTTCGATATCTACCAGAATGACCGAGATGAGATGTGGGTCCTGAGCAGTAATGGAATCTATATCGTTCCGACGGAGACCATGATCCAAAACAATGAGATCACACCGTTTTTCTATGCAAGAGGAAACGGTCTCTCCTGTTATGCGACACCGAATTCGTACAGTGAGCTGTCTTCAGGAGGAGACCTCTATATCAGCGGTTCTTCAGGCGTGATCCTTGTCAATATCAACGAGGAAAACAGACTGGAAAACGATGTACGGATCATAGTCCCTTACATCGAAGCCGATGACAAGAGGATCTATCCGGACGAGACAGGTGCTTTTACCGTAGGCTCGGGCACGAAGAAGATCACGGTGTGCGCATACTGCTTCAACTATTCGCTGGTCGATCCGGAGATCTCCTACCGGCTCGAAGGCTTTGACCGCACGATGAAGACCGTAAGAAGATCCGAGCTGAAACCGATGGACTATACGAACCTTTCAGGCGGCGAATACTTCTTTAAGATGCAGCTGCTGGACGTCTATGGAGAGGTACAGAATGAGATCTCGGTAAGAATCGTGAAGAAAGAATCACTTCGCGAAGCGACATGGTTCCGGGCATTCATCATCCTCGGATTTGTGGGCGTTGTGATTATTCTTGCATATCTTGCCAGCTATCATAGAATGAAGAAACTGAAGGCAAAAGAGCAGGAGCAGACACTCTTGATCCGCGAGATCGTCGAGGCGTTTGCGAAGGTCATCGATATGAAGGACCGCTATACGAACGGTCACTCCACGCGAGTTGCGGAGTATACGGAGATGCTGGCGCGAGAACTCGGCTACGACGATGAGACCGTCGAGAAGTACAGAAACATCGCGCTCCTGCATGATATCGGCAAGGTCGGAATCTCCTCCGAGACGCTGAATAAGCCGGGACGCCTGACGGACGATGAGTTCAAGGAGATCAAATCCCACTCCGGCAAGGGCTATAATGTTCTGAAAGATATCAGCATCATGCCGGAACTTGCTATCGGCGCACGTGACCACCATGAGCGCCCGGATGGACACGGCTATCCGAGAGGGATCTCCGGCGAAGAGATCCCGCGTGTGGCGCAGATCATCGCCGTGGCAGATACTTTTGACGCGATGTACTCAGACCGTCCGTATAGAAAACGCATGAACTTCGAAAAAGCGATCTCCATCATCAGGGAAGTCTCCGGCACGCAGCTGGCAGAGGACGTCGTCGATGCTTTCCTGCGGCTTGTCGAGCGGGGAGAATTCCGCGCAGAGGACGATAACGGAGGCGGATCGACCGAAGATATCACAAATATCCACAAAAAACAGGATGCCGATAAGGCAGCGCAGGACAGCGCCGCGAAGAAGATTTCTGACGCGGATGAGGGCGGAGAGAATAAAGAAAACGGTGACAAGTAAGAGTTCTTTTGTGACGATTTACTGATTGAAAGTCCTCTGGAATAATGCGACAATAGGCAATGGAAAAGGACGCGAAGGCGTATGTCTTCCGCGAAGAAATAATGCTGTTCCGAAAAAAGGAGAAGAAAAATGAAGAAATTAGGTTCACTGGCGCTTGTACTTGTTATGGCTGTTTCCATGGCGGCCTGCTCGGATGCCAAGAAAGTCGATAAGGCGACCAACGACACATCCAATGGTGCAGTCGTATCCCGGGAAGCAGAACAGACTACAGAGTCTCAGGCGGACGCTCAGTCCGATCCCTCTCAGGGCGAAGGCACCGGTTCGGTAGAGGTCACACTCGATACAAAGGATAATTTCGTATTTAAGTATGAAGGCGTGGACATCACGCTCGGTTCTGAGCCGACAGCGACACTTGCTGCACTGGAAAAGACCGGAACACCGAAGAAACTGGATGTTCCTTCCTGTGCGCACGATGGCACAGACCACGTCTATACATTCAGCAATATGGTGCTTACTGTCTATCAGGCAACGGGAAGTGAGACCGGATATATCTCCGACGTACGTCTGACATCTGACCTGGTGGCTACACCGGAAGGCCTTGAAATCGGTATGAGCATGGACGATGCCCGTTCCAAGTACGGCGATGCGGATGAAGCGACCGACAAGACATGGATCTACAAGCGTGGCACATCGGAACTGATGCTGACATTTAACGGGGACAAGATCGTATCGATCGAGTACATGATCCCGTAAGCAGAAAGAATCGGAGGAAAGTGCTTTTGGCACATTATTACGAAGAAAATCCACAGGGAGAATCCGACCGTCGCGTTATCCAGGCGAGGATGCACGGGATGGATTTCTTCTTTTCTACAGACGCGGAGGTGTTCTCCAAGAAGTTCCTGGATTTCGGATCAAGGACACTTCTGGAGGCAGTGATCGAGGATCTCTCCTCTGCGAACAGGAAGAAGGGAAAACTTCTGGATCTCGGCTGCGGCTACGGGCCGATCGGGATCATCATGAAGCGCGTCTTCCCTTCGATGGAAGTGACCATGGTCGATATCAATTCGCGTGCGCTCGAGCTCGCGAAGGAAAATGCGGAGAATAACAGCGTCAAGTGTGTGGACATCAGAAAATCCGACGGATGTGAGTCTGTGGAGGGCCTCTATGATGTTGTCCTGACGAACCCGCCGGTGCGCGCGGGAAAGCAGACCGTCTTTTCTTTCTATGACGGGGCATTTGAGCACCTGTCGGAGGGCGGCTTCCTGTACGTCGTCCTTCAGAAAAAACAGGGCGCACCGTCTTCGGAGAAGTATCTTCTGGAGAAGTTCGGCAACTGCGAAGTGATCGCAAAAGAATCCGGATACTGGATCATGAAGTCGGTGAAGTAAGTATTTGATTTTCTTATTTACCTAGCGTACAATAGGGTTTCAAGCGTTAGGCTATTAAATCAAATGAGGTGAATAATATGGGTTCTTGCGATTCTTGTGGTTCTAAAGATTCCTGCCCGTCTGCAACTGCCGGCGGTTCCTGTGGCTCTTCCGAACCGGAGTCTCTCATCGCTCCTCTGCATGAGAAATCCAGTGTAAAAAAAGTAATCGGCGTCTGCAGCGGTAAGGGCGGCGTCGGAAAGTCCTTCGTCACCAGCGTTCTGGCGTCCAGACTGGCTCGTGACGGTTATCGTGTTGCGATCCTTGATGCTGATGTGACCGGTCCTTCCATCCCGAAGGCATTTGGTCTGAAGGGTCAGCTTAAGGGAGATGAGAACGGCATCCTGCCGATGATCTCCCACTCCGGTATCCAGATCGTTTCCGTCAATCTTGTTATGGAAAATGAAGAAGCGCCGGTAGTCTGGCGCGGTCCGGTCATCTCCGGCGTCGTGAAGCAGTTCTGGTCGGATGTTATCTGGGAAAACATCGATGTTATGCTCATCGATATGCCGCCGGGAACAGGTGATGTTCCGCTGACGGTCTTCCAGTCGATCCCGCTCGATGGTATCTTCCTGGTATCCACACCTCAGGATCTCGTTTCCATGATCGTCAATAAGGCGAGAAACATGGCACTGCTTATGCAGGTCAAGGTCCTCGGTTTTGTCGAGAATATGAGCTACACCGTCTGCAAGCATTGCGGCGAGAAGACACCTCTCTTCGGCGAAGAGGGTAAGGTCGGAAAAGCTGCTCAGGAGATGGGCGTTCCGCTCCTGGATAAGCTCCCGCTCGATCCGGATATCACTGCGCTTGTCGATGAAGGACATATCGAGAAGGTCCCGAATGAGATCCTTTCCGGTGCTGTGGAATTCGTCGAGAAGATGCTCGAAGAGAAGAAATGAGTAAGGAACGGTTTTCTGCAACAATAAAACCGGTAAGAGTCCTGGTATGCCTGGTGCTGATACTAAGCATGCCGGGGCTTTTTTGCGCGTGCGGGAAGAAGAAAGGCGCATCTTCGGATGAATACCGCAAGTATCTGGGGGATTATGATTATGACTACTCGATCTTCGCGATGGTATTTGAGACGCCGGAGGGAGAGACGGAGCCCGGGATCCTGTACCGTCAGGTCCTGGATCTAAACGCTCTTGCGAAGAGCTGCCCGATGTATGTGTGCTTCTTCTTTTATTCAGGCATGCATGCGGATGTCTATGGACTATTTGCGAGCATGGAGCAGGTAGCGGAACAGTATCACGATAAGGTCCTGATCATCGCGATCGATGCGCTCGAGGAGAAGGATCTGGCGGCATCGTATAACATCGAGGCACTTCCGGAGGCGATCATGATCAAGGATAATATGCAGAAGTCGCGCTTCGACGGGCAGTCAAAAAAAGACTGGACCTCGCAGGACCTGGCGAACTGGATCATTGCCGAAGCGCAGAAGTGATCGTGGCCCCGGCGGTCTTCCTGGTCAAGAAGCACCGGCAAAAGGGCATGGTATAATGAGAAAGACTTTCGAGTGAAAGGCGGAACAGAGTATGCAGTATGAATATGTAAATGGAATCGGACAGGATAGCCACCGCTTTATGCAGCCGGTCGAAGCGCAGCTGAAGTCTGCGGATAAATGGCCGAAACAGCTGATACTGGCCGGGGTGGTATTTCCCGGTGAGACGCCGCTTGTGGCGAACAGTGACGGAGATGCGGTCCTTCATGCGCTGACCAATGCGATCTCCGGCGTGACGGGGATCAATATTCTCGGGACGATCGCCGATCAGATGTGCCGCGAGGGGATCACAGACAGTTCCGCTTATCTTGCAAAAGCACTCTCCTTTTCAGCCGATCAGGGCTGGGAACTGACGCATATCTCCATTTCCATCGAGGCGAAGCGTCCGAAATTCACACCGATGATCGGACCGATGAAGGTGCGCCTGGGAGAGCTTACGGGGATCGATCCGCAGCGGATCGGTATCACGGCAACATCCGGGGAGAACCTTACCCGCTTCGGAGAAGGTGAAGGGATCATGGTTTTCTGCAGTGTAACGATGCGCAGAGAAGAGGTTTCGCTCGGTTAAGTTATTCGCAAGAATATCCTAAAAGAAAAAGCCGGAAGTCAGTCCTTCCGGCTTTTCAGCATAAACTCAGCAAGTGCGGCGTCTTCGGGCGTCGTTATCTTTATGTTGCCGTAAGAACACGGGATAAGATGGACTGTGATCCCCAGTGCTTCGGCCAGTGCAGTGTCGTCCGTAGCAGAGATCCCTTTTTCTTTGGCTTCGGCACTGACCAGAAGAAGCGTCTCATAGTGGAAGACCTGTGGGGTCTGTACCTCATAGAGCGTGCTCCGGTCAAGTGTATGATCGACAACTGCCGGCGCAGAAGAGCCGCTTCCGGAAGATGCGGTTTCAGATGAGTTTACGGAAAGGTTTTCCGCCTTTGCCATCTTGATCGTGTTTTTGCAGGGCGTGGCAGCGACGCTGACATCGTAGGAGATCCCGGCAGCGTAGCAGGCGGCGAGGGTCTGCTGGTCGACCATGCAGCGGGCGCCGTCATGGATGAAGACCGGCTCGGATGGCTCCGGAGCGCGGTCCATTGATGAAAGAGCAGCGATACCGCAGGCGACGGAATCCTGACGGGTGGCACCGCCTTCTACGATCTTCTCGACAAATCCGATCTTATACTCTTCCGCCAGATCTCGGGCACGGCTGATATTCTCCGCACCGGTGACGATCACGGCATGGATGGTGACCCCGGACTTCCCGGAAAACTCCAAAAAAGCCAGAAGCGTGCGGGCAAGTACCGGTACTCCGTCAATCTTCAGGAACTGCTTACTGTCAGAGATCCCCATGCGGCTTCCGATGCCGGCTGCGGGGATGATCAGATACAGGTGCCTGTCGAGCTTATCAAACGGGATCGTTATCTTCGGGATCTGCATGAGTCTGCCTCCTTATGAGAAAAGAACATCGATGGCTTCGGAGAGCTTATCGACATAGATAAAGTCCATCTTTACGGGGAGCCTCGAGGCGGCACTCTTGCTGGCGCCCGGAAGCACACAGGACGTAAAGCCGAGACGGGAAGCATCCGCGAGCCTCTTTTCCAGATCGCTGACCGGACGGAGTTCCCCGGTCAGGCCGACTTCGCCGATCACTATCGTGTTCTCGCGAAGAGCCTTGGAAGAGACGGAAGAGAAGACGGCGCAGAGAACAGCCAGATCACAGGCGGTCTCATCGATCCGCATGCCGCCGACAACATTGATATAGGCATCCATATTAGAGATGCCGACTTTACACTTGCTCTCAAGAACGGCCAACAGCATGGAAACACGGCCTTTGTCGAGGCCCTGTGTCATGCGCTGGGGATTGGCATAGGAAGAGGGCGACATAAGCGCCTGGATCTCGAGGAGAACTGCGCGGGATCCCTCAACGACAGAGGTGATCACGGAGCCGGGCGCCATATGCGGACGTCCGGAGAGAAGAAGTGCGGAGGCGTTCTCGACACCGACCAGGCCCTTCTGTGTCATCTCGAAAAATGCAAGTTCGCCGGTGGAACCGAAGCGGTTCTTCGTGGCGCGGAGCATACGGAGCGAAGAGGAGCCGTCCCCCTCGAAATAAAGCACCGTATCGACCATGTGCTCGATGATACGGGGACCGGCGATCGCACCGTCCTTCGTCACATGACCGACCAGAACGATCGGAACATTCAGAGACTTTGCGATGCGCAGAAGTCCGGCTGTGACCTCGCGGGTCTGGGAAACAGAGCCCGGTGCGGAGGAGATCTCCTCACTATAGAGTGTCTGGATCGAGTCGATGATGCATAAGCCCGGATGCCGCTCGGAGATGAGCTCGGAAATATGCTCGAAAGAAGTCTGGGAACAGAGTACGATGCTGTTTCTTTTGACGCCGAGACGGTCGGCACGCATCTTGATCTGTGATTTGGATTCCTCGCCGCTGACGTAGAGGATCTCGCCTTCGGTCCTGACGGCACCGCTGACCTGCATAAGAAGCGTGGACTTGCCGATTCCGGGGTCGCCGCCGACAAGTGTCATGGAACCTTCGACGAAACCGCCGCCGAGGATACGGTCGAGCTCAGATATTCCGGAGGAAAACCGCGGCTCGGTCTCCTTGGAGACTTCGGAAAGCTTGCTGACGCCGCGCTCGGCGATCCAGCCGGCGCGAAGGGCGGGCTTGGCGTCCGAGGGAACGGATTTCACCTCGACGACCTCATCAAAAGTGTTATATTCCTGGCACGACGGACACTTGCCCATCCAGCCGGATGTCTCGTAACCGCAGTTGCGGCAGACGAATTGCGCTTTTTTCTTAGCCATACTTTCTCCTTTGTCAGAGGGTCATGAAGCCGCGCCGGAACAGCTTTCCGGCGCGAGCCTGATACACATAATCATACCACCTGACTATTTCTTTTTTAAGTAAAATTGAGTAAAATACAAAAGATTGTTTGATATGAAGAAGGTAATAAACCATGGACCGCTCCTGGAAGAATTTTTATGATGAGAGAATGACCGGCGACATCGATCTGCCGGAAGGTACGATGTATGAGATGCTGATGCGCGCAGCGAAGCTTTTCCCGAAAAGAAGTGCAGTCACTTTTCAAGGGACACACATCACGTTCTCGGAGCTTCTTTATGAAGTGGACTGTTTTGCCGAAGGACTGAAAGACTGTAATGTCGGTACAGGAACGGTCGTAACGGTCTGTCTTCCGAATATTCCCCAGGCAGTGATCTCGGTCTATGCGATCAATAAACTCGGTGCGATCGCCAACATGGTCCACCCGAAGACCCCGGCGGCGGAGCTGCGCACCAGTATGAAACTTACAGGCAGTGAGTGCCTGCTGATCCTCGATGCATTCCTTCCGAAGTGTACGGAGATGCTCGAAGAGATGAATCCCGGTCTTGTTATCGCATGTCAGATCAGTGATTATCTTTCCGCGCCAAAATCACTGGGCTTCCGCATGACCAAGGGACGTAAGATCCCGAAGATTAAGAAGGATTCTTTTTATATATATTTTTCCAAACTGATCCGCCATGGAGAACTGCTTTTCCAGGGTAAATTTGAAGATGATTATGACTGGGACGATCCTTTCTCGGATAAGACCGAGAAGGAAAAAAAGATCTATGTCCGCCCGTTCGAGCCGGATGCACCGGCTGTGTATCTTCACAGCGGCGGAACTACGGGATCCCCGAAAATCATCCAGCTGTCTTCCGCCAATATGAATAACCTGGGCGCATGGAGCCCGCAGATCGTCGGGGTTCCGGATCCTTTCCGGGAGACGGACAAATTCCCGGAACTGACGATGGTGGCGATCCTTCCGCTGTTTCATGGTTTCGGACTTTGCATGTGCATGCACTCCATGTTAATGAACGGGATCAATATTCTTCTGGTGCCAGTCTTTAAGCCGGAAGAACTCGGTAAGGTCATCAGTAAGGAGAAGCCGCAGCTGATCGCTGCCGTGCCGACGCTGTATGAGGGCATGATGAAGAGTAAAAAGATCAGCCACATGAAGCTGGACTTCCTGATCGCGTGCTTTGTCGGCGGTGATGGCCTTCCGATGGACCTGAAAAACCGCTTCGAGGCATTTGTTGCCGAAAGAGGCAGCCATATCTCCCTTCGTGAGGGATACGGACTGACCGAGACGGTCACCGTCTGCGCCGTTAACCCGGAAAAGAATTGCAGAGCAGGATCTGTCGGACTTCCGCTGCCGACCATCGATATGAAGATCGTCAAGACGGGAACAAATGAAGAAGTACCGAACGGAGAAAAAGGCGAGATATGCGTCGCCGGACCGACGGTCATGCTGGGATATCTGAATGATCCTGAGGCGACGGACCTCGCGATCCACGTCCATGAAGACGGAAGAAGATGGGTACACACCGGTGACTTCGGCTACCGTGATGATGACGGATTCTTCTACTTTGAGCAGCGTCTCAAGAGGATCATCAAAGTATCCGGCGTGCCGGTTTTCCCGACACAGATCGAGAAGGTCCTTCTTTCTAACGAGGCGCTTGAGTCCGCCTGTGCGGTCGCGATCCCGCACCCGTACCGTATGCACGTGGTAAAGGCGTATCTTCTTCTGAAAGATAAGTCGGCGGACGAGAATACGAAGAAGAAAATTAAAGAGGAACTTGAAAAGGCGTGCGAGACCGAGCTTATCCCTTATGCGAGACCGGTGGAGTATGAATTCAGAGATGAGTTCCCTCTAACCAAGCTCGGAAAGATCGATTATCGCGAGCTGGAGAAAATTGCGTCCGGAGAAAAGAATGGATAAACGGCACATTCGGCATGTAATGCGCAGTGAATGGCGTAAGACGAGAAAAACACCGGCGCAGCTTCTGATGATGCTGATCGTCCCGGTGGTGTCGGTGCTGTTCATGATGTGGTGCATGTGCTATGTGCATGTCATGGTCGATAAATACCATGCGGCGGTATATCTTCCGGATGAGGAGACAGCCACGGAGATAGGATCCTATCTCGGCGAATACTACCCGTATTTTAAATTTACGAATGGTACGAGGGAAGATGCTGAGGATCTCGTACACGAAGGAAAGATCGACTGTGCGCTGGTCGTATCAAAGAACGAAGTTAGGATCCTTTATGATTCCTCGGTCCTTACCTCATCACTCGCGCTGAAGGATGCAAACGACTGCGCCAATGATTTGGTGTATCTCCTTGAAGGAGAGGAGATGCTGCAGGGAGCGTATGACCTTTATCCGGAATCCAAACCGATCGATGTTTCGACAGATGAGCAGAAACTGTCGAAATTCTTCGATCAGATGGCAGGCCTTATCGGCATGATCCTCTTCCTGATGATGGCAAGTAATGCGATGACACTTTCGGCAAAGAGCATTACCGGCGAGAAGGAGCGGCAGACATTTGATTCGCTGGTGCTCTGTCCGGCCCCGCTCCGCAGGATCCTTCTGGGAAAAGAACTGGTCATGATGACCGAGATCTTCCTTTCCGGCCTCGCAGGTATTCTCGCGGCAATAGCCGGCATGGCGGTCTGGTATCCGTACGAATTTAAGATGATCGGGAATGCCGCCGGAAAAGATCCCGCCTGGTGCCTGGTCATTCTGATCCTGATCGTGTCTGTAACACTTGTGATCTCCGGCATCTTCAGTGTAATTGGAAGTGCTTTTTCCCAGACGAAAAAAGCATCACTGTTTTCGTCGGCGGGTATGGTGGTCGTTTCTGTGGCAGCGATCCTTCCGAATTTCATAGACAAAGAGATCGTGAGATTTATTCCGGTAGCAAACTGGACTCCGGTCATAAAACAACTGGGTAAAAACAAGGTCGATTATCCGCCGCTCTTTGCGGCACTGGCGGTATCGGCGCTCTTAGCAGTGATGTGCATGATCCTGTCTTCCGGATTATGGGAAAGGACTTCTGAATGATTACGATCGAACATCTGAAAAAGACATTTAAGAAGAATAAAGTGGAAGCGGTCAAGGATGTGAATCTGGAGATCCATGACGGCCAGATCTTCGCCCTGCTGGGACCAAACGGTGCCGGTAAAACGACAACGATGCGTATGATGAGCACGCTTCTTACGCCGACAGGGGGAACGATCCTTTATGACGGAAAACCGCTGGATGAGGATAGTGAAGCGATCAGAAGACGTATCGCATTTTTAACAAATGAGATCCGTCTGGACGGACAGTTCACCCCGGATGAACTGGCAGACTACTATGGCGGCCTTTACGAGATGACCCCGGAGGCAATCGCCAAAAACAGGGATAAACTTTTCGACTATTTCGGGATCAGCGAATTCAGAAACAGAAGATATGATACGTTCTCGACCGGCATGAAGCAGAAGACATCGCTGGCGATCTGTCTTCTTCATGATCCGGACACGATCATCTTCGATGAACCGACAAACGGACTGGATATACTGACACAGCAGCTGATCGAGGCGTATCTGCTCAAACTGAAAGATGAAGGAAAATGTATCATCCTTTCTACCCACATCCTTGATCTGGTCGCCCGCATGGCAGACCGGGTAGGTATCATCGTCGACGGAAGATCCGTGTTCTGCGGAACTGTCCCGGAACTTCCGGAGAGTCAGGGTGTCTCGACAGTCGAGGAGGCATTTATCAAGCTGTATAAAGAAAACCATGAGGAAAAGGCCATCGTCGGCCGCCATGGAAGAGAGTAAACGGAAGGGGCAAAAACAGAGAATGCGCGGACTGGGAAAAATATTCCACCACGAAATGCAGAAGATCCTGAAGGAGAAGACACTTCTCTTCGGGTTCCTGATCCTGCCTGTCCTTACCCTGTTCGTTACTGTAGGAATGACGCTTCTTGAGCCCCGGACCGGGCAGGAAGAGAATACCTCCTATGTTATGTATTTCTATGGTATCGACCTTCAGAGGTCAAATATCGGCTCCATTGACGATAAGCAGATCTGGATCGAGAATATCGAGGTAGCACCGGAGGAATTCGTCCACTCGGATACATTCCACAACTGTGATGTTCTGGTGGATTTCTCGGATATCGAGTGTGTGGAGATCTATTACCATGAGAGCGATCCGATGTCTTCGTATCTGAAGATGAGCGCGGAATCCTTTGTCCGCCAGAGCTTCGATAAAGTATATAAGTCGCAGAATCCCGGCATCCTGTTCCGGGAGGTTGAACTGGAGGATATTACGCAGAAAGAAAACGCGAACCGCATGATCGCGATGCTGCTGCCGTATATGCTTATCCTTCCGCTGACGGCAAATATCGCCAACTTTGCCGGAGACACCGTCGCGGGTGATAAGGCACGGGGGACCTTCTATCAGGTCATGCTGTCGCCGGTTCCGCCGATCAGCCTGATCATGGGAAAGATCCTGTCCGTCAGCCTGATCAGCCTTTTCAGCAGCGGGATCTATATCGGCCTCGATATTGTGGGAAGTAAGATATGTGAATCGATGCATCTGAAAGACGTTTTCGGATTTGCCGGAGTCTCCATTACGGCGCAGCAGGTCTTCCTGATCATTCTTTACGCAGTGCTGCTATGTTATCTGTTCTCCAATCTCGGCGTGCTGATCTCTCTGTTCTGTAAAGATGCTAACCAGGCGCAGACGGCACAGCTTCCGGTAACGCTGGCTTGTACGCTCGCGTCGATGATGTCGATGTTCCGCCTCGGAAGCTCGCCGGCATCGCACTACCTGATCCCGGTCTATAACATCTGTCTGATCTTCCAGGATCTTCTGAATGCGAGGGCGAAGATGGAAAATATGCTCATGGTGGCGCTGTCTCTCCTGGTCCTTGCTGTGCTTGTACTGATCACGACGCTTCTTTGCTATAAAAGTGAGAAAGTTCGCACCTGATAACTCCGTAAAGTGCTTTTGGCGCGGAAATAAGAGAATAGTCACGAAGCTTCCCGCGGTTTTACTTTGCCCCTGTTTTGTGATTAAATATCCTTGAGAAAGGAAGGGAAAACCACGTGAATAAGAAAATCAGAAATGTGCTCAAAGTACTGGGCTGCATTATACTTTCATCATCATTATTCCTAAGCGCGTGCCGTCCGGCAAAGGAGACTTCTGCGAAGAAGATGACCAGACGAACGACAGAAGACACCACGGAGACAACAGAGGAACCGACCGATACCGATCCTACTCAGTCGCAGGATCCATCCGCTACTCCTATTCCGTCGAATAAGAAGTATACCGGTGAAGAGGCGGCAAAAAAGCTTCATGAACTGGATGAAGAGATCTTTAAGAATGGAAAGACGGACATCATATCCATGGTGTTCGATATTGAAGACCCGAGCAAATTCGGCATGAACTGGCCGGATGTCGGTATTGAGCCATGGTCTCCCGATGATGACCAGAAGGGGCAGGAGTCTATCCAGCAAGTGCTGACTACTCTAAATGATATCGATTTCGGGTCGCTCGAACTCGAAGACCAGATCCTCTATGATACCCTGATGCACGACTATACTCTCGCGAACGAGATGAACGGGATGGATTACTACACAAGTTCGATGAACAGCCTGACCGGCGAAAACATGGAGCTCCCGATCATTTTTGCGACACTGGGATTTGACGATCAGGCCGATGTGGAAAGATACCTGAAGATGCTAGCTGACGTCAAGCCGTATTTCGAGAGCCTCTTTGAGTATGAAAAGAAAGTGGCGGAAGCCGGCAATTCCCGTCCGGATGCCATTCTCGACAAACTCCTCGAGTCCCTCGAAGCGGTCTATAAGAATCACGAAGGGAACTACATGTACACCACATTTGAAGATCGCGTGAATGCGATGGACCTCGATGATGCGGTGAAAAAAGATCTTATCGCGAAGAATAAAGAGATCCTGGACACTTCCTTCTTCCCGGCATATGAAGAACTGAAAAAGAATATGGAGACGCTTCGCGGCACCGCGAAGACTTCCGGAAAGATCTGCGAGATGCAGGGCGGAAAGGCATTCTATGAGAAGTATTTCCAGCTCCGCTCCGGAACGAGCCTGACGATCGACGAAGCAAAGAAGTTTCTTCTGGACGATATCAATGCGAAATATAGCGACTTCTATGCCAAGCTGTTTAAGCTGAACCAGCAGCAGAACGATGAACTCATGAAGCATATGAGTCAGGATCCGTCTGTGGCGATCACGACAGGTTCTTTTGAATCAGATGTCGAGTTCTGTAAAGATGCGATCAAGAGTGATTTCCCGGATATCGGAGATGTGAAATATACTATCTACCATATCCCGAAAGAACTGTCTAAGAATCTTTCGCCGGCGGCATATATGTCTACACCGGTCGATGATATCAATAAGAATGTCCTTATGCTCAACGATCACAGTGACGGACTTGGAGATATGCTGACCACGGTAGCGCACGAGGCTTTCCCGGGACATCTCTTCGAGGCTGTTTATCATATGCAGCACATGAATAACTTCTACCAGAAGGGCGGAACGACTGCGTATAAAGAAGGCTGGTCCACCTATTCGGAAGACTACATCATGAACCTGACCACTGACTACGATCTTCAGGTGTATGAGTGCTTCGACCTGTACATAGCACTTCTGAACTATCAGATGCAGGCGTATCTCGATATCTGCGTTCACTATGACGGATGGGGAAGAGACGAGGTCGTGAATTTCGCAAACCAGTATTTCCCGGGCGCCGGCGAGGAACTCGCAGATGCTTTCTATGACCGCATTGTCGAGATCCCGTGCTATGTAACTCCTTATTGCTTCGGCAATATGTGCTGCAGCAAGATCATCAACGATGCGATGGCACAGTATGGAAGCCAGTACAGCAAAAAAGAGATCCACGCTGCTTATCTCGATATGGGACCGAGTTCTTTCGATCTTCTCGAGAAGTATATGCCGCTGTTCGTGGAAAAACAGCACTAATCAATCAGACAGGAAAGGACCGGATGTGACCTATGGGATGGCTGAAGGATAATCTCGGCACGATCATCGTCAGTCTGGTCCTTGCTTCTGCCGTGATCCTCATCATCGTGAAGATGATACGTGATAAAAAGAAGGGAAAAGCATCCTGCGGATGCGGGTGTGCCGGCTGCGCGATGCGCGCTTCCTGCCATTCCCCGTCCAGGGAGAAAGAAAAGGATTCATGAGAAGACACGGGAAGTGTATAAAAGCCTTAGCGATGATATCTGCGGGAGCACTGATTTCAGCGCCTCTTGCCGCATGCAGCAGGTCCGCGGACCGGGATAAAGTCGCCAAGCCCCCGCTCTCCCAGACGGATGAGAACGGAAATGTAATCTCCGGAAACAACTGGGGAGGCCGGCAGTCGGATCCTTCCTCACAGGCGGAGAAGACCTTCCGTGAATACGATATGGGCATGTTTGTCGGAGCGTCAGACCTTCTCAATGCGTATTATGCTTTTGATGATCCGAAGAATTATTATTCAGACTGGCCGACTGTCGGTCTTCATTTTCCGAAAACAGGAGACTATCAGACAGCAGCCTCCACATATGAGATGCTGAGGGGAGAGCTTTCTTCCCTGGACTCCTCGGAGCTTAATGAAGCACAAAACCGTGCGATCAAGGATATGTGCTTCGATTTTCAGTATATGTCGGAGATGTATAAGCACAGCTACTATATTCCGCAGCTGAATCCGATGGGCGGAAAACAGGTCGTGTATCCGCTTCTTACTTCCCTGATCCCGTTCGAGTCAAAAGATGATGTTGACCGCTATTTTACGATCCTGGGCGATTTCAAGGACTTCTTTACCCAGGCATTTGAAGCGGAGAAACACCGTAGCGAAATGGGGCTCGGGTATAACGATGAGAACATCGACCGCATCATCCAGGACTGCATCAAGATGAAGAAGGACCATGAAACGAACTTCATGAAGACGACTTTTGAAGAGCGTGTCCGCAAACTCGGTCTTTCCGACAGTGAGACAGATGAACTGATAAATAAGAATCAGGAACTCCTTGATCTATATTACTACCCGGCGATGGAGATGCTGATCCAGAAGCTTCCTGAGCTGAAGGGCAAGTGCAACGATGGGCCGTACCTGGCAGAAACAGCGGATGGAAAAGCCTACTATGAGGCGCTTTTCCATCGGAAGACCGGAACGGATATGTCTGTCGAGGAGTGCAAGAAACTGCTTCAGGAGAAGATCGACGAGATCTACGAAGAGTATCTGCCGCTTTGGAAAGCCAATGGTGCACATTACGGCTTCGGAGATCTGGAGTTTGATGAGGCAACGGAGTGGTGCAAGCGCTTCACGGAAGAGAATTTCCCGGCGATCTCGAAGCATGATGTCGAAGTATATCCTATCCCGAGACAGCTCTACGACTCGATCCAGCCGGCAAGATATTATCCGTCGCCGATCGATAACTATACCAAGCATACCGTGTGGGTAAACAACGCGGTGCTGGATGACCCGCAATACGATATGTACACGCTCGTGTCGCACGAGATGTATCCGGGGCATCTCTATCAGCACCAGTATCAGGCTGAGAATCTGCAGAGTAAGTATCAGGTGTTTGCGATGTCAGAACCGTACGCGGAGGGATGGGCACAGTATTCCGAGACGATCATGATCCGGTATGCGCCATTTGACCGCGAACAGGCGAAACAGTCTGTGATGGCATCGATCTTTTACTCGACATTTATCGCTGCAAGACTCGGTATCGGTGTCGAGTATGAAGGATGGGATTACGAGGACTGCAAGACCTACATCATGCATTACGGGCAGGAGGAGTCCGTCATAGACGAATACTGGACGCGTCTTACTGCTGAGCAGGGATATGCGCTGGAATATGCATTCGGCTACATTTTCACATCGGAGATCCTGGATCAGACGATCGCCGATCTTGACGGCATCTGTACGCCGGAAGAAGTGTATAAGGCTTATCTGGATCTCGGATGTGCTCCGTTTTCCGTATTGAAAGAAGACATGGCCGCTTTCGCGGAGAGCAAAAAGAATTGACCTTCCTTCACGTAATACCTGTGCAATAGTTGCCGTTTAGTGTATATGCAGAAAACACGCTTACTTCCGAGGCTTTCCGCGGGGTGCAACTGCATCGACCCGAATTTGTCACGAAATTGTAGTAAAAAGTGCCTCCGAAACACTTGTATGAAAAGACATTATGTTATAATTAACTAGAAGTAATGGGATGATCCCATAATTTGGAGGCCTCAAAACATGGCAAAACAGACTCGTCTGGCGACGACGCTTACAGCGAGATATTTTCCTACAACAGAGCTTACAGACGCTTTTTATATGGACGGCCGCGTGACCAGCAAGTCCGTCGCCCGTTCCGCAGATCTTACGAACGACAAAGAAGACAGAGGTTTTTTCTTCTCTGTATTTTCCCATCAGACAAATCCTGATCAGGATCCGAATGCACTTCCGCCTTATGAGCCGATCCTCCGCCGTCTCGGTACGGAACTGAAGACCGGCCGCAGATCTCTCGATGATTCGATCGGCGAGATGGTAAATACCGCAGTTTCGATCACCGGCAAGATGAAGATCTCTCAGGGCAATAACCGTGCGCCTTTCTTCGCAGGTGTTATGGTCAAGGATGGTGAGGCATTTGCTTCGACGATCGGAAAAGGCCTGGCATTCCTCTATCGTGATGATACACTCTACCCGATGACAGCGACGGATATCCGCATCGATGCGATCAATACCGCCCGTCAGAAGGTCGATAATTTCTATAACTTCTGTGCGACCAAGACTGCTCCGGCACTCTGTTCCAATATCGCCCAGCTCAAACTGGATGACTGCATCATCCTCTGTAACCGCGAGGTCTATGAGGCTCTGGGACAGCAGGAACTCCTGCGTATCCTTTATGATGCCGAGGATCAGAGTGATGCTGCATCGGTAGTTATCACGGAAGCAGCAGCGAAGCTTCCGGGTGTCCCGCTTCAGTTTATGATCTCTTTCGTCGAAGATATCACCTCCAGTGAAAAAGGCGGATTCTTCGGATTCGGCAGAAAGAAGAAGAAAGTCGTCGAAGAAGTGATCGATGATGACGATGATTATAATGTTGCGCCGCCGGTACCGCTCGAGTCTCCGAAAAAAGCACCGGCTCCGGTATCTAAGGATGCGATGCTTTTCGGCGATGTTCCAGCCGCCGGAAAATCTCCCGATGCAAAAGTACTCGAAGCTACTGCGATCACACCGCCTGTCGGTTCTGCTGCAGACGCGATCGCGTCCCTTGGCGCAGAGACTGCATCCAAGACGGCAGCTGCAGCCGCTGCAGGATCTGCTACCGCTTCGATGGTGGATAAGGCGATCAACACACCTGTTCCGGAACCGGAACTCTCATTTGGCGATATCTCTGATCTGATGCCGGATGAAGGTGCAGAACAGAAGACCGAACCGGAGAAGGCAGCGTCTGAAGCAGAGAACGCTTCTTCCGGTGATATGGAAGTGACTAAGGTCGTTCCTTTCGTAAACAGTTTCGACAAAGCGGCCGCCCAGCTGGATGAGAAGATCGCAGATTCCGCGGAAAAAGCAGCGGAGACTAATCCGTTCGTTCAGCCTCAGGCAGCTCCTTCTGAACCAGTGAAGAAGGATGAGCCGTTCGTCGCAGTGAAAAATGAAGACAATCCGTTCTTTAAGGCAGCGGTAAAAGCACAGCAGCCGGCATCCCCGGCTACGCCGTCCGTACCGCCGGTATCTCCGGAGGTTGCCGCAGCAGCTGCATCTGTCGTATCGGATGAGAAGAAGGAATCCGATGATGTATCGTTTGAAGTAGGCGGGGAAGCACCGGTCAATGATGGCGGCGCTCCGCTCTTTATAGGCGACGAGCTTTTTGCCGGTGATCCGTCAAAAGCTCCGGCCGAAAAACAGAACGTGGCAGGTACTGAACAGAGCACCGGAGAAGGATCTTCGGCATCTGTTGCGGAAACAGACGAGGATGCCCCGCTTGTTTTCGAAGCGGAAGATGAGGTGAAAAAGCCCATGAACGACGAGCCCGAGTATTCCAACGATCCAAAAGAATTCGACGAGACCCCGCTATTCTTCGGAGATGCAGAGACTTCTGCGGAGGATCAGTACGAAACGCACGATTCTTATCCGTCAGATTATAATTCAGCGGATGCAGCAGATACGGCGTCATCCGGTTCCGGTGAATTCGTGATCCCGTTTGCTTCCGCAGAAACACCGAATAATGCGACTTCTTCGGCGAATGACGTTCCGGAGATGCCTCTTTACGAAGCACCTTCCTACGTTCCTCCGACGTACCCGACCAACAGCGATACTCCGGTCGGCTATGAGGATACCGGCGTATATGCCCGCGGATCCTATACTGTGGATGAGGACGATGCTGTTCCTTCGCCATCCCAGTTTGTACAGCCTCAGCCGGAAGCTGCTCCGGTATCCCCGTTCGTAAATGTTGCACCTGAAGATTATGCCGCAGATACCGGATATGGAGCTTCTGCTTACGATGAGCCGACACAGGAGATGCCGGTAGTAAGCGGTGCGGATTACGATCCATATGCTGCTGTTTCGGAAGCCCCTCAGGATGATGTTCCGCAGTATGATTTTGATAATCCTCCGCCGTCTGTAGCGGACCTCTTCGACGTTAATCCGACTTCCATACCGGAAGCGCCGGCATCTTCGATCCCTGCATATATGCAGCAGAGTGAAGCGGTACGTCCGGGTTCTATTCCGGGAGTTTCGAAGCGTCCTTCCCAGCCGCAGCGTCCGGGCAACCGTCCGAACACCCAGCCGGCCAGAAGAAGACCGGATACCATCGATGACGGATTTGATAACGGTGACGATGAAGGACAGGCCGGCACATTCCTGCCGTATGTTCTGGCAGCGGTTTCCCTGATCTGCCTGATCATCATTATCGTCCTGATCGCGAAGTCCTGCAGCAGCAGTAAGAAGACAGAAGTAACCGATATTCCTTCGGATACATCGGTCACGGATATTTCCGGTTCTACCGAGTCGACAACGGAAACCACACCGGAGTCCACAGAGCCCACGGAACCGGATCCGAACGCTCCGATCGGTATCTATACATTCTCCGATCAGATCGGCGCCCGCACATGGTGGGATCTCTTCAAGAACGTATATGGCATCGAGATCGATAACGAGAAGGATTCCCGTGTAACCACGATCCTGACCTACAATGGGCTCGACAGTTCTTATACACCGAAAGCCGGTGAGTCTGTCAAACTCCCGCCGGCGACCATGTTCGCCCAGACGGCGGTATGATCCTTCAGATATCTTTCTGAAGATATAAATTCCGAACGATAGGAGCTGCTTCGTAAGGAGCGGCTCCTTTTTTGTCCGAATAAAAATCATTTGGTATCCGATCCTGTCATGTTGTCGGCTAAAGCGCATCGAGAAGCACTTTTTTTGGTATTTTGCCGAAAATGAAAATGACAGTGCTTTTTGACTAGAAAAATAGAAGAAATGCGACTACAATGGTACGGTATGTAATTATAGTTATTACTTGGAGGAGTTTATCATGAGTACGCACAAAAAGCTTTTCATTCCGGGTCCGGTTGAAGTCCGCGATGAAGTTCTGGAAAAGATGGCTACGCCGATGATCGGCCACCGTACCAAAGATGCATCTGCTCTGCAGAAGTCGATTTCCGAGAAACTGCAGAAGGTCATGGGTACGAAGAACACTATCATTCTTTCCACCTCATCAGGAAGCGGTCTGATGGAAGGCGCCGTACGATGTTTCACTGCCAAGAAGGCAGCAATCTTCTCCATCGGAGCATTTGGTGAGCGCTGGTACAAGATGGCGACATCTAATGGCGTTCCGGCAGATATTTTCCGTTCCGAATTAGGACAGATCACAACACCTGAGATGGTCGACGAGGCACTCTCCTCCGGCGAGTACGACATGATCACCATCACACACAACGAGACATCCACAGGTATCCATAACCCTGTCGGAAAGATCTCCGAGGTCCTTAAGGCTAAGTATCCGGATGTTATCCTCTGCGTGGATACGGTAAGTTCCATGGGCGGTGACTTCATTCCGGTTGACGAGTGGGGCATCGACGTCTGCATCACTTCTACACAGAAGTGTCTCGGACTTCCTCCGGGAATGTCCATCGCATCGGTTTCCGACCGTGCACTCGAGAAGGCAAAGACCATCCCGAACCGTGGACTTTACTTCGACTATGTTGAACTGGCTAAGTTCGTTCACGAAAAGCCGTTCCAGTATCCGTCCACTCCGTCCGAGTCTCACATGTTTGCTCTGGATTACCAGCTCGACTGCATCCTCGCTGAGGGCGTCGAGAACCGCTACAAGAGACACTGCGAGATGGCTGAACTCGTCCGTGACTGGGCAAGAAAGAACGCGGAGCTTTACTCCGATCCGGATAACCTGTCCGTAACGGTTACCTGTATCAAGAACACCCTGGGTATCCCGTTCCCGGAGATCAATAAGAAGATGGGCGAGAGAGGATATCTCCTGTCCGGCGGTTACGGTGCTCTTAAGGAAACCACATTCCGTATCGCACACATGGCAGATACGACCATTGATGAGATCAAGGCGATGCTCAAGGATCTCGACGAAGTTATTGCTGAGCTGAAAAGCCAGAACGCTTAAGAAAAAACAGGGACGCGTGGAAAGCGCGCGATAGAAATAGGGAGGAACACAAAATGAAGATTTTAGTTGCAGAGAAGATTGCGGCAGATGCTATCCAGTATCTGAAGGACGAGGGTTTTGAAGTAGATGAGAGACTTGGCTGCTCCCAGGATGAGATCAAGGGCTTCATCGGTGATTACGATGCGCTTATCGTCCGTTCTGTAACTCAGGTAAATAAAGACCTCCTCGCTAATGCGAAGAATCTTAAGGTCGTCGGCCGTGCCGGTAACGGTATCGACAATATCGACGTTGCTGCCTGCACAGAGAAGGGCATCATCGCGGTAAATACTCCGGAAGCAAACATCATGGCAGCCGGTGAGCTCGCTGTGGCACACGCTTTCTCCATCTTCAGAAATCTCTGCCACGCCAACGAGGCAGCTCATAACGACGATTTCCGCCGTGCCCAGATGATCGGTAACGAGCTCGAGGGCAAGACCGCCGGTATCATCGGTCTCGGCCGTATCGGTTCCATCGTAGCCAGAAAGCTCAAGGGTATCGGTATGACAGTCGTAGCTTATGACCCGTACATCACACAGGAGAAGTTCGACACCGTCGGCGTGAAGCGCTGCGCAAAGCTCGAGGATCTTCTCGCTGTAGCGGACCTCATCACATTCCACACTCCGAAAAATAAGGAAACTGTCGGCATGGTCGGCGCAGATGAACTTGCAAAGTGCAAAAAGGGCGTTCGTATCGTAAATGCCGCTCGTGGAGGTCTTGTAAATGAGGCTGCTCTCTACGAAGCACTGAAGTCCGGTCAGGTCGCTGCTGCAGCCATCGACGTATTCGATAAAGAACCTTCTTACGATAAGGCTCCGGGTGAGCAGCAGTACCAGAACCCGCTTCTTACTCTTCCGAACTGCGTAGTTACACCTCACCTCGGTGCTTCTACTCAGGAGGCAAACCACAACGTAGGTTCTGCCGTTACTTCCCTCGTTGCAAAAGCACTTCGCGGCGAACTCGTTGCTGCGATCAACATGCCTTCTTTCAGCGGCGATATGGCAGCGATCCGTCCGTACGCTGATCTTGCAGAGAAACTCGGTAAGATCTACTATCAGGCAGAAGAAGCTCCGGTCAAGAAGATCGAAGTTGAGTTTAGAGGCGCGCTTGCCGAGCAGGAGACAGGTATCCTGACTCTCTCCGCACTGAAGGGTTTCCTCTCCGCGCATTCCGACGGACGTGTAAGCTTCGTTAACGTACGTCAGGGCGTCGAGGCTCACGGCATCGAAGTTGTCGAGAGCAAGAGCGCACAGTGCGAGCGCTACACCAGCATGATCGTTGTAAACTTCGTAACAGAAGAAGGCCGTGAGCTCTCTGTTTCCGGTACGATCGTCGGTGAAGACACAGAGGTTCTGGTAAGCTTCTTCGGATATCAGGCAGACTTTGCGATCGCTCCGATCGTACTTGCTATGCAGAACGAAGACAAGCCGGGCATCATCGGTAAGATCGCAACGAAGATCGGTGATCACAACATCAATATCAACAGCATGCACTGGGGCGTAAAACCGGGCTCCAACAAGGCACAGTCCTTCCTCGGCATCAGCGAAGAGATCGGTGAGGATATCTTAAGCGAGCTCCGTTCGATCGATGGTGTGCTCCGTGTCACACAGCTGTTCTTCTGAGCCGCCCGGAAATAATCAGACTATAGATGTATAAGTAAATCCCCCGTCGCCGGTCCTCGGCTTTCAGCCAGAGAATCGCTCCGGGGGATTTTTTATGCGTCATTTTCTTTGGTTCGTTGAGCGCCTAAGAAGAAGCGGCGGGAAAGTTTTCCCGCTGCTTTGATTTCGGTTTTAATGTTCAATCGGCGTAGAAGATTCCGCTGAAGAGCTCATTGGCGCCTTTGCCGTTGAAATATACATCATAGTAGTCGTCATCACTGGATCTTAGGATCATCTGGAACTGGAAGTTCTTGGATTCATCCGGGAAGACGGCCTCGAAGGTGACAAGCTCCTGTTTGGTGTTGATTCCGAGGATACGTACTGTCGTTCCGGCGGGGACAGTGACTGACTGGTCGGTGGGCTTTCCATCCGGGGTAAACTTGCCGAGGATCATCTTTTCGTTTGCTACGGCGAGACCATACTTCTCCATAAAATCAGATGTCTGCGTCGGGATGCCGTTTGTGTCGTTCAGAGTAGAAATGATGCTGACATGATTCGTGCCCAGCAGATCGGAACGGCGCATTACTGTAACGCGATCCGGATTTACAGGGAAGGACTCGAATTCTCCCATCGATCCGACATATTCGACGGAATCTCCGGTGATATGAAATACTACTGTGTGATTTACCGGATCTTCCACCGCACACTCCACATAAAGAAAGTAACCGTTATTGGTATAGGATACATATGCCCCTGCGATGTCATCTCCATCCTGAATATCAGGGACATCCGGTAAAGATATTTTTTTGTTGTTTAATGTAATATCCAGAGTGATACCATAATCATCATTGGAAACATCGTTGACCGTGAGCGTATCAAGGACGCCGTCTTCGTCGAAGTCCCATTTGAAACTGTTGCCTACATCCTGAACGATGGAGTAGTATTTCGTAGTCGCGCCGAAATATTCGAGCTTTACACAATTGGGTAAGTCGAGGACAGAGACGTTGAATGAGATATCCTTGTTTTGTCCATCCAGCATAACGGTGTCGGAGATGTAGATCGCATTCGGATACATAAGAAAAGCGACATCGTTGTTTGTCCGGATGTTTTCTGCAGAAGCTTTAACGGCTTCATACTGCGTCTTGAGCCAATTGTTCGTGTTTGCATCCGTTGCTGGGATGCTTGCCAGTATTGCATCGGCAAAAGCACTTCTATCGGTTACGATGTCGTCAAATTTGATCTCTTCACCGGTACCGGACTTGAGGTTATAGAATTCTTCACTGCTGGAGGAAAGATTTGTTGAAATGAGGGTGTCCACCACACTGAAGGAGGTGATTTCGCTGTCCGCACGGCACAGATTGATATAGCTTCCGAAATAGTTGGAAGAGAACATATAGTAGTTTTCCTGACTTGCACTTTTCTGGTATTCCGGGAACTGATTGAGGACGTTGTCGTATTCCTTGTCGCAGGCATTTTTATGAATCGAACTGATATCGCTGAGTTTTTTATTCAGTGCATCATACTTATCCGAAAGTACGGTATATGATGCCACATATTCATGAACGGTCATCATATGGGGATAATCAAGATTCTTGATCAGTTCACCGTAAGCACGGTCGGTAACGTCTTCTGACAGATCCAGAAGTGTCAGAGAGTGATCCAGTTTTACATGGACCGGTCCGGAGGGCTTGCCAAGTCCGGAAGTATCTGAACTGCTCTCGGATGCTGATTCGGATTCAGACACGGTGGACTGTTCAGATTCTGAAGATGATTCTTCTGTTTCCGGAGACTCTGTCTCTTCCGTTTCCGTAGAGTCTTTCGTTCGCTTTGTTCTAGATGTTTCCTTTTCATCTTTCTTCGAACAGCCGGCAAGAGATAAGATCATGGCCGCTGTCAGAAGAACAGCAATACTGCGTTTCATAGTCATCCTCCTATGATACATTTTATAAAATATTCACGAGAACAGAGTAGCATTCCACCCCCGAAAAGTAAAGAAACCGCCAGTGTGTAAACCGTCGTGCGAAACCCTATATATTTGCTATAATAGGAAAGGTACTAATACAGTTTAATAAGAGGGAAAAGACAGAAAGGATAATAGTCTATGTTTTGTATTAATTGCGGGAAACAGATCCCGGATGAAAGTGCATTTTGCCAGTACTGCGGTTCAGCGGTAAACGCCGTACCGCAGGCTCCTCAGCAGGTGGTTGCTCCGATGCCGGCCGCACCACAATATACACCGGCACCGCAGCCGATGGCTCCCCAGCCAGCAACTCCCCAATATGCCGCACCGGCACCTCAGGCCGCTCCGCAGTATGCTCCGATGCCGCAGATGGCACCTCAGGCCGCGCCGCAGTTCCCGGGCCAAAGTATCACGATGGCACCGGTTGCGATCGGACTTATCTCACCGAAGAACGCAGCGGGAGAAAAAGCCAAACTGGACAATGCGGCACTTTGGTATGTGGAGATCACGAATAACCAGCTTCTTTTCTCCACCAAAGGAAATATGGCATCGTCTATGTTCGGCGCAGTCGGTGCACTCGCGACGATGGCCGCTTGTGATCTAAAGCCGTCGTTCTATGTGGAGGCGCAGAGTGTCCGTAACATGCATTATGAGAAGAAACTCGGCGGTCAGGTGCTCATTATCGAACTCATGAGCGGAAAACTCCTTCAGCTTAAGACGAAACTCGAGCTCCTGAATACGATCGAAAACTGGTGGAGAATGAATATTCAGAGATAATATATAACGGATAGATGAAGAAGGAGACGAACTATGGTAAAGCACGTAATTATCTGGACATTAAAAGATGAGCTTTCTGACGAGGAAAAGATCCAGATCAAAAAGAACATCAAGTCTGGCCTCGAGGGTCTTTCCGGAAAGATCCCGGGAATGACCGATATCAAGGTGTATATTGATGGGCTCAGTTCCTCAAATACAGATCTGATGCTCGATACGAGCTTCGAAGATGAGGCTTCGCTTAAGGGTTATGCCGTACATCCGGCGCATGTGGAAGTGGCGAACACCGCCGTCCGTCCCTATACGAAGATCAGATCCTGCTTCGATTTCGAGGCCTGATCCTTTTCGTGTGGAGGACAAAACAGGCAAGATAAAACCGAAAGACAGAAAACGATAATCTTTTATTCATTCTGCGCATTGACAGGGATTATATAGATTACTATAATTCCCGTGAATGAAAATGAAAAACTGTATATACCTACGAATTAAATAGTGAGCAAAGGCGTTCGCATGTGCCGGTTCCAAGGCACGTTGGGGACGCTTTTTTCTATTTGCTGAACCGGAGGGCATTATGAGGAAAAAAGACCGAAAGATCGTTTTGGAGGATGGAAGCTATTTCGAGGGATATGGCTTCGGAGCGAATATCGAGCGTGTCTGCGAAATCGTTTTTAACACATCCATGGTGGGGTATCAGGAGATCCTTTCCGATCCCTCCTATACCGACCAGATGGTGGTCATGACATACCCCCTGATTGGCAACTACGGAATCACGGACGATGATTATGAGTGCAAGAACCCGAGTATCGGCGGCCTGATCGTCAGTGATTACAATGACATGCCGAGTAACTTCCGCTATACGAAGACTCTTTCCGAAGAGATGGAGGATGAGGGCATCCCGGGGATCTCGGGCGTGGATACGAGAGAGATCACGAGAAGCATCCGCGATCTCGGTTCCCGAAGAGTGATTATCACGAGCATTGATACTCCGAACGAAGTCGCACTTGCGAAGATCACGGTCACCCCGATCCCGCACGATCAGGTCTCCCGCGTTTCCTGCCGCAAGCGCTGGTACTCCAGAACGGCTAACCCGAAGTATAACGTGGTTGCGATCGACTGCGGCATCAAGCTCAATATCATCCGGAAACTAAATGAATATGGCTGCAATGTTACAGTCGTGCCTTTTGATACGACTCCCGAGGAGATCGAGTTCATGAAGCCGGACGGCATTTTCTTAAGTAATGGTCCCGGAGACCCGGAGGATGTTACTCCGGTTATTTCCACGGTAAAAGCACTTGCCGGGAAGTTCCCGATCTTCGGTATCTGCCTGGGTCACCAGATGATCTCTCTTGCGTACGGTGCAAAGACATATAAGCTGAAGTTCGGCCACCGTGGAGGAAACCACCCGGTCAAGAACCTCGAGACGGGAAAGATCGAGATCACTTCCCAGAACCACAGCTATGCGGTCGATCTCGAAAGCCTCAAGAATACGAAACTTCAGGCGACACACATCAACCTTCTCGATAATACCGCCGAGGGCGTCGAGTGTAAAGAAGACATGGTCTTCTCTGTGCAGTACCATCCGGAGAGCGCTCCGGGTCCGCAGGACAGCACATATCTTTTCGAGAAGTTCGTCTCTATCATGAAAGATTTCTGCGAGAAAAAAGAGAGCGGGGTGAACGTCCATGCCTAAGAGAACAGACATTCATAAAGTACTCGTGATCGGCTCCGGTCCGATCGTCATCGGACAGGCAGCGGAGTTTGACTATGCCGGAACCCAGGCCTGCCTGGCACTGAAAGAAGAAGGTTATGAGGTCATCCTCGCAAACTCTAACCCGGCGACCATCATGACGGATACATCCATCGCGGATAAGGTCTATATGGAGCCGCTAACACTTCAGTTCCTCGCACGTATCTGCCGTCTGGAGAGACCGGATGCGATCGTTCCGGGTATCGGCGGTCAGACAGGCCTGAACCTTGCGATGCAGCTGGCAAAGAAGGGCGTTCTGGAAGAGTGTGAGATCGAGCTTCTCGGTACGGATGCCAAGAGTATCGAGTGCGCGGAAGACAGAGAACTCTTTAAGGAGCTCTGCGAGAAGATCGGTGAACCGGTCGTTCCTTCCCAGATCACCTATAGTATCGAAGAAGCACTTGCGGCAGCAGAAGAGATCGGTTATCCGGTCATTCTCCGTCCGGCATTTACGCTCGGCGGTACAGGCGGCGGTTTTGCCAATGATCCGGAGGAGCTCCGCGATATGATGAAGAATGCGCTGGCGCTCTCACCGGTGCATCAGGTCCTGGTGGAGAAGAGCATCAAGGGCTATAAGGAGATCGAGTACGAAGTGATCCGTGACGCCAACGATACGGCGATCACGGTATGTAATATGGAGAACCTTGATCCGGTCGGTATCCATACCGGCGACTCCATCGTCGTGGCGCCTTCACAGACACTGACGAATAAGGAATATCACATGCTCCGTGACAGTGCGCTGAAGATCATCCGTGCGCTCGGTGTTAAAGGCGGATGTAACTGCCAGTTCGCGCTCGACCCGCACTCCTTTAAGTACTATGTCATCGAGGTCAATCCCCGTGTATCGAGATCTTCCGCACTGGCTTCGAAGGCCAGCGGTTACCCGATCGCCCGTGTCTCTGCGAAGATCGCGGTCGGCATGAATCTGGACGAGATCCAGCTTGCCAATACTCCGGCCTGCTTCGAACCTGCGCTCGACTATGTTGTTACGAAGATGCCGAGATTCCCGTTCGATAAGTTCCCGGCGGCGATGAATAAACTCTCGACACAGATGAAGGCGACCGGTGAGGTCATGAGTGTCGGCAGAACTTTTGAAGAGAGCCTTCTGAAGGCGATCCGCTCTCTCGAAGACAGCAAGAACCACATCCACATGACGAAGTTCGACTCCGAGCATATGAGTGTCGATGATCTTCTCGAGTACATCAAGGAAGGTACCGATGACCGTATCTATGCGATCTCGCAGCTGATGTGGCTGGGCGTTGACCACTCCCGTATCTGCAACATCACGGGCATCGACATGTTCTTCCTCGACAAGATCAAGAAGATCGTTGATTTCGAGCGTGAGATGGAAGCCAATCCGGATTCCATCGAGCATCTGATCGAGGCAAAGAGAATGGGATTCTCCGATTCCTACGTTGCAGAGCTCTGGAAGAAAACAGAAGATGAGATCTACCAGCTCAGAAAAGAGCAGAAGATCGCTCCGATCTATAAGATGATCGACTCCTGTGCATCGGAGTTCGACAGCTATATCCCGTATTTCTACTCGACATACGGCAAGCAGAATGAGTCGATCGTATCTGACAGAAAAAAGGTCATCGTTCTCGGTTCCGGTCCGATCCGTATCGGTCAGGGCGTCGAGTTTGACTACTCTACCGTTCATGCGGTACGAACGATCCGGTCGATGGGCTACGAAGCCATCGTTATCAACAACAACCCGGAGACGGTATCCACCGACTATACTACTGCCGACAAGCTCTATTTCGAGCCGCTGACGACCGAAGATGTCATGAATATCATCGACCTGGAAAACCCGCTGGGTGTCATCGTAACCCTGGGCGGACAGACGGCCGTTAACCTCGCAGATTCGCTTACGAGACGAGGTGTAAAGATCATTGGAACAGACAATGATGCGATCGAAAAAGCAGAGGATAGAGATGCTTTTGACGCGGTCATCAAGTCCCTCGGCATTCCGAATCCGAAGGGCGAAGCGGTTACCGATATCCCGACCGGAATAAAGGTTGCCGAGAAGATCGGCTATCCGGTACTTGTCCGTCCTTCTTTCGTACTCGGCGGCCGCGCCATGGAGATCGTGGCCAATGAGACCATGCTCGTGAAGTACTTAAAGAATGCTGTAGAAGTGGACGAAGATAAACCGGTCCTTATCGACAAATATCTCGTCGGAAAAGAAGTCGAGGTCGATGCGATCTGCGACGGAAAAGAAGTATTCATCCCGGGCATCATGGAACTTGTCGAGAGAACAGGTGTCCACAGCGGTGACAGTACCAGTGTTTACCCGCCGTTCTCCATCTCCGATAAGGTAAAAGAAACGATCTGTGATTACACCACACGTCTGGGCTTAGGCATCGGCATCGTGGGCCTTTTCAATATCCAGTTCATCGTGGATAAGGACGACAGCGTCTATGTTATCGAGGTCAATCCCCGTGCATCGAGATCTGTACCGTTCCTTTCAAAATCTACCGACCAGAACCTTGTCACGATCGCGACAAAAGTCATGCTCGGTGAGTCGCTGGAAAAACAGGGAATTACCCGTCTGACACCGCCGGAGACCACAGACCGCTGGTATGTGAAGGCACCTGCTTTCTCATTCCAGAAGCTCGACGGTATGGATGCTTACCTCTCTCCGGAGATGAAGTCCACCGGTGAGGCGATCGGTTACGATAAGAGCCTGAACCGTGCATTCTTTAAGGCACTGCAGGCATCCGGCATCAAGATGAAGGACTACGGTACTGTTATCGTTACTCTCGCAGATGAGGATAAGGAAGAAGCGCTTCCGCTGATCAAGCGTTTCTACGAGCTCGGCTTCAATATCGAAGCGACGATCGGTACGGCAAACTTCCTGAAGAACCACGGTATCAGAACCCGTGTCCGCGGCAAGCTCAGCGAAGGCAGCACCGAGATCCTCGACTCGATCCGTGCAGGATATGTCAGCTACATCATCAACACGAGAGCGATCCTCTCCGGTGTCCACTACGAAGACGGTGTAGCGATCCGCCGCTGTGCGATCCAGAACGGTGTCACTATCTTTACCTCCCTCGATACGGTAAAAATCCTTCTCGACGTCCTCGAGGAGACGATCCCGGGCATTAGCACGATCAACGCCTAAGAGGCATTTTCCGACTATAATTGCCTTCTCTGGTAAAGTAGAAGTGTTTCCAAAATAGACTATCTCAAATTGCGGGATAGTCTATTTTTCGCTTTCCCAGTCATGGTATAATCTTTTTGAAAAATGAAAAAGCATCTGCATAAACAGTAATTTGACAAACAGCACCAAGCATAAGCCCCGACAGAAAAACACAGAGCGCCCCCGCTCGGAAGAGACAACTATGGACACGAATAAAATACTGGACTACAGGCTTTATATTCAAAGAGAGGAAGAATTTATCCGCGCGGATCTTCACGCGGAATTCAGACAATATAATAAGATCAAAAGCGGCGATGTGGAAGGCGTACGCGACCGGTTCAAGATCGCACGTCTGACATTCTTTGAGGGCCGCGGCGTACTCTCGAAGGATCCTCTCCGTAACATCATCTACCATCTGGTAGCATCTGCTGCCGTAATCAGCAGACTGTGCATCGATGGCGGCATGGATATGAATACCGCATATTCCTTAAGTGACATCTATATCAATAAGGCAGACGAAGCAGCGTCTGTCGATGAAGTTATGGATCTGATCGCCGAGATGCAGATCGACTATGCGACACGTATGCGCGCGATCAATCAGAAGAATGTTGTCAACCTCCATGTCAGAAGATCGATCGACTTTATCTATAACAATCTCAATAAGGCTCTTACGGTAAAAGAACTCGCCGAGAGAGAAAAGCTGAACCCCAGCTATTTTTCCCGCCTTTTTCTAAGCGAGACCGGAAAAACAGTCGGAGATTTCATCACGGAAGCGAAGATAAAAACCGCACAGAATATGCTCTGCCACTCTGATTACAGCATCTTCGATATCTCCGTATCACTTGGGTATTCCTCGCAGAGTGCTTTTACCAATGTATTTAAAAGCAAGTGCTCGATGACCCCGAAAAAGTATAGGGATCTGAACAGCGGCAAGTTCAAGAAATAATTGCGCCGGCTCCATCCGGGACTTCCTATAAATAATCGTTATAACCATACCATGCTCCTTCTGAGGTGATCAGAATAGGGGCATGGTATAATTGCTTTATATTCTTTTAGAGGTGGATATGGCAAGAAAAAGCGACAGCAAAACACAGGAGAAGAAAGTTCTGGTAGAGCAGGAACTGGCGGCACTGAGCGCGATCTCCGACGAGGAACTATACGCGAAGTTATCAACTTCGGAAGAAGGCCTGAATCAGGTAGAGGCGAGTGACCGCCTCGAAGAATACGGCAGAAATATCATCGATACGGGAAGCAGTAACGGACTGGCGATGCGTATCAGAGATGCGATCATCAATCCCTTTAACGTCGTGCTGCTCATCGTTTCTGTCGTGACGCTGATCACGGATGTTATTCTCGCGGATGAGCCGAGCTGGGCGACGTTCCTGATGCTGGTATTTGTAGTCGCGATCTCTTCAATCATCTCCTTCGTACAGACGGAAAAATCAAACTCCGCGGCGCAGAAACTGCAGAAGATGATCAGCAATAAGATCGATGTCATCCGGAACGGAAGCGTCATGGAAGTTGACATGGAAGACATCGTTCCCGGTGATATCGTGAAGCTGGCTTCCGGCGACATGCTCCCCGGAGATGTCCGCTTCATCGAGACCAAAGACCTCTTTATCGATCAGTCGCAGCTGACAGGTGAGAGTAATCCTGTCGAGAAGTTCAGTGGTCCGGATCCGACGGGATCGGAGATCTCCGAGCTCAATAACCTCGGATTCATGGGAAGTAATATCGTCTCCGGTTCGGCAAAAGCGATCATATTAACTACCGGAAACAGCACGTATTTCGGATCGATGGCCAAGAGCCTCAACACCTATAAGACGAAGAGTTCTTTTGAACAGAATATCGACTCCATAAGTAAACTTCTGATCTCTTTTATGGTGGTCATGGTGCCGGTCATTTTCATCGCCAATTTCATTACAAAAGGAAACTGGCTGGATTCCCTGATGTTCGGTGTTACGATTGCGGTCGGACTCATGCCGGAGATGCTGCCGGTCATCATGACATCTTCCCTTGCCAAGGGCGCGGTCAACATGTCAAAGAAAGAGACGATCGTGAAACGTCTCGGTGCGATCCAGACCTTCGGTGAGATGGATATCCTCTGCACCGATAAAACAGGCACACTCACGCAGGATGAGATCATTCTCGAGAAGTAT
>JAEEGJ010005572.1_pt1 | contig 39295 bp, 32 predicted proteins | sample 8958761 | NCBI WGS metagenome assembly JAEEGJ01 (sample SAMN16246546, study PRJNA631951) | gut metagenome | biome: gut microbiome; feature: rumen; material: RS-attached | host: Bos | place: Iran: Karaj | collected 2018-10 | reverse complement strand
GGGGTACGCGGGGTACGTACTGTGGCATTATAGCATAAGGATTCGTGATTTACAAAAGAATATTGGGATATTTTTACCAAAGCTTTTTTCTTGTATTGGAAAATGTACAATGGTATAATTTTTACGTATATGCACTAAGTGAATTGTATTTTTATTTATACATTACAGGAGGAACTTTTCTATGGCCAGAAAAATGAAAACTATGGATGGAAATACAGCAGCAGCTCATGTTTCCTACGCGTATTCTGACGTCGCTGCTATCTATCCGATCACTCCGTCTTCCGTTATGGCAGAGCTTGCTGACAAGTGGGCTACAGAGGGGCTGAAAAATATCTTCGGAAGAGAAGTGGCTGTTACTGAAATGCAGTCCGAAGCGGGTGCAGCTGGTGCTGTCCACGGGTCATTGGCAGCAGGCGCGCTGACAACCACCTTTACCGCTTCCCAGGGATTGCTCTTGATGATCCCGAACATGTACAAAATCGCCGGAGAACATCTGCCGGCAGTCATCGATGTATCCGCACGTGCTATTGCGTCACATGCATTATCCATCTTCGGTGACCACTCCGATATCTATGCATGCCGTCAGACCGGTTTTGCATTTCTTTGCGCAAGCAGCGTACAGGAGGTCATGGACCTGACCCCGGTCGCACACTGCAGCGCCATCAAAGGAAGAGTTCCATTTGTTAATTTCTTTGACGGATTCCGTACCTCCCATGAGATCCAGAAGATCGAAGTTTGGGATTATGAAGACCTGGCAGATCTGGTTGACTGGAAAGCCATTGAAGAGTTCAAGGCTACATCTATGAACCCGGAGCGCGGCAGCCAGTGGGGCAGCGCACAGAATCCGGATATCTTCTTCCAGGTCCGTGAAGCAAGCAATAAAGATTATGATGCACTTCCGGCAGTCGTGGAAGACTACATGAATAAGATCAACGAAAAGATCGGTACCGATTACAAACTGTTCAACTACTACGGAGCAGAGGATGCCGAGCACGTGATCATCGCGATGGGTTCTGTCTGCGAGACCATTGAAGAGACCATCGACTTCCTGAACGCACAGGGAGGCAAGTTTGGTGTCGTTAAAGTGCGTCTGTACAGACCGTTCTCCGCTAAACATCTGATCGATGTCATTCCGGAGACTGTAAAACAGATCAGCGTTCTGGACAGAACAAAAGAGCCGGGCAGCCTGGGCGAGCCATTATATCTGGATGTCGTCGCTGCTTTAAGAGGTTCCAAGTTCCACAACACCCCGATCTTCTCCGGCCGTTACGGATTAGGTTCCAAGAACACCAGTGCTGCACAGATCATCGCTGTCTTTAAGAATACAGAAAAGAGCGAGTTCACCATTGGTATCACGGACGATGTCACCAACCTGTCTCTGGACAGTTCCTACAATCCGGTCACCGTTCCAGAATCCATCATCAACTGCAAGTTCTGGGGACTGGGAGCAGACGGTACCGTTGGTGCTAACAAGAACTCCATCAAGATCATCGGCGATAACACCGATCAGTACGTACAGGCATACTTTGATTATGACTCCAAGAAATCCGGTGGTGTTACGGTCTCTCATCTGCGTTTCGGCAAGACGAAGATCAAATCCACCTACCTGATCGACAAAGCGGACTTTGTGGCATGCCACAATTCCTCTTATATCCGTAAATACAACATGGTCCAGGATCTGAAGGACGGCGGAACATTCCTGCTGAACTGCCCATGGGATGAAAAAGAACTGGGTGAGAACCTTCCTGGCCAGGCAAAGAGATATATTGCAGAGCACAACATCAACCTTTATACCATCGACGGTATTAAGATCGGTAAAGAGATCGGTCTGGGCGGAAGGATCAACACGGTCCTTCAGTCTGCATTCTTCAAACTGGCAAATATCATTCCGGAAGAAGAAGCTATCCGTCTGATGAAGGAAGCTGCAAAGAAGACATACGGCCGCAAGGGCGAGGATGTCGTCAACATGAACTACGCAGCTATCGATGCCGGCGCAAAGAACGTTGTTAAGGTTGAGGTCCCTGCTGACTGGAAAGATGCAAAAGACGAAGAACTTGGCGTAACATTCACCGAGGGAAGAAAAGAAGTGCTTGACTTTGTCAACACCATCCAGAAGAAAGTTTCCGCACAGGAAGGCAACACGATCCCTGTTTCCGCATTCAAAGATTATGCAGCAGGTTATACACCAAGTGGTGCAGCTGCTTATGAGAAGAGAGGCATTGCTGTCGATGTTCCTTGCTGGAATGCAGACAATTGTATCCAGTGTAACCAGTGCGCATATGTCTGCCCGCATGCAGCGATCCGTCCGGTCATCATGACAGAGGAAGAACTGAAAGCTGCACCGGAAGGCATGAAAGCAAAAGATGCAACCGGCCTGCCGGGATTGAAATTTGCTATGACCATCTCCGTCTTAGACTGCACAGGCTGCGGTTCCTGTACCAATGTATGTCCTGGCAACAACAAGGCTGATACCCTTAAGCTTCAGCCGCTGGAGAGCCAGATGAGCGAGCAGGATGTCTTTGCTTACGGTCTGACTATCGATGAGAAACCGGAAGTGGCTGAGAAGTTCAAACCATTCTCCGTTAAGGGAAGCCAGTTCCGTCAGCCGCTGCTGGAGTTCTCCGGCGCATGTGCAGGCTGCGGCGAGACCCCTTATGCAAAATTGATGACACAGCTGTTCGGCGACAGAGCTTATATTGCAAATGCAACCGGATGTTCCTCTATCTGGGGCAACTCCTCACCGTCCACTCCTTACACTGTAAACAAGAAGGGACAGGGTCCTGCATGGAACAACTCCCTGTTTGAGGATGCAGCTGAGTTTGGATATGGTATGGTTCTGGCTAACAATGCGATCCGCGGCGCTCTAAAAGAGAAAGTGGAGCATATCGCAGAAAACGGCAAGACAGAGAATGTTGTTGCAGCTGCAAAAGAATGGCTCGATACCTTTACAAACGGTGCTGCTAACGGACCTGCAACAGAAAAACTGATCGCTGCTCTGGAAGGTACAAACTGCAAGAGCAAGAATGTTCAGGCTATCCTGCAGCAGAAAGAATACCTTTCCAAGAAATCCCAGTGGGTATTCGGCGGAGATGGATGGGCATATGATATCGGCTTTGGCGGTCTGGATCATGTCATCGCCAGCGGAAAAGATATCAACATCCTGGTATTCGATACCGAGGTTTATTCCAATACAGGCGGCCAGTCCTCCAAAGCTACTCCGACCGGCGCAACGGCTCAGTTCGCAGCAGGCGGCAAGGATGTGAAGAAGAAAGATCTGGCACAGATCGCTATGAGCTATGGTTATGTCTATGTCGCACAGATCGCTATGGGTGCTGATATGAATCAGTGTGTGAAAGCTTTTGCAGAGGCAGAAAGCTACGAAGGCCCATCCCTGATCATCGCTTACGCTCCATGTATCAACCATGGTATCAAGGGCGGCATGAGCACAGCTCAGGCAGAAGAGAAGAAGGCTGTTACCAGCGGATACTGGAACCTGCTTCGCTACGATCCGAGACTGAAAGAAGAAGGCAAGAATCCGTTCATGCTGGATTCCAAAGAAGCTTCTACCAATTATGTAGACTTCCTGCATAACGAGGTTCGTTATACGGCTCTGGAGCTTCAGAATCCGGAGAGAGCAAAAGAGTTATTTGCAAAATCCGAGGCAGAAGCAAAAGATCGTTACGAGTACCTGAAGAAGCTGGCAAGCATGGAATAATTCCCGGAAGGAATAAGTCCTGTTTGTTAAACAAAAATTCACAATTTCGGTTATAATAATTTATTGACCCGGGTGCCTGGCTGCACAAGTCAGGCACCTTCGTATGTTATATGACATATATGTAAGGCGATACATCGAAGAATACCAAGGACACTATACAAAGGGCAGCGACATTGGAAGAGAAGGAAGAAAAAACCGAAATAATCGAAAAGACAATACCGAAGGAAGGCGAAGGTAAGATCGAAGCAGCGGCAGCAGAAGAATCTGAGGCAGCGGCAGCAGAAGAATCTGAAGCAGCGGCAGCAGAAGAGTCCCAAGGTGAGAAGAAGCAGGGCTTTTTCCGGAAGATTTGGAGCGGAATCAAGAAGGCGTATTCTTACTTTAACATTTTTTTCAGCACCAAGAGCAATCTCTACACGGGGCTGACAGTTGTTTTATTGCCGATCGTATTGACGCTGGCTGTGGAGATGATCTCACGCAGTTCATTTCTGGCAGGATTTCAATTTCTTTTCCAGCATCCTGTGGCATTTGTGGTCAACTGTCTGATCATCGCCTGTACGGTTCTGATCGCGCTGCTGTTCCGCAAGCGGGTGTTTGTCTATCTGATCGTATCCGCTTTCTGGATCGTGATGGGATGCATTAATCAGAGCCTCCTGGCCCGGAGAGTGACCCCGTTTAATGCAACGGACATCTTTATGGTGAAGACAGGTTTGCGGATCGCTGATAAATACGTCAGTCCGGTTACGGTCATTATCACCATTGTGGTTGCAGTTCTGGCACTGGCATTTCTTGTATTCGTTTTCCTGAAAGGTCCGAAGATCAAAGGAGAGATCCGAAGGGTAAGGAACGCTGTTGTGATCGCCGGAACCGTTGCCGTGACATTGATCGCCCTCAGTATTGCATTGGACACCAATCAGATCGCACGGACGTTCAATAATCTGCCGAACGCCTATAAAGCGTATGGCTTTACCTATTGTTTTCTGAATTCTGTTTTTGACAACGGCGTGCACAGGCCGAGCAACTATTCGGACCAGGAGATCGTAGGTCTGATCGATGATACCAAAAATAAAGAGACCCAGCTGGATGAGCCGCTGGAGAATATGCCGAACATCATTATGGTGCAGCTGGAGTCTTTCTTTGATATAACCCGCATGGACAACCTTTCGTTCTCCAGGGACCCGATCCCGTATTTCCGGGAACTCATGGAGAACAGCAACAGCGGCTATCTGGAAGTGCCTTCGATCGGTGCGGGTACATCCAATACAGAATTTGAAGTTCTGACCGGTATGAATCTGGATAATTTCGGATCCGGTGAGATCCCGTATAAAGGGGTCCTGCTGAAGCAGACCTGCGAGAGCATCGCGTATGATCTGGAGCCAAGCGGCTACACATCCCATGCGATCCACAACAACGACGCAACGTTTTACCAGAGGCATACGGTCTATCCGAATCTGGGATTTGACACGTTTACCTCTATGGAATATATGCAGCTGTACCGGAGCGATTACACCAAAGGATGGTGGGTCCGTGACCGTGTGCTGACGGAGCATATTGCCGATTGTCTGGATTTCACAGAAGATGGAAAAGATTTTGTCTTTACTGTTTCTGTGGAAGGACATGGAAGCTATCCAAATTATAATGTACCGGATATGAACGGGATCCGCGTGACCAATACAGAGACCGGAGAAACGGCTTATTCTGCACAGTTCTATACCAACCTGATCAACGATATGGATAATTTCCTGCGGGATCTGGTGCAGATGCTGGAAGAGAGAGGCGAAGATACGATCCTTGTCCTTTACGGCGACCATCTGCCAAGTCTGGCGCTGGAACAGGAACATATGACAGATGGAACGCTGATGCAGACTGACTATGTGGTCTGGAATAATATGGGTCTGGATCTGGATTACGGCGACATTCAAGCCTATCAGCTGATGCCGAAACTTTTAGGTTCGCTGGGAATCCGGACCGGTGTCATCAACAGCTATCACCAGACGCACATGAGGGATGAGGAAGCCAGCTATCTGCGCGGCCTGCAGAATCTGGAATACGATCTCCTTTATGGAGGAAAGGCGGCCTTTGGCGGCGTGAATCCATATAAAACAAAAGATATGAAGTTCGGTGTAAAGGATGTGGTGATCACAGACGTTTACACGGAGCAGGTGAAAGGAGAGACCTATCTCTATGTCCGGGGCGAAAATGTTACCGGCTGGAGTATGATCAATGTGAACGGGGAGTATTACCGGACAGAATTTCTGGATTTCAACCGGGTGCGCTGCAAATATGAACCGCTTCCGCAGGATGAAATTTTCCTGGCACAGGTGGGAGATGACAAGTATCAGCTCTCCCGTTCAGAATCTTTTATTTATGAGGGCAATTAACGGATGAGATGGTGGATCGTGATCGTTGCCATAGTGCTGATCCTGGCTGTGATCTTAACGATCAGAGCCTTCTATGAGTATGCATCACTGGTTCGGACAGATTATGAGATTGAGACGGAAAAGTTTCCGGCAGGGAAAAGGCTCAGGCTTCTGGTGCTCAGCGATCTGCATGACCGCGTCTATGGTCCGGAGAATGAAAAACTGCTGGATCTGATGAAGTCCTGCGAGCCGGATGTGATCCTTTTGACCGGGGACATCCTGACGGCATCCCGCAAAAAGGATCCGAATCAGGTATTTGCCTTCCTTGCAAAGAGCAGCAAGATCGCACCAGTGTATTATGCACCGGGCAATCACGAACGGAAGATCAAAGAAAAGAAAGAAACATTCGGCATCTTATACGATGTATTCCGCCGGACCTTAAAGCAGAATCAGATCTGCTATCTGGAAAATGAAAAAACGGACCTGGATGAGAATGTCTGTCTGTATGGACTGGATCTGGATCTGAAGTATTATCCGAAACTGCCTTATAAGAACAAAAAGCCGTTCTACACCGCCAGGGAGATGGAAGAAGACCTTGGAAAGATGGATCCGTCCCGCTATAATATCATTCTGGCGCATTCGCCGCGTTATTTTAACGCCTATGCAGCATCCGGCGCAGACCTGGTCCTTTCCGGCCATTATCACGGCGGTGCCGTGCGGATCCCTAAGCTGGGCGGCGTGATCTCCCCGCAGTTTGTCTTCTTCCCGGAATATGACAAAGGGGTTTATAAAAAGGAAAATACGGAAATGATCGTATCTTCCGGTTGCGGATCGCACAAAGTTCATTTAAGATTATTCAATAAACCGGAGGTTATGGTAGTAGATATACATGGACATCTCATTTAAAGTGCAGGCGTTTGAAGGACCGTTGGACCTTCTCCTGCATCTGATCGAAAAAAACCAAGTAGATATTTATGATATACCGATCGCAATGATCACGGACCAGTATCTGGCGTATCTTTCCGAAATGGAAAAACATGACGCGGATATTACCAGTGACTTTCTTGTGATGGCAGCAACGCTGCTGGATATTAAGGCGCGGATGCTTCTGCCAAAGGATACGGACGAAGAGGGCAACGAAGAAGACCCGCGTGCAGAACTGGTTGAAAAACTGATCGAGTATAAGACCTATAAATTTATGTCCCTGGAGCTGAAGGACAAAGCCATTACGGCATCGAAAGCGATGTACAAAGGTTCAACGGTCCCGGAGGAAGTGGCCAAATATGAGCCGCCGGTCGATCTGGACAAGTTCCTGGGGGATCTGACACTTGCCCGTCTGAAAGCTGTTTTTGACGATGTCTTAAAGCGCAGCAGCGAAAAGGTGAACGAGGCAGCTATGCGCTACGGGCGGATCCAGAGAGAAGAGATCAGCATTCCGGACAAGATCGTGCAGCTGCGTGCATACTGCAGCGATCATAAGGAATTCAGTTTCCGTTCCCTGATCGAATCACAGGTGACTCGGATAAACATTATTGCTACCTTCCTGGCCTTGTTGGAGCTGATGAAGACCGGCGAGATCTGGGCAGAGCAGGAAGGAAATGATTCGGATATTATTCTGCATACAGGAAGAGCGGAGGAAGTAGAAATTGGAAACGAAGAAAATGAAAGCAGTCATTGAGGCGATCCTGTTCACCCTGGGTGATTCTGTGGAGATTTCGCGTCTTTGTCAGGCTTTAGATACAGATAAGAAGACCATCAAAGCACTGGTGGAGGAACTGAAGGAAGAGTATGCGGCAAGAGAGAGCGGGATCAAGATCATTGAGATTGAAGATTCCTATCAGATGTGCACGTGCGAAGATGCGTATGAATCATTGATCAAGATCGTTTCCATTCCGAAGTCCTACCGTCTGACGGACATTCAGCTGGAGACTCTTTCCATTATTGCGTATAAACAGCCGATCACAAAGATCGAAGTGGAAAAGATCCGCGGCGTGACAAGCGACCGTGTGATCAACCGCCTGATCGATGTCGGTCTGGTAGAAGAAAAGGGCCGGCTCAATACACCGGGACGCCCGATCATTCTGGGCACAACCGAAGAGTTTCTGCGCCGTTTTGGTCTGTCTAACTACGATGAACTGCCGAATATTCAGGCAGAACAGGTTGAGACATTCAAGATAGAAGCAGAGGAAGAACTGGGATTCCATCCGGAAGTAGTACACGACGAGATGGAGGATGTGGAAGGCCAGATCTCTCTGGACCTGCCGCAGGAACCGAAAGAAGAATTTGAAAAATTTGAAGATGATTCGCCGCATGATCCAGAAGAGATCATTGATGTAGGAATCTGATAATGAAACAGGTAGCAGTGATCGGCGGCGGCGCAGCTGGTATGATGGCGGCCATTACGGCAGCAAAAGAAGGCGCGCAGGTCACGATCTATGAAAAAAATGAAAAGCTCGGGAAGAAGCTCTATATCACCGGCAAGGGCAGATGCAATCTGACCAATTTCTGTGAGCCTTCGGACTTTTTTCCGAATGTGGTGAGCAACCCGAAATTTCTTTACAGCGCAGTCTCGTCTTTTACCAGTAAGGACACCTGCGCTTTTTTTGAAGATGCCGGACTGAGGCTGAAAGTGGAGCGGGGCAACCGTGTTTTCCCGCAGTCGGATAAGTCTTCGGATGTGATCAAAACCCTGGAAAAAGAGCTGAAGGCCAATCATGTGAAGGTCTGCCTGCATACAGAAATCAAAGATATTTCGGAACTGAAGGAAGATGCCGTGATCATTGCAACCGGCGGCATCACTTACCCTTCCACCGGATCGACCGGAGACGGCTACCGTTTTGCAGAAAGGATCGGACATGATGTAAGAGAGCCTGTTCAGGCATTGGTGCCGATCCTGGCAAAAGACGATTTTATCAGCCGGCTGGAGGGATTATCCCTCCGCAATGTCAGTGCCGTGATCAAGAGCGGAAAGAAAAAGTATTACGAAGGTTTTGGCGAAATGCTTTTTACGGACCGGGGCGTCAGCGGACCGCTTGTTTTATCCGCGTCCAGTTATATCGGACGCAGGCTGGAAGAGGGCGAATGCATTCTGCACATCGATCTGAAGCCGGCACTTTCAGAAGAAATGCTGGATGCGCGGATCCTAAGGGATTTTGAAGAGCAGAAGAATAAAGATTTCAGGAACGCTTTGGGGAAACTTCTTCCTGCCAAACTGATACCGGTCATGGTAGAACTATCCGGCATCGATCCGTTCAAGAAGGTAAACACCATCACCAAAAAAGAGCGGGAGCAGCTCAGGGGGCTGATCAAAGATCTGCCAATCCATCTGGAGAAGTGTGCGGATGTGAACCAGGCCGTGATCACCAGCGGGGGCGTCAGTGTTAAAAAGATAGACCCAAAAACGATGGAATCAAAACTGCAGAAGAATGTATACTTTGCGGGAGAGGTCCTGGACGTGGACGCTCTGACCGGCGGGTTTAATCTGCAGATCGCTTTTTCAACAGGATACGCAGCGGGGAAAGCTGCAGCGAAAGGAACAGATATGAAACAGATAGCAATTGACGGACCTGCAGGCGCAGGCAAGAGTACCGTAGCAAAGATCCTGGCAGAACGGCTGGATTATATGTATGTGGATACCGGCGCGATGTACCGGACCATCGCATTGGCATGCATCCGGAAGGGCATTGACCTGGCGGATGAAGCTGCTGTCAGCAAGGTCTGCGAAGAGGCTGACATCTCCATTAAGTACGAGAACGGCGTGCAGGTGATGTATCTGGACGGAGAAAATGTGAGCGAAGCGATCCGGAATGAAGAAGTGAGCAAAGCTGCATCCGACACATCCAAGTTTTTGAAAGTCAGGGAGCGTCTGGTACAGATGCAGCGGGATCTGACCAGGGAATACAACGTGATCATGGACGGCAGAGACATCGGGACCGCTGTACTTCCGAATGCTACACTGAAGATCTATCTGACTGCATCCGTGCAGGTGCGTGCGGAACGCCGTTATAAGGAATACAAAGAAAAAGGGATCGCATGTGAGCTGGAAGAGATCAAGAAAGATATCGAGCAGCGCGATCATAATGATATGACAAGGGAAATCTCACCGCTTCGCAAAGCGGACGATGCGGTAGAAGTGGATACATCGGATCTTACGATCGATGAAGTGGTGCAGAAGATCATCGACTTATGGAAGTAATTCTGGCAAAAAGCGCCGGGTTCTGCTTTGGGGTGGAACGGGCCATCAAACTGGTCTACGAACAGATCGAAAATAATAAGGACGGACGGAAGATCTATACGTTCGGGCCGATCATTCATAATGACATTGTAGTCAAAGACCTGGAGTCAAAAGGGGTATTTGTTTTTGAAGACGAAGACCACTTTGAGAAGATCGCCGGAAGCATTCTGATCATCCGCTCCCATGGCGTGCCGAAAGCTGTTTACGAAAAAGCGGAAAAGGAAGGGATCCGGATCGTGGATGCCACCTGCCCGTTTGTGAAAAAGATCCATAATATTGTGGCGGAACACAGCGGAAACGGAGAGGAGATCGTCATCATCGGAGATAAGGATCATCCGGAGGTGAAGGGCATCGTAGGATGGGCCAAAGGCAAGGTTTCTGTCATCAAAAACGAGCAGGAAGCGAAGGATTTTAAGCCGTCCGGAGATGCGAAAGTATGCGTGGTCTCGCAAACCACATTTAACCATTTAAACTTTCAATATTTAGTTGAAATATTGGAAGGAAAAGGTTATGATATTTGTACTATTAATACGATTTGCAATGCGACACAGGCTCGGCAGGAAGAAGCTGGGTCTGTTGCGCACCTTGCTGATAAGATGATCGTGATCGGAGATCCGAAGAGCTCCAATACACAGAAACTGTTCGGCATATGCAAAGAGTATTGTGTGGATACTTACTATATTCAGACACTTAAGGATTTAGACAATGTCGATCTGCAAGATACTAAAATCGTAGGTATTACAGCAGGGGCATCAACCCCAAATAATATTATCCAGGAGGTTTTTCTTTATGTCAGAGGAAAAAAGCTTTGATCAAATGATTGATGAATCAATCAAAACAATACGTACGGGGGAGATCGTTGACGGCACTGTTATATCCGTGAAACCTGATGAGATCGTTTTGAACATCGGGTACAAATCTGACGGTATCATCACTAAAGAAGAATTTACCAATGACTCTTCGGTCGATCTTACAACAGTTGTTTCTGTTGGAGATCCACTTCAGGTAAAGATTCTGAAAGTAAACGACGGTGACGGCCAGGTTGCTCTTTCCTACAAACGTATCAGCGAGGAGAAAGCAAACAAGAGAGTAGAAGAAGCTTTCGAAAACAAGGAAGTCCTTACCGTCAAGGTTGAGAAGGTCACAACAGGTGGTCTGATCACTACATTTGAAGGCGCTAAGATCTTTGTACCGGCTAGTCTGGTATCAGATACGTTTGAAAAAGATCTGGACAAATATATCGATCAGGAGATCGAGGTCATGGTTACCGAATTCAATCCGCGTAAGAGACGCATCATCGGCAACCGCAGAAAGATCCTGCAGGCAACCAAGAATGAAAGAGCAAAAGAACTGCTCGCATCTCTGCAGGTCAATGACATTGTGGAAGGTGAAGTCAAATCTGTTACCGGATTCGGTGCATTCATCGATCTGGGCGGCGTAGACGGACTGCTTCATATTTCCGAGATGAGCTGGGGACGTGTGGATTCTCCAAAATCCATCGTTACCGTTGGCGAAAAGATCCGTGTCTTCATTAAATCGATCGAAGACAACAAGATCGCATTAAGCTGCAAATTCCCGGATCAGAATCCATGGGTCATTGCAAAAGAAAAATATAAACCAGGCACCATTGTTACCGGTAAAGTTGCAAGAATGGCAGACTTCGGTGCATTTATTGAACTGGAGCCGGGCATTGACGCACTGCTGCATGTTTCCCAGATCTCTAAGAAACATGTTAAGAAACCGTCAGACGTTCTGAAAGTCGGACAGATCCTGGATGCAAAGGTTGTTGACTTCAAAGATGAAGAGAAGAAGATCAGCCTGAGCAGAAGAGATTTTGAAGATGATCTTGTTCCGGATGAGAAAGAAGTCATCATCGATGACGCTGCAGAGCAGGCTGAGACCTTAGCAGGTGCACAGGCAGAAGCTGCTGCAGAGGCTGCTGAAGAAGTAAAAGAAAAAGCTGAGGCAGTTGTAGAAAACGTTGAAGAAAAGGCTGCAGAAGTTTTTGAAGAAGTCAAAGACAAAGCAGAAGATATTGTGGATGATGTAAAGGACAAAGCTGCTGATGTCATCGAAGATGTCAAAGAAAAAGCTGAGGACTTTGCAGCAGAAGCAGCAGCTAAAGTTGAGACCGTCGCTAACGAAGTCAGCGAGAAGGTTGAAGAAATCATCAACGGAGAAGACGCTCAGTAATTCATGAGAGTAATCGCAGGAAAAGCCAGGAGACTGCCGTTAAAGGCAGTTCCTGGCTTAGATACAAGGCCGACAGTCGACAGGATCAAAGAGACTTTATTTAATATCCTGAATCCTTATATTCCGGGTTCCGTTTTTCTGGATCTGTTCAGCGGATCGGGCAGCATTGGCATCGAAGCACTGAGCAGGGGGGCCCGGAAATCTGTTTTTGTAGACAACAGCAGCAAGGCCGTCTCCGTGATCGAAGAAAACCTTGCTTTTACAAAGTTGTCTGATGATGCCCTGGTCATGCGCAAAACGGCGCTTTCCGCCATCAGCGAACTGGGCATGAAAAAGTATTATTTTGACATTGTCTACATGGATCCGCCTTATCAGGCTAACCTGGAGGAGGAAACCTTAAAGGCATTGGAAGCGGCCGGTATCATCGATGAAGAAACCTTGATCGTGATCGAGGCAGACAAGCACAATACACTCCCGTTTATCGGAGAAAGCAATTTCTCTGTCATCCGGGAGAAAGAGTATAAAAACAATAAGCACTATTTTATAAAACTCGGAAAACAGACAGCATGAAAAAAAGAGCCGTATACCCAGGCACATTTGATCCGATCACACTCGGACATATTGATATTATCAAACGGGCTTCCAAGCTCGTGGACGAGCTGATCGTAGGCGTATTGAATAACAACAGCAAGACACCGCTGTTCACGCCGGAAGAAAGGGTCGAAATGATCCGGGAATCTGTAGCAGATATGCCGAACGTCAAAGTAATGGCATTTGACGGCCTGCTGGTAGATTTTGCAAAACAGCATAAAGCGCTGTTTGTCGTCCGGGGGCTTCGTGCTGTTACTGACTTTGAATATGAATTCCAGATGGCACAGGCAAACCGCATTATAGACAAAGATGTGGACACGGTTTTCCTGACTACCTCGAATGCGTATTCCTACATCAGTTCCAGTACGGTCCGTGAACTTGCTTCTTTCGGCGGCGACATCAGCAAATTTGTCACCAAAAGCGTAGAGAAGAAAGTCAAAGAAAAAATCAAAAAAAGAAATAAGTAACAGTCGGTTAGGAGAAGTACTATGAGTAGGATCGAACAGATTATTGCTGAAATCGAAGACTTTATTGACAGCTGCAAATATCAGCCTCTGTCCAACACGAAAATTATTGTCAACAGGGATGAACTGGATGAGCTGATCGAAGATCTGAAACTGTCCATTCCGGACGAGATCAAAAAATATCAGCGGATCATTGCCAATCGTGATGCTATCCTTCGGGATGCTCAGGAAAAATCGGACAGCATGATCAAGAGAGCCAATCAGATGACATCGAACCTGGTATCTGAACACGAGGTCATGCAGCAGGCTTATAAGGAAGCATCCAAGGTTATTGAAGATGCAACCAATCAGGCAGGCCGGATCCTGGATAAGGCAACGGCAGAAGCCAATGAGCTGAAGAGAGCAGCTATGCAGTATACAGATAGTTCTCTGGCTGATATTCAGGATATCCTTTCTGAGGCCATCGAGAATCTGACAGTCAAGAATGATGCGATCATCCGTTCCCTGGAATCTTCTCTGGATGTGACAACACAGAACCGGAAAGAGCTGCATGCATCACCGATGCCGGAAGCATCCTATGCTGCACGGAAAGAAGCAGAAGCTGCTTACGAGTTATATGATGAAAAAGCTCCTGCAGATGATGAGGCACTGGATGACTACGCTGATGATGACTTTGCAGAGTACGAGGATGACTACGATGATTTTGAGGACTTCTCTGAGCCAGCTGCTCCGGAGTTTGAGGAACCGGTCTTCGGAAAGCATAATCCATCGAAATACAATGGTGCTGATGAGGAGGATGAAGGTTTTGTGGACGGCAATGTAGAAGAGATCACCAACTTCAACTTGGACATCAGCGATTTTAAATAAACACTTAACGCCAGGTTCACCGCCTGGCGTTTTTAACATTATCATAAAAAAGGCACATGAGATTTTTGAATATTGCCAGCGGAAGCAGCGGCAATGCGACTTATATCGGAACTGAGGACACCCATATCCTGATCGATGCAGGGATCAGCCGGAAACGGATCAACGAGGGACTGGCAAAAGCAGATGTTACCCTGAACGATCTGGATGCGATCCTGATCACGCATGAGCATATTGATCATATTTCTGCACTGGGTGTTTTGGAACGGACCCATCCGGTACCGATCTATGCGACACGCGGTACCATAGAAGGGATCTTATCCTGTCCGATGTTAGGCGATTACCCGAAGGATCTGTTTGTAGAGATCGATCCGGATGTTCCGTTTACGGTAGGGGATGTTTCTCTGCAGGCATTTTCCATTTCACATGATGCGGCCGATCCTGTCTGCTACCGGTTTGAAAGCGGCGGAAGGAAAGGCGCCATTGTGACTGATCTGGGAATGTATGATTCCGATCTCGCAGACCGCCTGCTGGGCCTTGACCTCTTAATGCTGGAGGCCAACCACGATAAGCGTATGCTGGAGGTGGGACCGTATCCGTATCCGCTGAAACGACGGATCATGGGAGAGCGGGGACATCTTTCCAATGAGGATGCCGGGGGATTCCTTTCACGCATCCTTCATGATAAAATGAATCAGATCTTATTAGGTCATCTGAGCAGGGAAAACAATACACGGGAGCTGGCGCTGCTTTCTGTTATGACAGAGATCGACGGTGCGGATGTTCCGTACCGGGGGAACGATTTTCCGATCATTACAGCAAGACACGATCAGTCCACAGAGGTATTTGAGGTATAAAGAATGAAAATCACAGGAATCATCGCAGAATATAATCCGTTTCATAATGGGCATGAATATCATCTGCAGCAGACACGGGAACGCTTAAGGAGCGATTACATTGTTGTCGTGATGAGCGGCAACTATGTGCAGCGCGGAGCACCGACGATCATTGATAAATACAGCCGTGCGGAGATGGCACTGAAGGCAGGCGCAGATCTGGTTTTAGAGCTTCCGACCTGTTTTGCAACAGCCAGCGCGGAATACTATGCTTACGGCGGTGTGGCGATCCTGGATAAACTGCATATCGTAGATGATCTTTGCTTTGGCACAGAGAGTCTGGATTCTGTAGATGTCAGCGGAGGCAATGAAGGCATCAAAGTTGCAGTGCAGAATATTACCGGACAGTTTGGCAAGATCGCAGATCTTCTGGTGGATGAGCCGGAAGAGTTTAAGAATATTTTAAGAGCCGGCCTGAAGGAAGGTCTTTCTCATGCGGCAGCACGCAGCAAAGCCGTGGGAGAGATTCTGGGCGAAGAATACGTTACGGTCATGGAGACTTCCAATAACATTCTGGGCGTTGAGTATATGAAGGCACTGCGCAAACTGGAGAGCAAGATCCAGCCGGCGCCTATTGCCAGAAGGCTGAACGCACACAACGATATGTCTATCATGGAAGGGTTCTCCTCTGCAACGGCGATCCGGAATGCCATTTATAACAAGTATGATATGAATGCGCTTTCTTCTACGATCCCGCAGTATTCGCTGGATATCCTGATGGACCGCTACCTGGACAGCTTCCCGATCTTCCGGGATGATTTCTCCCTGATCCTGGGGAGCGAACTGCTGAAAGCGAAAGAAACGACGGATCTGACCAAATACTTTGGTATTTCCGAGGATCTGGCAAATCGTATTCTGAATCTGAAAAATGATTTCCAGACTTTCATTCAGTTCCGTGAGGATCTGGCAACAAAGAGCATTACAAATGCGACGGTCAGCCGTGCGCTGATGCACATCGTGCTGGGCATAACGGATGAGGACATGCGCCAGCTTTATGATGCTGATGCCATCAAACATGTACAGGTGCTGGGCTTTAGAAAAGATTCCGAAGAGATCTTTGGTGAGATCAAACGCAATTCTGATATTCAGCTGGTTTCTAAACTGGCGGATGTCATGCGCGGCGGCGGACAGAAGGATAAGATGCTTCTGCAGAATGTCAATGCAGACGAAATGTACCGCATGGTTGCCATGAATAAATACAAATCCAACCTGAAGAATCCTTATACACAGGAGATCGTGATCGTTTAATTGATGCTTGCCGCCTGGCGAGGCAGATAGGTGCTTATTTGAGGGGATATTATGAAAAAGAGAAATAGAAAACTGATCGCGGGAACAGCGATGGTCGCAACGGCAGCGGCTCTTACTGCATGCGGCTTAAACCCGACTGTGTACGGACCTCCGCCTGCCCCGGAGACAGAAACATCAATTGATGATATCAATATCGGACCGGAGGAGGATGTCTACGGCCCGCCGGAGTTCTTTGGAGAAACAGAGGCAGATGATCTGGAACCGGAGCCGGATGTGTACGGACCTCCGCCGGCGATCAATGAGCCGGTGTATGGCCCGCCGGATGAATATCAGTCCCCGGTTCAACCGTAAGTTGTTTTATGATGCAGACAGATCTGGAAAAACTTTATCAATTTAAGAAAAAAGAATTAAAACTGCTTTCTGATTACAGAAAGCAGCTTTATTCTCGTCCGATTTTAAAACATTTCTTTCTGGAGCTGACGCTGCGGTGCAATGAACGTTGTCTTCACTGCGGGAGCAGCTGCGGGGATGTGCCATCGGAAGAACTGTCTTTGGCACAGTATCAGGACATCCTGGACCAGGTAGCAGAGGACTTTGATGTCTCTACGTTTATGCTTTGCATTACCGGCGGAGAGCCGCTCCTTAGGAAGGACTTTTTTGATATCCTGGGCTACGCAAATGATAAGGGATACATTTGGGGCATGACCAGCAACGGCACGCTGATCACACCGGAAGTAGCGCACAAGCTTCGCCTTGCCGGAATGAAAACGATCTCTGTCAGTATTGACGGGCTTCAGTCATCGCACGATGCATTCCGTCAGACTCCCGGCGGCTATAAGAAAGCGATGGAAGGGATTCAAAACCTGATCAATGAGGGAGGTTTTTCCCATATTCAGGTCACCAGTGTTATGAATCATTCCAATATGCATGAACTGGATGATCTTTATGAGATCTTCTGCGATATGGATATCGATTCCTGGCGTGTCATCGGCATCGAACCGATGGGAAGGGCCTTATCACATCCGGAGCTTTTGCTGACGCCAGAAGATCAGGAGAGGCTCTTTGATTTTATCCGGGAAAAGAGAATGGAGAATATGCCTGTGACGTATGGCTGCAGCCATTATCTTGGGCTGAAATATGAAAAAGAGGTAAGGGATCATTACTTTACCTGCAACGCCGGCATCTATACGGCCAGCATCCTTTGCAACGGCGATATCGTGGCCTGCCTGGATATTGAACGGCGGCCGGAACTGGTCCAGGGGAATATCCTGAAGGACCGTTTTAAAGATGTCTGGGAAAACAAGTTTGCCTTCTATCGGCAGGGATTAGATACACAGTGTGCTTTCTGTGCAGATTGTGATGTGAAAGAATTCTGTGCAGGCGGTGCTCATCACAGCTTTGATTATGACCGTAATGAGCAGCGCATCTGCTTTAAAGATCAGGCGTTTTTCAAGTACTGATCGGCTTTCAGAACGGCGGCGATGGTCTTGCCGTCATCGATGGTTCCATCCATGATCTCTTTGATCACTTCTTCCATCGGCATTTCCTTAATATTCAGAAATTCATCCTGGTCTAAATGGCGCTCGCCCTGGTGGAGACCGGTGGCCAGATACATCGTAATGCGTTCTGTCGAGTAGGCAGCGGCCGGGCAGAAATCACCCAGGCTGACCCAGTGATCGGCTGTGATGCCGGTCTCTTCTAAAAGCTCCCGTTTGGCGGCATCCAGACGGTCTTCTTCCAGAGAGTCCAGCTTGCCGGCAGGGATCTCCGTAATAACCCGGTTCAACGGGTAGCGGAACTGGCGCTCCATGATGATGTTTCCGTCATCGGTCAGCGGGACAATGCAGACCGCTCCCCAGTGCCTAAAGAGTTCGCGGGTCACCTGGTTGCCGTTTGGCAGGCGGACGACATCGCGGAAGATATGCAGCAGGCGCCCGTGGAAGATCTCTTCCGAGCTTACCATTGTTTCAAACAGTTCGTCTTTTTCACTCATTTTTTTGCCCCTTTGCAGATGATTTCCTCTATTATATCTTTCCTGCCGTAAAAATGGGGCATTGTTTTAAAAAAAGTGCTATTTTCGGGCAATTTCGGGTTGTAATTCAGGGGTGATGGATTATAATGGCTTAGTGTGGAAAAAAAGGGTCAAAAGTGACCCAAAATGGAGGATGAAATGAGTTTTATTGAGAAAATGTTCGAGCAGGCAAGATCTGATAAAAAGACGATCGTTCTGCCTGAACCGATGGACAAGAGAACGTTTGAAGCAGCAGAAAAGATCTTAAAACTGGATATCGCTAATCTGGTGATCATCGGTACTCCGGAAGAGATCGAAAAGAATGGGGCAGGGTTTGACCTGACCGGCGCAAAGATCGTAGATCCATTCAACGATCCGAATAAACAGAAATATATTGATAAGTTTGTCGAGCTGCGCGGCGCAAAGGGCGTTACACCGGAGAGCGCAAAAGAGACGATGGAGAAGGATTATATGTATTACGCATGCCTGATGTGCAAATGCGGTGATGCTGACGGTGCTGTCAGCGGTGCATGCCACTCCACCGGCAATACGATCCGTCCGGCACTGCAGCTGTTAAAGACAAAACCGGGCATCAGCGGCGTTTCCGGATTCTTTGTAATGGAAGTGCCTGATTGCGAGCTGGGCGAGAACGGCTTATTCGTTTTTGCTGACTGCGCAGTCAACCCGGACAATGATGAAGATAAAATGGCTGAAACTGCTGGCCTTTCTGCAGAGAGCTTTGAGTCCTTCTGCGGTGCAAAGGCTAAGGTTGCACTGCTTAGCTTCTCTACAAAGGGAAGTGCAAGCCATGACCGTGTGACCATGGTGCAGAACGCTACCGCAAAAGCAAAAGAACGCTTCCCGCAGTATGAGATCGACGGCGAGCTTCAGCTGGATGCCGCTTTGGTTGCTGAGGTTGGTGAGCTGAAGGCTCCGGAATCGACGGTTGCAGGCCATGCTAATACACTGGTATTCCCGGATCTGGAATCCGGAAACATCGGCTACAAGCTGGTGCAGAGACTGGCTAAGGCAAATGCTTACGGCCCGATCCTGCAGGGACTTTCCATGCCGGTCAACGATTTAAGCCGTGGCTGCTATGCGGATGACATCGTCGGCACAGTTGCTATTACTGCGGTTCAGGCACAGCGCGCAGGAAAGTAATTCTTTGATGTGCAGCGTGCCTGCATGATCTGTGTTATGGGAATGCATGTTGGCGCGAAGCAAGATTAGTGAAGGACGCCCCTTGCGGGCGAGGTGAGAATAGAGCCGGGCATCCGGCCAAACAGAATGGAGATTAAGAATGAAAATTTTAGTAATTAACTGCGGAAGTTCCTCTTTAAAATATCAGCTGATCGATTCCGATACGGAAGCAGTTCTGGCTAAGGGACTTTGCGAAAGAATCGGCATTGACGGAATGTTCACGTATCAGAAAGCCGGCTGTGATAAGAAAGTATCCCAGATCGACCAGCCGGATCACAAGAAGAGCGTTTCTTTAGTTCTGGAAGCTCTGACAGATCCTGAGAATGGTGTTGTGAAAGACCTCTCCGAGATCGGTGCTGTCGGCCACAGAGTCGTGCACGGCGGTGAAGCCTTTGAAGAGTCCGCTATCATCACAGATGAAATGATGAAGGCTGTGGAAGCATGCAATGATCTTGCACCGCTTCACAATCCGGCTAATATCATCGGCATCAACGCCTGCAAGGAACTGATGCCAAATGTTCCGCAGGTTGCAGTTTTTGATACGGCTTTCCATCAGACGATGCCGAAGGAAGCTTTCATTTATGGTATTCCTTATGAGTACTATACAAAATATAAGATCCGTAAGTACGGATTCCACGGAACCAGCCATGCTTATGTTTCTCAGAGAACAGCTGAAATCCTGGGTCTGGATTACAAAAAGGCTAAGATCATCGTCTGCCATCTTGGAAACGGCGCTTCTATCTGTGCAGTTGACGGCGGCAAATCCGTTGAGACTTCCATGGGTCTGACTCCTCTGATGGGTCTGATCATGGGTACCCGTTCCGGCGAGATCGACCCGGGCGTTATGGAGTATCTTGCAAAGAAAGAAAACCTGGATCTGGAAGGTGTCATGAACATCCTGAACAAGAGATCTGGTGTGCTGGGTCTGTCCGGTCTGTCTTCTGACTTCCGTGATATTGACAGCGCTATCGAAGATGGCAATGAGCAGGCTAAGGTTGCAAAAGATGCATTCGTTCACCGTGTTGTGAATTACATCGGCGCTTACATTGCAGTCATGAACGGCGTGGATGCGATCGCATTTACAGCTGGTGTTGGCGAGAATGATCCGGATATGCGTAAAGATGTTATGGAGCATTTCGCTTACATTGGAGCAAAGGTTGATGAAGAACTGAACAAATGCCGCGGCGTGGAGCGTGTGATCTCTACTGATGATTCCGCAGTGAAGGTTCTGGTTGTTCCGACAAACGAAGAGCTGATGATCGCCCGCGATACGGAAAGACTGGTTTTAAAATAGTCGTTGACAAAGCGCTTCGCAGTGAGTATAATGCCAAAGTACGGCTTTTGTGCCGCTGATTCTGATGTTAAGGGAGGTGTACGAAATGAGTATTTGCCCAAAAAATAAAACTTCTAAAGCCAGAAGAGATAAGAGAAGAGCTAACTGGAAAATGAGTGTTCCGAGTCTTGCAAAGTGCTCCACATGTGGAGAGCTTGTTATGCCGCACAGAGTTTGCAAAAACTGTGGTTCTTACAACAAGCGTACGATCATTGCACAGGAAGAAGCTTAATCTTTTCTATTCATTGATTTAGTTATTTATGTTTATTGGCTGCCGTGTCCTTTGGATGCGGCAGTTTTTCATTTTCGTGGTCCATTACGCGGCTGGTGTTTGGTCCAAATCGCATTTTTCTTTTAGTGGACCAAGGGCTTTGTAATGGAGATTTGGTCCAAAGAGATATTTTTATTATATGGACCATTCACTTTGCTTTGATAATTTGGTCCAAATTGTGTTTTGATTCTAGTGGACCATTCTTTTTATTAGATGGATTTGGTCCAATATCAAACTTTCTCTAAATGGACCACATTATTTGTTTAACCTGTTTGGTCCAAAATGCACTTTTCGATCAAATGGACCATACCTGCCATTCCCACTATTTGGTCCGATAATTGTTTTTATCAAATGGACCATTCTTTTTTGAATATGGGTTGATGCAAAAAAAGAGGCAGTGGAGACTGCCTCTTTTGTGTGATTTATGGAGTGTTTTGGCTGATGCCTGTCATGGCGAAACAGGTGTTAATAGCTGATGCCTGTTACGGTGAAACGGGCTTTAGTAGCTGATTCCCTGCCACAGCATTGCATTTGCCACTTTCAGGAATCCAGCTACGTTTGCGCCAACCTGCAGGTTGCCAGGTTTACCGGCTTCTTCTGCAGCTGCTGCGCAGGACTGGTAGATATTGATCATGATGGAGTGCAGTTTCTCGTCCACTTCTTCTGCAGACCAGTAGATACGCTCGCTGTTCTGGGTCATTTCCAAACCGCTTGTTGCCACACCGCCGGCGTTGCATGCCTTGGATGGTCCAAAGAGAACACCTGCCTCCTGGAATGCAGTAATTGCTTCCGGGGTACATGGCATATTTGCGCCTTCGCATAAGCACTGGATGCCATTTGCGATCAGAGCCTTTGCGCTTTCCTCGTTGATCTCGTTCTGTGTTGCGCATGGAAGAGCAATGTCACATTTTACAGTCCAGATGCCTGCGCATCCGTCTGTATATTTTGCTTCCGGATGTACATCAATATATTCTTTGATCCTGCCGCGACGGACTTCCTTGATTTCGCGGATGGCTTCAATATCCACGCCGTTCTCATCGTAGATATAACCGTTGGAATCGCACATAGCAACGACTTTACCGCCAAGTTCGGTTGCCTTGACTGCTGCATAGATTGCAACGTTGCCGGAACCGGAAACGACAACGGTCTTTCCATCAAACGAAGTGCCGTTTGCTTTCAGGACTTCATCGGTGAAATAGCAGACACCAAATCCGGTTGCTTCTGTACGGATCAGAGATCCGCCGGCACCGACCATCTTGCCGGTGATGACACCGGTGAATTCATTCTGCAGTCTCTTGTACTGTCCGAACAGGTAGCCGACTTCACGTCCGCCAACACCGATATCACCTGCCGGGACGTCGGTATCTGCACCGATATGTCTGTATAATTCGTTCATGAAACTCTGGCAGAAGCGCATGACTTCATTATCTGATTTGCCTTTCGGATCGAAATCAGATCCGCCTTTTGCACCGCCCATCGGGAGGGTAGTGAGGCTGTTTTTAAAGATCTGTTCAAAACCAAGGAATTTAATAACGGACAGGTTGACGCTTGGATGGAACCGCAGGCCGCCTTTGTAAGGTCCGATCGCAGAGTTGAACTGCACACGGAAGCCGCGGTTTACCTGGACTTTTCCAGCATCATCTACCCATGGAACACGGAACATAATGGTCCGCTCCGGCTCGACAAGCCGTTCCATAAGACCTGCTGCCTCATACTCCGGATGTTTTTCCACAACCGGCTCAAGGCTTTCAAAGACCTCCTCTACAGCCTGCAGAAATTCTTTTTCATCTGCGCAGCGGGAGGAGAGGTCCTCATACACTTTTTTCAGATATGCGTTCGTTAATGCCATTTTTGTTCCCTTCTTTCATTCGATTTTTGTTTTACCGCTAAGGGGTCATAGTTGCGGGAGCGGCATCGGGAAGAGGCCGGAACCGCTGGCGCTTTATCACATTAAAGCGATAAAATAATGATAGAATTATATAACAAGAAGCCATCTCTTTCAAGTAAAAATCTCAGGCCGATTTTGGCCTTTTTTTATGTATTTTTCACATCGGAGATGCACTGGATTTCACTTGAAATACGTAAATGTTTCTAGTAATATTATCTGAGTAGTTTCCGGCCGGAAAAGGACCGGTCTCTACATGTGCTTTCCGAGGAGGAATAGGGAGTGGAAGAACGCAGAAAAACAGTTATCGCACTGGATGCCATGGGCGGAGATTTTGCGCCGGCCCAGCAGGTCAAAGGCGCTGTTGAGGCAGTCTGCGAAAACAAGAATATCGTTGTGAAATTGTTCGGCATTGAGGAACAGGTCCGTGCCGAGCTGGCCAAGTATTCCTATCCGGAAGAGCAGATCGAGGTCATTCATACACCGACCGTGATCGAGACGGCAGACCCGCCGGTACTGGCTATTAAAACCAAGAAAGACTCATCCATGGTGCGAGGACTTTTCTCCGTCCGCAACAAAGAAGCAGATGCTTTTATTTCCTGCGGATGCACTGGAGCGCTTTTAGTCGGCGGACAGACGATCGTCGGCAGGATCCGCGGGATCCAGAGAGGGGCGCTGGCGTTTGTCATGCCATCCTTAAAAGGTCCGGTCCTGATGATCGACTGCGGTGCTAATGCGGACGCCAGACCGGAAATGCTTCTTCAATTTGCCCAGATGGGTTCCATTTATATGGAGCATATTGTAGGCGTTGCGAATCCGAAGGTCGGTATCGTCAACATCGGAGAGGAAGAAGAGAAAGGAAACCTTCTGGTCAAGGAGACCTTCCCGCTTCTGAAGGCGTGCGACAGTATCAATTTTGTCGGCAGCGTGGAAAGCCGCGGGATCCCGGAGGGAGAAGTGGATGTGGTCGTCTGCGATGCATTTGTCGGAAACGTGATCCTGAAAATGTATGAAGGCGTTTCGACCGCGCTGATCCATAAGATCAAAGACGTGCTGATGAGCAGCACCAAGACCAAGATCGGAGCACTTCTGATCAAGAGTGACCTGAAAAATATGCTGAAGGATTTTTCCAGTGATGCTTACGGCGGTGCGCCGATGCTGGGCCTGAAAAACCTGGTGGTTAAGCCTCACGGAAATTCCAGTGCAGCGGTGATCAAAAACGCGATCCTGCAGTGCGAGGCCTTTGTGGCTGCAGATATTGTTGGCAAGATTGCGGAAAATATAACGGACCAGAAAGCAGGGGAAGAACTGGCAAAACAGCCGAAAGAGGAAAAACAGGCGGAACCTGCAGAATCGTCCGAACCAGCAAAACAGGAGGAATAAGATGGAGTTTGAAAAATTACAGCAGATCATTGCCGAAGTTCTGAACATTGATCCGGATACGATCACAGTCGATTCCAGGTTTATCGATGATCTGAGCGCTGATTCCCTTGATATCTTCGAGATCATCACCAGTATCGAAGATGCATTTGATATTACCATTGACGACAGCCAGGCAGAATCGATCGTCACCGTTGGAGATGCAGCGGAAGCGATCCGCAATGCCGTGAAATAATGGCCAATATAACCGATCTCGAAAATGTCATCGGTTATAACTTCACCAATAAAGAGTATCTTAAAACAGCGCTGACTCATAGTTCTTATGTCAATGAGAACAAATACAAGGACACTTCATTGGAAGATAATGAAAGGTTCGAGTTTTTTGGTGACGCTATAATCGAGCTGTACATTAGCGAATATTTATTTAACAAGTATCACAGTTTCCCCGAGGGTGACATGACGAAGCTTCGGGCTTCGATGGTTTGCGAAAAAAGTCTGGCTGAATGCGCAAAAGAGATCCGACTGGGGGAATATCTCCGTATGGGAAAAGGGGAGTCTCATTCCGGCGGCAGGGAGCGCGCGTCTATTACATCGGACGCATTTGAAGCGCTTGTTGCAGCCATTTATCTGGATTCTAAAGATGAAGAGATCACCCGCCGTTTTATTCACGAACATCTGATCAAAGGGCTGGAGAACAAGAAGCTTTTCTTTGATGCAAAGACAAAGCTGCAGGAGCTTACCCAGAAAGACGGCAATAAGACATTGCGGTACGAACTGGTAGGCGAAAAGGGACCGGCACATGATAAGATCTTTGAGATCGCCGTTTTTTTGAATGATCTGGAGATGGGAAGAGGAAGCGGTCATTCCAAGAAAGCCGCGCAGCAGGCAGCCGCGCAGCAGGCGATCGAGAAAATTCAGACTGAACAGAAGTAGAGGTAGACATGTATCTAAAAAGTATAGAGATCCAGGGCTTTAAGAGCTTCGCAAAAAAGATCGTGTTTGACTTTCCGGACGGGATCACAGGCATTGTAGGTCCGAACGGTTCCGGAAAGAGCAACGTGGCTGATGCGGTCCGTTGGGTCCTGGGCGAGCAGAAGATCAAACAATTACGTGGTTCCCGCATGGAGGACGTCATCTTTGCAGGAACGGCTAACCGCAAGCCGCTGGGCTTTGCGTTTGTTTCCATTACACTGGATAACTCCGACCACAAATTAAAATTGCAGTTTGATGAGGTCACGATCTCCAGACGTGTTTTCCGTTCCGGAGAAAGTGAGTACATGATCAACGGCAGTATCTGCCGTCTGCGTGATGTGCAGGAGCTTTTATATGATACCGGTATCGGTAAAGAAGGCTATTCCATCATCGGACAGGGTCAGATCGATAAGATCCTGCAGGGCAAACCAGAAGAACGCCGGGAGCTGTTTGATGAAGCCGTCGGTATTGTTAAATATAAAAAGAGAAAAACGATCGCACTGAGGAAGCTGGAAAACGAACGCCTCAATATGTCCCGCGTGAAAGACATCTTAAGCGAGCTGGGACGGCAGGTGGGACCGCTGCGCCGGCAGAGTGAAGCAGCGGATAAGTATGTCCGTTTCCGTGATGAACTGAAGAAGTACGACATCAACCTGTTCCTGTATGAGAACGGTGAGACAAAGACGAAGATCCGTGATCTGGTAGAAAAAGAACGGATCGCGTCTGAGGATCTGGAACGCTCCAAGGCAGAGTATGAAGTTGCAAAAGAAGAATACGAGAAGCTGAGCGAGACCATCCATCAGCTGGATGAAGAGATCAGCAGCATCCGCACCAAGATCTCCCAGGGCGATATTGTAAAAGAGAGCATGCTGGGCCAGATCAAGGTATATGAAGAGCAGATCAATTCTGCCAATGAAGCAGAAAGCCGCTACCGTGAGCGTCATGAAGAGATCACGGAGGCGATCCAGAAAGCCGAGGAAGATAAAGCGGCTCTGACCAAGGATAAAGCAGACAATCAGGAAGCTCTGACCAAAGCGCTTTCTGCGGCAAATGATCAGGACAGCAAGGTCCTGATGGTCCAGAATGAGAGCGAAGAGATCCGGCAGGAGATTGAAAAGAAGAAAGAGCGGCTGATCGAACTGGTCAATGCGAAGGGTACCATCAATGCCCGCCGGGAGCGCCTGGAGACGATGATGGAGCAGATGATCAAGCGCCGGGAAGAACTGACGCAGGATCTGGAAAAATCAGAATCTGACCGCACCGCGCAGGAAGAAAAAGTTAAAAGCCTGGAGAAAGAATTCCAGGAGGCTAAGGAGCAGGAGTCTTCCTTAACGGAAGATGTGCAAGCCCGCGAAAATGATTTGCGTGAGGCAGATCAGGATATCGCCCGCCTGAACAGAGAACTGGGTGATGCCAAGACACAGTACACGGCAAATGAAGCCCGTCTGGATTCCCTGCGCAATATCACTGAACGGTATGAGGGCTACGGCTCAAGCATCCGTGAGGTCATGAAGCTGAAAGAAAAGAAGACCGGTATCCATGGTGTTGTTGCGGATATCATCAAGGTCGATAAGAAATATGAGATTGCGATCGAGACGGCGCTGGGCGGCAACATCCAGAACATTGTTACGGATACAGAAGCAACCGCCAAAGATGCGATCGCTTATCTGAAAGCAAATAAGTTTGGACGTGCTACGTTCCTGCCGTTAAAGGCTGTGACCGGACGGGAGGAGTTTAGAAACGAGGCGGTGCTGTCTGAGCATGGTGTGTTGGGACTGGCAAGCTCCCTGGTCAATGTGGAAGAAAGATACGAGGGAGTGGCCAGATATCTGTTAGGCAGGATCGTGGTGGCGGATAACATCGACAACGCGCTCGCCCTTGCAAGAAAATACAATTATTCCCTGATCATCGTCACCCTGGAGGGAGAACTCTTAAACCGCGGAGGCTCTCTGACTGGCGGCGCATTTAAGAATAAATCCAATCTTCTGAGCAGAAGAAGAGAGATCGAGGAACTGGAGAACTCCCTGAAAGAACTGATACAGAAGCAGGAAGCTTATGCGAAAGATATTGATATGGTAACACTCCGCAAGGAGAACCTGGATAAAGAGATCGCAGATCTGCGTGCCCTGCTGCAGGAGAGCCGGATCTATCTGAATACGATCAAGATCAATCTGGACGCAGCGAACGCAAGAAAAGAAGAGATCCAGGGAACCTTTGAGAATATCAATAAGGAAAATGCGCAGATCGAAGAGCAGACCGGATCCATCCAGAATGAGAACACGTCTCTGGATTCCGAGCTGGATTCCAACCAGAAAGAGAACGAGTCGATCAAAGAAGAGATCCTGGCTCTGGAAGAAAAGCAGGTGAAGCTCCGTGAGCAGGAAGCTGCAGAACTTCTGATCGCGCAGAATATGCGTGTCGATCATTCCAGACTGGTGGAACAGAATAGTTTCCTGACCAATTCCATTATCCGTCTGGAAAATGAGATCGAAAAATTAAACAATGATAAAACCACCCTGGAGACAAACCGTACGGCGTCTATCCGGGGAATGGATGAGAAACGGGAAGAGATCGAAAAGATCCGTCAGACTCTGGAACAGGCAGAAGTTGATAAGAAAGATCTTCTTGCCCACCTGGATGAAGTAGAGGCCGCAAAGGAAGAGCAGACTGGTTCCCATAAAGGCTTTATTGATAAACGGGAAGAGTATTCTGAGCGGATCGCTGATCTGGATAAAGAAGTCTTCCGTCTGAACTCCTCCCGGGAGAAACTGGAAGAGCGGTTTGAAAACCGGTCCAGCTATATCTGGGATGAGTATGAGCTGACCTATAACAACGCACTGCCGCTTCGGGATGAATCCCTGACCGATGTCAAGGAAATGCGCGATAAGATCAACGAGCTGAAAGCTTCCATCCGCGGTCTTGGCGTGATCAATGTCGGTGCGATCGATGAATATAAAGAAGTCAAAGAACGGTATGATTTCCTGACCAACCAGTATCAGGATCTGCAGAAGGCAGAAGCCGACCTGGTCAAGATCATAAGGGATCTGGATAAGCAGATGCGGACCCAGTTCAATACAGAGTTCAAGAAGATCCGTGCAGAGTTCTCCAAAGTCTTTAAGGAGATGTTTGGCGGCGGAACCGGAAGCATTGAACTGGAAGAAGATGTGGATGTGCTGGATGCAGGCATTTCCATCATCGCCCAGCCGCCTGGAAAGAAACTGCAGAACATGCTGCAGCTGTCCGGCGGAGAGAAGGCTTTAACGGCTATCGCTGTGCTGTTTGCGATCCAGAACCTGAAACCGTCTCCGTTCTGTATCCTGGACGAGATCGAGGCTGCACTGGACGATGCAAATATCACCCGGTTTGCCGAGTATCTGCATAAACTGTCCAATGAAGTCCAGTTTATCGTGATCACACATAGAAGAGGCACAATGGAGGCAGCAGACCGTCTGTACGGTATTACGATGCAGGAGAAGGGTGTCTCCACGCTGATTTCGGTCGACCTGTCGGATATCAAAGATGAGGATATTGCTTCATGACAAAAAAGCAAGAAGCTGAGCAAAAAAAAGCAGAAAAACTGCGGCTGGAGCGGGAGCGCATCGAAGGCATGAAGGTCTACGAGAGAGCGCATCCGGACTGCCGCCTGATCTGCGGCGTGGATGAGGCAGGAAGAGGCCCCTTTGCCGGACCGGTAGTCGCCGGTGCCGTGATCCTTTCTCTGGATGATCCGGAACGGGAGATCCTGTACCTGAATGATTCCAAGAAGCTTTCTGAAAAGAAGCGGGAAGCGCTGTATGACGAGATCATGGAGAAAGCCGTCAGCGTAGGCGTCGGGATCGTGGAGCGGGACGTGATCGATGAGATCAACATCCTGCAGGCAACCTTTCTGGCGATGCAGAAAGCGATCGCTGCTCTGGATCCGCAGCCGGATTATATTCTGGCCGATGCTGTTTCGATCCCTAAGATCCAGATCCCGCAGGAAGGCATTGTCAAAGGAGATGCAAAAAGCGTATCCATTGCGGCCGGCAGCATCATCGCCAAGGTGACCAGGGACAGGATCATGTACGAGTATGACAAGCTCTATCCGGAGTATGGATTTGCTTCTCATAAAGGGTATGGCACGAAGGCACATATTGAGGCTATCAAAGAGTACGGGATGCTGGATATCCACCGCAGGAGCTTTATCCACTTCCCGGCATTTGACCGAAGGGCAGAATAAACAAAAACCCACAAATATTTTTTATAATTTTGGTCAAAAAAGTTATAGATTTATAACAAAAACTATAATAGAATTACGTTGTATGTATGTGTTCTAACATCAACACACAGGAGGAAATCAAAAATGATTATTATTGGGGAAAAAATTAATGGTTCCATTCCTTCGGTCGCAAAAGCTATCGAAGAAAGAAACGCTGACTGGATCAGAGATCTTGCTAAAAAACAGGCTGATGCAGGCGCAACTTACATTGATGTCTGCGCATCTGTTGATGAAGATAAAGAAGTAGAAGTTTTACATTGGCTGATCGACCTTGTTCAGGAAGTTACTGATGTTCCGATCGCAGTGGACAGCCCGAGCCCGGATTCCATCCTTGGCGCTCTGCCGTTCTGCAATAAGCCAGGCCTTGTAAACTCTGTTTCCGGCGAAGGTGACAAGATCGCTAAGATCTTCCCGGTAATCGCTGATACTAAGTGGGAATGTGTAGCTCTTTGCTGTGATGATACAGGTATTCCAAAGAGCGCAGCTGACAGACTTAGAGTATTTGATCATATTATGGAAGAGGCTAAGAAGTACAACATCGATCCTAGCCGTCTCCACATTGATCCATTGGTTGAAATGCTTTGCACAACCGATGATGCTATGGCAAACCTCGCTGAGGTGATGACAAAGATCAAAGATCAGTATCCGACGATCCACATCACCGGTGCGGTTTCAAATATTTCATTCAACCTTCCATACAGAAAGATCGTGAACCTCTGCTTCATGGTCCTGGCTATGAATGCCGGCCTTGACAGTGCGATCTTTGATCCGCTGAACAGAGACCTGATCGGTGCTGTTTATGCAACAGAAGCTCTTCTGGGCATGGATGACTACTGTATGGAATATATCACAGCTTACAGAGAAGAATTATTCGGACCTGTAAAGAGCTGAGATAGAAAAACGGTTGACTAATTTGTCCATAAGGCCAAGTGCCTTAATATAAAATTTTTATCTTATAGGAGGACAAAATTATGTCAAAAATCGAAGAACTTGCTCAGGCAGTCGAAACAGGAAAAGCTAAGATCGTTCCACAGTTAGTTCAGGAAGCTCTTGATGAGGGTATCGACCCGATGGAGATCCTTAACAAAGGTATGATCGATGCAATGGGTGTTGTTGGTGAGAAATTCAAAAACAACGAGATCTTCGTTCCGGAAATGCTGGTTGCAGCACGTGCAATGAAGAAAGGCGTTGATGTTGTTAAACCTCACCTTGGAGCAGGCAACAGCGCAACAATCGGTAAAATGATCATGGGAACCGTTGCAGGCGACCTTCATGACATTGGTAAGAACCTTGTCATCATGATGATCGAATCCGCTGGTTTCGAAGTTGTAGACCTTGGTGTCGATGTTCCAATCGAGAAATTCCTCGAGGCAGCAGCTGATCCGGATGTCAACATCGTTGGTTGCTCCGCACTGTTAACAACTACTATGCCATCTCTGCGTGACACCGTCGCAGCTTTAAACAAAGCTCCGAACCGTTCCCAGTTCAAGATCATGGTCGGTGGTGCTCCTATTACTCAGGAATTCGCTGATGAGATCGGCGCTGACTGCTACACAGACGACGCAGCTGCAGCAGCTGAAGCAGCTAAGAAGTTAGTTCAGGGCTAATTCGATGACGATGTGCGAATGCATATCGGATCCTTAAGTATCAAGCAAAAAGGGACGCTCAAATGAGCGTCCTTTTTGCTTGCTCCGGTCTGAAGTGCAGGGGAGTCTGAGCGGCTCTGAACGATTGGAAAATAAGTGGACAAAACTACCAAAATGAGTAAAATGATTATAGAAAGTATCAATATCTTCGGATATTATATTTTTGTATGAAAAAAAGTGCAAAATCGGAATACATACATACAAATCCAATTGATGCATTTTTGAAAAAAAGGTAATTAATATGAATTATCAGGAAACTTTGGAGTACATTGCCAGTATCAACTGGAAAGGCTCCGTGCTTGGCTTGGAAAGAATCCGGGAATTAATGGACAAACTCGGTAATCCGCAGAAGGAACTGAAGTTTATCCATATCACCGGAACGAACGGAAAAGGTTCAACAGCCGCATTTCTTTCATCTGTTCTGATTGAAGCAGGGTATAAGGTGGGATTATTTACATCCCCTTATATTGAAGTGTTCAACGAGCGGATGCAGATCAACAACTGTAATATCTCGGATGAGGAACTGGCAGAGATCACTACTTACATCCGTCCATTTGCGGATGCAATGGAAGATAAGCCAACTGAGTTCGAGCTGAATACAGCGATCTCTCTTGTTTATTTCCAACGGAATCATTGCGACATTGTTGTGTTTGAAGTCGGTATGGGCGGGGAACTGGATTCCACCAACGTTATCGATTTTGCTGATGTAGCTGTCTTTACAGCCATCGGTCTGGATCACACGGAAGAACTTGGTGATACGATCGAAAAGATCGCTGCAACCAAGGCCGGGATCATCAAGAAGAACTGCCGTGTCGTTCTTTGTAAACAGGCAGATTCTGTCAGCAGTGTGATCCGCAAGAAATGCTGGGAAATGAATGCGAAGCTGTTTGTTTCCGAACCGCAGCAGGTTGTATTCAAAGGTGTGACGATCGATCAGCAGACCTTTGATTATAAAGAACTGAAAGGGCTTACCATTCCGCTGATCGGCACTTATCAGATGGAAAATGTTGCTGTTGCACTGAAAGTCGTAGAGGCTTTGCGTGATGGCGGCTGGAACATCAGCGATGAGGCGCTCAGGGTGGGTCTTTCCAAAACAAAATGGCCTGGACGGTTTGAGGTGATCAACCGTGATCCACTGTTTATTGTGGACGGTGCACACAACCCGCACGGGATCCGCGCGACAAAGTCCAGCCTGGTCAGCATCTTCAAAGATAAAAAACTGATTTTCATTTTTGGCGTCATGGCAGACAAGGATTATCCGGATATGCTGGATGAGATCCTGCCTTTAGCCAAAGAAGTTTTGTGTGTGACGCCGGATAATCCGCGGGCACTTTCCGCAGAAGATCTGGCAAAGATCATTCAGGACAAGGGTGTTTTCTCTATCGTCAATGACTCGATCGGAGAAGCGGTCGACAAAGCGTTTGAACGGGCACAGCAAGATGATGTGATCGTTGCGCTGGGTTCGCTTTATATGATCGGTGACATAAAGAAATACAAAAAGAGCAAGTATTAAAAAATAATAAAAAGGAGATTGTTAAAATGGCAGAGTTTAAGACAGACATTGAGATCGCTCAGGAAGCTACACCACAGCACATCCGGGAGATCGCCGCAAAGATCGGACTCACTGAGGACGATATTGAGTACTATGGAAAATACAAAGCAAAAGTTGACTACAACTTATTAGCTACGCCGCGCGCTGACGGCAAGAAAGCTAAGCTGATCCTTTGTACTGCAATCAACCCTACACCAGCCGGAGAAGGCAAGACAACGACTACGGTCGGTGTTGGCGACGCTCTTTCCAAATTAGGCAAGAAGACAGTCATCGCTCTTCGTGAGCCATCTCTGGGACCTGTATTCGGTGTCAAAGGCGGCGCTGCAGGCGGCGGCTATGCACAGGTCGTTCCGATGGAAGACATCAACCTTCATTTTACAGGTGACTTCCATGCTATCGGCGCAGCTAACAACTTACTGGCTGCAATGATCGACAACCATATCTATCAGGGCAATGCACTGGATATCGACCCAAGACGTGTCGTCTGGAGACGCTGCGTAGATATGAACGACAGACAGCTTCGTAACGTAGTTGACGGACTTGGCGGAAAAGCTAACGGCTATACCAGAGAAGATGGTTTTGATATCACCGTTGCATCCGAAGTTATGGCAGCATTCTGCCTGGCTACAGGACTGGATGACCTGAAAGAGCGTTTCGCAAGAATCGTTGTTGCTTACAACCGTGCAGGTGAGCCTGTCACAGCTGGACAGATCAACGCACAGGGCGCTATGACAGCACTTCTGAAAGATGCTCTGAAACCGAACCTGGTTCAGACTCTGGAAGGAACCCCGGCATTCATCCACGGCGGACCGTTCGCTAACATCGCTCATGGATGTAACTCCGTTATGGCTACAAAGATGGCTATGCATTTTGGTGATTATGTTGTTACTGAGGCTGGTTTCGGTGCTGACCTTGGTGCAGAGAAATTCATCGATATCAAATGCCGTCTGACAGGTCTTCGTCCGGACGCTGTTATCATCGTTGCTACGATCAAAGCTCTGAAGTACAACGGCGGCGTTCCAAAGGCAGATGTCGGCAAAGAGAATCTGGAAGCTCTTGAGAAAGGTCTTCCGAACCTTCTGAAACATGTTGAGAACATCACCAAGGTATTTGGCCTTCCGGCAGTTGTTGCTCTGAACAGATTCGTCAACGATACAGACGCTGAGATCGAGCTTGTTACAAAGAAATGTGCAGAGCTTGGCGTTAACGTTAAGATGAGCGAAGTCTGGGGCAAAGGCGGCGACGGCGGTATCGAGCTGGCTGAAGAAGTTGTACGTCTGTGCGAGCAGCCGAACGAATTCAAGTTTGCTTATGATGAGAACCTTGGCATCAAAGAGAAGATCGAAGCTATCGCTACCAAAGTTTATGGCGCTGATGGTGTTGATTTTGCTCCGAAGGCTGCTAAAGAGATCGAAGAACTTGAGAAATTCGGTTATGGCAACATTCCGGTATGTATGGCTAAGACCCAGTACTCCCTGACTGATGATCAGACCAAACTGGGACGTCCGACAGGATTCCGTATCACGATCCGTCAGGTCACTGTTTCCGCTGGTGCTGGATTCGTTGTTGCTCTGACTGGTGAGATCATGAAGATGCCTGGACTGCCGAAGGTTCCGGCTGCTGAGAAGATCGATGTTGACAACACTGGTAAGATTTCCGGATTGTTCTAATTCGATTGTTTTGTGATGATAAGGTGGCATGGCTCTTTTTAGAGCCTGCCACCTGCATTTTTGAAAAGCTGCGGGCTTTTTCTTTTTCAAAGCCAGCCGTTTTACCGATTGGTTTTTCGTCCTTCCCCGCGCCTGTTTTTCTATTGGCTTCCTTGTATTTTTCTGCGGGCGGAGCAGTTGAAAAATACTTCGAAAGCCTTAAGAAAAAAGACGGCGCGTGTCAAAGACGAAAGAACCAATCGGCGAAACGTCCGGGAAAATAAAATGCCAGTGCATCATGTATTATGAAAATGCAGGTATTGGCACTCTAAAAAGGAAATACTAAAAATAAATTGCAGAATTTGAAAGGGGATACAGTATGATCAGTCAAAAAACGTTACCTGATTTTGTTGAGGTCTTAGCTTCTAAAGAGGCGGTTCCGGGTGGCGGCGGTGCTGCTGCACTTTGCGGTGCGATTGGTATTGCGCTTGGCAATATGGTTGGATCTTTAACGGTCGGGAAGAAAAAATATGCAGATGTAGAGAATGAGATCATTGAACTGAAGGCAAAATCGGATGCGCTGCAGAAACGCTTCCTCGAGCTGATCGATGAGGATGCTGCTGGTTTTGAGCCGCTGTCCAAGGCTTATGGTCTTCCGAGCGAGACGGATGAAGAGAAGGCTCATAAGAAACTGGTGCTGGAGCAGTGCTCCAAAGATGCCTGCAAGGTGCCGATGGAGATCATCGAGTGCTGTGCACAGGCTATCGACATCATCGCCGAGTTTGCTGCTAAGGGTTCTGCACTTGCTGTCAGCGATGCAGGATGCGGCGCTGCCATCTGCAAAGGCGCAATGTTCGCAGCCAGCCTGAACATTTTTATCAACACCAAGGGTATGGAAGATCGTGAATATGCGCAGCAGCTGAATGAGAAAACACTCACGATGATCCATGAAGCCGGCAATAAGGCTGATGATATTTTCGGCATGGTCTATAACAAACTGCAGAAATAGTCTGAACTATCATTTGGCTGACAATTTTTTGAAATAGTAGTATAATATCGAAATCCTACAAGACGAAATATCTTGCAAGATCTCTTGCAAGATATTTTGTTCAAATGGAGTATTTGTTCGAACTGCTTTTTGAATAGTTCGAGGAAACTTTAATTTTGATTATTTTTTTTCAACGACGTGGCTAACACGTCAACTTCTGTTGAAAAAAACATTAGAAAAATTACCTTTTGAATGACTTTTCGGTAATCAAAAGAAGGGGTTAGTGTGTTTTTTCAACAGAAAGGCTAATGCGTCCACCTCCGTTGAAAAAAGTAGTGGTTATTTTTCAACGGAATAAGAAGGAACAGTGCTGCTGTTGAAAAAGAACATGAAAACAAGCGAAATCAAAAGATTTTTTGAGGTAAATTTTGTGCATAAATGTAGATTTTTCAACGGATTAAGCAGGAATAGTTCTTCTGTTGAAAAATAATAATGAAAAATCCAAATGGTTAGAATAAAACAGGGTAGGTCGTGGAATCTATGCCCTGAAGGTTATTTGAAAAGCCAGATAAGGAATAGTAATGGACAAGAAAAAACTTACAAGATTTATTATCATTTTTGCCGTGATCTTTGTGGCGCTGATCGTCGGGATCATTCTCACAGGGATGACAAAGAGCGGCGGACATGAAGAGATCGGCGTGGTCATGAAGGACAGCGTTCTTCATGAACGGTATAAGATCAATTTGTTCGGGCTGATCGAAGTCAATCCGGCGGTGATCTCTGCCTTTATTGTTTCCGGCGTGCTGATCGTTTTTGCCATTATTGTCCGGATCTTTGTAATTCCGAAATTCAAGGAGATCCCGGGCAAATTCCAGATGCTTCTGGAACAGGCGGTGGAGCTGTTTGCCAACATGGCGAAAGAGAACTCTCCGCACTGCAGCGGTTTCATTGGCGGCTATATTTTTGTAGCAGGTACGTATATCTGCATTGGTACGCTGTTTGAGCTGTTTGGGCTGCAGGCATCGACGACTTTGGGAACGAGTATCTCTCTGCCGGCTCCGCTTTCCGATATCAACGGCGCTATCTGCATGGGTGTACTGACGTTCCTGGTCATCCTGGGCGGCGGCATCGCAAGAAACGGTCTTAAGGGTTTATTAAAAGGATTGAAAGAGTTTTCCCTTCCAATCTCCATGAGTTTCCGTCTGTTCGGCGCACTGCTTTCCGGCGCGCTGGTCACGGAGCTTGTTTATCACTATATGGCGATGAGTTTTGTGATCCCTGTATTGGTCGGTGTGCTTTTCACTTTGCTGCACGCCCTGATCCAGGCTTACGTTCTGACGACACTGGCATCTACGTATTTCGGTGAAGTCACGGAGAAGACGGAAAAAGTCAAAAAAGAAAAGAAGAAAAAAGCGAATGCTTAGGAGGTTATAAGAAATGACGAAGGTAGGCAAAAAAACAATTACGGTTTTAGGTATCATTGCCGCTATGCTGGCCTTGTGCCTGGTCGTGCTTTCCATCACGACTCATGCTGAGGAAGCAGCTGCAGCTGCCGGAGAAGTGGTGGCTAATTCTGCTGACAGCCTGAAGAGCACAAAAGCTATTGCAGCTGCAATTGTAATGGGTCTTGCTGCTGCAGCTGGTGCAATTGCCATGGCACTTGCGATCAGTAAATCCGCAGACGGCATTGCCCGCCAGCCGGAAGCGGAAGGAAAGATCCGTACCACGCTGATGCTTGGTCTGGTCTTTATCGAGACGGCAATTATTTATGCTTTGATCGTTGCTATTTTGATCATATTCGTTTTGTAAAGGTGGTTGAAGAATCATGACAGGAGTTCCATTAAATATAGACTGGCAACAGATCCTGCTTCACTTGCTGAACTTTGCCATCCTGTTCTTTGTTCTGTATCTGCTCCTCTATAAACCGGTCAAGAAGTTTATGGATAAACGGAAAGCCGGTTATGTGGAAATGGAAGAAAAGACCAAATCCAATCTGGAAGCTTCCGAGCAGAAAAAAGCGGAATATGAAGCAAAACTGCAGGAGGCACATCAGGAGGCAGAAGACATCCGCCGCCATGCTTTGGAAGAGGCATCCGCACATGCAAAAGAGCGTCTGGATCAGGCACAGGCTGAGGCTGGACAGATCATTGCCAAAGCACAGCAGCAGGCGGAAGATGAGCGGAACCGCATCGTAGCGGAAACGGGCGAAGAGATTGAGAGACTGGCGAAAGATGCAGCGAAGAGGGCTATTTTTGAGAGCACTTCGGATGCGTTCGACAGCTTCTTAGATGCAGCTGAGGGAAAGAACAATGAGTGAGATGAAAGCAATCCTTCTTTCTGCATCAGCGCCATCTTTTGAGCAGGAACAGAGATTTACAGAATTTATTCATAGAGAGTACGGCCCGGATGTCTCACTGGAATGGATCCAGGATAATTCTATTGTAAACGGCTTTCAGCTGAAGGTCGGCGAGAAGATCTATGACTGGACCAGAGAAGGCCTTTATGAACAGCTGTCCCGTTCTGTGGATAAGCGAAAATATGCCGGCAAAGAGCTGATCCCGCTGATCAAGAATGCTTTGACGGACTGGGAAGCAGAAGCACTTCCGGCGGAAAAAGGAACGGTTATTACAGTCGGTGACGGCATCGCGCATATCAAAGGTCTGGAAAACGCAGAGTACGGCGAGATCCTGGTCTTTGAAAGCGGCATCCGCGGAATGGTACTGGACTTGACCGAGTCTTTGATCGGCTGCATTATTTTCGGCGATGATGAAGAGATCCTTGCCGGAAGCAGTGTCAGAAGGACCGGCAGAACGGCCAGCATTCCGGCTGGAGAAGCTTTCCTGGGGCGTGTCGTTGACGCGCTGGGTCTTCCAATTGACGGAAAAGGCAATATCCGTGCAAGAACATATAAACCGATCGAAGCAAAGGCACCGGGCATCATCGACAGGCAGTCGGTCCGGGATCCTTTAGAGACCGGTATTTTATCTATCGACTCCATGTTCCCGATCGGAAGGGGACAGAGAGAGCTGATCATTGGCGACCGCCAGACTGGTAAAACGGCTATTGCGGTCGACGCCATCATCAACCAGAACGGGAAAAACTGCATCTGCATTTATGTCGCGATCGGACAGAAGGCGAGCAGTGTGGCCCAGCTGGTGGAGACGTTAAGAAAACACGGTGCGATGGAGCATACGATCGTCGTCGCTGCAAACGCATCTGACGCCGGACCGCTCCAGTATATTGCCCCTTATGCGGGCTGCGCACTGGGCGAATATTTTATGGAACAGGGGAAGGATGTTCTGATCGTTTATGACGATCTTTCCAAGCATGCTGTTGCCTACCGTGCGATCAGCCTTCTTCTGGACCGGTCACCTGGCCGGGAAGCATATCCGGGCGATGTTTTTTATCTGCATTCTCGTCTGCTGGAGCGTTCTGCACGTTTGAGCGATGAAAAAGGCGGAGGCAGTATTACTGCGCTTCCTATCGTCGAAACACAGGACAGTGATGTTTCTGCCTATGTTCCGACTAACATTATTTCTATTACAGATGGACAGATCTATCTGGAAAGTGATCTTTTCTTCTCCG
>JAEEGJ010005570.1_pt1 | contig 39303 bp, 36 predicted proteins | sample 8958761 | NCBI WGS metagenome assembly JAEEGJ01 (sample SAMN16246546, study PRJNA631951) | gut metagenome | biome: gut microbiome; feature: rumen; material: RS-attached | host: Bos | place: Iran: Karaj | collected 2018-10 | reverse complement strand
CACCGGCGGTGAGGATGTTCTCGAGGTGTTCGAGGCTGTGGATCACGAAGTTGAGGGTCTTCAACTTGCCGTCCCAGCCACAATAGTGGAAGTTGACGAATTCGATTTGGTTTTCCTCGCAATAACGGATGATGTCGGCGCGAGTGAATTCTGCTGCAGGCTTCTGAAGGTACTGCACCAGACGATTGGGGTTCATGGCAATTCTTTGGTCCATTACGATTTTTGTATTTAAATAATAGATTTTACTATTTTTGCGCAAAGATAGCAATTATTATTCAACGGCAAACAAAATAAAGAAAATATGGCACTAAAAGACTGGATGATTGCCTTCAACAACGCCAAGACAATGGAGTCGAACGGAGAGGAAGGCCTGGAATTGATAGCGGAATACGAGCACGTGTTATCCAAATTGGGTGAAGGGCCTTTCACCGAGGCCGAGGAAAACGTCTGCAAAGAGGTCTGTCGAAACCTTAGTGAATTGTATACCCTCAATGGGGACGAGGCGAAGGCTGAGGAATACAGGATAATTTCGGACTGATTAAAATTCTAATTATTCCCGTTTCAGCATATTAAAATAAGCATCCAACAGTTTCTGCGCACCAATGTAAGCACTCATTCGCTGGCCGCGCACATCGGCTTCGACCAAAGGTAGCAGGTCGGCTACTAATTGGTTTTGGTAGAAGTCGTTCTTCAAGGCGCTGTCCATCGAGTCGTACATCATCTGCACGTCCTGTTGGGCGCGTTTCTTATAGAGGTAGCCGTTGTCGCGGATGGCCTGCACGTGGTCGGCCACCATCTGCCACACCTCGTCGATGTTGAAACCCGAGAGTGCCGAGCAGGTCAGCACCTTGGTCTCTTGTCCCGATTCGGGCAAAGGGAAGAGGTGCAGTGCATTGCGACATTCGGCAGCGGCACGATTGGCGCGCATCACATTGTCGCCGTCGGCCTTGTTCACCGCGATGCCGTCAGCCATTTCCATGATGCCGCGCTTGATGCCTTGCAGCTCGTCGCCAGCGCCACTTATGAGAATCAAAAGGAAGAAATCGACCATGGAATGTACTGCCGTTTCGGATTGGCCTACACCCACGGTTTCTACGAAAATGGTATCATAACCTGCTGCTTCACAAAGGATAATAGTTTCTCTGGTTTTTCTTGCCACACCACCCAAAGTACCCGCTGAAGCTGAGGGACGAATATAAGCATTGGGATGCACTGAAAGCGTTTCCATGCGGGTCTTGTCGCCCAAGATACTGCCCTTGGAACGTTGGCTTGAGGGGTCGATGGCCAACACCGCCAGCTTCTGTCCTTTGTTGCAGAGATGCACGCCCAAAGCCTCGATGAAAGTGCTCTTGCCCGCGCCCGGCACGCCCGTGATGCCCAATCGCAAGGCATTCCCCGCATGGGGTAGACAGGCCGCTATGATTTGTTGTGCCAACTCTTGATGCTTGGGCAGGGCACTCTCCACCAAAGTGATGGCTTTGCTGAGCCTCACGCGGTCGCCTTTGAGGATGCCGTCGACATACCAATCCAGCGGCATCAGCTGCTGTTGGTTGCGTTTCATGCGCTCCAAAGCGTTCGGGTTGACTTGGATGGGACCGTCTACACCTTCGGTGACTTTGAGGTTTGACTCCCATTCATGTTCCTGATTTTCAAAGTGTTCGTACTCCATGGCGGGCTAAGATTTGATTTGGCAAAGGTAGGGTTTTTTATTTTTATTTGTGTTATTCCAAAAAAAATGCGTAATTTTGTAGTTTCTAAGCAAGACTATAGCCCATGACTAGCAAGACAAGAGTACTATTCGTCCATCAGGAAATCGCACCTTATCTGCCTGAAACACCGATGAGCCTCGTTGGTCGATACCTACCCCAAGCCACTCAAGAAAGCGGTAAGGAAATCCGCATCTTCATGCCGCGTTACGGTGTCATCAACGAGCGCCGCAACCAACTCCACGAGGTGATTCGCCTCTCAGGTATGAACCTCATCATCAACGACACAGACCACCCCCTCATCATCAAGGTGGCCTCGATTCAGAAAGCGAGGATGCAGATTTATTTCATCGACAACGACGACTTCTTCACGAAGAAAAAATACTTGATGTACGACGAAAAGGGCGCGTTTTGCGAGGACAACGACAGCCGTTGCGTTTTCTTTACCCGTGGCGTCATTGAGACGGTGAAGAAGCTCAACTGGTCGCCCGATGTCATCCACTGCCATGGCTGGATTTCGGCCTTGATGCCTGTCTACATCAAACGCGCCATGAACGTGAGAGACAATCCGCTCTTCAATGAGTCGAAAATCGTTTATTCGATTTATGACGACGGTTTCGAAGAGACCTTCAAAGCGGGTTTCGACAAGAAAATGAAGTTGCCGGGCATGAACTCCAAAGACCTTAAGTATTTCAAGGAAGCCAACTACGTCAACCTGACCAAGGCCGCCATCGACTATTCCGACGGCATCGTGGTAAGCACCGACCACCTGCATCCTGAGATTGAGGCGCATCTGCAAACGGTCAAGAAGCCCGTGCTTTCCTATCAAGATCAAGTGCATTATGCCCAGGCTTGCAACGATTTCTACGATACCATACTTCAAAAACAATAAGGACAACATTTTTGAGTTATCTCACAACGAATAACCTCAACAAATCACGACCTAAATGAAAACATATCATTCAACCGCGCGAAATTGTTTGGCATTAATGATTGGCGCATTGATATTAGCCTTCTCTTCTTGCAGAAAATCGCCCGAGACCATCGGAAACAACTTGATTTCGGACAACAATTATATCGATCTTTTCCATACCGACACCGTTGAAATCGTTTGTCATTCCTATACGGATTCGGTGGCCACGAAAAACGCTTCCTACGCACTTATTGGTGCCATCAAAGATCCTGTTTTCGGTACGACGGAGGCTGGTTTCTACACCCAACTGCGTCCTTCGGTGGCAGGCCAGTCGTTTGGAAGCAATCCCGTGTTGGACTCTTTGGTGCTTCAGCTTTTCATTGCTGACTATTACGGCGATACCATGGGAATGCAGACCCTGCAAGCCTATGTCCTTATCGACTCGTTGTCATACGAAGGGAAATATTACAGCAATTCCGTGTTGGCAACGGAGGTGATAGATCAGGCCAACAACTATCAGTTCATGCCCCGTCCCCGCACGAAGACAAACGTCATCGGCACCGATACTGTGGGTCAGCCCGTTCTTCGCATCCCGCTGAGTCAGGAACTGGGCAATTTCCTCTTGAATCTCGATTCCACCTACTACTCACGCCCCGATCTTTTCAAGGAACAATTTAAAGGTCTACATATTGAATGCAGTCCTGTGAGTCAGAACGGGTCGATACTTTCCATTAATTTGACCAACAACGCTTTCACCATGCTGCAGCTTTACTATCACAATGCTGCCACGCCTGAGAAGCCAATGCGTTACAACTATTATGTGACCTCGTCGGATACTTATTTCAATCATTATGAGCACGACTACCATCAGGGCAGCCCTGAGTTTGTCCAGCAGGTGTTGGATGGTGATGAAGGCATGGGTCAGGAAAGGATATATCTGCAGACCATGGGCGGCGTGAAGACATTTATTCGGTTCCCTCATCTTGCCAATTGGTGCAATTCAATGGTGAACAGCCATCTCGTCGTCAACGAGGCCAAACTTATTCTTCCTGCAACGCAGCTACTGTTGGATTCGGTGTATAAGGCTCCTTCCATGTTGGCTTTGACGGGCTTCAATGTGGATAGTACCACCTATCTCTTGCCCGATTATTACGAAGGTGCAACCTATTTCGGCGGGTCTTACGATGCAAAGCATAATACTGTCACTTTCAGAATTTCGGAGTATCTGCAAGACATGGTTTCGAGGCAAAGGGATAATTTTGGACTCAGCCTTGGCATTAATGGTGCTGCCTATAATGCCCAACGGTTGGTCATCAATGGCCCTAAAGCTCTTGATGGAGAGAAGATGCGGCTCGAAGTTACCTATTCCATCGTAAAAGAATGAGGAATGCTGAATTTTGAATCTTAAATTTTGAATCTTTAAATCTAAGAATAATATGAAAAAACTGATTATCGCCGCCTTGGTTTTGGTTGGATTGACCTGCCAGGCACAAAAAGCAAATGAAAAGGAAACCGTTGTTGTCATTAAGACCACTATGGGAACCATAAAGGCCAAATTGTATAACGACACGCCTTTGCACCGCGACAACTTCATCAAATTGGTGAATGAGGGCTGGTATAATGGTTCGCCGTTCCACCGCGTCATCAAACAATTCATGATCCAAGGTGGTCAGAACGCTGATGGTCGACTCGACCCAGGCTACACCGTGCCTGCCGAGTTCAAGGACAACCACTTCCATAAAAAAGGAGCCCTTTGTGCCGCTCGCCAAGGCGACCAAGTGAACCCCAAGAAGGCCTCCAGTGGCTCGCAGTTCTACATCGTGCAAGGCAAAACATACGACGAAAGAACCTTGGACATGTTTGAAAGCCGCATGGGCAAGGTGTTCAATGCCCGTCAGCGTCAAGCCTATCAGACCGTGGGTGGCACACCCCATCTCGATGGCGACTACACCGTGTTTGGCGAGGTGACTGAGGGTTTGGAGATTGTCGACAAGATTGCCGCTGTAAAGACCGGCTACATGGACGTCCCCGTCGAACCTGTTACCATTATTTCCATTACGATCGAGAAATAAAGAGCAGTCAGTCATCAGCCGATTGCTGAGCGCTGAAAGCAAAACAATACACCAATGAAAGAAAAAATCGAAGAAATACTATCCCAAGTGCGTGACTTCCAGGCTGAAAGCAAAGAGGCTCTGGAGAATTTCCGCATCACTTATTTGAGCAAGAAAGGTGTTATCCCCGCTTTGTTCGCCGATTTCAAGACGGTAGCCCCCGAACTCCGCAAGGAGATGGGCATGAAGCTCAACGAGCTGAAGAATGTGGTGCAAGACAAGGTGGAAGAACAACTGCAAAAGTTTGAGAACCAGCATAGCAACGATGCCGGCTTCGACATGAGTATGCCTGCTGCCGACATGAAAGGTGCGCGTCACCCGCTGTCCATCGTGCGTCGCGACATCAACGAGATCTTCTCGCACCTCGGCTTCACCATCGCCGAAGGTCCCGAGATTGAGGATGACTACCACGTGTTCTCGGCCTTGAACTTCCCGCTCGACCATCCCGCTCGCGACATGCAGGACACCTTCTTCATCAGCAAGGAGCCTAATGTCAACAAGGCTTCGGATGTGTTGCTGCGTACCCATACCTCGAGCGTGCAGGTTCGCGTGATGGAGACCCATCAGCCGCCCATCCGCATCATCGCCCCTGGTCGCGTTTTCCGTAACGAGGCCATCTCGGCCCGTGCCCACTGCATCTTCCATCAGATTGAGGGTCTTTACATCGACGAGGGCGTCTCTTTCGCTGACTTGAAACAGACCTTATATCACTTCGTGCAGGAGTTCTTCGGCGAGGGCACCAAGGTGCGTTTCCGTCCGTCGTATTTCCCTTTCACCGAAACTTCGGCAGAGATGGATATCTCGTGCAACATCTGTGGCGGCAAGGGCTGCAACATCTGCAAGCACACGGGTTGGGTTGAGATCTTGGGCTGTGGCATGTGCGACCCCAACATCCTCATCGCCAGTGGCATCGACCCAGAGAAATACACCGGTTTCGCTTTCGGCATGGGTGTGGAACGCATCGCCATGTTGAAATACGGCATCAACGACCTGCGCCTGTTCTTCGAGAACGACTTGAAGTTCTTGGAGCAGTTTGAGCTGGCGTGACCAACAACAAAAAAACCTGCGAATCTCGCAGGTTTTTTTGTTTATTCCCCCCTCACCGTCCGATTCAGCCACTGACAGAAGTCCTTGGTCTTTTCGAATTCACTCAGCACCCAGTCGACGAGGTGCGGGTCGAAGAAGCGTTTCTCGGGGAGGTCTTGCACCAAGAGCCAGTCGCGCTGTTTGAAGAGCTCGGCTTGGGGATGGTCCTTGGGATAGCCGTTGGGCACGCGTTTCATGGCGTGACTGGTGTCGAGGTCGAAACCTTTGGCTTTGGCGATGGCATCAACTAAAGGCTCGCCGTTGAAGAGGATCTCGTCGCGGATGGTCTTCAGCATGGTCGTGTCGGGCATGTACATCCCCGTGCAGAGCATGTTGTGGCCGAGGTATTCCGACTCTTTGGCCTCCAAATGGAAGTAGTAACCGCTCAGCATCGACTTCTTGCCTTCTGGACAGACGAACACGCCGAAGTGGGTCTTGTAGGGTCGCTTGTCGGGCGAGAAACGCGTGTCGCGGTAGAAGCGGTAGGTGCAGTCCTTCAAGGTTAGGCCTTTGCAGTTGTCGTCAAACTTCTGCACGCCAGCAATGATTTGCTCGGAGATGGCATTGAAATGGGCTTGCGCCTGCTGGTATTGTTTCTTATGCTCCTGAAACCAAGGACGGTTGTTGTTGTGGAGCACGGCTTCCAAGAACTCGAGGATATCTTCCATGGAGGTAAGTTTTTTGGGCAAAGGAGTCTAATGGGTTATTTATCCAAATCGATATACCATTTGCCATCGATTTTTTTGGTCATGACTTCATCGTCTTTTACTTCTCCGTTGCCGTAAGTGACCTCTCCTTTCACGATAGCGGTGTCGCCTTCTTCTTCTATTGAATTGATTTTGTAGGATTTAATGCCTCCTTTTTCTTGAAGCGATTGTCCGGCTTTTTCATGCAAGGCAACTATTTGGGCTTTGTCGGCCTTGATTTCATCTTTGGTGCCTTCATAATAGAAGCAGTCGGCGGCTTTCTCGTAATTCTTGCTTTTCATCGCTTGAAAATACGTGTTGACGATGTCTTTGGGAGAGCTCGACTTTGAGCAACTAACCGTAATTACGGCTAACATGATTACTGCGAATCCTAAAAGTACTTTTTTCATGGTCGTAAGGATTTAGTTAATAATGAGTTAAAGTGTTGATTTTATGTTAAATATGCTTTTCTTGATAATCAATGGACTGTTCCAGATGTCTTCTGGAAATATCACATGTGCTTTGGTGTTGATGATAGGAATCCTATGCCAACGATCTTCGCAAAGGTCAATGTGTTGTGCGAGATAGACGAGGCGAACGAGTTCCGTACAATAAAGTTCGGAGGTGTCGTTGATGTCATAATTGTTGTCGAAAACGACTTTGCGGTTTACGATGTGAAGTGCCTTTTCGGCAATGATATTGGCTATGGAGTCGGAGCAACCTACGCGTGCCGATCCTCCAAACTTTGCTCGAAACTTGCAGTAAAAATCTGAGATTGGCTCACACTTCAGGTATTCTGGCTCACCTTTTTCGTTCTCTCCTGGCACAGCATGAATCACATTCCATTGCGTTCCATTGTGATAGGCAATCCCGATGTGTGAGAATTTGCCATCGCTAAAGCCAGTTACAACACGGCTCTCAATTCCAATGCCGTTTCGAAAGAGCAAATCGCCATTACGGAGTTCTGTGGTGTCGTACATGACTTGTAGGTCACGAGACTTAAAGGTACGTTTTGAACACGACATCACCGTAGTGAGCCATGCCACAAACAACACCAGACCTATCACTTTACCGATATTCAATTCTCTATGGATTTACATGTTTCATTGGCAAACCTTAATTTGCATTAGGTTAGTGCGCATCAAGCTTGTCGGTGCAAATATACAAATATTAAATAAAAAGCAATGCTTTTTTGAATAACAGTCATCTATTTTGGTGACAGAATAGCTTTTCGTGCCATAAGGGTCATGCTCAAGCCTCGGGCTATCATGAAGAGCAGGAAAGCAATCCACAAGCCATGGTTGCCGAAAGGTGGCATTAATAACAAGGTGGCGGGCAGGAATACGCCGATGGACGAGATGAGCATGGTGTTGCGGATGGCACGCGATGCCGTTGCACCGATGTAGACGCCGTCCCAAAGGAAGGCGGCAAAGGTGATGAGCGGAATGGCAGCCAAATAGATGTGATAAGGCTTAGCCATCGGAATGATGTCGGGTTGGTCGCTGACGAGACCGATGAACCAGTCGGGGAAGAGGGCATAGAGCACCGTGAAAGGCAAGGCGATGATAAGACCCCAAAGAAATAATAGTTTTACAGTTTGACGGAGTTGTTTGGCATCATGCGCACCCGTGAAACGTCCCACCAAGGCCTCGCCTGCGTATGCAAAGCCATCGGTGAAGTAGGAGAAGATATAGAAGAACTGCATCAGGATCATGTTGACCGCCAGCATGTCGTCGCCGAGTTTCGCCGACTGGTTGTTGAAGAAAGCGATGCTCAGCACCAAAAGGATACTGCGGATCATGAAGTCGGCATTCACTTGGAAGAAACGCTTCAATTTGTCACTTTGCAGTAAGATAACCCGTCGGATGGGAATGAGATGATAGCGGAATTTGGCAAAGAGGAAGATAATGGCGGTCAACAAGCCACAGTATTGTGCGATGACAGTGCCCAAGGCCACGCCACTCACACCCATGCCCATGACGTTGACGAAAACAACGCTCAAAATGATGTTCACCACATTGGTCAGGATGGCGATAATCATGGGGATGGTGGTGTTTTGCATCCCGATGTACCATCCGTTGAAGGCGTAAAGGCAAAGCACGGCAGGTGCAGCCCAAATGCGCACATGGAAATAGGTGGCGGTGTAGGCCAACACTTCCTCACTGCCGTTGAGTAACTTCATGCTGAGCCATTCTACCGCATTTTGAAGCGACAAGACCAAAACTGTGGCAATCAGTGCAATGCAGAGCGAGCGATAGAGTGAATAGGCAATTTCGGCACGGTCGTTGGCACCGTAGGCCTGTGCCGTGAAGCCAGTCGTACCCGCCCGCATGAAGCTGAAGATGGAGTACATCACGCTGAATATGGTGCCGCCCAATCCGATGGCCCCGATGTAGGCGATGCTGTCCTGGTGACCCATCAGCATCATGTCGACGAAGCCCAACAGCGGCACGGTGATGTTGCTGATGATGTTAGGGATGGCGAGCTTCAGTATCGAACGGTTGAGCGAGTCTTTGGGCATTTGATGCATTGTTTTGTCGGCTTGCAAAAATACGATATTCTATTTATCTTTGCGGCATCAAATACAAGAACTTATGATATTCTATTTCAGTGGCTGTGGCAACAGCAAACACGTGGCGAAAACTATCGCTGCAGGTCTCAACGACACATTGACTTTTATTCCCGAGGCGGCTCGCGAAGGCCATTATGACTACACTTTGGCCGAAGGCGAAAGGCTTGGCTTCGTGTTTCCCATCTATTCTTGGGCACCACCGAAACTAGTGCTGGATTTTGTGAAGAAATTGACAGTTAAGGTCCCTGAGCTTGTCGAAGGGCCGACCTCGAAGCTTTACGTTTATTTCGCCTGCACCTGCGGTGACAATTGTGGCCTCACGGAGAAGGTTTTTCGCAAAGCAGTGGAAGAAAAAGGTTGGACGCTGTCAGCTTGTTTCAGTGTGCAAATGCCTGAAACTTACATCGGTATGGCGGGTTTCAAACTCGACACACCAGAAAATGCTAAACTGAAGATTGACAGAGCAAACGGTCTTCTGAAGCGAAACATCCCGCGACTCATCAAGAAGGAGATTTTTTCTGAAATGGTTGTGGGTAGCTTGGCATGGCTCAAGACGTACTTGGTAAATCCTGGTTTCAACCGCTCTGCCACCGATGACAGCAAGTATCGCGTCACCGAGGCTTGCATCCATTGTGGCAAATGCGTGGAAATATGCCCGTTGAAGAATATCACTCTCGAAGAAGGTCGCCCGAAATGGCACGGCCACTGCACGATGTGCATGGGCTGCTACCACCATTGTCCGGTGAATGCGATCCAATACGGCAAAGCCACAGAAGGGAAGGGGCAGTACTACTTTGGAATAAAAGGATAATCTGAAAACGGATTTTCTTTATATTTTTGCGCCGTAAATCATTCATTATCAAAATAAAAAAACTATGAAAAACACACACTACTTTACTAAAGCACTATTTGCCATTGTAATGGCTTTCTTCTTTGGTACCGCTACTGCGGTTGCACAATGTGTAATTCCTATCGGCCCAGGACAATCTTATATTGAGAATTTTGAATCAGGGCAGATGGAATGCTGGACGGTGGAGACGACAGGTTCTGCCACTTGGGCGGTGATGGGCGGCACCAACACCAATGTGGTGGCCTTCCAAAATGCTTCTGCTGGCGACGAAGCACGTCTGGTTTCGCCCACCTTCGACATGACAGGTAGCAGCAGTGCCACTTTCAGCTTCGGCTATGCGATGATGGCGCTTTATCCTCCTTACGACGAGCTCACGGTGAGTTACCGCACCTCGCCGACCGACAACTGGCATCAACTGGGCAGCTATAGCCTTAGCGACTGGTCGAATACCTACGATGAATTGTTCACCCTTGAAGACCTGTCGTCCACTTTCCAAATCTCGTTTTTAGGGCATAGCAATGGTGGATACTATATCTTCATCGACGATATTGAGATTGCCACTGCTGGTGGCTGTGCCCGTCCCATGAATCTACAGGTCACTGAGGTTACGACTTTCACAGCAATGCTTGGATGGTCGGCAGCCGGTAATGAGGAAAGCTGGACGGTGGATGTGAACGGACATCAAGCTACCGTAACTTCGCAACCCTATTTGATGGAGAATTTGGAGCCCGACACTGAATATACAGTTCGTGTCAAGGCCAATTGCGGTGAGGGGCAAGAATCGGAATGGTCCTATCCTTTGACCTTCTCCACTTTGTGCGATGTGATTACCGTCACCGACAACCAGCCTTATTTCGACGACTTTGAAGCCTCGGAGGAATTCGTGTGCTGGCGTAGTGAAATCCTTTTAGGCGAAGACGGTTGGGTGATTGACCCTGGCTATCTGATCCTCAACAACACAGCCTTTTTCATTTGGCTGGGCGAGGAGGCCATGCTCGTTTCCGCTCCCTTGGACATCACAGCCGTCACCAAACCAATCCTCACTTTCAATCACAGGCAACGGTCGCTGGGACCATTTGTGGATGAATTGACGGTTTGGTATGCTACTTCGATAAACGATTATTGGCATCTCCTTGGCGAATATACCTACGCCTGCGAGGAATGGGAGACCATCACCCTTTCCTTGCCCGAAGCGTCGGACGCCTTTCTCATCGCTTTCAAGGGCAAGTCAAACGAAGCCGACGGCGTGTATGTCGATGATGTGTGGGTAGGCAACGACCCGAGTGTCGGTGTCGAAGAGCAGCCGACCTTGGTTGCCACCGTCAGCCCCAATCCCACTACGGACAAGGTTATGGTGGAGACAAATGCCTACGATGGTCAGGTCATCTTGTTTGACATGTTGGGCAAACAGATGCTGACGGCTACAGTTGTTGATGGTCGCACTGAACTCGACCTTAGCGCTTTTGCCAAAGGTGTCTATATGGCACGTATTTCGAGTGAAACAGGTACACGCACCATCAAATTGGTGAAGGAGTAGAGCTTCACGAATACAGGAATCTCCTGATGCTACGCTTGGGTGTCTTCTCAAACTCCTTGTCGACGAGGACGATGGAAGACACCTTTGAGTATGTGGGTAGCATGGCGTTCAATGTGGCGAGGTTCTCGTTCATCAACTCGTCCATACTCTTGTCTTGCAAGTCGTATTTCTCGTCGGGATAGACCAAAGCGACGATTTTGCCTTGACGACCCACCACGAGCGACTCGACTACGCCTGGCAGGTTGTTCACCTTGTCCTCGATTTCCTCGGGATAGATGTTCTGTCCGTTGGAGCTCAGAATCATGGCTTTGGAACGACCCTTGATAAACAGCAGCCCCTTCTTGTTCAAGGTGCCGAGGTCGCCGGTATGCAACCAGCCCTCATCGTCGATGGCGGCACGTGTGGCCTCTTCGTTCTTGTAATAGCCCATCATCACATGCTCGCCGCGGAAGAGGATCTCACCCACCACATTCTCTGGGTCGGGTGAGTCGATCTTCAGCTCGTTGCGGGTGACGCAAGAACCACAGCAACCAATCACTTCGTTATACCAATGCTCGTAGCAGATGAGCGGTCCGGCTTCGGTCATGCCATAGCCCACCACAAAGGGGAACTTGATGCGGCGGAATACCTTCTCCACCTCAGCATTGATAGCGGCACCACCCGTGATGAGCCAAATGAGGTTGCCGCCAAAGGCTTCCATCAGCTGCTTGTAGATGGTCTTCTCCACGATTTTGCAGAGCAACGGCGTGTGCCACAGGAACTTCACCATGGGTTTGTTCAATGCAGGGAAGATTTTTGCCTTGAAGATTTTTTCGAGCACCAGCGGCACGGTGAGGATCATATAGGGTTTTGTCTCTTTGTAGGCCTTCAGCAGGACAGTCGGAGATGGAGTCTTGCTCAGGAAATAGACATGGCAGCCGCCCGCAATTTGGTAGAGAAACTCAATCGTCATGCCGAACATGTGCGAAAGCGGCAGCATGCACACCTCAGTCCAGCCGGCATGGTTGGGGATGGTCTCTTGGCTGTATTGCACGTTAGCTGAGATGGCGCGATATGAAAGCATGACACCTTTCGGGGCGCTCGTAGTGCCCGAGGTGTAGTTGATGATCATCAGCTCGTTGAGGTTGTCGGTGGGCAGGTTGACATTGGTTTTGGTGAAGCCGTTGGGGTATCTTTCGTTGAACAGCTTTTCAGCGTCTTCTTTCACCGTGTTCAGTTGCTCATCTTTGGTATAAAGGACACGGAACTGCTCCGTCCCGATGGCGATTTGAATGTTGGGCATCTTCTCGGAGTGGAGGCGTTTCCACACGGCGGGACCGACGAAGATGGCTTTGGCGTCAGAGTGGGTGACGAGGTTCTCGATGTCGCTCTCGACGAAGGCATCCATGATAGACACCACCACGCCACGGTTGGCGGCGATGGCCAGGAAGGCGATGGCCCAGTTGGCGCAGTTCTTTGAGCAGATGGCGATTTTGTCGCCAGCCTTCAGTCCAGCCACTTCAAGCATAGCTTGCACCTGCATCATCTTGGTGCCCATCTCGCCATAGGTATAGCTTGTGACGTCATCGTAATCGGTCAAAGCGGGTTCGTCCCAGTTCTTGGGAAGGTTCTCGTTGAAGTATTCAAAGAAATGTTTAGTGGGTGCTAAAGGTTTTGTTGCTTTCATAGTCTGATAATTGAAGTTTTAAAGGTGCAAAGATAGGAAATGTTTTGTTTGAGTGAAAAAAGTGTTGTATTTTGTGGTACGATATGCTACTTTTGCCCATAAAATCTACAAAAAGATGAAACGCATTTCTGCTTTGGTGGCCATCTTGTTGCTGCCCTTTTTCCTAAATGCTCAAAGCTCTAATGACTACACCCAATATGTAAACCCTTTCATCGGCACACAGACCGATGAGACAGGTGCCCTTAGTGGAAGCACTTTCCCTGGTGCCACGATGCCGCAAGGCATGGTGCAACTGAGTCCCGAGACCGAGCAGATGGTCACTTGGGACCCTTGCTCGGGCTATGATTACAATAAGGATGTCATTTATGGCTTTACCCACACCCACCTCAGCGGCACGGGCTGCACCGACCTCATCGATGTGAGCCTCATGCCTTTGTGCACAGCAGTGACACACGAGCAGTTGAAAGCTGCCGACTTCGGGCAGCACTACAGCCATGACAAAGAGTCGGCTCATCCGGGATATTATCAGGTGCTGTTGCAAGAGAGTGGCGTGAATGTGGAGCTCTCGGCCACCACGCGCACGGGCATCCATCGCTATACTTTCCCCAAGGGCCAGCCACAAAGCGTCGTCCTCGACCTCGACAGAATGACTTATCGTGGAGATGCCTATTACTCAGGCCGCCGTTATTACGACATCATCCAGGCGCAAATCCGTCTTGTCGACGACCACACCATTGAAGGTTATCGCGTCGTCTGCGGGTGGGCTAAACTACGTAAAGTGTATTTCCGCGCCGAGTTCTCAAGGCCGTTCAACCAGCATCTGCTGATGAATGGTGGACTGAACGTCGGGAATAGTGATGTCGTCAACGGTCGCACCTTGCGAGCAGCCTTGAGTTTTGACCCCAAAGAAGGCAACGAATTGATTGTGAAAGTCGCCATCTCGCCTGTGGATAATGAAGGCGCAAGGAAAAATATGCTGGCAGAAGCCCAAAGTTGGAACTTCGACGAATATGTTCAAGCCGCCCATGATGTCTGGCAGCGAGAGCTTAGCCGCATCGACATCGAAGGCAGCGATGAGCAAAAGACCATATTCTACACGGGCCTCTACCACGTGCTGATGCAGCCTAACACCATGAGCGATGTGGATGGTCGCTACATGACCACCAACTTTGAAATCAAGCAGATGCCGAAGGGACAAGTCTACCACAGCACGTTCAGCCTTTGGGATACCTTCCGCGCCGCGCATCCGCTCTATACACTCATCGCGCCAGATGTGGCTGCGCAGTTTGTGAGAGATATGGTGCTGCATCATCAGACCTACGGCTACCTGCCCATTTGGGACCTCTGGGGACAGGACAACTACTGCATGATTGGCAACCACGCCATCCCCGTGCTCGCCGATGCTATCATGGCCGAGATTCCAGGCATCGATGTGGAAGCAGCTTATCAGGCCATGGTCGAGAGTAGCACGCGGAGCCATTTCAACTCGCCTTTTGAGATTTGGGAGCAGTACGGTTATATGCCGCAGACCTTGCAGGACGAGAGCGTCAGCATCACCATGGAGCAGGCTTTCGACGACGCTTGTGTGGCGTTGGTTGCCAAGAAACTTGGCAAAATGGATGACTATGAGCGTTTCTATCGTCGCAGCATGTTCTACAAAAATCTCTTCGACCTCGAAACGGGTTTCTTCCGTCCGAAAGACGAAAAAGGCAACTGGATGGAAGGCTTCGATCCTTTGTCGTACGAACAACCTTGCTTCGTGGAAGGCAACGCCTGGCAATATATGTGGTTTGTACCGCAAGACCCGCAAGGGCTCATCGACCTCTTCGGCGGAACGAAAGCCTTCCTGAAGAAACTCGACGAGAACTTCAGCCTTACCGCCACCAGTGGTGAAGTGAACGGCAACGCCAGTGGCTTCATAGGTCAGTACGCTCATGGCAACGAGCCGAGCCACCACACTGTTTATCTCTACAACTTTGCGGGCAAGCCTGAGCGCACGCAGGAGTTGGTGGAGCAGGTGAGGAGTGAGTTTTATCGTGCCACGCCTTGCGGCTATGCCGGCAACGACGACTGTGGCCAGATGTCGGCTTGGTATATTTTCTCAAGTCTCGGTTTCTATCCCTTCCATGCAGGTTCGGCAGAATACGTCATTGGCACACCTTTGTTTACCAAAGCGACTCTGCATCTTGAAAACGGCAAAGACTTTATGATCTCAGCACCCAACAAGACGGCAAAACGTATCCATGTCAAGAGTGTGAAGCTGAACGGCAAACCCGTTAAAGACTATACCATCACCCATCAACAAATCATGAATGGTGGGACGTTGGAGTTTAACATGAAGTAACGTCGTTTATTTCTTCACGAACTCCACACGGCGGTTCTTGGCACGTCCTTCCGCTGTGTCGTTAGGAGCGATGGGGGAGTGAGAACCCTTGCCCACGGGCGTGAGGCGTGACTGGGCGATGCCTTGCTTCACAAGGGCATTCACGATGGCTTCGGCCCTCTGTTGACTCAGCGGGTCGTTCACAGCATCGGTGCCGGTGTTGTCGCAATGGCCCTGCACCTCGAACTCAAGCTCGGGATGCTCCTGCATCAGTTTGGCCACACGGTTGATTTCGATGACGGATTCCGGCTTCAGGTCGGCCTTGCCGGTCTCAAAGGTGATGGCGTAGGAAACGATTTTGCCGTCGGTGGTGAGGCGGTCGTAGAGCGGCACGGCACCTTGGGCGATGCGCACATTGCTCAACCCTGTGTAGCGATAGAACGCGCCGCTGGAGAAGAAGAGGTAGCCAGGAGCCTTCATAGCCGGCACGTTGATCATGCGTACGCCGTTCACATAACCTTTGAAAGCCCGCTGGTTGAACGAGAAAGCGAAGTGGTTCCACTCTCCGGCAACCACTGGGTTGTCCTTTTCCAGGTAGTCGCTATTGCCTGAGTTCAATCCCAGCATCTTTTCTCCATTCGATTGGTTGTCCCCATCCGGTTTCAGCAAGCTCCACGTCAGGTTGCACGAGCCATCTTCCCTGTACCAGAAACGCACATAGCTCGACGCATTATAGTAGCTGTCGTCGCCGCGGTCGCCGAAATAAATGTTCATCTCGAGCGTTGTCTCCTCCTCGTCCCCCGTATTCAACGGAGCCACGTAGAGGTCGAATTCCACCGTGAACACCTCCGGTAACCAATCCCATTTTTGTTTCATCAGCGGCATCACCTGTCCCAGTCCGTTGTCGGTGAAGGCAATCACGTTGCGTCCCTGCTGCTGTGCCATCTCCGCATAGCCATCCAGCAAATCCCACCTCAGCGGGAACTCGCCAAGCTTCTCCCCTTCAAAGTTGTCGTCGAATATAATCTCGTCACCAGGTACGAAGTCACTCTTGGCATAAGTGGTTTCTTGAGCCATTGCTGCCATTCCGGCACACAAAAGCATCGCTATTGTGGTAATAATCTTCTTCATTTTTAATGCGTTTTAATTGGTTTAGGACTGCAAAGATAGAAAGATATCTGGATTTTCACCTCTTTCCGTAATTCTCTTCTTCCGCTGCAATAGAAATAGGAGCCTCTGGGACATCGTATGTAATCACTTTCGGCTGGTGTAAAGACAAGAAATGCTCATTAAGCAACAGTTCCACTCGGAGCATCGTCTCCTCGATGCACTTGGGCGTAAGCTGACATTCCCACACCACGATGACTTGCCATCCGTTGTCGCGTAGCACTTGATAGTTCTGCTGGTCGCGCTCCTGGTTCCTTTTGATCTTGTTCACCCAAAACTCGCGATTTGTCTGCGGAATCTTGCAGCACGATGAATTGGCGATTTCCGGTAGAGACGCGATTAATCGCGTCTCTACATGGTGACCATGCCAAAAGCACCCGTTGACAAAAATCGCCGTCCGATACCGCCGCATGACGATATCAGGCTTACCCGGCACGCTCTTCACGTTGAGGCGATAGCGGTAGCCGTGTCGCCACAGCCATTGCCTGACCTTCAGCTCGGGCTTGGTGCCTTTGCCGTGGATGCGCGACATGCAGTAGTGCCGCTGCGCGGGGGTCATTTTGTCGGTCATGGCAAGAGCAGTTTTTGTAGTTCTTTAGCCGTCTCAACAACAGTTATGCCTTCAATTTCTCTCATATCACGATAGCCCCAGCCTACGGCAATGCCTCTGATACCGCCATTGGCGGCGGTCCCCATGTCGGTAGGGGAATCGCCGACCATGACAGCTTCTTCTTTGTTGACATCTGCCTTGCGCAGCACTTCGCCGACAATCTCGGGGTCGGGCTTGAGTGGAAAACCAGGGCGGTTGCCTAATACGGCGACGAAGGGGATGCCCGGAAAGAACTCCTTGATGAGATATTCCGTTCCCGCTTGGAACTTGTTGGAGGCGATGGCCAGCAGGACGCCGTGGCGGTGCAGTGTCACGATGAGTTCAGGTATGCCTGGGTAGGGTTGGGTATACACGTCGATATGGGCGAAGTAATAGTCCGTGAAGTCGGCCAAGACAGCATCCACGGTAGCCGTGTCATCACGCAGTTCGGCGGGCAGTGCCTGCATGATGAGGTTGCGCACACCGTGACCGACCATCTTGGTTATTTCCTCTAACGAGTGTAGCGGCAGGCCGCGCAACTTCAAGGCGTGGTTGACGGCCTCGCTGAGGTCGGCAATGGTGTTAAGCAGTGTTCCGTCAAGGTCGAAGAGAACAAGTTTGGGGTTCATGAAGCAATGTTTTGAGGTCGCAAAACTACGATTTTATTATGGAAACCTCGCTACGTCCTTCGCCTTTCTTTTTCACTTGAATCTGTACGGGGATGCGATCCAACTCTTTGCGGTGGGAGATGATGCCCACACGGCGGTCTTTCATTCCAGCAATGTCCTGCAGCTTCTCCAAGGTCGACATGACCGACTCGATGCTGGTCTCGTCAAGGGTGCCGAAGCCTTCATCAATAAACAGGATGTCGACATTCAGGTCGGGACGGTTGAGGGATGAGAGGGCCAGCGAGAGGGCCAGCGAAATCATGAAACGTTCGCCGCCCGATAAAAGCGTGGAGCTACGCATCTGCTTACTGTAGTTGTCGAAAACGAGAATGGAGAGTTGCTCGTTGTCTTCGCTACAGGTGAGATTGTAGCGGTCGGTGATTTGTTGCAAATAGATGTTGGCATTGTTCAGCAAGGGACGGAGCACATAGGTCTGCACCAGCGTGCGGAAACGTGTCCCGCCAAAATAGGAGTTAAGCACTTCCCACTTTTGAAAGGTCTGCTCGGCTTCATCCAGGTGCTGTTTTGCTTCGGCAAGTTTTCCTTTGTTTTCATTGTTTTGCTCTAACTTTCCTTTGATGTTTCCCAAGCGCTCCATCAAGACATTCATTTCATCGGTCTGTTCTTGCTTCTTGGATTCAAGGGTATTCTTGTCAGTCAAGTCTTCTTCTTTCTCGACCTTCAGCAAGATGAGAGCATCCTGAATCGACTTTTGCGCATTTTTGATGGTGGTTTGCTGGCTGGTGATGTCATCGTCCGTCTTTTTGACGAAAGCCTTTGCTTCTTCCAGCTCATCTTTGCGTGCGCCGATGGATTTCAGATAGGCTTCATCCTTCCCGCTTTGGAGGTAATAAGCCTCAAGTTCTATTGTGCAGTCGTTGATGGTCTTTTCTTGGGCGTTTTTGTTGGAGATATAGTCGCTGACGCTTGCCAAGAGGTTGTTCCATTCTTTGGTGATGTCATTGGAACTATGGGGGGCGGCATCGAACAACTTGTCCCAAAATGGAATCTTGTCGAGAATATTTTTTTTGACACCGCAGATGCTTTCGAGCAATATTCTGTCTGTTTTTGCCTGGGTAACATGGGTATCACGCAGTGACTTTTTATCCGTGTATTCTTTTGCCGATGCTTTCAGTTGGGTCTTGGTGCCTTCTGTGTCTTTTGCCCAATCTGGATAAACGGGTTGTAGCATTGTCGACAGCTGGGTAGTCAAGGTCAACTTCTTGCCTTCAGCTTCTTCTATCTTTTCGCTACAGTCTTTAATCTCTTTTTCATTAGCCTCAAAATCCTTTTCTGCTTTTTGTTTGGCTTTGTCGGCATTGCTTTGGGCTGTTTCCAAAGGTTTCTTCTCCCCTAACAATCCGTTGATTTCCTTTTGTAGTGCTTCAGCTTTATTGGCAGATTGGGTCAAAGTACGGGATCCCTCCTCGTTCTTTTTCAGTCGTTCAGCAATTTGCAGAGGAAGTCGGTCTTGGGGAGCGAGGCTGAGGGTTAAGGCTACACCTACAATGCGCTGACGTTCTTTTTTGTTTTCCTCATGATGCTTGTTGGCTTGATTAATTTGTGTGCCGACGGCACCTTTGAGTTTGTCGAACTCGGATTTGGCTTCATCACGCTCATGTTCTGCTTTGTCCATTGCATTTTTGCTTTGGTTTTTCTCTTCTTCGAGCGGTGTGATCATGTTTTGAAAATCATCCGTCGACAGCAGTTCATGCGTGATGCCCTGGCCACAGAGGGGACAGGTCTCAGCGTGTTCTTTGATAAGGCGTTGACGTAAGGCAACCATCGTTTCCTCAATGCTGCTACCCATGGTGACATAGCGTGCGTTAGCTTGCTCATAAGTGCTTTGAGCAGTCTTGAAAGCATACTCTTTTTTCTTCAGGTTCTCGTCTAATGTTTCGAGTTGTATTTTATCCTTATTGATTCTTTCTAATAAATCTTTATAATCCTGCAGTTGCTTGTTGTATTGTTCGATGTCCTTTTGCAGTTGCTCGAGTTGTGACTTCTCCTTGCTCAGGTCAGCCAACTTTTTGGTGATTTCATCGGGCTTCAGTGTTTCGCGTTCTTTGGTCTTGTCATCAATCACCTTCTGCTTGTCGTCAACGGCTTGCTTGGCTTTTGTGAGTTGTTCGTTGGCCGTACTAAGTGCGCTTTTTAGGGTTTCGACTTTCCCTTCTGCAGCTTGTTTCTTATCAGTCAGTTTCTTGATATCGTCGACTTGACTTTTATATTGATCCAACTGCAAGAGAAATGCCTTGGCGTTGCTGTAGAGTTCATCCTGCGCTTTGCGGGCTTCGAGCCATTGGTTGTCTTTTTCGATTACAGCGTTGAGCAGAGAGCGTTGTCTTTCTTTTTCAACGAGGTCGGCAGCAAGAGTTTCGTATGTGCTTTGCAGCATAATTACATTTTCCTGCAATCCTTTCAACTTGTCGTTGGCTTTGTGAAGGTCGTCGAGACGCTGACGCTCGGTAACCGTGGCCTCCCAGTCATCCTTAAGTGCCTTCTTGCCTTTGTATTCCTCGCCGTTCACGATGGCTTCGAGTTCTGTCAGTGCGTCGTTGGCATCCTTGATGTTCTTATGACCGCCTTCGATAACGTTGAGTTGCTCAATCTGCTTGACAATGCCGTCGATGCTTTTCTCGAGTTCAGCCTTTTGTTGCATGGTTTCTTGCTGCAGTTTTTTCAGCTCCATCACTTCATTTTCGGGCAGGGTGTGTTCTTTTTCCAGGTCATAAGTTTGCTGGGCACTTATTTTGGTTCCTTTGGCTTTTTTAAACAAGTTTTCGATGGCGGTGCCGTAAAATGAAAAATGTTGTGTGTTGGTCAGCTTTTCGAGAATCGTCTCACGTTCTATTTTGTCGCCAGTCAGGAAGGCGGCAAACTGACCTTGTGCCAACATGGCCATGCGGCTAAACTGCGCAAAGGTAAGACCAACGGAATCTTGAATCTTCTGTTTGATGTCGTTAACGGCTGTATAACTGATGCCACCTACGTCAAGGCTCCACTTGGGTTTGTTGTATTTGAAACGTTTTTCGGCTTCTTTGCTTTGGCCTTTCATGTTGCTCATGCCAAGCGTGAGTCGGGCCTTGTAAGTCTTCCCGTCGTTGCCTTCAAACAACAATTCACTATAACAATCATCTTTAGGTGATATTCCCATACGGGTATATTGCTCGATGCTTTTTACCGAAATGATTTCACCTGTTGAATTGATAAACGAGTTGTTTAACGTATTGTTCACGTTGCTAAGGCGAGGGGTGGTCTTGTAGAGGGACATCGCAATGGCGTCGAGGATGATGGATTTGCCGGCACCAGTGTTGCCTGTGATGAGAAAGATGGGAGCAGGAGTGTTGGTGAAGGCCTCGTTCAAGTCTTTTTCAAAGTTGATGTCGGCTTTCTCGATAGAGGCGATATTCCTTATATGCAGCTCTTTGATTTTCATAACTTTCGTGCTTTTTTTAGTTGTTGCTTTCTTCGTCTTGGGTGACGTTCTTCATCTTCCTCTTTTTTGCTGCTTCTTCTTTGATGTGGGAGACTTCAATTTCAATCTCTTTAAAGACTTCGCGGAGGGTTGTTAGGTCAAGGCGGGGATATTGGTCTTTGGTCTTTTCGATGAATACTACCGGGTCGGTCATTTGTTGGAGTTCGACCAACTCGAAGGTGGGTTTGTTGTCTTCATTTTGTTCCGATTCAGGTTGTCCCATCCAGATGATTCGCGGGTTGTAGCGCACCTTGTTGCCATGGCTGTTCAGTATGTCGTACACCTTTTGGTTGAAGTTTGATGACAGTACTGCGCTGTGTTTTATCTTAAGGCGAATGTAGCAGGATTCATCTTTTTTGCAACATTCTTCTATGCCTTGTAGGGTTTCAGCCTCATCGGCAAAGGCAACATTTGCAGCTTCAGGCAGGGTATAGAAATGGCGTAATTCGTCGATGCGCAGTTGGCGCAGGTTGACTTGGCCTCCGTGCTTGTCGATTTCAACCACGCTGACGGTATGGGGGTAGGCTTCGTCGCAACTGACGTGGAGCGCACTGCCCGAGTAGCGGATAATGGGAGCAGGATAAGTGACAGTATCAAGGGTCATGCAATCTTCAGGATGTCCGATGGTTTGGGGCTTGTGGATGTGACCGAGCGCAAGGTAGTCATAGCCAATGCCGAGGCTGTTGGCATCTTGCGTCTTGATTTTGCCAATCTCGAAGTCGTGGCCTGTGGGGTCCATGCCTGTCACGGCGAGGTGACCCATCATGATGACGGGTTTACCATTGATGTTACGTTCATTCACTTGGTCGAGAACCGATTGCAGTTGTCTTGAACGGTCTCCAATCATGTAAGGCATGGCGATGATGAAGCCGTTGGAGAGTTCGATGATGTAGTCGTTCTGCCAGCCATCGGGGACATCCATCGAGGGAGCCAGACCCACCAGATGAGTGTTGGAGAAGGTCCATACGGCACGGTCGGCATGGATGCGTGAAGCCGAATCGTGGTTACCAGCAGTGATGACGATGTGCATGTCGGGCAGTTGCTTTTGCAAGTGGACGAAGTAGGTGTTGAATAGCTCCTTAACGGTGTTAGAGGGTTGTTGGATGTCGAACACGTCGCCGCTCACGAGCAGGGCGTCGGGTTGTTCCTCCTTGCACCACTGCTCCAGTTGTTGGAAGAAATGTTGGTGCTCGTCGGCACGTTCATAGTTTTGGTAGAGGATTTGGCCTAAGTGCAGGTCGGCAGTATGAAGTATTTTCATTGGGGATGGATTGAAGTGGATTTGTAGATGGTAAAGATACGTCTTTTTTGTGACATCACGTGGTGGTATTGTGTGTAGGTTATCACCAGATAAAAGGCAAAACCTTATATTTCACCCGTTGTTTGTATTCGCTGTAGCCTTCCAAACCTTGTTCCAAAACGGCTTCCTCATTCCGGATGCGTTTGGCTATCAAAGGGATATACAACAGCATGATGGCGAACGAAATCGGCGAAGCCAGCACCAAAGGCATCATCAGGAAGAGGAGCGTGGTGGCCATGTACATCGGGTGGCGGACGATGCCATAAAGCCCAGTATCAATCACTTTCTGGTGCTCCTGAACCTCGATGGTACGTGAGAGGTAGGTGTTTTCGCGCAGCACCTCAGCATACAGAAGATAGCATATCAAGAAGATCGCCGCGGCTGTCCAAACAGCCCAATTCGGCAGCACACACCATTGGAAACGCCAATTTAAACCAGCAACAACGAAGGCGGCGATGAATAGTAAGCCACTCAGTGCCACTACGGTCTTTTGCTCCTTCTCTTGTTCCTTAGCGTTCAACCGTTTTTGCAGCAGTTCTGGGTTCTTCGCCATCATGACCAGCCCAGCGATGAACATCGGGACGAACAGTATGCCCATCAGCAGCCAGCCCTGCCAATAGTGGAACGAGCCTGCGGGCAAGAAGATAAGCGCACCAAAGAGAATCACCCCAAGGAGAAATTTCGTCAGCGCTTGAAAAAACAAGTTTGATTTCATTGGATGAGTATTGTTGCTGCAAATGTATGAAATATTCCATCATCGGCTTCATTGTCATACAATAAACTGCTACTACAAACGTTATCTATTTATGAAACAGCGCTTTACTTATCTATTACTGACAGTGCTTGGCCTGGTGTTTCTATCGGGTTGTCAAGCGCAAAAAGCCTCCATCCGAGGTCCTCAAGGCGAGATTGCCTATAAGGTCACTTTGCCCGAAGGGTTCGACACTACAAAAGACCAATGTCCGATGGTGATATTGATGCACGGCATCTTCTCCAGCAAGGACTATGGCCCCATGCCTCAGCTCGCAAGAGGTCTTGCCGAAGCTGGCATCGCCTCCATCCGATTCGACTTCGGTGGACATGGAAAGAGCGAAGGCCGCAAGCAGTACATGACTATCGAAAAGGAATTGGCTGAAGCAAAGGCCGTCTGGGATTATGTGCAAAGTCTGCCGTATGTAAAAGGCGTAGGCTTGTTGGGTCACTCGCAAGGCGGTGTCGTTGCCTCGATGGCGGCTGGACGACTGGCCAGCGAAAGTACGGTCCCATCGGGTTTAGTGCTGATTGCCCCAGGCTCGGTCATCAAAGAGGCCTGTCAGGGCGGCAAGTTTTTCAACGCACATTTCGACCCTAAGGACCCGCCTGAATACATCCGCTGTTGGGGGTTGTATAAGTTGGGGCGCGAATACCTCGTCACCACGCAGCAGCTCGACATCTATGGCACCGCGGCAGCTTATCAAGGCCCTGTGCTCCTCCTCCACGGTGACCGCGACGGCATCGTTCCGATGTGGTGCAGCGAACGTTATCTGGAAGCCTACCGCCCTCATGCCACCCTGAAAGTGGTGGAAGGCGAAAACCACACCATCACCCGCCGCCGCAAGCAAGTTGTTGGCCACACGGTGGATTTCTTCAAAACGGTCTTTGGCAAATGATTTTCCCCTTTTCTTATGGTTATTCAACCTCTTTTTCAATTTTTTCTTCGTAAAAGAGTTGCCATTCCATTTCAGCAAGAAATGGTCATAGACGAAATCGTCTTCCATTGTCCAACGCACTGCCATCACATTGATGTCTTTTCCTTCTTTAGGTAATTCGAAGAAAAGTGAGCCCGTATGGTTATTCACGATTTTCATGACGGTTTGATGGATAGTGGTGTCGGGTGACATCACTTGTGTTTTTGGATCGAAGTCGTAAAACAGAATCAAAGCATCGCATTCTTCACCTTCGTGACCTATCTGCATCAGGACGCCCACCAGCAGGTGCCCATTGGGACGACGCCAATAACACATCTCTGTTAGGTAGTCGAACTGTCCACCCATATCGCATTTGATATAGCCATTACGAGGGAGGTCTTCCGAATAATAGTGCTTTTCTTCCCAAGAGTAGTCTCCGGGTTTTTTGAGATAGTCCATCATCGCTTCGTTGGGTCTGTAGTCCTGATATCTACTACAGAAAGCCTTTGCGAAACTCCTGATACGGGTGTTTGGGTCAATATTTTCCACCCGAATGGGGTTGTCGGCCCAAACCTTTTGGATTGCAAAGATGTATTGTTCGGCTTCCAAATCTCTATCCGAAAAGCTTTCTACCTGTCCCCAGGCGGTCGTGATCATTGCCAAGCATGTCATAGCCAATAGAATTACTTTGTTTTTCATGTTCAGTCGTGTTTATCGTGATTAAAACAACAAAAATCGCGCAACCCACCCATAATTGAGGAGTTTTTTGTCATAGTTGCTTCACTGAAAAAGTGGAATAGGTATTTGGGAACGGTTCGTTTTTCAACGTTAAGTGCCTCCATTCCTCGCCTATGGGTTTGAAACCGTGCTCGAGTCACAAGGTTGCCGCAGAACAGGATGGCGGTGATGAGGAAGAGGGGGAGGTGTTACATTTCTACACTTTTATGTTGTTACTTTATACTTTCAAGGAACTTATCAAAATCGGATAAGAAAGTCTGGTCTTGGATCTTGCGGTATCCAAATTGTACATCAAAACACCTTGGTCGTCGCAATTGTCCGAAGGAATTCGAATTTTTCGAATTGACTAGGACAATTGCACTTCTCCACTTTTTTCGATTTCAGACAGGTGATAATTAATAGTCGAAATGGCTACGTTAAACAATTCAGCCATCCGTTTTTGTGAAAGCCAAAAAGTCTCATTATTGAACACGACGGTAACATTGACTTTACCCGTTGAGGATTTGTACATCAGTACATTACCTTCTATGCTGGTGGCCAAGTCAGTCGAAGTCATCTTATCCGTGAAATAGTCTTTTGCGGCCTTTACCAACGGTTTTTTCTGGTCGGCATTCATCACGACAGCAAGACAAGCGGTTCGGGACAGCAATACGGATGTCACCTTGCGATAACCGCTGTTATGAAGTTGCGCCATCCCTTCAATCTCCACGATATGCTCCTTCAAGTCCAACCCTTTCTCTTTTTGCAGAAAAGGCGTGACCTTATTAATAAGTCGCTCGAAGTTCCAGTATTTCTGGTAGCCGAGTAGCCGCGCCAGTTTTCGGGAGTTCCACCATTCGCGGCCTTCGCTGTCGGTTTCCTTGATGGTTTCAAAAGGCGATTGAAGTTCTTGAGGTTGGAAGAGTTCAGTGTTGTCTTGCATAGCTGAATATTTCCCACAAAAATACAAAAAAACCGCCAATCTCCATCATTTATTCTTGTTCAGGATAATCAGCGCGGCGATGACGCCCGGCACCCAGCCGCAGAGCGTGAGCAGAAACACGATGAGCATCGAGCCGCAGCCGCGGTCGATCACCGCCAGTGGCGGGAAGATAATGGCTAGGATAACTTGGAGGCAGGACATGGTTGTTTTTTGTTTTGCAAAAGTACAAAAATAATGCCGAAAACAAGGTACTGTAAAACTCCGTGAGCCCCATATCTTAACCTCGCAAGACCCACCCTTCAAAAAGTTGAGATATGGGTCTTAACTTTTTGTGGGGTATCCTAAACCCGCTTCAAGGCTATTTTTTACCGCTTCAGCGGAGGTGGTGTCATGAGGGTTTTGAGAGGAAGATTTGATGGCTGGGGTGACTTGGGGGGGGTATGGAGATGATAATGCTAATTTTCAAAAGACTTATTTCTTTTTGGCGAATTTAATCAATTCAGTAAGCTTAATCGCAGATACTCTGAACCTGTTCGTCTTTGAAAGGACTGGAATACTTGAAGAATTCCATTCGTAGTGCATTAGTTCTGGCTCAAGTCCTTTTGAATTGATTTCGAACATCAAGTAGATGTAGTCAAGAGATTTTTCATCATTAGAAAAAGGGTAATCCAGTTTTGTCAATTCGTTGTAATCAAAGACACGCGGACCATTGACCTTGAGTTTGTAGAGATGTGATTCTCCGCTTTGGGTGTGTAATAACAAGTATTTTGCCGAAGCTATTTCTTTGTTGATGTGAATTGATCCTTTACGAATGCCTGCGCGTCCATTGTATACGTTGTTCTTTAGAATCCAATCCAAATGATCCTGGTTTTTATAGTATCCTAACAGAACGTATGTTTCATCAGGAATGAAGTCGCGGTTTTCTCCATAGGGTTCTGGCAAACTTTCCATCATCATAGAAAGCTTCTCTTCTTTATGGATATCATACTCATAATACGACAGTTTCTCACGGTCAGATGTGCGGTCAAGCAAGTGTGCCTTTACCTCGGCAAGAAACTGTTTCAGATAGACAGAGTCTTCTTGCCAATGACCCGGTCGGATGCTGAATGCACCTAGTCCAGGAACAATCTCGTGGAAACCACGCAACTCTTTATTTTCCGTACCTGGATAGAGCACATAAGCGCCACTTGTCCTGCGGATAGCATCTTTGTAGGCGTGCATTTTCAACAAGTCACCACGTTTGTATATTTTCATTTCTTGTTCTTGTTTCTCCTCGGCCAGTTCTTTGTCAATATCCAGACCCGCGTCTTTGTCTTCAAGTAGCACCCTATCTAAACGGTATTTTGCATCGAAGTGTATGTGGGTGACCAATTCCTGTCGCTCGGCCTCTTGCTCTGTTATCTCACCCGGCCATAATGACAACGTATAGTCGGGCCGCATGGTCATAGTCCAACTACCGGCAGAATGAATTGGATCTTTTTCTTTGGCCACCTTGTTGAAGGAACGGTTGTAATAGAATGCCACATTCAGCATGCGCGAGAAGGTTTCCTGTCGCCCACTCACCATCCTCATCTTGCCCTGCTTAAGGCTTAGGTTGATGCCATCATTATCCATCTGCACCAACTCACTCTTGGCTTGTGGCTCGATGTGGAAGAATTCGCTTACCAACTCCAGTAACTTGAAGAATAGCCAATATTCGTATAGCGTCGCTACATTCTTCTTGCCAGCGTCGTATACATCATCCCCACCTGTCCAGTTCAACCTCGCTGCCAAGTCGAAAAGCAGCCAAGCTTGCAATACTTCACGATAGCCCTCTTTGCGTTGCAGCACAGGACTGTTCATGTTTAAATGTGTGGGAAGTGAGATTTGACGGAAAAACTGGTTGTCAAGGTAACCATATAATTGTTCCAAAGTTTGGTCTGCCTCCGCTTTTAGTTGTTCATTGGCATTGGTAAAGCCTTTGATGTCAGAGCAGAAATTTACGAATGAGCGCAACACGAATTTTACGAACTGGTTTTCTTGGTTATCTGTTGTGTCACGTTTATATTCGACATCTATGTTTCGAGGTACGCTCGTCAATGATTCAGGCAATCCCGACCGTAATCCAACAGGGAGATGGATCCTGTCGGTTCCAGATGCAATCTGTCGAATATTGTTGCGCGATAACCGCCTTACTCCAACGATGCTTCTTTCAATGTTGGCATCCGTCCATTTTCTCACCGGATTTGAGATGATTTTGTGGATTGCTTCTGAAAACGCCTCGCTGTCAATCAGCGAACGCACGAAAGAGAACCGCTGGTACAGCGTCTGCGATGAGCAGTTTTGGTCAATTTCCAGCTGCTGCGTCACAGGCGACCCTTGTTGTAGCACTAGGTCGGTATAGTATTCAGCTATTTCATCAAGCATCAGTCGGTAGTCGTGATGGTAGTCCGACTTAATGCTCCTTATTTCCATGCTTACACGTCCCACTTGTTCTTTAGTATCCACATCCAACACGTTCAGCGTCAGGTGGCCAACATAGATGCCTGTTGTCAGCGTGCCTTCACAAGCATGACTTGTCGTATTGCGATGAAACTGTACAATTTCATTCTCTCTCTCAAACTGGCAACGATGGCTATTCGATTCGCCCACAAACTCGTATGTGTAAGTGCATCCTTCCACCAATTGATATCTCGATTCACCTGCATACGGTTTGTCCTCTTTAAAGACCTTCGCCTTTGAAGATTGTGGATATACCACCAATTTTACGTTGCTGGCTTTTCCTATGATTGGTATTTCGAGATATTCGGCCATATTATCTTGTATCAATTTGTTGCTCTTTTCTGTCGATTCACGGAAATTTCACGGAATCTTTTGGAAACGTAAAATCATCAATTTTATTGATTTATAATATTTTACAAATCATTTTCGCGTAATTTCGCGTAATTTTCGCGTAATTTCGCGTAATTTTCGCGTAATTTCGCGTAATTTCGCGTAATTTTCGCGTAGAATTTCATGTGTCTTTACCTTCTGCAAGATGCCAAACCCGATTTTTGTCTACATAGATGGTACCGTTTTCCCGTAACACTCTCAAAAGATTATCAATTTTGTTTTTCTTTTGATTCTCTTTTAAAATATCGGGTAACTTGTTTAAAAGCAAGGTATTAAAATCTTTTCTCCTTAATGAAGTGTGATCTTTGAGAGCCTTCACGATCAGGTCTCGGTAGTATTGGTCGTCAAAACCTTTCATGGCTGTGTATTCTGCCTCTTGATGAGTGGCTTTTGCCACACTCTTACTAATGTATAGGTTGGGCTTCTTTCCTTCGATTAGTTTCATCTTCCGCAGCATATTCATTGCCTCTTTGCTTATAGGTTTGCCCTTTTGGAATCGGTCAAGCAAAACTGTTGTCATCAGATCCAAATCCGTTTTTTCCATCAGCAGAAGCGAATATTCTTCATTGATGACTTGACCGGGTATAATAAGTTTTACCCGTTCCGGATCGCATTTGTCATAGTCTGGCATGGGTAAGAAACGCTCTTTTTGGCGTTGAAACATGTCATGGATGCCGAATCCTTGGGTATCTATCATCTTAAGGTTCACCATGGCCTGGGTAAGGAAATGGTTGCGATATTTTTTGGGCGTTTTCTTCCCCTCAATGTAGTCCTCAAACGAACCTTCGTAGAAAGAACCTGCATTTTCGAAAACAAGACATTCTTGCTCTTCCGTCACTACAATCCTTTCGTTTCTTCTATAGTCTTGATGAGCTATGCAATTATGGAGGGCTTCAAGGATGGATTTGGTGTCATATTTCCATACTTCTGCGGGAATCAAGCTGTTGTTGGGGAATATCTTCATGCGATAGTTCCTAATTTTGCTCATCAGATGTGATGTTGACAACAAATAGGGTGTGGTAAAGATATCTCCAGCGTCTTCTTTCTCCGTCCGTAATCTCCAAACAATCTGAGAGATGTAGTTCAGTCGATGGACTGATTCTTCCTTGCCTAACAGCAGAAGAGCTGTACGGGTGATTTGTCCATCAATTGTTACTTTAGCCTTATCAAGAAATGTTGCCGTGTCCCACTTGGTGGCTTCTTCAGCCTTTTCAGGAAAGCGTTGGCAATAGCCCTCAAATGCTTTGGCAATTGCGTTTGGGTCAAGATCGTTGATTGTCGCACTCGGAACAATTTCTGCGCTCCAGTCTTTCTGCGAGTTGTAGATGGTTCGCATCCAATCCGTATAGGGGCGGAGGTCGGTTATTGAACTGTCCACTCGGACATATGGGATGTTCATGAAACAAGTCGGCTCCTCTTTGGCCGCAGGAATTATGAAAACCACAAAACGTTTTCCATCGGTATCGTGAAAATTCTCGATTTTGAAGTTGATTTTGGGAGTGATGTATTGGCGCAGATAGATTTCAAGGTTTTGATTACCCCTTGCCTTGATTTTCGAAGCATCAAAAGTTGTCCCTATGAGTTCCAATGTCTCGTCTTCCACTCCGAAATATAAATATCCCTTCTCTTTGTTGTCAAGACAAGCACCGTTTGACAACGCCGAAACATACTTTCCTAACCTTTCAGCATCCTGATAGTTACTTTTAAACTCAAGAAACCTTACCTCTTTGCCTATCTCCAGAATCTGTTTCTTCAGCAGTTGGATATGCTGCATTTCTGTTGTCATACCACTTTCTTGTTTGTGATTTTATAGATTTTCGTTTTGTTTTATGCTTCTGCAAAACTAGTAAATCCATTTGCATATGCCGACTCGTACATACGGCGGATTTTGTCGGCGCTCTCTTTGAAGCGGGCTTTCTCCACGTGTTCCTTGGCGATGACCAGGTCGCGGTCAGCACCTGTGAAGCAGAGTTTCCACAATTGCTTTAGCACGGGCTCTAGTTTCTTGCGCGAGCCGTGTAGTTTTGGAAGGAGCTTCTGAACGATAGCTGTGTCAATGGCTTCATCTCCTTTGATTCCATTCTCGTCATCATCATTAAAATGTAGGTAACGGCTGATTTCATTCACGGTGCGGTAGCCAAACTCGGCATTGACCTCTTTCAACTCTTTGAAGAATGAAAGCAAAACATCTTTGTTTTTCTCGTCCTTTTCAACCTGGCTTTTGGCTTTAGTGACGAAATCGACAGCCATATCCGTGCAGGCCGAATAGGCCAGTTCAAGATCGATGTTTACTTTTTTACCCAAATAGTCCTCCATTTCATTAGGGGCAATCTTGAACTCAATCACATTGGCGCGGTCGAGCACCTTGGGGCTGAACATATAGGTGGTTTCGTCCACATTGATGGTGCCGATGATGAAGACATTCTTGGGCAATTCAATTTCTTTGCGAACGTTTCCTGCTTCATTGTCCCAAAGTTTGATAGGCTCGCCTGACTCCATGGCACTGAGGAAATCAGCGAAATAGCGTTCCACCACGCTGAGGTTCATTTCATCGAGAATCAAGAAATAGGGTTTGCTCTGGTCCTCGTTGGCTCGCATCAAAAGTTGCAGCACACCGCTTTCGGGTTTCACATATTCGTCTTTGTTTAAGGCGTTTGGATAACCCAGCAGCGGCTCTCGGTTGGTCCAATCTGCCCCAATGGAAACCGTGCAGACCTGTTCCTTAATATTCTCGCTCAAGCACTTGGCAAAAGCTAACGCCAGTTGTGTCTTTCCCGAACCCGCCAGACCGCTGAGGATCACGAAAGACTTGGCCATCAGCGAAAAGGCGAGGCGTTTGATGAGGGTGGGGGAATAGATGAGGCCGGTGGAGAGCATGGAAGTTACAACGTTATTAATCATAAATGAATTATTATGACGCGAATCGTTGTTTTCAACTTTTGTTTGTTTGACCATAACGAGTTGGGAATAGGGTTTTGCTGTGTTCTTTTTCACAAAATCAACAAAAAATAAATGCTCACTATTATTATAAATAGCCATCGCAAAATCATTGATTCGAAGATTCTTCTTTTCTTCGGTTTCATGACCAACCCATTGATTGCTGATATAGTATTCTTTTCCATCAATCAAAAATGTTTTCTCTGTTATCCATCTAGTTGAATCTTTACCTGTTAATGTTGGGTAAATATCAACAGATAAAAACAAACGAGGTATCCTTATACTATCATACACATAAATCAAGTAATCTATCTTTCCTGAATTGTCAGGAACTATGTGTTTCATAAAAGATAGGAAAACCTCTTGGTAATTCTTTTCCAAATATGACAAAACCTTGTATGGAAAATCACTGTAGAATTGAGATTCAACTAAAACTTCAGTGTCATATTTGCTTTTTTGCTCGCTTGCTATGGTTTCTACTATGTTCGCGAGGTTATTATTTTTTGCCATATCTAGAGTATTTTATCAATCTTTTTTACTTTGCCAGTTGTATGGGAACCGCCTATGCCGGCGAACAAATCTATGAATGTATATTTTTTCTTCATCTTATATATGCAAAAGATTGTGGAGCAAAGCTCAAGTTATAATCGCATAAACTACGTGCTTGACGATAACGTCTTGCCTCTTTTATTTTAATTGCATACGCCTTATCTTTATTTGCAAAATAAGACAAGTAAAAATCATGTGTTATACCTGAATAGCGCGATGTTTTTTTCCAAATAGTTTCAACATCATCATTCAAAATATCTTCAATGGAAAACTCACCAATTACTTTTTGTACAGGAGAAGAAGCATAAACAATCACCTTCTGCACATTATTGTTCTTAAAAATAGTTTTTCGGAACTCGAATTTCTTGGTTCCGTCAAAAATCTTTTCCGCGAACTCCGGTTTAATGGATAATAAAACTGTCTTCACTTTTTGTTTCCTTTATTATTGTCAAAAACTGTTCTTTGGTAATCTTCTTAAATCCACGGGGAGCATCATTTACGCCTGCTAATACTTTTAGATCTATCAACTCTTTCATGTTTATTCTATGAGGAAATGAATAAACATACAAGAATTTTACGACAAAAGGTTTGTCTTTACGATATTGCCACATCGCTCTTAAATCTTGTTCGGGAAAAACACTGCCTTTTCTGCAATAACGAACAAATTCTTCTTCATCACCAAAATCATAACGCAAAGTTTCAACAATTCCTATAGTAGTCACAACGCTTTTATAATAACCTCCTGTTCTATAAAAAACCAGCAAATCACCTTGATTTGGATGAGGAGGTATAGCCCAAGAAACATAGACCTTGCCTATTCCATTCCGATGAGGGAAGTCCTCAATAAACTCTTCTGGAGACTCCGTATTAAGAATAGAATCAGGCAATAATTCTGTATGATATTCAGGGTAAATCGGAACGAGATAGATGTCTTTGTTGTCCGAAATATATGGGTAAGTGGTCCTCAAATTTGCTAATTCAACTTTAGGTCTAAAATCCCTAACATAGACTCTTTCTCCATTTTTCATTCCCCAAAAAACAAACCCCCATTGCTCCAATAAATCTATTAAGCGTTGTTGCTCATCGCGTTTGTCAAAAATCGTTACATAGATTTCGTCTACTTGATTTTTGAGTGCATTGTCAAAGATAATCTTTAAAAACCGTTCCCCTAATCTAAACCCATTATTTATTACCTTAAAAGTGCCAATCTTTAGCCGTTTTTTCGGTGGCAATACTGGGTCAATGTTCGAATAATCTTCATCCGGTCCTTCTACTTTCAAATAGAGAAAAGAAAGCAACATCCCATTATTGGAATTAATGGTAATGTATGCTTCTTCATCATATTTCTTTATAAACCATTTGTCAAATCCTGGATAATCTTCCTTTAAGCTGTCAAAGAACTTATCGTTAAGATTTATTCTCCCAAATTTTAATTTCTGGACGTTCAAGACTTTATAGTCAACTAAATCAGGATGTTCGGCAAATACTTTTTCGAGAAAAGCATCTATTGAGAAGACCTTGTCTGACAGGTTCAATTCATTTGCTTTACGATGGATTTTCTTGTCCTCAGTTATTAATATGTCAACTCTCCCTACATACAATTCGTTCAACAACAATGTGTCAATCTTATCATTGTCGGTTGTGTCAATTCTATCAGAAACCTCTTTTACTTCTTTTTGTATTGGTGATGGAATCTCTATTACCTCATAGCTGTCCAATTTCACCATGAATGTATCAACGGTTTCTTTATTAGGATTTTTTTTGATTTCGTTAATTGTGGCAGAATGGATGCATTTAGTGTATTTCCCCCTATCCAGCCAACGATAAAGGATACCTATATCTTGAGAAACTATTTTATTAGCTTCTCGATGAATGATAATATTTGTGTCAAGCAGCGCTTTCATATTAATTTAACTTATTATTTTTCGCCAAAGTTTCTTCCAAGGAATAAACATAATAGCTGAAAATACAATCAATATTAGTATAGCCACCCATAACTCCCATGGCAAACACTCGAACCATTTTTGTCCTGGAATCCATTCCTTTTTCCTTAATGCAAACAAACCAAATAGTAAACTACATAAAACGTTTGCGGTAATCGCTAATAGTATTTGTTTGCTACCAATAATCTCTTTCTCAAATTCCGAAAAAAAAGTAAAAGATCCATCGTCAGATTTATCGTTTTTATTGAAAACAATTAAACATTCGTTTTCTTTCATCTTCTCTGAATTAGGAAGATAATGATTAAATGCCTCCGATTCTAAAATCCGTATGTTTTTTAACTTGTTACTGTCTAAATAAGAAATGTTGTATTGACTTGGAACTACATGAAAACAGAAACAAGACTTTATCCTATTACACAACATATAACCACTATTCAACAAATCGTTTATGTGATTTGGAAGATTTCTTCTTTCATTCACTTTAATGTCATAGATATACGTTGTTTTTGCAATTCCGTTTTTTACAATTGCAAGATTTTGAACTCCGGTTTGTATGTATATTCTAATATAGTTTTTCGTGGTTTGATTAAGATTGCTAACGGTAAAAGAACAGACACCGTCTTCAACTACAATATTTTTTACAGGCAACACACATATGGAGTTACGCGTGGTAAACTCCAAAATAGTACCATTCCTTTTATCTCCGTTTATGTGTCTGTTCACTTTTATAGTGTCGTTAAAAATAAACTTACTATTATCATCGTCTCGTATTAACGAATCCATTAAGCAAGTGATCTCGTCTGTTTTCTTCAGAAAAGGCAGAGATATTTTTAAGTTGATATCCTTTACATATGGAGTTGGCGTAAATTCCATACCAATTTCCAATGCAGCATTTGAACCAACAAAATCCCATGTGCAAATGTGCAGGCGGTCAATATCGATTTTTTTATTTGATAATATGAAGTATGTGTTGTTCATGAAAAAAACTTCAATTATTTAGTGTTTTATTTATGCCTAGCGGAATCTCTATCCCTGCAACCACATCAATCCCCGCCTGGCGCAGACCACACGTCATCCCGCCTCCTCCGCAGAAGAAGTCGATTGCCTTATATTTATTCTTATGCCTTTCCATAGTTAGTTTTCTTCCTTTAAATTCTTCTCCAAAAACCCCTTCAACGTCCCCAAATACTCCGCATCCAAATTCCAGTGTTGTGTGTTCTCGTAGTAGCGGTTGGGTTCTTTAATCAATTCCTTTTGGCTCTTCGATTCTCCCAACAAGGCTTCGAGATAACCATAAATCTTGGTTTTCTTGGCTGGTGTGGTCAAGGGTGGGGGCGTTCTGCCTGGAATGTCCAATTTCACCAGTTCCTTTTCGTAGCCTTCCCAACATTCAAAAATCGGCTTGTTGTTCGGGTTGATGATGTTTTCCAACAGGTCTTCCAACGCACCCGCATCTTTGTCGTTGGGAAGCAAAAACAACTCAAACTCCAAGCTATTGTCTTGTTTCCATTTGAGTATGTCGGAACGACGGGCATCGATGTCTTTGTCTGCATCAATGATGACGATATTTGTGCCGTCATTGTCGGTCATGGTTTTCATGCGCTGTTGCCAAGCGGCTCCTTTGAGATTGTTCCAACCATCCAACTTCACGATGCTATTCTCAGGAAGCTCAACGCCCAACAAATGATGAATGTATTGCTTGAAGAATACCACATCAGCAATGCCCTCTACATATATGGTGAACAAGCCTTTCATAACACAACGCTTCTGATTTCAATGTCATTATTACATGCTTCGGCAAGTCCTTCGTGGGTATATTTATAAGCCTGATGCCCTTTCAGTTTGGTGTTTTCAATCGTATAGAGTCGCAACGCATCTTGATACTCCGAATGATCTTCAAGCATCTCGTTCAAGCGGTAAAGCGTTTCCTTGCTGTGGGTAGTCACAAACACCTGTTTGTTGGTGTCAGTCGCCAAAGCGAAAATGGCCTCCCATAGTTTCTTGTAGGCAGAATAATGCAAGCCGTTGTCGATTTCGTCAATCAAGATGATATTGTTCATCGGATTGGCTGATGCTGCCACGATGTTTAGGTAACGGCGCATACCATCACCCGCCATTCGAAGCGGCAATTTCTCCGTCATATTCTCGAAATCGACATAGATGTCATCCTGTAAAATATCAATGTCGGTGATTCGATTGTCGAAATGAACCAGACGCTTTAACACAACATCCTTTTGCTTGCGCTTGAAAAGTTCAGAAAGCGTAGCGGCCAGATTAATTCCCCATAAATCGGCTGTCAGATAGGCGGTTTGGTATTTTTCCAAGTAGTTTTCATTCATCTTTTTGTTTGACACCATGCCATCCGGTCTAACGGTTATGGAACTTTGGTATGTTTTTGTCTCACCTTTTGAACGAATACCGAATTGCATTTCCAAGGTGTTCATAAAAGTGTTCGTTTCCGACATGGGAAGCGCTCCGTTCAATCCACTTGCTTGAGTCGACAAAGATTGTTCATCGAAAACGTATGCCATGTTTAGACGGAGCCACCTTTCATCACCATCAACCTGTTGGGAATAGATTTCTGGTGGGGTTTTTATGTCCATATTATGGAACAGATAAAAGATGTCTTTGAAAACAGTATAGAAATTCCGTGAGCGGATTCTGTTCAAATTCTGGGGCGTATCAGGGTTGGCCATGCCTGTAAGCATGTGTATGGCCTCCAAAACCGAACTTTTACCTGAATTGTTCTGCCCAAGAAAAACATTAACCCGAGAGAATTCGTCAATGCTTAAATGTTTAATTCCTCTGAAATTATTGATTTCCAGATTTTTGAATCCGACCATAATAGGATATTTGATATTTAACCTGCAAATATACACAATTCCCTCAAATCAACCTCAATTTGTCGGCCTTTTCTTTTTGCCCATCACATTTTTCCTCGCAGCGCCTCAGCCCCAATCTCCATCCGACTAAAAGCAAACCATTTCTTCCCCAAGTCCTTCAGCGAGGCGCCGATATGATACACCGTGTCGTCAATGCAGTATGTTACAAAATGGAACTAACTGAATCCCCTTTTCGTTTAGGAAATAGCGGGTCAAGCCCGCTATGACGGCAAGGGGCAGGGCTGATGTCACTTGGGGGAGGGTACGTAATGCTTCAAGTTTTGCAACCGGTCACAATTTGTGACCAGTTCATCTGTCTCATCTTGAGACAATTGGAATCGAAACAGAATTTTTCCATAATTTTGCCAAAAATTCCGCTCCAATGTCCTGGCTTGAAAGTCTCGGTCTCTTGGGCCTGTTTTTGGGCACCTTCCTGGCGGCCACCATCGTGCCGTTCAGCTCCGACGCGCTGTATGTGGCTGTGCTTATGGCCACGCACAACCCTATCGACTGCCTCGTCGTCGGCACCTTGGGCAACTGGCTCGGAAGCGTCACCACCTATTGGATCGGGCGCATCGGACGTTGGGAATGGATTGAGCGGTGGTTCAAGGTGAGCCCGGAGGCCATGGAACGTCAAAAAAAGAAAGTCGACCGCTACGGCATCTGGCTCGCCCTGCTCGCCTGGGTGCCTTTCATCGGCGATGTTTTCACCCTCGCCCTCGGCTTTTTCAAAACCAAGCCCGTGGGAACCATGCTCTTGCTCCTCGTCGGCAAGTTCCTCCGTTTCCTCGTTTGGAACTTTGTTATCGGGGCGTTGTAGCTTTGAAATAGAGTTGAATACAATGAACCGCAGTCATAGATTGACTACGTCGAATCATTGATTTCTATGCTACCCACGACCCTACGCTGGCATGACATGGCTGCTGCTACGGCCAAAACCGCCCCGTGCGGCGGCAATACGCCTCATACTCCTCACCAAAATCTTTGCGAAGCCGCTTCTCCTCGCTGCGCACTTGGAAGAGCATGATGATAATGAATGCGACGAACACTAGCAATGCCCGCCAACTCCACAGTAAGACGCAGACACCGGCATAATAGATGAAGCTCCCCGTCAGCATGGGGTTGCGGCTCAGTCGGTAGGGACCTTCTGTCATCAGGTGCTTCGTGCGGGGCGCCACCTCATGCCCAAAGGCATCCATGGGGTTGCCGTCGCCTTTTCGCCGCATGTAGACGATACTCCACACACTGAGCGACAACCCGAGCACAGCGAGCATAATGGCTATCACCATCCTCCAAACGGGGATGGCACAAAGGTCAGGTCGCCCTGAGGCCAGCCACATCAAGGTTGGGATGAGCAGCACGAACATCAAGCCACCGAGGGCATAGCCGATGAGTTCCCAAAGTTTTTTCATATTTGATAGTTTTTCGACCATTATTATATGCACCAATAACGGCGTTATCGACCATTTTCGTTTGTGCAAAGACTATTTGTCGGCCATTTTTGATGTTGTTTTTGAAGCAAATTTTACATATAATCTGTTATAAAATGGATCGCTTCCACCGCGCTCTGCTCGTGGCAGGCTTGTTCCTCTTCGCGATGACGCGAAGCGACGGCGAGAGTGTGTTCCAATGGCGTGAGAGATGGCGGATCAAGTCCGCTGAGGGTAAAGGGTGGGGATTTGTCCGTTGCAGTGCTGTTTCTTGTCCTTATTCCGTGAATGGGAACGCCAAACCTAGAATGGGTAGGGCGCGTAGGCCTGGCCGACATGGCGGGGAAGCGCCCGCTTTGTGCGTTGGGACCGATGATGTCGGCCTTGAATTTTTGGTCCTTTTGTTTCAAGACAAAAGGACAAGAATCTATTCTATCGTCCGAATCTGATCCTTCAAACATTGATAATTAGACAGCAAGTCATAGATGCCGTCTTCGCTCAAGACGCCGCGCTTGAGGTCTTTGGGTAGTTTGCCGGCTTCGTCGGCCTCGAAGTCCTTGCGCCACTGCGGCGAGTTGTAATAAGCCTCCAACTTAGCAATGTCGTGTTCAATTTCTGAGAAGTCCTTGATGGCCGCTTCCAGTCGTTTGACGACCTCCTCGCTCTTGTCGAAGAGGGATTCCATGTTTGTGATGCGTTCGATGCGTGTCAT
>JAEEGJ010005568.1_pt1 | contig 39328 bp, 43 predicted proteins | sample 8958761 | NCBI WGS metagenome assembly JAEEGJ01 (sample SAMN16246546, study PRJNA631951) | gut metagenome | biome: gut microbiome; feature: rumen; material: RS-attached | host: Bos | place: Iran: Karaj | collected 2018-10 | reverse complement strand
GCGGCATTGCTCGTTCAGGGTTTCCCCCATTGACGAATATTCCTAACTGCTGTCTCCCGTAGGAGTTTGGGCCGTGTCTCAGTCCCAATGTGGCCGATCAACCTCTCAGTTCGGCTACGCATCGTCGTCTTGGTGAGCCATTACCTCACCAACTAACTAATACGCCACAGGCCCATCCAAAAGTGAAGCTTTAAAGGCTCCTTTCAACGTATAAACGAATATACGTGTTATCCGGTATTAACTATCGTTTCCAATAGGTATCCCAGTCTTAAGGGTAGGTCACCCATGTGTTACTCACCCGTCCGCCACTAGGTGGAAAATCCAAAGCCAAATGAATCAGAAATCAGTGCAAGCACTTCAAACGTCATCAAATATTTTTGGGCCACCTCGTTCGACTTGCATGTCTTAGGCATGCCGCCAGCGTTCATCCTGAGCCAGGATCAAACTCTCAATAAAAAAAAGTTATTTCAAATTTAATTCCTGACTACTCAAATAAATTGACTTATATTTTTTTGCTCAGTTTTCAAAGATCATTTTTGCGCCTTTTCCTTTATAAAATAAAGGACTTTTTCTCACAAAGCGCAAATTAATTCTAACACATTCAATATACGGTGTCAACACTTTTTTTAACTTTTTTTAAAAAATTTGTAAATTATTTAAAATTGTTAATTTTTATGCGTTAAATCCGCAATCGAATGAATAATATTATACGCCAAAAATAAAAAAAGAAAAGCATTTTTTTGCATTTTTTTTATTTTTTTTCAAAAACATTATTTTTGCCTTATTTTATATACAAAAAAAAGAGTATTTAATTACTCTTTTTAACATATTTATACCAATATTCATCAAAAGTTATATTCTTATTATGTATTAATGTTGCATTTTTTACACCAACATATCTAATATGCCAGTCTTCTGCTGCATATTTTGTTATATCTTCTTTACCTTTTTTATATCTCATTATAAATCCATATTTATAACAATTCTTTCTAATCCATTCATACTCTTCATCCCCCTCTTCTATATACCAAACATTAGATAAGTCAATTGCAGTACCTAATTCATGTTCAGAATATCCTGGACGAGCTGCATATTTATCAGTTTCTTCTCTAGTATGTTCATATGAATAATTGTTATATATAGTCTCTTGATCATCAAAAGATCTATATGTAGTCTCTGCTACAAACTCAATCCCTTGACTATTAGCATCATCAACCATCTCTTTAAAATGTTCATATGCTTCACTTCTTAATTTATTAACTCCATAATAATTATTTGAATACTTATCATCCATTTCTACTAAATCACTTGGTTCATAATTCTTATTTATATATCTATGTCTATTAACATATGCTAATAATGAATCTGGATCTTCTATTTCTTCTGCATCTTCATAATTATCTAAATCTATTTTTAATTCTACTCTAAGAATTATATCTTCTTTCTTTAAATTTTTATGTTTCTTTTGGTAAGCTACATATCTATCATACTTATCATAATCAAAATCTTCTATCTTTATATATTCTTCTAAATCTTCATCATATTTTTTACTAATTAATTTAGTTATCTCACTTCTATTTAGATGTATCAATAAATAATTAATACTTTCTTTAGAATAACCCTTACCTTTTAATTCTATAATAAAGTCATAACGTATTTCATTTAGCTGTTTATTTTTCTTTAATACTTCCATCAAATTTCTGACTTCATCATTAGTAAAATCTGCACCATATAATGAATTAACTATATCCTTATATTCTCTATATTTATATAATGTAGGTATATGACTAATCTTTGCACTATTAATAATAAGGATAGGAATAAGTATAATTAATATTAATACTATTAATGCTACTCTTCTTCTTAATTTATAATTAGGTTTCTTTTTCATATCATCACCTAATATAATTATACAAAAAAAAAGAAAATATTAAAAGGTTAAATCCTCTATATTATTTTCTTTTTTATATTGTTCCCAATCTTTATCTATTTCTTCTTTGATTTTTTCTCTATCTATTCTTTTTTGATATCTTTCTTCTTCACTAAATACACATCCGCAATATTTTTGCATATAGATACCTATTCTTCTAGCTTCTTCTTGCCCTTCTTTATAATAAGGTCTAAAGTCATAGTAATAAAAATCTATACCAATTTCTTTAGATATCTTTTCTGCTACTTCTTTTATCTTATCATGATCTTGATAAATGCTATAAAGCATACAAGTACAAAAAGCATCATATCCATTTTCTTTAGCATATTTAGCAGTTTCTAGTAATCTATCTGTATAACAATAATTACATCTCTTATCTATATTATTGCTAACAGACTTTACAAATTTATCTAGTCCATATTCATCCTTATATATAACATCTAAATCAATCATTTTAGAATACTGTCTTACAGCATCTCTTCTTGCTCTATATTCCATATATGGATGAATATTTGGATTATACCAAAAACCAGTTACGTCAATAGATTCTTCTCTTAATTTTTTAATGCACATTATACTACAAGGTGCACAACATATATGAAGTAATAATTTCATATTATTTACCTCCTAGTATTTCTTTTTCTTTTTTTCTTATTTCTGCTCTTTCTGCGCTACTAAATCTTTTTGGCATCATTGGAGAAAGATATAATCTTTTAACTTTGTTTTTTCTTTGTTCTTTGTTCATGAAAATCACCTAGATGTATTATAACACAAAAAAAGTATTTAAAGTTAAATACTTTCAAGTGCTAATATTGTCATTTGATCTAATGACTTTTGTCTTTCTTCTGCAGATAATACTTCTTTTTTATAATGAGAATCTGCTACTGTTAATAAACAAGATGCTTGTTTTTTAAATTTATATGCTAAATAGAAAAGTGCAAATGATTCCATTTCTGCTACTTCTAGATCTAATTCTTTCGGAAGTCTACTAAGGAATTTATTAAAATCATCTACATACCAATCGAATACATCAGAACATAGACAATTACATTTACTAATTTCTATATTATTATTTTTAGCAACTTCTCCTATTTTTGAATTTAATTCTTTAGAGGATGATACACAATTAATATTTGATTCGTCTAATTGATATGCAAATCTACTTTCTGTATAACTTTTTTCTACTAATATTATATCAAGTAATTTATGTCTTTCATCAAATGCACCACATGAACCTAATCTAATTATTTTTTCTACATCATATTCATTAAATAATTCATATGCATATATGCCCATACTAGGTATACCCATTCCATGAGCCATTACTGTTACTTCTTTTCCTTTATAAGTACCAGTATATGCATATATATTTCTAATAGAATTAACTAATTTATAATTATCTAAATACTTTTCAGCGATAGCTTTTATTCTTAGTGGATCTCCACTCATAATAACTGTTTTTGCTATATCACCTTTATTTGCACTATTATGTACTGTAGCCATAGTTCCCTCCTATTCTAATAAAATTATATCATATAAAAAATAAAAAAAGAAGATTACTCTCCTTTCATTGTCAAGGCAACCTTCTCTTTTTCTTTAAATATATCTTTTACATATACTGTAACTATATCTCCAACTGATAATACATCACTTGGATGTTTAATATAATCATCACTTATTTCAGATATATGAACTAATCCATCATTATGAAGACCTATATCTATAAATGCTCCAAAGTCTACTACATTTCTAACAGTACCTTCAAGTTTCATACCCTTTTCTAAATCATCAATAGTAAGAATATCACTCTTTAATATAGGAGCTTTAATACTATCTCTTGGATCTCTATTAGGTTTCTTTAAATCTTCAATTATATCTTCTAAAGTATATATATCAATATTAATTTCTTTAGATATAGAATTAATATCTAAAGTATCTAGTTTATTAACTAATTCTTCTTTACCTAAATCATTTATAGTAAAACCTAAATTATTTAATAATTTAATAGTTTCATCATAACTCTCTGGATGGATACTAGTTTTATCAAGCGGATTAGATCCATTAGTTATTCTAAGGAAACCAATTGCTTGTTCATATGTTTTATCAGTAAGAACTTTCTTTTTCTTTATTTCCTCTCTTGATGTAAACATACCATTCTTTTCTCTATATTCAATTATTTTATCTATAGATTTTTTAGTTAAGCCTGAAATATATTTAAGTATTGAAGTACTAGCAGTATTAATATTTACTCCTACTTCATTAACACATTTACTTGTTACAAAGTCTAGATTTTCTTTTAATTTACTTTCTTTAACATCATGTTGATATAGACCTACTCCTATTCCTTCAGGTGGTATCTTAACTAGTTCAGAAAGTGGATCTTGAAGTCTTCTTCCAATTGAAACTGCACTTCTTTCATTAGGACTTAAATTAGGGAATTCTTCAATAGCAACATCCTCCACTGAATAGATTGATGCTCCTGCTTCAGATACAATTATATATTTAACATCTAAATTATTATCTTTGATTAAATTAGATATAAATTTTTCACTTTCTCTAGAAGCAGTACCATTACCTATTGCAATAATATCTACTTTAAATCTATTTATTAAATCAAGTAATATATCTTTAGCTTTATTTTCATCTTTAAAAGGATATAAAACTGTACTAAATAAATATTTACCTGTTTTATCTACTATTGCTATCTTACATCCATTAGAAAATCCTGGGTCAAAACCTAATACTACTTTTTCTTTAATTGGAGGTGTAAGAAGTAAACTCTCTAAGTTCTTACCAAAATTAATAATAGCAGAATCATCTGCAGTATCAGTTAGTTCACTTCTTATTTCTCTTTCTACTGAAGGTAGTATTAATCTTTTTAGAGAATCCTCAATTGCTTCACAAACATATTTACCACATTCATTATCTTTTTTAACTAATTTACTTTTTAAATAATCAGTTATAAATTCAGTACTATAATCAATAGATACTGTTACTACTTTTTCTTTTTCTGCTCTATTAACTGCAAGTACTCTATGAGGTTTAATTTTATTTATCTCTTCACTATAGTCATAATACATTTCATATGTCTTATTAGGGTCTTCAGCATCTTTTTTAACTTTAGTTTTAATCTTACCATGATTAAATATATTATTTCTTATATATTTTCTATAATATGCATTATCTGATATATACTCTGCAATTATATATTTAGCTCCTTCAATTGCATCTTCCTTAGTCTTAACATTTTCATTAATAAATTTATCTACAAATAAAGTATCTGGGAAAGATAATATTATTTTAGCAAGTGGTTCTAAACCAAATTTAATTGCTTCAGTAGCTTTAGTCTTCTTCTTTTCTTTATATGGTCTATATAAATCTTCTACTTCTACTAATTTAGTAGCACTAAGTATTTGATTTTTTAATTCTTCAGTAAGTAATCCTTTTTCATCAATTAATCTTATTACATCTTCTTTTCTTTCTAATAAGTTTAATTCATATTTGTATCTATCTGATATATTTTTAATTTGTTCTTCATCTAAATTACCTGTCACATCTTTTCTATATCTTGCTATAAAAGGAATAGTATCTCCTTCTTCAAGTAAAGCTAATGTTTTAGTAATTTGTTCCTCTTTAATATTATTTTCTAACGCTAATTGTTTTATTATGCTTTCATTCATTTTAATCACCTATATCATTATACCATAAAAAAAAGCATTATTAATTAATGCTTTTTTAGATTATTCTTAATAACTCCTGCTCCTGGTATGAGACTATTAAGACGGCTTTCTACTTCATCATCATCGCTTTTTCTTAATTCCTCAGTGCTTTTATGGCCTCTCATAGCATCTTCTTCTTTATTAGCTAATGGTGAAGCCATTGCTTTATAATCACCTTTATTAAGTTCTAACACAAATCTTAGTACTGAATGATCAGGATCATCGACAAATATTCCATCGCCTTTACCTACTTGATAATCAGCTTCTACAAATACAGGATGTAAGTTACTATCTAAAATCATTGATCTAGTTTCTGAATATAATTTTACTAATTCTTTTTTCAAATCAGCTACTTTAGATTTATCTATTACAAATTCTAAACCAGTATATCCCTTAACTTTATCTATTTCGTCTTTAAATTCTCCGATTAATACAAATCCCTCATCGACTTTCTTCTCAGAATTTGCATAAATTTCACATACTTTATCTCTTGTTTCATTAAGAGCATCTATTTGTTCTTGTTTTTCTGGTGTCATGTTACATCCCTCCTTTATTATTATAGCATAATTATTTATCTGTGTTAACTAAACTTGCTTTGTGTACAATATCTTTACCTAATTTATTATTTATATTATCCAATAACTTATCTATTTCTTTATCTTTTAATACTTTTTCATTCTCTTCAAACAAAGATAATTGAATATCATTATTTGTAGATAAATCAGTAACTCTAAGTCCTATTAATCTAACCGGTTCTAGATTCCATAATTTATTAAATAGTTCTTTACTATATTTATATATTTCTTCCTTACTATTAATATTATTTTTTAATTTAATCTGATGATTATAAGTCTTAAAGTCTCTATATCTAATAGTTACTATTATTACTCCACAGTATTTATTCTTTCTTTTTAAATAATTTGATATATCTTCAGAAAAATTATTTAAATACTCAAACAATATTTTCTTGTCTTCAGTATCTTCAGATAAAGTTCTAGAAAAACCTATTCCTTTTCTTTCAATATGTCTATACTCTACTTTAGAATTATCTATACCATTAGCATATTCATAAAGCATAGTACCCATAGATTTCATATAATAATGTAATTTATTTTGATCATAATTTGCAAGTTCTCCAATTGTATTAATACCAAGTCTTCTTAATCTTGCGCAAGATGATTTGCCTGCCATAAATAAATCTGATATATCAAGTGGCCACATCTTTTCTTTAATTTCAGAAGTATATAAAGTATGCACCTTATCTGGTTTTTCAAAGTCACTCGCCATCTTAGCAAGTAATTTATTGTTACCGATTCCGATATTAACCGTGAAACCAAATTTCCTCTTAATGGTATCTTTTAATTTATATGCAAATTTTACTTCATCTCCATACATTCTTTTACTTGGAGTATATTCTACAAAACATTCATCTATAGAGAATTGTTCTACTTCCTCAAACAAAGATCTAATATAATCAAATAATTTTTTTGAACATTCTGCGTAGAAATAATAATCTGGATGTACTACTATAATATCTCTATATATTTTTCTTGCATCTCTTAAATTCATAGGTGCTCTTATGCCCTTCTTTTTCGCAGGTATAGAACTAGCTACTATTATTCCGTTTCTAGTAGATTCTCTACCAGATACTACAGATATTTCTTTTCTAATATCTTTTTTAGATCCTTCTTTTAATAATTTTAAAGCTGACCATGATAAAAAAGCGCTATTAACATCTATATGTAATACTATTCTTTCCATCATAATCACCCATCTTAATTATATCATACAAACATTCGATAAAACAATCGAACAAAAAAAGAAGATTATTTATCTTCTTTTTTTCCCATTAATTCTTCCTTTTTCATATATTTAGTTTCTTGTTTTTCATAACCATATTTGAATTCTTTATCAACAACTCCATCTATATCAATATCTAATATACTAGAGTTATCTTCTTCTACATTTTTATTCTTTTTAGTTTTTGAAGTTACAAGTAATATAATTGCTACTATAAGTACTAATACTCCTAAACCTATACAAATATATAAACCATAATTATCAATAATTTCTTTCATATATAATCTCCATATCATTAATAATGATACCACAAACGCCCTCCGATTTCAATTGATTTTTACCCCCTGATTGTATATAATATGTAATAAGGAGGTAGAAAATGATTTTTGGTTTAATAGGTATTATTTTATTTATTATATTAATTTCAATTAGACAAGTATCTGAATATGAAAGAGGTATTAAATTTAGATTTGGTAAATTTAAAAAAATAATGAAACCAGGTTGGAATATAGTACTACCAATAATTGAATCATATAGAAAAGTAGATATCAGAACAAAAGCAGTTGATGTTCCTGAACAAGACGCAATTACTAAAGATAATGTATCTATTAGAATTAATGCAGTTATCTATTATAAAGTATTTGATGCTTCTAAAGCTATATTAGCAGTTGAAAGATATCAATATGCTGTTGGACAACTTGCACAAACTACTATGAGAAATGCAGTTGGTGCTATTTCATTAGATGAATTACTTTCTGAAAGAGATAAAATATCTACTGAAATTTGTAAAGTAATCGATGAAGCTACTGATCCTTGGGGAATCAAAGTAGAAAATGTTGAATTAAAAGATGTAAAATTACCAGAAGAAATGCAAAGAGTTATTGCTAAAGTTGCAGAAGCTGAAAGAGAAAAACAAGCAGTTATTACTAAAGCTGCTGGTGAAAAAGAAGCTGCTGACAACTTAGCAGAAGCTGCTACTAAATTAAGTGGTTCTCCTGGAGCATTACATTTAAGAACATTAGCTACTTTAAATGATTTATCTTCAGATCAATCTAATACTATAATATTTGCTATTCCAATAGAAGTACTTAGTGCTTTTGGACAAAGTAATGTTACAGACGTAGTAAATAAAGTAAAAAACATAAATAAAAAAGACTAATTAATTAGTCTTTTTTAATTTATTAACTATTTCTATATCTGCACCTAACCAATCAACAGAATCTATTTCATCAATAGATAACCATTTCATAGACTCATGTTCTAATCTTTCTTCATCATGATATAAAAGTTCTAAATTATCATTTAATAATGAACAATAATAAGTGTGCATTGTTAAATGGAAATTTGGATAATCATATTCTACTGTACATATATAATCATTTACTTCTATATCTGCATTTAATTCTTCTTTTATTTCTCTTTTTAATGCTTCTTCTTTTGTTTCATTAGCTTCAGGTTTTCCACCAGGGAATTCCCATCCACCTTTGAATTCTCCATACCCTCTTTGTGTTGCTAATATTTTATTATCTTTAACTATAACTGCTGCTACTACTTCTACTCTTTTCATATTATCCCTCATAACTAAGTCTTAATAATTTCTTTTGTTGATTTGTTTCTAATCTAGTTGCTCTTTTTATTTGGCTATTAATTGTTTTTCTATAAAATTTTCTTGCAGGTCTAGAAATTTCTTCATGTTCGACATAAGATTTCATTTCATGATATGGATCTCCTAAAACAGGTTCTTTATCCGCTCTCATATCAAGTGATAAAAGATTTTTTAGGAACTCTAATTCTTTTTCAGATAATTTTACTAATGCATGTTGTAATTCTATTTGATGTACATTATTTGGTTTTTCTATTCTTTCTCTTTGTTCACATATAGCAAGAGCCTCTGCATATGTATCATTTAACATTTCCCAATCATCACTACAATTTACAAATGAATCTAATATTGTGTCACTAATTAAGTCTAATCCATATAATCCTATTTTTTTGAATGTTATTTCTATTTCTTTTTTCGTTAATCCTAAATATGTATTTTTTGAAACCATATTAAACCTCCCTTAATTCGTCTTCTTTTACAAGAACACCTTTAGAGTTTTCTTTATAAACTCTATTTTTATTTTTTTCTATTTTTAATTCTATTTCTTTACCTAAATCTATATTAAGTATTTCTGCTATACCTAATAAATATATAGCTGCATCTGCAAGTTCTTCTCCTACATCATCTTGTTTTTTTAACCATGCTATATAAGCTTCACTAAGTTCTCCATGAGCTAAACAAAATTCCATGTTTAAATCTGTTACATTAAATCCATGTCTAACTTTGTTTTCATAAACTTCTTTTTGCAATTTCTTAGTATCCATAAACATCCTACTTTCTTGATTCTTCTAATGCTTTCTTAATTAAGAATTTAGATAATATTACATCTGCATCGCATAAATCATAATCTAATAATTCTTCTATATTAACCCATTTATATTCTGAATGAATACTTAAATCAAATTCTCCACTTATATAATCACATTCATAGATTTTTAAATCTACTATGTGGCCTGGATATTCACATATACTATGTGTTAAATAATCATTGATATTTGTTTTAATTTTAAATAATTCAGTGAATGCTCTTTCTAAAGTCTTCTTTTCATCTTCAAGACCTTGTCTTCTTCCTCCAGGGAATTCCCATTTGCCTTTTAAATGATCTTCTTTATTTCTTCTTGCAATTAAGCATTTACCATCTTTCATAATAAGTCCACATACTACATCTAGTATTTTTTTATTTTCTACTACATTAGTAACTTCAAATGGTAATCCATTCTTTTTAATAACTTGTTTTAAGAATAAATTGATTGCAGAACTCATTGATAGTCCTAAATCTGTAAGAACCATAGTGGCATCTTTCTTAACATTACTATCTATTTGTATGTTAATAGCACTTGTTTTATTCTCCATATTTCTCACCTCTGAAAATAATATAACACCAAAAAAATACCGTGTCAACAAAAAAACTACAAAAATACTACAATTTTACTACATTGGCATTTTTGATAAAAAATAAAAGATAACTATGTTATCTTTTTATTCTTCTAAATAATCAATTATTCTATTATATATTTTTTCATGTCCTTCTTTTGTAGGATGTAATCCATCGATTAGATCTTCTGGTTTTAATACATCAAACATAGGAATATAATCAATTTCATTATCTTTAGCAAATTTTTCTAGAGCATTATCATACTCTATTATAGAATCATTAATATAGTCTTCATCATTAACTGGCATTAATCCAAGAAGTATTAATCCTACCCCTTGTTTACTAATATAATCTGTTATACAAGTTATATTTGATATATATTCTTCAACACTATTTTCTCCACTTGCTTCATATTCGTATACATCATTAATACCAATAGATAATATTACTACATCATCAAAACCATCATAACGATATATTCTATAAATATCATCTATTTTATCTAATATGTCTTTACTAGTTGCTCCTGGGAAACCTACTACATGAACAAAATTCTTACACATATCTGTTCCATCTCTATTAACGATATCTCTCTTTAGCATAGTTGCCCATCCTAAAGTTTCAAAATCTCCTATTCCATATGTAATACTGTCTCCAATAACAATAAAGTTTTTATTCATATTACTCTCCTATAATATTCTTTATTTTATCTATTAATTCTTCTTTTTGATCTACAGTATAATATCCTTCTATTTTACCTAGAAGCTTACCTTCTTTAAAAAATAATAATGAAGGCAATTCCTTGATATCATATTTTTTCTTAAACTCTTCTGTTTTTACTGCTACTTTTCGATATACTGAATCCCCTAATTCTTTCATTATTTCTTTAATAGGTATAGATTTAATTAAACATTCAATAGTATCTTCAATATATACTTCTACCATGCAAAGTTTTGAAGTAGTTAAAACACTATCAAGTTCTTCTTCGGTACAACTAAAAGGCATATTTATTGGTGTTGCTCCATATCTATCTGCCTGAAGATCAGAAATTGTTCTTGGATCTTTATCAATTTCTTCTTTTATTCTTTCTAAATCTTCTAATGTTTTAGCGTATCTAATTGCACCTACTTGACAACTTCTTTCTGATGTTGCGCATAACCCACAGTCTATACACTTTTCTTTATCAATCTCTAAAGTTTTCTTTTCTTTGTTCCAATGGAAAGCTCCTGTTGGGCATACATTAATCGCATTACAAGCTTCTGCATTATCGCATATTTTAAAATTAATAATTACTGGCATTATTTCACCTTACTTCTTAACATTTTAACTACATTTATTAATGTTTTAATAAATTGATCTATTTCTTCTTTAGTAGTATATTTACCTAAACTAACTCTTATTGGGCTATATTCTTCTAAATTAGCATGACATGCAGTTAATACATGTGATGGTACTGCAAGTTCTGAATTACATGCAGATCCTGTTGATACTAATACTCCAAACGATTCAAGTACTAACATTAATTCATCTGCTTTAACATTTTTAAAAGCAATACTTGATGTATTTGGAGTTCTATTATCTAAATCTCCATATATAAATACATCTTCTATATTCTTTTTAATTTCAGATTCCATATAGTCTCTTAATACTTTTTCTTCTTCTGATTTTTTATAATTATCATTTATTATCATTTCACATGATTTACCAAGACCTATTATATATGGAACATTTTCTGTTCCACCTCTTCTATTTTTTTCTTGATGTCCAAATATTAAAGGAATAAATTTCTTATCTCTTACATAAAGAATTCCTATTCCTTTAGGAACATTTATTTTATGGCCAGATATAGATAACATATCTACATTTAAATCTTCTACATCAATTTTTATTTTACCTGCTGCTTGTACTGCATCAGTATGCATTATTATATTATTTTCCTTAGCTATTTTAGCTATTTCTTTTATTGGATATATATTACCTATTTCATTATTAGCCATCATTACAGATATTAAACATGTATCTGGAGTTATTTCTTTTTTTAATTCTTCTAGATCTAATCTACCTTTATCATCTACTTCAAGAAAAGTTATTTCATATCCTTCTCTTTCTAGATAACCCATAGTTTCTATTATGGAAGCATGTTCTACTTTAGTAGTTATAATATGTTTTTTATTTGGATTTAATTTAATAGCATTCATAATAGCAGTTGCATTACTTTCGCTACCACAGCTAGTAAATATAATATTATCTGGATTACAATTTAATAATCTTGCTACATTATTTCTAGCTTCATTAACTTTCTCTTTAATATCTTTACCAAAGCTATATGTACTACTAGGATTACCATATTCTTCTTTTAAATATGGAAGCATAGCATTTAATACTTCTTCATCTACTTTAGTAGTAGCATTATTATCTAAATAAATCATGTAAAATCACCTAAATAAATTATATCATTTAATCAAATAAAAAACTAGTCATAGACTAGTTTAAAACCCATAGAGTTACAATAATTCCATCACCATAACATGTATACATAATTAAATCTGAATCCATGTCAAAGAATGAATTACCTGCAGTATCTACTAAATCTGGTCCTGTATTATATCCAAATTCTTTTCTTATCATTCTATAGCTAATTGAGTTCCCATCTGAAAATTTAATATATGCAGTACTTCCATCATATAAGTCATATAGAACATTAAATCCATGAGTACTGTGATCTGCTATAACTAATCTACCATGACTAGCATAATAAGCAGCACTATCATAATTATCTACTATTTCTTGTAATGATAAACTAGATTCTGTATAAACATTATAGTCATATAGTGCAGCCTCATACCATGATAGATATAATCTACCATAAGTACCATAGTTTATACTATAAGTCTCATAAGTGTCATAGTTTTCATAGCTATCATAACTCTCAGTATAAGTATCAGTTTGTTCAACATATTCTTCAACCGAAGAAGTTTCCACAGTAGAATCTTCTGTTTCTTCTATTGTTGCAGTCTCTGCTTCTGGTTCATATTCTACTAATACGCTACTCTCTAATTTTTTAGTATTATCAATAATATTAGTATTAGTAGCACTAATATTATTAACTAAGAATAAATATGTACATAATAGTACAGTTAAGTATTTTTTCATAACAAACCCCTTGAATAGCGATATATTTAAGCATAAAAGGTTATGTTTGTCAAATTTTGCCACAAAAAAACTAGTCCTTGACTAGTCTTATTTTTTAATGGAGCAGATGAGCGGAATCGAACCGCCGTCTAAGCCTTGGCAAGGCCTCATACTAACCTCTGTACTACATCTGCAAATATATTTGGAGGACCCAGTCGGATTTGAACCAACGATCAGGGAGTTGCAGTCCCGTGCCTTACCACTTGGCTATGGGTCCAAGCAAGAATAATTATAGCAAAATATTATTCTTGTTTCAATATATATTTATTAAATAGTATCATTTTTTGGTTTAATTTCAAGAATATATTCAGAAAGATTAGTTTCTATTTCTACTAATGCTTTTGAATCTATATTAGATAATCTAATTACTTCTTTAACTGTATCTATATCTAATTTACCAAATATTAATCCTTTAGATAATTCAAAATCATTAAACATATCTGGTGTTATAGAAGTCATATTATATCCCCAAAGAACTCTTTTTTGCGCTAATAATATTCTTTTATTAGTTAATGCAATTAAACATGTAGAAAATATATTAAATGAATCTGGATTCTTTTGTGCTGGAAAAACATAATATACGTCTTCATCTTTATTTAAGTGTTTGCTTATAACTTTTGAATGTTGTCTTATTCTCCAAGCTAAAGTCATTGGATATCTTTTTAGATATTCACTAGCTTCTTTATAAATTCCATCTTCTGTGGATATTACTTTTTTAGTCATAATAATACCTCGTTTCTAGAATTATTATATAACATATGCTCTTATTTTTCAATTAAAAAAAGAGATATTATCTCTTTAATTTTAATTCCTTAGTATCACCTTTTTTCTCATGTTTTTCTAACGCAATTAATCCTGCTGTTACAAGCATGAATCCTACTAATCCTCCAACAAGTATTACTGGAGAAGTTGAATTACTATTTTTGACTATTACATAATTAGATTCATTAATACTATATAATGTAGCTTCATAATAAGATCCTCTATCTATATCTTCTTTTGAAATGTTATTACTTTCTTGTATATAAGTTTTTGCAGGCTCACCAAATAATTCCTCTATTTTAGTATCATTATTTTCTAACCCTTTTATATCTTCATATGTTTTTTCACCGACAATATATTCTTTAACATTTCTTTGATAATTTCCTTCATCATTTAATTCCCAAGCCCCATAAGATATAAAACTATCAGTTAAATTAGTTTCATTATCCGGATTAAACGATTTAAATTGTTTGCTTTCTAAATATTCCCCATCGCTAGTAAATATTCTTCTAGAATGTTCATACTCTCTTTGTTTAGCCATACTACATGATGATGCTAAACATATTGTAGTTATTGGGATTAACACTGCTAATCTTTTTCTTATACTAGTTTTTAATTTCTTATTAGTCTTCTTTAACTTACGCATAATATATCCCCTGATATTTAAATTATATCATATTTAAAAAAGAAGAGTATTACTCTTCTTCATTATTTAAATTTTTATATTCTTCTAATACTTTTAATGTTTCTACAGCAAGATAAGCTGCTCTAGGATTATCTTTATTATAATCTTGAAGTAATTCTATACCTTCATCTATATCTATAAAGAATCCTCTTAAGTTATCTTCTTTTTCATTTTTAGTTAAATTAAAATATTCAATTGTATCATCAGAAGTATAACCACTAAAATAATATGTTTTAACTAATCTATTTACTAAAGATCCATCTTCTATTTCATAATCTCTTAAATAGTTATAAACTACTGCGAATGGTTCTATATCATCAAGTAATATATTAATAGTAGTTTCTTCCATTAATTCTCTTTTAACTGCATCAACTGGTGTTTCTCCTTCTTCTATTTTTCCACCAGGTAACATATATACTCTACCAAATCTAGCAAATACTAATTCATCATTATCATTTCTTAGAACTATTCTAGATTTTTCTAGTACATCTGTTAATTCTTCTTCTTTTAATTTTGCTTTGTTTAAAATAATCTCTTTCATATCAATACCCTCTTTAATTATTATATCAAAAAAAAGATTTAATTATAATAAATTAAATCTTTCTTTTACTTTTTCTTTACCAAGAATTCTTAATATTTCATATAAATCTGGTGTTTGACTCTTAGTAGTTACTGCTACTCTTATTACTGTGGAAACATCTGCAACAGATCCTTTAAAGTTATCTGGATTTTCTTTATATGCTTTCATATCTGAAGCATAACCAAGTTTATCACATACTTCTTTAATCTTATTAAACCATGTTTCTTTATCATCAGATTCAGAATATATTTCAATATAACTATTTAATATATTTTTAATTTCATCTTTATCTGTAATAGATTGCCATTCATAAGACTTATCTTCTTTATTAAATAATTCATCATACATATACCAGATTTGACCTTTTACATCACTAAATTTTTCATAGTCTTTTCTTGGTTTCTTTTGTTCTCTTTCTATATTAAATATTTCTTTAGAATAATCTGGATATTTTAAAAGTAATTCTTTTAATTCTTCATCATACTTACTAGCATAATCAAGTGTTCTATTATATACTTCTTCTTTAGTTAGTCTACTAATATAGTTTTTAGAAATATTATATAGTTTAGGTAAATCAAATAATGTTCCAGAAGATGATGGAATCTTTTTAAAATCAAATGTAAAATCATCTATATTACCATTTGGATTTTGATCAAGCCATCCCTCAAAATTAGAATTAGCAACAGTTGCTAAATAAAGCATAATTGCTTCTCTAGGTACTCCTGCTTCAGTAAAGTAACTAACTGCAGCTTCTGGATCTTTTCTCTTACTTAATTTTCTAATAGTACCATTATCATTTTTAGTTAGTGGTGCATAATGTACATATTTTGGAGGTTTAAATCCAAGCATTTCATTTAACTGAATATGCTTTGGAAGTGATGATAGCCATTCATCTCCTCTTATAACATGTGTAGTATGCATTAGATGATCATCTATTACTGATGCAAAATGATATGTAGGAATTCCATCGCTTTTAATAATAACTTCATCTATATCATTTTCAGGCATTTCCATAGTACCTTTAACTAAATCAGTTACTTTAATTTTATTAAAGAAACTACCTGGAGATTTAATTCTTATAATAAACTTTTCTCCATTATTAATTCTTTCAATTACTTCTTCTTTAGATAAGTTTCTATCTTTAGCATATCTACCATATATACCTATTCTTTGTTTAGATTTCATTTGTTCTTCTCTTATCTTTTCTAATTCTTCTTTAGATAAGAATGATGCATAAGCTTTATCTTCTTCAATTAATCTTTTAGCATATGCTCTATAAATATCTGCTCTTTTAGTTTGAATATATGGTCCATAATTACCAACCTCTTCAGTTTCAGAAATTGGTCCTTCATCAAAAGTAATATTAAAAGATTTTAAACTTTCTATAATACTAGAAATACCATTTTCAATACTTCTTTCTTGGTCAGTATCTTCAATTCTTAAATAACATACTCCACCACTTTGTTTTGCAAATTTCTTATCAAAGAAAGATGATTCAAGTGCTCCAATATGTACAAATCCTGTTGGACTTGGTGCATATCTTGTAACCATTGCTCCTTCAGGTAAATTTCTTTCTGGATACATTTTTTCATATTCTTCCCAGGTATGTTTTACTCCTGGAAGTAATATATCTGCATATTCTTTGTTTGTCATAAATCCTCCTATTTAGTTATCTTTTTTCTTTTCTTATAATCTATGAAAGCACGCCATACACCCATTAATCTTTCTGCAGCTTTTCCAAATTTATAATTTAATCTCATGGCTTCTTTATAATACTGTGCTTCTGGAGAAGAACTATTAAATATTGCAATTTGCCTTTTCACTTCTTCATTTCTTTCCAACATTTTTTTCATTAATTCTGGTCTAAAAGTTATATTTCTAGATACTTTTTGACTAGATACTTGTCTTAGTTTTTCAGTTTCTAATGTCCAAAACCAATTTTCTGCTTTTGCTTTTTCAAGTACTTGTTCTCTAAATACTGAATAAAGTTCATCTTTTGAAACTTTATCAATTACTTCTTTATTGATTTCCCCAACTTGAGCAGGATGTTTTCTAAATAGTACTCCTAGAGTTAGACTATCAATATCAAAAGTACTTAGTACAATATTAGGATATGTATTCTCCATTGTTTCAAAATATGCTTCGCATTCATTTGCTATTACTTCAATATCTTTTGCTTCCATATTATTCATCCCCAAACTTTAATTCTTTTATTGCTAGTATATCTATATTATAGATTTCTTTAGCTATTTCGTCAGCATATAAAGTAGTTATTTTACTTTTATCTACACTAAGTAATTCTTCTACTTCTTTTACTTTTTCTACCGATGGTCCTTCAAGTTCCATATAACTTGGAATCATTGGCCATGTATCAATATCTATTTCTACATCATTTAACATATATCTAATTCTTTTATTTTCTTGATAATTTTTATATTCATAACCAAGTATTTTTAAGAACTCATTTGTTTCATCAAAATCTCCTACTGAAATTTCTAATTCTTTTGTACCATCAATTTCTCTTGTTTCTACGTTTTTATACGTAAGTGTAGTTTCTACGCCATTAGTTCTTAGTCTTATCCACTCAGATTCTCTCTTCGGTGTAAAATCATAAGTATATCTTTTATAGAACCATTCTCCTATCTTTTTAGCTCCTAGTTCTTCTAATTTTTTAATTACTTTTTCTTTATCAATTTCAAGTATTCTTTCTTCTATTTCAGTATGCATATAGCCTCCTTAAATAAAAAAGTCCCTATAAATGTAAGGACTAATTAAGCGGTACCACCTTACTTCATAGGAACTATGCTCTTTTAATTGTAACGTAATTAACGATATTGATACGTGATAAGTTTCTTCATTTAATAATTATATCTATTTTCACCATCCATAGACTCTCTAAAATAATATCTTAAACTACTCTTCTTCCACTCAATTTAATTAAATTTTAACACAAATATTATAATTCTTCAATATCCTCAGATAAACTAGTAAATAGTTCATCATAATATTGTCTATCATAATTAAGCCATCCTTCAGAAGCTTTAGTTATATCTCCTAACTTAGCTTTTAATTCTTCAGGATAATTCTTAATATCTTCTTTAGCATTTTCTAAAGTAAATTCTCCATCTAATTCATATTTCTTAGCTTGGAAATCAGATTCTAATTTAGAAACCATTAATACGAATTTAGCTTCTTCAGATTCACCTTTTATATATTCATCATATATACTTACTAAAGAACTAGGTAAAATAGATTTACCTTCATCATTATAGGATGTTCCTCCTATAACAGATTCTTCTTTATTTATTTTTCTTATTTCTTTAACAGCAATCATCTCATATACTTTTTGCATATCAAGTTTTAATCCTTTTTCATATGCAATAGTAATAGCAAGTAGTAGTGTTCCACCAATATGATCCATAACAGATTCTACATTAGAAACTCCTACTTCTTTCCAACCAGTTCTATCTATATTTTTAAGATTAATTGCCTTTAAATAAAAATCAATTATACTCTTATTCATATTTCCTCCTTATTGTTTTGGTCTTAGCCCGTGTCTATCAATATACTCTAACGCATGAACTGCATAATTTCTATCAGAGGCATAGTCATTTTTTATATCACTTGTTGGAGCATTTTCATAGTCCGCAATATCCTCATTAAATTTTTCTATTAGTTGTAATAATTCTTCATGACTAAGCTCTTTTATATACCCATATATATTTTCTACTGGATCAATATAAGCCATAAAACCACTCCCCTAAATAATTATATCATATTTTTCATCAATTAGCGAATATAGGTATAAATTACATTTCTTATTAGTTCTATTTTCTATATATTCTTTATATCCCTTTAACTGTTTAATATAGTTTTCATCGCTAATATTTTTAAGTTTATAATCAATTATATCTATATAATCAGGATATTCTATCATAAGGTCTATAATACCATGATTTAAAGAATTATCTTTTTCATACATAAATTCATATTCTTTATATATTTTACCCTTAGATATATTTTTCATTATATCTACATCTAAGAAATTAGTAATCATATTTTTAATATTATTCTCAACATTAGAATAATCAGGATTATTAAAATCAATCATTTCAAGAATATTATGTACTTTAGTACCATATTCCATATTATCTTTTATTTCTTCTGATATTAAATCATTAGTATGTTTAGAATATGATTTACTTTCTAATATTTCATTATCTTTTTCTAGTTCATTAACATTTAATTTAATATCATTAGTATCAATATAATCTTTAAAATTATATTGTTTTATTATCTTATAATCACTAGACATATCTATATCAGTAATATTAGTAATATAATCACTAAGCTTACTTTGAATAGACATAATAATATCACTAAATGATCTATATCTTAATCTTATAATATCTTCGACTATTCCTGATTCATTAAAATTACTATATTCTTCACCATTTAAATCACAAAGAAGAATCATTTTTTCTTTAGCTCTTGTTAATGCTACATAGAATAATCTTATTTTCTCAGATATTTCTTCTTTTATATAATTTTCTTTTATTAATGGTTTATATATAGTATCTCCAATACCCTCTTTAAAATATGGAGTAACTATACCATATTTCTTATCAAATAAGAAATTCTCTTGGATATCTCTAATATTAAATTCTCTATATAATCCAGCATAATAACATATATTATATTCAAGTCCTTTAGATTTATGAATAGTCATGATTCTTACTGAATTAGCATCTTCTTTATTAGATGAGAATTTAATTTCATAACTCTTATCCAATATATCATCTAGATATAAAGATATATCTTCAATAGATAAACCTATTTCTTCTTTAGTATCTAAATAATTAATTAAATATTCTAGTATTACTAAATTATTTTCTATATTACCTATCTTATTTAATTTATCTATTATATTAAATTTATCTATGATAATATTAACTATTTCTTTAGTAGTATTACTATTAATATTTATTTCTTTTAATTCTTTAAATACTTTATCATTTGAATAATTATTATTTGAATATAATTCAAATATTTCTTCATCTGTATATTCAAATACAAATGATCTAAGTACTGAAATAAATGCATGTATAAAGTCATTATCTAATTCATTATTATTTATTTTAACTAATGATATAAGAATATTTTTTATTACTAAAAGAATTATTTCATCATTAACTTTTTCTTCTTTATTTATTGATATTGGTATACCTTTATACTCAAATATTTTCTTATATAAATCAAAATCTTTAGATCTATCAAGAAGTATTACAAAATCACTATAAGTACAATCTCTTAAAACATTATTATCTTTATCATATATCTTATATTTATTATCTATCTTAGATTTAATATCATTTGCAACAATAAATATTTCTGTTTCTTCTTTAGTAAAACCTTTTTCTTTATCAAAATCATAATTATATATTTCAAAATTATTATTTTGATCAGTTTTACCTATTTCATTATATGATAAATTACCAAATGTCATTTGATGAGATAATTTATAATCTGCTCCTCCTATATTAGAGTCCATTATTAGATTAAATAAGATATTAATATTATTTAGAGTTTCTTCTCTAGATCTAAAATTCTTATTTAAATCTATTTTAATTCCTCCATCATTATTAGAGTATTTATCATATTTATTTTTAAATATATATGGATTAGCATTTCTAAATCTATAAATAGATTGTTTAACATCTCCAACCATATATACATTATTATTTTCTATTAATGAAATAAATTCTTCTTGTATATCACTAGTATCTTGATATTCATCAATCATTATTTCATTTAATGAATATTTAATTTCATTTCTAATATCTTCATTATCTTTAAGCAATTTAATAGATAATTTAGCTATATCATTAAATTCATATAAATCATTTTCATATTTAAATTTATTTAATTTAGAATTTAATTTCTTAATAATATCTATAATTATACTTACATAATCTTTAGTAGATATTATATTATCTTTAGCTTCCTCTAGAGAAGTATATATACACAATTCTTTTAAATCATCAATTTCTTTTTTAATTGCATCTTTATAATTCTTAGCTATATCTTCTGCATTTCTTAAAGTAGGAAGTTTAATATCTAAATTACTTTTAATAGAATCATAATCATTAGAATTAAGTAATCCTTTTAATGATTCATTTAATTTATCATTAAAATCTCCTTCAGTATAAAACTCTAGATTATACTTAAGTATTTTAATATTATTAATTCTCTTTAATAACAATTCATTATAATCATCAAGTACACTTTCATTAAAGTAATTATAATTATTTAGATAATCATCTAAATCAATTAATAAATCTAGTTTAGAGGAAATAGATAAAATACTCTTTCTAATATCTTTATCATCTTTCTCACAAAAATCATTTATTAGTTTTAAGAATAATTTATCATTAGATTCATAATATTCTTCGAATATAGTATCTAAATATTCTTCTTTTTTATAATTAATTAAATCTGCATCTACTATTTTTACATCTTTAGATATATTTAATTTATAATGATATCTTTTTAATATAGATAAAGCATAACTATCAAATGTAGTAATATATGCTGAATCAATTAATTTTAATTCTTCAGTTAGACCTTCTTTTTTTAGTTTAGATCTAATTCTTTCTTTCATTTCCTTAGCAGCATTATTAGTAAAAGTAAGAAGTAATAATTCATTAACATGAATACCCTCTTTTACTTTTCTAATTACTCTTTCTGATAGAACTGCAGTTTTACCAGAACCTGCTCCTGCAGAAACTATAATATTTGATTTATCTTTTTGGATGGCTTCTAATTGTGCATCTGTCCACTTAGTCATTATTATCACCTCCTAAAAAGTCTAAATCTTTTATTTCATCTAATACCTTAATATTATTTTCATTCATAAAGCATATATCTTTATACTTACAATATTCACAAGATACATTATTAAAACCTATTCTCTTTGGATCTATTTCAAAGTTAGCATCTAATATATTATCTCTTGCTTCATCTATTTTTTTATCTACTAATTTATATAAATTATCCATTTGATCTTTAGTTAATAATTTAGAATATGCTTTAAATCCATTACTTGTTTTACCTAAAGATTTAATAACTTCACTATTTTCGTAAGAACTATCAAATTCATTTAACAATTCTTCATCCGATAAAGAATATCCTTGAAGTTTTAGATTCTCTTCTTTGATGGTATTTATATTCTTTTTAGAATCTAATTTAGGTACTCCAGTTAATATTTTTTGTAAATAGAAACCTACTACTTCTGATTTTATATTACTATTTTTAGATAAGTATAAATATATAGGTAATTGCATGTTAAGACCATAATATGAATTAGACAAATTAATATTTTGAATACCGGTCTTATAATCAATAATTACCATTAGTGTTTTACCCTTATATTCATGAGTAAGTAATTTATCTATAAAACCAATAAATTTAACTTTAATAGTTTTATCTTTATTAATACTAAATTTATTTTCATATTTAGCATCTTTAAAATTACTATAACTATATTGTTTTTTAATAGTATCTATTATAAACAATAAGTCTTTCTTTAATTTATTAAAGAAGAATTTATCTTTATTATTTGAATCATATTTTAATATATAGTTATCATATTCTTTATCAAAATCAAAGTTATCTTCAAAACAAATAGATAAAATATAATGAAATAAATTACCTATAAATATAGCAAATGTTTCTTCATATTTATCTAGTTTTAATATATTATTTAAATAGAATCTAAACTTACATTTATAATAATTATCTAAAGATGAATAAGATAAAGTCAAATTATTATTAATAAGCTTATACATCTTTTCTTTATCTATACCTTTAAATTTATTATCATAAGACATATATTTAATATCTCCATAATTAGAGAATAATGTTTCAAGTCTAGAAGTCTTTTCCCCATATTTAACAAAATTATCTAGGTCTTTACCTAATAATAATTTGTTGATAGAATTAGAGTTATCTAAAGATATATCTGTATTCTTAATAACAGGATAATTTAATTCTTCGATAATATTAGATGGATAATATTCTTCGAATGGTGTTTTGAGTTTATATGTAATAATTAAATTCTTAATAGATCTAATATTATTAATAGTATTTTCTTTTACTATATTATTAACTACATTAGACTTATCTATATCAAGAATATCTTTTTCTTTATCACGTAAAAAATCTTCATCTTTTTTAATAACAGGAATACTACCTTCATTAAAACTAATTAAAAAAGCATATTCATCTTCTTTAATACTATTAAGAGATTTTATTTCTATTTCATTCTTATAACTAACTTTATTAGATTTAATATTCTTAAATTCATTAATAAGTAATTCTTTTTTAATATCTTTTTCTTTAACAAATACATATTTATTTAAAGAATTAATTATCTTATTATAGATATATAAATTATCTTCATTATCCATATCAAATATATTATTTAATTCAGATACATCTTTATCCTCATTAAATAATTCAAGATACTTCTTAACTATTTTATTTGAATAAATACTTTCTTTATTAGTATTAATATTTAAATTAAGCATATTAAAAACTTCTTTTAGTATAAAAGAATAATCTTTATTATAATTAACTATTTTTATCTTATTAATAGATATATTATTATCTATTAATTCTTTTATTTTATTACCTACGAATAATACTTCTTCGAATATAGTGTTAAATTCATATATATCATGCTTATAATCTTTTACTTCTTTATTAATTACTTCATAATCTAAATCTTTTAATAGATTTAAATCATATTTATCTATATAGTCATATCCATATATAATTATTTTTTTATTCTTAATATATGTCTTAAAGTAATCATTATATATAAGTAAATCTTTTACTTCATTTTTTACTTTTACTAGATCATCAAGTTTTTTATTATTATATTTTTTATCCTCAATATAATATAAATTATCTAATATCATTTTAGCATTATCATATTTATAATTATATTTTTTCATTAAATGATATATAGCTTTTTCATCATATGAAAAAGTAAGATTATTTATAAATTCTTTTAAAGAAAAGAATTTGATATTTTTTAATTCTTTTTCCTTAGATAAATCTAATAATAAATCTTTTTTTATATCATTTGGTACTATGTAAATAGAATTATCTTTATAAGTCATAATATCACCACTTTAATTATATCAAAAAAAAGAGATTATAAAAATCTCTATTTCTCTTCTACAAATAACTTTTTAACATTTTTATTAGGTATTAATATTTCAGTAGATTTATCCACAGTAAATACATATCTATTTGTTTTAGATTTATATTCTTCACCATCTAGTCCCCAAGAATGTTTAGGAACATCTTCGAATTCTATATCTAATCTACTTGTGGAATAATATTCACAACCCGGAACATTTTTAACACCATTTGTTTTTGCATAAACTAATGCTTTTAATATTTCTGGTTTAGTTTTTAAATTACATAATAATACTTCAAATTTATTATCATCTAATTTCATATCAGGATAAATACCTTCTACTCCACCCACTCTACTACTATTAGTAATAAATATGAATGAGAATTCTCCTTCTTTATTTTTTCCATTTACTATATATTTAATTTTATTCATTCTAATCTTTTCTTGCATTTCTGTAAATCCAAAAAGAATATATGCGATTCTACCAAATATTTCTTTCCATTTTTTAGGAGTATCAAAACTAATATTTATAAAATTACCAAATGCTGCTACATAGACAAATGGTCTACCATTCATCATAATTATATCTATATTTTTTCTAACACCTTTAAGTATTATTTCTAAGTCTCTTTTATAGTTTTGAGTTAATCCAAACATAGATCCTACATCATTAGTAGTACCAAGTGGTAAATGTGCAAGTAATAATCTTTTTTCTCTTTGCATATTACCATTTATTACTTCATCAAAAGTTCCATCTCCACCAGCTGCTATAACTAAATCTATATCATCAGGTAATTCTCTTACTTTATCTATGGCATCCCCTTGTCTCTTTGTTGTAATAACATTAAGTTCATAACCATTTTTCTCTACAACATCATAAAAAGTCCCAATTAATTGTTTGGGTTTAACTTTACCACTTTTTCTATTATATATGATTACACATTTTTTCATGAAACCACATCCTTCTTTAATTATATCATAAATTAATTACTTCAATATGCTTTTTACTATTGTATAGTAATTCTTTAACGAATATTGACGGATTTTCTTTATCTACTAATAAATATATATTGTTTTTTGTTCTAGTTAGTGCTACATAAAATAGTCTTCTCTCTTCTTCATATAAATATTTATTCTTAGGTAATATCTTTTTTTGTAATTCATTATCTATTTTATTAGGAAAACCATAATTACTATTATTAAGATTTAAAAGTATTACATTATTACTTTCTAAACCTTTAGCTTTATGTACAGTTTTAAAATTAAATACTCTATCCTTATAATATATTAAATCTTTATCTAGAGTTAATTCTTTATCAAGAATATAATCAATATTATTATTACGAGATAGAATTAATACTTCTCCCTCTAAAGAATCTAAAATCTTTTTTAATTTAATATTTATATTCTTAATATAATAAACTATTTTTATAGGTTTGTTAATACTCTTTTTAGATTTAATGCTTTTTCTTATTTGATATGGATTTTTAGTTATAAATTTATTAGAAGTTTTTATTAATTCAATTGGATTTCTATAAGTATTAGTTAATTTAATTATTTTGGTATATCCAAAATATTTTTTAAAATTAATAATCATATCTATGGAAGAACCACTAAATCTATATATTGATTGAAAATCATCTCCTACACAAAATATTTTACTAGAACATGATTCTTTAATTAATTTTATAAGATTATATCTTTCTAATGATATATCTTGAAATTCATCAATAATAATATATTTATAATATCTTTTAAATCCTTTATATTTAATTAGTTTACATGTATTCATAATTAAATCATTAAAGTCATATAATCCTTGTGAATTAAGTTCATCACTATATATGTCATATATCTTTTCTATTAGTTTTAACATTTTATTATTCCTAGATATTTTACTTAAATAAGATCTATTTATATTATAACTTTTAAATAATTTAATAAATGAAGATATTTCTCTTACAAAATATGATAAATCTTCTTCTGATATAGATTTACATATAGATAAGAATATTTCTTTAATTATATATTCTAAATAATCATTTACTAATGAATAATAAGTATTATAATCTGATAATATTTCTATTGCTAATTTATGAAAAGTATAAATATTAATATCTTCATTAATTTTATTTTTTAAATCATTAACTGAATTATTAGTAAATGATAATACTAATATTTCTTTAGGATTAATATTATTCTCTATTAAGTATTTTACTTTAGCACATATAGTTAATGTTTTTCCAGAACCTGCACTTGCTAATACTAAAGTATTTATTTCATCTGTATAAAGTGCTTGTTTTTGTTCTTTATCTAATTTAATATTATTAATTATATAGTCATTATTAATCATTTCTTTTAAATATAATTTATTGTTTTTATATATCTTATATTTTAGTATTAAATCTATTCTTTTTTTATTAGTTAAATAGTAGTTATAATCTATATATTTTCTCATAATAATATTATTCGCAAGATTTTAAATAATTCCCCTGATTCATTGACAATTATATAAATAAATTATAAAATTAAGATAATAGGAGAACTGTATATGAGAAAGAAATTTAATAAGTTAATGACTATATCATTAATCACTTCAGTAGCATTAATTATTCTAGGTCTAATATTAATATTATTCACTAAATTTTCATCAGAAATGATAGGATATGTATTTGCGATTTTATTAATAATAAATGGGGTTTTAAATATTACTGATGATTATAAACAATTTAAAGTATTCTACTTCTTCGATGGTTTTACATCTGGATTATTATCAATAATATTTGGAATAATAATTATTGCAAATATTCGTGAAAGTTATATCACATTATTAACTCCAATTATGACTGGATTATGGATTATCATTAATTCTACATTTAAATTAAGAATGGCATTAGCATTAAAAGATTCATCTAAAACAAATTGGATACTACCTTATATATTATCAGTATTAACAATTATTACAGGTTTATGTTTAATATTTAATTTTGATATGGGATTTGGATATTCTAGATTAATTGGTTTCTTAGTAATTATATATGGAGTATGTGATGTAATTGATGTATTTATATTCAAGAAAAATATTAAAGCAATTGCAAAAGTATTTGAATAAAAAAAATGAGAATTAATAATTCTCATTTTTTATTTCAAAATATGATTTTGGATGTTTACAAACTGGACATACTTCTGGAGCATATTTTCCAATTACTACATGTCCACAGTTTCTACAAATCCAAATAGTATCTTCATCTCTACTAAATACTACTTTATCATTAATATTCTTTAATAATTTTCTATATCTTTCTTCATGATGTTTTTCAATTTCACCTACTGCTCTAAATTTATAAGCAAGTTCAGTAAATCCTTCTTCTTCTGCTGTCTTAGCAAATTCTTCATACATAGAAGTCCATTCATAATTTTCACCATCTGCTGCTGCTGCTAGGTTTTCTTCAGTACTTGGTACTTCTCCACCATGTAATTCTTTAAACCACATTTTTGCATGTTCTTTTTCATTATTTGCAGTTTCTTCAAAGATAGCTGCTATTTGTTCATAACCATCTTTTTTAGCTTTACTAGCAAAATAAGTATATTTATTTCTAGCTTCTGATTCTCCTTGGAATGCCTTTAATAAATTTGCTTCTGTTTTAGATCCTTTTAATTCCATATTATCACCTCATCTTAATTTTATCATTTAAATAATGGATATTCAAGATTAGTCTTACTAATTACTTTAACTAAATCTTTTGTCATATCCTTTATTTTTGGATCAATATTTTTAGATGTTTTTATTACATTTGTTATTAATTTATAATTATCTCTAAATTGTAATAATGTATCTATTTTATTCTCTCTTAATATATCAAAGAACCCTTTAGTAAATAGTTCTCTTTCTTCATCACTATATTTAGATAACCATTTAGAAAAGCCTTCATCAAATACTTTACTAAATCTAGATAGTTTAGCTCTTTCAAATGTATTATAGTTAATTTGCCAAGTACTTGGTGCATGAGATATAAATCCTGGCATACTTGATTTAATAACTCTATCTTCTTTAGTATGTCTTAAGAATAATCCTACTATACTAGAATTAGGTATTATATGAACATATTTCTTTTCCAATTTTTTATAACGTTTAGATTCAATTTGATCTTTTCTTAATCCTGGTCCATCATTACTATATATTTTTTTAATTCTCATTTTTACAAATAAATTTGCATACATAGCGGATACTAATGCTAAATTACCACCTTTAGAATGACCTCCTAAAATTAATTTAGCATTACTAATAGTAAATTTATTTATATATTTTTTAGCAAGTACATGTGCTTCTACTGGGAAAGAATATGACATTCTTAAATCTTCTTCCCAACCACTAATTAATTCATCAGTACCTTCGAATGCTATGAAATAATAATTATTTCCTAGATCAAAAGTAACTGCAGAAAATTGTGAATTAGAATTACGATTACTAGAATAATTAAACATCTTTATATCTTTATATCTTCTTTTAGTGCATAATTTTCTTAATAGTCTTGCCCCTTCTTGATCAGTTGCAAAGAATGTTTCTATTTCCTCTTCAGTATATTTTTCATGGAACTCTTTAGTTATTTCTGCTAAAGATTTCTTTTCTTTAGTATCACTAAGTATTTCAGAAAAATCAATATATATAATCATAGATAATATAACATTATCTATTTCATTAAATTCTCTTTCTTGAAAAGTATAATCTCCATAATATTCAATATAATTATAATAATTGTGTTCAGAATTTTCTTTTGCTTCATTAATTTTTGCTTCTATTTTTTTTATTGTTCTCTTTACTACCCTTTTACCTTCTTCTAGTACTTTATTAGTATTTTTTTTAATTTCTACTGTGTTCATTTTTTTGCCTTCTTTCTTGTTTTTTTCTTTACTTCTGGTTCTTCAGGCTTATAACCAACTAAGTACTCTAATAAGTTTCTAGTTTGTTTAAATGGTAAAATAAATGAATATTTTTCTTTAGCAGCTTCTTGTATATTTCTAATATGTAATTTAAAGTTTTCATACATGATGACAACATTATTGTTTTTAGCATATTTTCTAATTTTCTTATAGAACTTAGTAGAATATATCAAATCTACAAAGAATACTCCAGTGAATATACCAAGTACATATGAAAATGATAAATGTGTACTAAACCATGCTAATCCCTTCATAACATAATCTGCAAGTAAATAATAATATAATCCTCCAAGACCTATCCAAAGAAGTGACATTGGTAAACATATTACACCTTTAAAATTAAGAAAATAGTTTCTATAATCCCATAATCTAATTTTAAATTTTAAGAAAAAGAATCCTGTTATTAATTCTAGTAATATCATACATGCTCCCATTAAAACAATGGTAATCGCTGGATGAAAATTATATTTGCCTATGAATAAATGTAATGCAGTTAATATAACTAATCCAAATCCATATATAGGTAAATAAGGTCCTACTAAAAATCCTGGATTAACCCATTTTTTACTTTCAATAAATCTTCTATAGAATAGTTCTAGAACCCATCCTATACTACTTCCAATGCAAAATAAAAATGCAAAACTTAAAAATAAACTCATATTAGTCTCCTATATATTCATTATATCAAAAAATCAAAGAATAGTCCTGTAATTATGAAAAATAATATAAATGTGGTATAATATCAAATCAGAGGAAATGTTATGAAAAAGAAAAGAACAATTAAAAAGAAAATTTTAACTGGTTTAGTAGCATCTTCTTTATTACTTGGAGCATGTGCTTGTAATAAAAAACCTGAAAAATCTAGAGAACCAGAAGTAATTATACAAACTATAATAGTTACTGCTACTCCTACGCCTACTAAAGCCATAGAACCTACTGAAACATTAGAGACTACTACTGAGACTACAATAGAAACTACTGCTACTAATACTCCAGTTCCTACTAATACACCTATACCTACTAATACACCTACTCCAACTCCAAAAGATAGTACTCCACCAACTGAATATCATAGTTCAGATGATGGATTAAATGCTTTCTGGGATGATATATATAATAAGATTAATTATATTAACTGGAGAATAGATAATACAGATTTTAATCAAATTAAAAATTCAACTATAGAACATGCTAAAAAATTAATAGATTTTATATTCTATGGTGGAACAATAGATGGAAAAACATTTGAAGAATTAAGTGATGATGCTAAACAAAAAGTTTATGAAGAATTACAAAAAGTTGATAGTTTCATAATGCAATTTATTCCAGACTATAAAGAAAAAATTGGAGAAAAATATAATTTAGTTAAAGACTTTGCTAGTACAACATTGGAAAAAGCTAAAGAAATATTTAATAGTCATGTTGAAGTAAATATAGAAAAAGGAAAAGCAAAGAAATTAGTTTTAACAAATAAAAACGAGTAATAATACTCGTTTTTTTATTCGTTAGATTCACCATTATCATTTTTATATTGGTATCTTATACTTTTACCTGACTTTTGTGGTTCAATATCATAACTATGTATAATAGTATGTAAGTTATCTATCATTTCTTTTTCAACTGCTGTAATTAAATCTAATTTATTTGGAATAGGATTACTTCTTCTTTCCATACCTTCTTTAGCAGCTAATGTTTTTAATTCTTCTAATGTATCATAATATGTTTCATTGGTTACACCAATACATTTTAATACCCCACGAGGAGCACTATATCCTTCAGTATAATGTTCAACTATATAGAACATTTTATTATCTACTATATTACCTTTACTATCTAAATATAAAAATGTATTTAAATTTTCACTATCATCTGGTCCTTTTATTTTAAATGTATCTACTCCTATTAATACTCTATTTGAATGTAATATATCCTTTAATTTATCTTGTGTAATATGTCTTGGTTGACCAAAATATGGAATATCATCCATATGAAAACTATTATCAATTATTTTATCAAATTCTAAATTACCCATATATGAAGAATTGTCAGTATTATATAATCTACCATTATATTCTCCTAAAAAAGGATTTAATGGAATATATAATGATTTAAAATTATTTACACGCTTCTTTCTAGGTTTATCAGATGAAAATCTATGTGCTTCTCTATATTTTCCACTTTCGCTATCATATTTATAATGAACAAATTCTGGATCATAAGTAGGACTTACAGTATTTATAACAACATCAACACCATTTACAAAGACATCTGATGAATCTACTTTATAATAATGGAATTCTTTATCTTCTTTAAAGAATGGTTCTTCTCTTTCTTTAGATAATATACCATCTAAAAGAATTCTTCCTTCTTCATCATAAATAACTTTTACTCTTACATTTTTACCTAAATCATTTAATTCATGATTCATAAAAACTGTAGCATCTAAATAGATAGCAGATCCATTTGCTTGATAACATACACGGCATATCATATGATCAATTGGAAGTATACCATTTTCTTCAATTCCTAAAGAGACTAAGTAGTCTTCAATTGGTTCAATTTCAATTTTATGTTCAACTTCACTCAATTCTTCTTGTAAGATTCCCACATTTTTTGCTATCGCTAATAATTTCGCTCTACGTTCTTTTGAATCTGGTAATGTGTTACATAATTGATTTTTATAACCTCTATATGCACTTATTTCAGCTTTTATTTCTTTACGTCTTCCAGTAGCATTTATTCCCATAACATCCTCCAATAAATTATGATTTATTATAACATACATATATACAAAGTCAAATTTATAATATATAATATTACTTATTTCAGGAGGGTTTATGGGAACAATACGTGATGAATTTATTTGGACTGAAGATAAATATGTCTACCATTTAACAAATGTTCCTGCTATGAAGGGTATTATAAAATCTGGTCTGATACCACAAATCGGAGATAGAAGCAAAAGAGTTGGAGATGATATAGAAGGTATATTCTTCTTTTATGATATAAAAGATACTAAATCATGGCTTGATGCAATATATAAAGATGCAGATAGATGTAGTATAGAATTATTAAGATTTAATATAAAAGGTTTAGAATGGCATGTTCATGAAATGGATATTGATGGTCTTTATATTGATCATTATCTACCAAATGGAATACCTCGTGATAAAATAGAATATGCAAGAATGTATGATAGAAAAACTGGTCTAATACAAACATTAACTACTAAAACTGATAACCCAATAATAACATGGAATCCTATTAATAAATATAAACCTATTAACCCTGGTAAAGCTTTATATTTAAGTGATAAACAAAAAAGATCAATTCAAATGAATTGATCTTTTATTAACAATTTTTTATATCTTTTATACCTATTTCTGGTATTAATACTTCATCATCAGAGTTAACTATAAATTCTACTGTCTTTGCAGCTTTCTCTATTTCTAATCCAGTAGATGTATCATAATCATTTCCTGCTTTTTTAAATAAATCTGTTTGCATAAATCCAGGATAGAATCCTGTTAATTTAATTCCTTTTTTACCTAATGAATTTTGAATAGATCTATTAAAACCTCTCATAGCCCATTTTGAAGCATTATATACTGTGGAGAAATCATCATTATCAAAACTTGCTTGAGAACATACATTTATAATAAGTCCTTTATTTCTCTTATACATATCCTTTAATACTGCTTTTGTCATGTATATAGGGCCTTTAGTATTAACATCTATACAATTACTTATTCTTTCATAATCAGTTTCTACTAAGTCTCCTGCAAGCCATACACCTGCATTATTTATTAATACATCTATTCTTCCATATTCATTAACAATACTATTAATTGTTTCTTCTATTTCAGTATAATCTGTTACGTCACATACCCTATAGTCACAATTTAATTCTTTTGCAGCGTTACTTACTTTATCTTCATTATGAGAAACAATAATAATTTTATTATCACTTAATACTTTTGCAATAGCTTTACCTAAACCATCACTACCACCTGTTATTACTATTATCTTTTCCATAAGTTCTCCTTTAATAAATATTATAACATAAAAGAACAAGATTACTCTTGTTCTTTTTGTTGTTCTTCTTGTGGAACAAATTCTAATTTTCTTGGTTTCTTAAAATCACATTTCTTACAAGTAACTTTCTCAACCAATGCTTCTGATAAACGTGTTACTGAAACTATACAAGTTAAATCTCCATATAGTCCAAAATTATCATTAACAAAGTTCTTTATACCTGGAAAAACTTTATCAAATTCATTAATTGCATAGAATATTACTTCTTTGTTTCTAGGATGTGAAGCAATTGCAAAGGCTATATTATGAGCGTCTTCGCTAGTAAATTTTTTTGATGATGATGATGTTTCACCTTCGAAATAGAATGCTCCATTACCAGCAAGAGATATTCCACGATTATTTTCTCCATAGTCAGCACCTGAACATTCATCATATTGTTCATGCATACGAAATAAAGGCCATAAGAAATATTCAGGAGTTGCATACCATAACGATCTTTCAGTTCGTAAAATTTGATCAGTTTCCTCATCTTCTCTTGCTTTTTCAATGCAAACTTTAAAATGATTATCTGATACTGCGAATTCCTTATATCCGTATTCATCATTTTCATTATAAGAGTGTAACTCTATTTCTTGTAATTGATTTCTAGCTTTACTAACATATAATCTAAGAATATATCTAGTATCACAATCATCCTTATCAGGATAAAACTCAAAAGTATGCTTTACTTGTCCCTTATTATCAAGATATTGCTTATCATAAATATATTCTCCACCTAATGTATTATGAATATGTGTTACCGCTCTATAATTATCTACATTTTTTAGGTCAGAATCCAATTCATAATGTTGAGTTTTAAGTAAATTATTATCTGTATCATAGAATGATAACTCATTATCACCAGTTTGTTCTACATTTATACTAAAGAAGCTAAAACCTTGTTTTATAGCATTAAAATGTTTTTTTAATTCTCTAGCAATTATTTCTTCACTATTTAAATTTTTCATTTTTACCTCATTTCCATAATTGTTTATATAAAAACCCCTATGTGAGGCAATATTATAGCATATTAATTTAAAAAAAGCAAAAAAGCTGCATAAGCAACTTTTTTAAGAGCGAGGTGGAACAAATTTTAATGGTTTATAATTATCTAATTTATTCCAAACAACGTTCATATCATTACATTGTGTATCTAAAGTTAATGGTTCATTAGTTTTGCTATTAAATACTCTTGCATATTCAATTTCTTCTGGAGAAACACTATGAACCATATAAAATTCTTGTGGTTCATGTATTGATTGGCCACCTCTTACATGCCACTCTAATCCTTTTATATTAAATCTAAGTAATTCTAATTCTTCGGCATTTCTTTCATAATATATAGCATTAATCCAATCTCTCATATCATAAAGATTACAGATAAAGAAAACACTTTCCTCTGTTTCTCCGATAAACTTACTTCTTTCTCCAATTTGTGGTATTAATCCTTTTTCACATATACCTTTCATAGCATCTATATTTGTTATATGATATCCATATTGATCTTTATCAAAAATAAATTCTTCACATATAAGCATATCCTTCACCCCAATAATAGGTATTATTATAAATTAAACTTAATATATATTCAATAATAAATAAAAAAAGGACTTATAAAAGTCCTATTTTTCTTAATGGGGCTTAAATACACAACATTTAAGTAAAATACCTTAGACCATTTTTTGAAATATTTCAGGTATTATAATACATTTATATTTGAAATCAAAAAAATATGCTATAATAAAAGTAAATCAGGAGGGTATTATGGAAAAAAGCTATTTTTCATCTTTTACACCAGATAGATATTATGATACTAGTTATCTACTATTATATATTGAAGGTAAAATAGGTAAATCTATCGAAGAAATAGAAGATGATATCAGAAATGCACATATTTATGTAAGTGAGGATAGAATCAATGCTTATTTAAATCAATTGTTCATAGAAAATGATGAAGAACTATTTTGGAAAATTCTTAACAATGAAAGCGAAGCAAAAGAATTATATTTTGACAGAATGGATTCAGAACAATATACGTATGATCCAGCTCAAACAAATTACTATAATGATTATTTATCAGTTTTAAGAAAAAAACTTATAACAATGCTTGAAATCATCAAAGGAATAACTGTTAGAAATCATGAGGGTATAGAGGAATATCTAAAGGAATTAGATATTAAACTAAGTAAAAGAAATAAAGAATTAAAGAAAAAAGATAAAGAAGATTATCTTGCTGGTAGAATTCTTGGAAGCGATGTTCTAAGATTAGTAAAACCATTTATATTTTTATACAAAGATTTAATGCAAATGACAGAGGAAGCTAATGACTTAGAATCATATTACTCATGGGATAGATCTGATCATATAAAGGTTGGAAAAATTGCTCCAGAATCTATATTACAAACATCAGATGAATATAGTGAAAGATATGGAGAATACATTCAAGGATTTATTCCTTATACAAAGAAACAAAAAGCAAAACAGAAAAGATTAAAAAACAAAGCTACTAACGAAGTAATTAAAACAATAAAAGATTTAAGATAAAAAAACGAACTATTATAGTTCGTTTTTTATTTTTCAAATGGGGCGGAATAAGGGAGTCGAACCCTTGCATAACAGAGCCACAATCTGCCGTGTTAACCACTTCACCAACTCCGCCATAAAAATTACATAAATAACTATATCATAATATTTTGTAAATAACAAGTATATTCTGGCTTTTTTACTTAACAATTTAATTTTTCAATGTTAAAATTTACTTAGGTGAATATATGAGAGCAAGAGTTGAAAAAAGTAGGGAATTACTATTCCTTGTATTTATGTTTTTTACTTTTTCTATAATAGGTTGGCTATGGGAAGGAATATATGATTTATTATATTTCGGTGTACTTGCCAATCACGGATATTTATTTGGACCATGGTTACCTATATATGGATTTGGTGGAATTGGAATGTATCTAATACTAAATAGATTTAAAAAATACCCAATAGTAGTATTTATGGGATCATTTGTATTTTGTACAATTATTGAATATTTTACTGGATTATATTTAGAAACTACTCAAGGTAGAACTTGGTGGACTTATAAAAATATGCCATTTAATATAGAAGGAAGAATATGTTTAATAGCTTCTATATTCTTTGGACTATCAGGTATATTATTAATATATTTTATAGCTCCTAAATTAAGAGAGTTATTTAAAAAATTAGATTATAAAAGAGTTTCAATTATAATATTATTCTTATTAGCATTATTAACTATAGACTTTGCACATTCTATAAAACAACCAAATATAGTTATAAGACATCATGTTATTAATCCTCCAATTGGAGATTTTAAATTGTTTAAAAAAAAGTAGAATCATTTGATTCTACTTTTATTTTAATTTAATAATTGCATACATAATAACTATTCCAATTATAATAGCTATTATACTGATAATAATTGCACTTGCATTACCTTTTTGACTAGATTCATCAGGAATTTCTTCAGGCATTACTTCTTTTACTTCTTTATCTTCAAATACAGTTGGTGCTAAATTATCATCTTCTACTTCTACTCTAGGAGCTTCAACTACTGGTTCTTCTATAACTGGAGTTGGTGCAGTAAATGGAGTTACATCAGGTGTTATTTCTTCTTCCTCTACTTCAGGTTCATTTACTAGTGCTGCTGCTTCCTCTTCTTGTTTCTTAGCTAGATAATCTCTATATTTAATATCCATTTCATTTTTAAATGAATTTAATTCTGATTCAATAACTTCAAATGGTTTGCTTAAATCATCATTGCTGTATTTCTTAAGAACTTCTACATATTCTTCTTGAGTAATAACAGGATTGTTTTTAGCATATTCATTTAATCTATCAATTATTTCTTTCCTTCTTAATTCTTTTAGATCAGATTTATATTTTTCGAAAAGTTGCTTCTTTTCTTCATCTGTATAATTAGTGTTGTTTAAGATTTGCATAACATTTTCGTTGTTATAATCAAACTTATTTACCATAACCCTGCCTCCTATCATATATACATATATATTATACCTTTAATATAAAGGTTTTGTAAAGGTTTTTTGGCAATTTATAATGAAAAAAAGGCCATTATGACCTTTTTAAAAATTAAACATTAATAATGATGGTTTAAGTAACATTATTATTCCAATTAGCAATAATAGTATACCTGCGATCAAGTGAGAATATTTTGTTAATTTAGTAGATATTCCTGTTATTTTAGAAGATATTACAGCGATTAAGAATATTACTATATCATCAATTAAGAAGAATAATATATATAATAGTAAATATAACATATATTCAAATAATGATAATTCATTCATAGATAATATTTGGGTAAACATAAGTGGTAATCCTACTGAACACATCATTTCAATAATATTAACACTAAATGCAAGAACTATAATTCCACATAGTGCAATTATAAATTTCTTTTCATTTACTATTTTCTTTATATTATCTATTATTCTTTTTCTTCTAGTAGGTTTAACTACTTCACATCCATCATCTTTCTTAGTTGCTTTATAATAATTATTTAAATTAATAAATCCTGCAATAAATGCAATTGCGGCTATTATAAATCTTATAATAGTTATCCTATTTAAGAATGTAGCTAAATTAAGCCATGTTAACATAAAACATAAATATGTTATACCAGAGAAAAGTATAAATGTTAAACCAAGAATTATCATCTTCTTTTTATCCTTATTATTAATTAATAAAGTAATTAAGAATAATAATATCCACATGGCACATGGATTAAATCCATCTACAAAGCCTAGTACTACAGATAATAATGGTAAAGATACAGTCTTTGCAGTTACTTTACCAAGTATTGGTAATTCAAATTCTTTATCCTTAGGTTTCTCCACAGGTTTATCTATATGATTACCATTTTTAATAAGTTCAATAACATCTATGCTTTTTTTATTAGATCTATATTTATCTATTTCATTTTTTATTTGTTTATCAGTAGTTCCTCCTAGGAATCCTACTATAGCTTTTTCTCCAATTACTAGATATGGAACTCCACTAGCATGATTATTTATCTCGTCTTGTACTTTAACAAGTAATTCTCTATTTTCACTACTATTCCATACTTCATACTTAACTAAATTAATATCACTATTATCTGTTAAATATTCCTCAAAGAACTTTTCTTCTTCTGCACAATGAGGACAACCATCACCATAGAATAAATATATGTTATATTTAGAATCTGCTTTTACACTAATTGGAATTAATAATATTAATATTAAAAATAATATATGTTTTAATAATTTATTCATACTTCTTTATTACCTCTTCTAATTGTTTATAACTTCTTTCTCCATTTAATCTTTCTATTTCTTTATCATCTTTAATAATTATTAATATAGGTAATACATCATCTGGATGATATTCTGATATATCATCCATATCAGCATCTAGTTCTACTAATTCAAAATCAT
>JAEEGJ010005566.1_pt1 | contig 39336 bp, 41 predicted proteins | sample 8958761 | NCBI WGS metagenome assembly JAEEGJ01 (sample SAMN16246546, study PRJNA631951) | gut metagenome | biome: gut microbiome; feature: rumen; material: RS-attached | host: Bos | place: Iran: Karaj | collected 2018-10 | reverse complement strand
GTCATCGGTCACGGCAATGCTCTTTTGGGAGGGGTTGTCCGCGTTCACCACGACCATCTTCGTACCAACGACCGGATTCCCATCCTTATCGGAGACATAACCACGGACCGTCTTGGCGTTCAACATCAAAGCGCTCATCAGCGCCACGAACAGAATGACAAATATGCGTTTCATACTCAAAGGAATTAGATTGTTAAACATCAGTTTTGCATTTGCCCCCTCACGAAACACCCTCCGTGCCAAACTGCGTAATGCGTTAACAATCAACTTATTCCTCTAAAGATATATGTTGTAAAATGCGCTTTACACTTTACAGAAAACGTAAAGAAGAGTTTTCAAACCCTCTTCTAGAGATAATGAACCCGGATTGAGAAGGTGCTATTATTAAATGACATCATCTGCGCCGTACTCTTTAATAGCAGTATCGAAATCCTTCGCCCCACCTGTCTCCCCGAACAGTTTCCTGAGCAGGCGCACGCGGGTGTTGGTAATGGCCTGGGGAGTTGCAATGGTCAGATTGGCAATCTCAGAGGGGAGGAAATTATGGACAGTCAGCAAGCACACCTGCTGCTCCTTTGAACTGAGTGGAGACAGCAGTTCCCGTAACTTTGGACGCATGGCGTAAGAGAGTTGGGCCAAAGCATTCATGTCATCATCAGGTGCAGGTCTGCCTTTGTTGGCAGCATTATGCAGGCGAGACACAATATCCTTCATCTGGCGGGAGTTCTCTCGCTGTTCACGTTCCTTCATCCGCCGCATCAGGGTGAGTTCCGTCCGCGTCAGATTATATTGCATCTGACTTTCAGCAAAACGGGCATTGAGCAGGTCGATACGACGCCGGTTATACCAGAAGATGAGGGCAGAGAGTACGATCACTAGAATGATAGCGGCAAGGAGAACGATGACCATGCGATACTGCCGCCGCTCTTTAAGCTGCTCGTCGAACTGCGCCTGCAGGTCAATGACAGCAGCGGCGTCGCTGTGTTCATAGAGGTGATGATATACCTCATTCAGGCGTTGACTGAATTCTGCCACTCCCCGCAGGTCACCCTGACAGTTCATATAGGTAATCAACTGCCGATAGGACTGTATGGCAACATCGGGAGACAGGGAGCCTGACAGTCTATACCATTGCTGGATAGCTGCTGCCGTATCTCCTTCTGCCATGTAGATGTCGGCGAGTAATTTTTCTCCTCTTTCAGTTGGAGATATGAGCCTGGATTCTATCAGGCAACGTTTCGCCTCCTGGCGCTGCCCTGTGCTTATCATATAGCTGGCACGATTGACCAGATAGGTGGCTCGCACTTCTCCATGTGTGTCTTCGTAGTAGGGCTGAGCCTGTTCGGTATAATACCTTAGGCTGTCTTTCTGGCCCAACATGTCGAAGGTCATGGCTATATTATTCAGCGTCTGAACGATCCATTGTCTGCTGTCGCATTGCCTTGCAGCCCTCAATGCCTGCCTGTAGTAGCGAAGCGTCAAAGCATGGTTGCCCACATTGTCGTTCACATCGCCAAGCACGCTGTACAGGTACCACTTGAAAGCCGGCAGGTCCAGGTCGCCGGATAGCAGCTCTGCCCGTTTCATCGACAGCACCGCCTCGTGCACCTGCTGCTGCCGGTACAGGATTATGCCATGGTGGAGCAAGGATCTGGAGAGGTGTTCATCGTCCCCGTGACGCTCATAGAAGTCTCGACTGGCACGTATCAGCGAGTCTGACGCAGTGCTGAGCCCACTGCGATGCAGGGCTTCAGTGTAGAGAAGACCATATAGTGCCCGGTCGGCAGCGGTCATCGTCGAGTCGTTATAATAGGGAGACAGCATCCTGACGACCGAGTCGGGCTGGATGAAAACAATCTGCTCCGCCCTGCTCAGCAGTTCATTGTGGGACTGCTCATGTGAGCAGCCCACAATGACGAGTGCGAATAATGCCAGCGAGAGGGGTTTCATTACATCCGAAATACAATGGGAAGATTGTATTTCACTCTGACCACCTTGCCTTTCTCCTTGCCTGGCGTCCATTTGGGCATGGCCTGCACCACCCTGATTGCTTCGGCATCGAGCGATGGGAACACCTGCTTGGCCACGTGCACATCCGATACACTGCCATCAGTTTCCACAACGAATTGAACCATAACACGCCCCTCCACCTTCTGCTTTGCGGCATCTTCGGGATACTTCATGTTGGTTTGCAGGAACTCAATCATAGCCTGCATGCCACCGGGATATTCTGGCATCTGTTCTACGGTGTCGAAGACCTTCTGATCTGTCTGCGACACCACAGTCTTTTGCGCATTGGCCGTTATGAGACAGCATTCGGCCACCAATAACATTAGAATCAGTTTCTTCATTTCTTTGCGTTTTTAATCGTTCAACAATCTGTGCTGTTGTCCGGACGGAACAAAAGTAGATGATTTCCTGTGAGAATCAAAGAAACTGATTACACAATACTACACGCCTTGCGGGAACTTATCTTTACTTGCCTCCCCTCTTCGCCCAGGTATTGGCAAGGAGAACCGCCACGATGGCCAGTACTCCGACAGAGGAAAGGTGGATCGTCGCCGCCAAATCGGAATCCTTCATCAGGTAGAGGAAGAACAGGGCTGCCAATGCAAAATGGAAACAAGCCACGATGAGCCGAAGGCGTTTGATGTCATACTCCTTCTGCTTCTCCGGGGAAGACGTGTTGTAACCGGCTATGAACCCATCACATTTACCCCGAAGATAAGCTATCCCAACGAGAACGAGGATTACTGCGAGAAAGATGAGCCACCAAATCATATAAAGTCAGTTATATCGAATACAAACAAAGGCAATAATCCTTTTTGCCACCTCTTCCGGATGGTCAATCAGGAGCTGCCCGTGGTTCATTCCGGGGAACACTTCGACGTGAGTATCGGGGTGGATGGAGCACAGATGCCTGGCCTGCGGTTTTGCTACAAAAGCCTCTTTTGTTCCGTACCAAAAGTGGATATCGCCTCCTTGGATGGACTCTAATTTGTTGGTATAGACATCCTCGTATCCGTCGCGTACCGCCTTCCCTCCACCGTAGGGCCACACCTTCCGGCATTCGTCCAGCAACACGTCGAAGTAGTGTGAATGGAACACCCGTCGCCAGAATCCGGTCCAGTGATAACAGGTCCAGACATTAAGGCTCTGATAGTAGCGCAAAGGATCCACAATCCATCCGGGAAGCGGAAGGAGCGGCGCGGCGTCCATGATGGCGTGTTCGATGACGATCTCATTCCTCTCCATTATGCGGGAGAGGATTTTCCCGCCAAGCGACAGCCCATAGGCGACGTCCAAGTGGCCTCCGAGGTCCTCCTGAACGTATTTGATGATTTGCCGTGCCTGATCGTCAACCGAAGTGAAGGTTGATTCCCTCCCAATTAGAAAGCCATCGATTCCGGCCGCAACGATATGGAAGCGGTCTTTCAGGATATCAATCAACGGCAGGAATATCTCATAAGACACCCCCAGCCCTGGAATCAGAAGCAAACTTGGATTCCCTTTGTCTCCGAAGGTATCGAAAGTCATTTCCTTAAAGTGATAAAACGGCCTGTACGTTCCTTATATTCAAGATATTCCTCGCCGAAATCGGCCTCGAGGCGCTTCTCTTCTGAGCAGACCTGAAACACCATCAAGCCGGCCACTACGGCAAAAACCCAAAGAGCCCACCAGCACCATAGGGCGATGACTGTGCCGGCATAGTAAAGATAGGTTCCCGACAGCATCGGATTCCTTGACAGTTTGTAGGGCCCGTCCGTCATGAGGTGCCTGGTCCTTGGTGCCACCTCGTGTCCCATCGCATCAAAAGGATTGCCCTTCCCTACGCGTTTCATATATACGATGCTCCACACGCTGAGCGAGAGCCCGGCAATTGCAATCAGCGATGATATAAGGAGGCGACTTGTTGGAAGATCCCCGCAGGAAGGTCTTCCGGAAACAAGCCACATCAATGACGGAATCCCAACAATAAAAATGGCAAAGCCAAGTAAATATCCCAGTAACTGTTTCATGACGAGTTCCTTGGTTTAATGATTCCGGATCAGAATCAATCTCTGAAGCTTTTCTCTTTTATAGGATGCCGGATGACCGTCTTCCTGTTCTCCGGCGCGACCTTACGGGCGTCTGAGAGATAGATTTCATGGTGAAGGCGACTCGCTGACAGGTCGTTCTCATAGCCGTTCTCATCCAGGAAACGGTCCATCAGCGCAACCGATGCGGGTTCATCATCGTAAGGGCCGATATGCATGATCTGAACGCAGAGACCTTCGTCAACCGCGAGGAACTCCGCAGATGAGCAATCCATCTTTTTCTTCTTGGAGGCAGTCTGGACAGCCCAGTCAAAATCGGCCCGGGTGATGAAGTCCGGGAGGCGGATGACAGAAATCCAGCAGAATGACGATTTGTCACTGTAATCGACACCGTCAATGCCTTCCTGCCACCAGAATCCTTCAAGCGGCGGCACTACATAGTCGTAAAAGCCTTCGATGCGGTGGTCCGTCTTGTAACTCATCTTCAGGGTATATGCAACGGCATACAGGATACCGATGGCCTGCTGATAAGCCCCACCTTCATCGTTGGGATCGCCCTTGCCGCGCACGGCGATATAATGCGCCTCCGGGACAGTCACAATAACCGGTTTGGCCGGCGGGAGATAAAACTCCTTGTATTCTTTCTTAAAATCAAATGCCATCGGTCCTAGATATTATCACACTCACAAATATACACCTCCGCCGTCATTTTCGCAAGGGAGCGGAATAGTGCCTTCTCCTGATGAAATGTCCCTCCTGCACGGCGGCAAACGTGGCTATAGACGCCACGATGGCGATGGGGATAACAGACCAGAACACTGCCGGGACGGCCAGAAAAAGAAGGAATCCGGTCAGTTTATTGGCCAATGTGTGAGGAAAACAGAATCGTTTGCTAACGACCAGGGCTGATACCTGGTTCACAATCTTGACGAATACAATCACCCCGGCCCAGATCCACAGCCAAACAGGTATCTCCACCACCGGCAGCAGCCGGGCTGCGCAGCATACCACGAATATGATGTCGGCCACACTATCCAGGACGGCTCCTGTCTTGCTTTCCAATTGGAGTTTCCTGGCCATCCATCCATCTAACATATCGCTGAGCCCGCATAGCGTATAGAGTGTCCAGAACGGCCAGCCCTTCACATCGCAAAACAGCAGGCTGACGGAGCCTGCCATCCTCAGAATGGATATGACATTAGGCAAGTGTTTCATACCTCCAGATCGTCGGCCACAACGGTTATATACTCGTTCAGCATATTCAGTTTAATCCAAACAAATGTACGGATTATCCTCGAGACTCAGGATTAATACAAATCATTAACTTTGCATTATCATGTCAATCAAGCGAAAACAAGAAGAAGTACGCCGCCCGGTAGTCAGGGACCAGGAAGGTATGCTGCGCCTTATCAAAGAGTACCGCCTCATACCTTTTTTTACCAATCATATCCCCGGATATTCAATCGAAGAGCATACGCCCAGCGACCTTTGGTTCACGGAAGAAAACCTTGGCCCATGGGACTGGAAGATCGAGTGCATCCAAAGCGGGGAAATCGCATACGGTAAGTTCCTTTGCGGCGGCAAAGCAGCCTTCGCCACAGTTGACGTTTACCGGGAAATCATCAACTGGCGACGTGCGCAGACAAAGTACCAGCCCTCTTCCGAGCAGATGAAGGTGCTGGAATATCTGGATGAGCACGGAACAGTTTCAGTCCCTGAGGTACGTAAACTTCTCGGAATGAAGAAATCCGGCGCAGATGCATTGCTGGCCAAGTTGCAGATGCAGGCCCGCCTCATTACCGGTGACATATCAAGGGTTTACCTTGGAGCAGACCTAAAGTACAGCGGATGGCAAAGGAGCAGTTTCTGCACCCCGGAGGCATTGTTCGAGGAAATGGATTTCCCTTTCCCCGGCTACAAGCCCCGGACGCTGAAATCGTCACTGACACCTGCCGAATCGCTGGAATACCTGAAGGAAACCATAACGAAGGTATGCGGTGATGTGCCTGACAAGGTGCTCATGAAGGTCCTTGGCTGATGCATCAATGATACTTCAAGAGAGCCGCTCCGGGAAGTCTATTTCAGTTGCCATGAGAAGCCAAGCATGAGATTGTGATATTTCCCGGGAGTATTCAGGCTGATATCCGAACCCAAATCCAGTTGCACCCTCTTTGATACCTGATATGCAAGACTCAACTCGGACCAGCACTCCATGGTGCCGCTGTGTGAATAATTGAACTCCTCGATCTGCAGGGATAATCTTTCGGAGAGTGAAAAGCCCAGGCCAAGCCCGAAAAACACAGTCGGATGTCCTTCGCCAGCCCAAATCAGGTCGGCCTCATAACCCAGCGAACACCAAGGAGCCAATTCATTGGAGAACAGCAGTCCCATGTGTGCCCCGGCATGTCTGGGCAGGAATTCCGAACGGTGTCCACCGGACACGAGCACATTCGCCAAGAGGGACATAGTCGGAAGGATGCCGTCTCCTTCATACAACTTGGCCTTTGTTCCGATGGTCAGATTGTCAAACCCGCGCGCTGTATCTCCTCCTGAGACGCTAATGAGATAATCACCCTGGATACGCAGTTCTGCAAAGTCGGAGAAGCCCCACCGAAGCATCGATGAGTTTACGGTCCAGGTCGTAATTCCCGGACTCTCCATCCGGCTCAGCTCCCAGGAAGCGCCAGTCTCCCACTGTACCCTCCCGCGAGGAAGTACATCAGGTCCTGTCGTCGCTCCGGGACGATCTGCAGTGAAGCCGCCGTCATCCTGTGCATAAGCTCCTGACGGAAGGATAAATGCATATAAAAGCAGGACGATAGGCAGAAAGGATATCTGGTACTTAGTCATCTATTTCCAGCATTTTACCGTTCTTGTCAAACTTGAGTTCAAGGTCGCTTGAAAGCTCGATCTCATATCCGAAGGCCTCCCTGTCTATTTTTACGATCAACTGTCCCGGGAAGTTCACTTGGACATATTCGGAAATGGCATCCGGAACAAGCCCGGCAGGGACAGCCTTACTCTTGCAGTCAATATTGTCCCAGTTGCCGGATTTGTCAAATTCAATTTCGGTTCCATCCTGAAGGACAACCTCGTACGATATATTTGCCAAGCCTCTGTCCTTCTTGATGTAAGAAATCGTGTTTTCAGCGAAGTACTCATTGATAAAGGATCTGGCTGCGTCAGGAAGCCGGTCTGCCGTGATGATGGAATCCTTGCATGAAATGATGCCGGTAATGGCCAGAAGGGTTGTCAGGATCAGTATGAGCATGTTTGTTTTCATGATTTGAATTAATTGATTGTCTATAGTGATTTGATTGATTTCGCTACGTTTATCATATGGTCGGCCATACGTTCCGCATTAGAGGAAAGTTCAAGGTACTGAGCCCCCACAGATGGTGTGCAGATGCCATTTTCCATGCGTGTTATGTGGCCTTCTTCCATGGATTTGGTGTAATCGTCTATCTGCTCCTCAATCTCGTTGGCTTTCTCAAGGGACGCCAAGTCTTCGTTCTGGTAAGCATCCATACTGACTTTGTAAAGCCGGTGGAGGAGCTCCTTGAGCTGGCTGATTTCATACCGCGCCTCGTCTGAAAAACGCTGGCCGGAATCAGAGAGAGCCGTCGCATATTCGACAATATTCTCGGCATAATCGCCGATTCTCTCCAGGTCCCTGATATTCCTGTAAGTGCCGGACAGATAGGACTTGTCTTTTTCTCCCAAGCCGGATTTGCCGGTGAGCCGTACGATGAAGCCGATCAGCTCGCGGTTGATATAGTTCAGCTCGCGCTCATCACGTTCAAATAGAGATATTTCCGAAAAATCCAGTTCGGTCGCCATCTTCATGCTCCGGTCCAGGTTCCCCAGGGCGATATCAGCCATTCGGAGTATTTCACGCTTGACTTGGGAGACCGCGACAGGTGGGGTGCGCAGCATATTCTCATCTACATAATGTAGCGAGAACTCCGAGTCGTGAGATACAGGCTTGTCCGGAATCATTCTCTTTACAAGGGAGACCAATGCACCCGTGAGGGGCAGCATTACCGCCACCGTTACCACGTTGAAGAAAGTGTGGAACATAGCCAGTTGCGTCTGCGGGGCAGATGGGAATATCTTTTCGAAAAGGCTCCCATATGAGATGTCGAGCCAACCCAATGCCCAGGCGGCCAGCAAGAACAATACTACGCCCGAGAAGTTGAACAGGAGATGGATCAGTGCAGTCCGTTTGGCATTTGTGCCGCTGGTCACACCGGCGATAATAGCCACCACGCAGGAACCTATGTTGGAACCCATGGTAAGGAATATGCCCTGATCGATGCCGATAAGTCCGCTGACTACCATCGCGAGGGCAATGGAAGTCATGACCGATGAACTCTGTATTATGGCCGTGAACAGAGCTCCGAGTGTAACCAGAAGCAAGGGATTGCTTATTCTGGCCAGAAACGTCTTCACGCTGTCCAGCGCCGCGAATGACTCCATCGAACCGCTCATCAGTTCAAGTCCGACGAACAGAAGGCCGAAACCGGCGAGAATGCCGCCAAGCGTTTTCGCGTTGCTCTTCTTTGCGAATATGCTCAGGAAAGCACCAAGTCCGGCAAAAGCGGAGAAGATGACACTGGTTGAAACCGAATTACCTCCGAACATACCCAGCGCAACGATCTGGGCAGTGATGGTGGTACCGATATTGGCTCCATAGATGATGGTCGCTGCCTGTGCGAGGGATATGATCCCAGCATTGACGAAACCTATGGTCATTACCGTTGTGGCACCGGAACTTTGGATTGCAGCTGTACCCAACGCACCTATACCGACGCCAAGCAGCTTGTTGTCAGAGGCTTTGGAGAATAATCTTTTTAGTTTTTCCGAGCTCGCAGCCTCCAGGTTCGAACTCATTATCTGACATGCGACGAGGAATACACCTATTCCCGCGAGTAATGTCAGCAAGGATGTTATAATTGCTGTAATGTCCATATTCTATACTTTGAAAAAGAGTAGCCTGTGTTCCCTGAAGGAGAAACGACATCTATAGCCGTAGGCTGCAGACGGTAAGCCACTGTCTTTCAAAATAATGATGGAACGGATAATAGAATACACTGCCGGAAGATTCCCGGAAAGGCTCAGTGTAAACAGTATTGGGAAGGACCTGAGGTTGTTTGTCCAGAGTCCGCGATATCCGGATGACGGCTTCTTCCTCTACAGCGTCAACTACTTCATAACAGACTTCTTCCCCAGCCGGATAATCAGTCACAGGTGTGCCTTCCGGAAGCAAAGATAGGAACAGAGCAAGAAATAGTGTCAGGGTCTTCATCTGCAGGATTAAACAGCAAATTTTGTACCTGACCGACCCCTCGGTTTATCGCAGTAACATAGTCATTCTTTCTTCTACAGGCAGTCTTCAGCCTGTTCGCATTCCTCTCGTTCACCTACCGAAGAATGCTTTCTGCCATCTTCCTGCCTGCATCAAAAGCTTTCTGAAGGTCTTTCTCCCAATGCTCTTCACGCCATCTGCGCTTAGCATCTTCCGAGAAGCCTGCCAACTCAAAGCGGGCGTAATCCTTTACCTGACAGGTATTATAGGCAATGATATGCTCCGGCTGTCCGAGGGCGGAAGCAAGACAATACTCCATTGAGCCGTAACCATTGTCGTTGTTTCTTTCCGGAGTGCCGTTCATGGTCTCAATGAGCACGACAGGCATTCGTTTGGTGGCAGTCATGCTGTAGTCGTTGTAGGAAAGCCACGGGAAGGCAAGCCGTTCGAGGAAGGTGCGCATCTGTCCGGTCACATCGCCGAAGTAGATTGGAGAGCCAAGCACAAGACCATCGGCCAGAGCGATCTCTTCCAGAATAGGCGCAAGGGCATCCTTGAATTTGCAAATATTTGACGTCTTGCCTTTTACCTTGCAAGCCATGCAGGACATGCAGCCTTTGTAATCCAATTCGTACAGGCGGACCGTCTTTACTTCCACATCCTCCCCTGCCGATTCCGCACCTTCGGCGAATGCCCGGAGCATTCCGGCAGTATTCATATTCCGACGCGGACCACCGTCAATGATAATGATCTTCTTCATATCTCTTCTGTTTTGGGTAATTCTCCTCGTAGCTGCAGCCAAGGCAGGAAATCCCATAAGGCCTGCCATAGCCGCTGCTGCCACGCCGTTGACAGTTGTTTTCATGAAGTCGCGCCTGTCCATCACAACGGAATGAGAATACCCGGTTATCGGATACAAATCTACGAAAAAAACCGGATTGGACAGCTACACGCTTTCCCCAAGACCGAATGCCTCTTCCAGCTTGGCGCTGCCGGATATTTCTCGTGGATCGTTGACACCGCCACAGAAGAGATGGCCCTTGAGCACAGCTTTATCGAAGCAGTCAATCCAGCCTTGCAAGCCGCTCTCTGCCCGCTTCGGCGTATGCTCTTCATCCTCGGCAGCAGTGGTCAGCAAATAAACTTCGCGGAAGCGGTAATCCTTGGGGTACATGGCATTCATCCGGTCGATAAGCGTCTTCATTTGGCCGGACATCTCATAATAGTAGATAGGCGTCGCCCAACAGACGACATCGGCATCCAGCACCTTGTCCATAATGGCGGGAACGTCATCCTTGAACACACACGCGCCGGTTTTCTGGCATGACATGCAGCCGATACAGAACTTGATTTCCTTGCCTCGGAGCGAAATGAATTCCACCTCGTTGCCGGCAGTCTTAGCTCCTTCGGCGAATTGCTCCGCCAGGGCATTGCTGTTGGACCCCGGTCGGAGGCTGGTTGATATGACTACTACTTTTTTCATTGCTATTGTGTTTTTTTGAGGAACTCAGCCGTGACCATAGGTATGGTGTCAATCAGTTTGAGGGAACGTACCATATCGGCGGTGCCTTCCTTGTATTTCCGGAAATGCGCAGTCTTGATATGTGCCTCGTAGGCCTGCTTGTCGGCATATACTTCCAGGATGTAAACTTTGCAAGGATCTGCCGCGTCCTGCATGGAAAACAGGGCGATGACACCAGGTTCCGTCGCCATTGACACTCGGCCTACCTCCGCGGCATATTCCAAGTAAGCATCCAGCTTCTCCGGGTCGATTTCGATCTCGGCAAGGCGGACAACCCTTTCGCCATACTTCCTTACCGGGATATCGGCCCCGAACAACCTCCGTGCATTGTCAGACAGGACAGCCTGCGGGTCCAGGCCCAAAGACGGAAGGCGCTGCTGCAAGGACGCTTTTGCCCCAACCAAAGCCGATGCAGCGACATAAGGATAGTCGGAACCATAGAGCAGATGGTCGGCAGAGGTAACGGTGAGCAAAGAGCGGATCGCATCGTCAGTGGCGGCACCGGCCAAGTCGAAATAAAGACGGGAAACATTGGCATCCACGTCCACAGGTTGCATGTAACCTTGCTTCACCATTACGGGCAGAAGTCCCTTGAAACGTGGGAGAGCGTTGGGCAGGAAGGAGCCGCAGTGCGGAATGACGACCTTGAGACCCGGGTAGCGGACCAGGACGTCGTGCGCCACCATATTGAGGACAGCTCTCGTGGTCTCTGCCAAGTACTCGTACGATGCCAGCGGGACATCGGATATGAGCCGGTCATTCACGTCCGAAGGCTTGTGCGGATGGACAATGATGACTGCCTTGCGCTCATTCAGAACTTCCATCAAAGGATCCAGGACAGGATCCCCAAGATACTGTCCATAACAGTTCGTGGCCAGCTTCACCCCATCGGCGTCCAGCTCGTCCAAAGCGTAAACAGCTTCCTCTATGGCGCGTTCCACATCAGGCAATGGCAAGGATGCACAGAAGAGGAAACGTCCTGGATACTGCTCCTTGAGTGCAGCGCATTCTTCATTGTATTTGCGGCAGAAATCTGCCGATTCTGCCCCGTCTCCAAACCACGGATGGGGCGCCGGCATCGTCAGGATCGAGGTCTCTATCCCCGCCTTGTCCATAAAGGCGAGATGTTCTTCAACATTCCAGGATGGAATAGGAAAACCTTCGTCCATCTCTGCCTTGTGAGCCCGGATAAACTCCATATATGAGGAGGTAATTGCATGGCTGTGGACATCGATCTGTGCCCACAGCCCGCTAGCTGTAATCGACATTGCCATCAAAGTGACGAATACCTTTTTCATTTCCAACTGTTCTTTTCGGGAGGATCCTGCCTCCTCTCCGGCATCATCGGCGAATACATCCGGACGGTCCGACCGCCCAGGCCATATTTCTCACGGAGAGCAGCAGCCTCTTTCATGGCCGGAGAGGCATGATAGCGGCTCAGGGCTTCCTGATTCTCCCAACTATCGATAAGCAACAAGCCTTCAGGATCGTCGGCCGGGAAGAAGAAATCATAGCCCAGGCAACCTTCGACAGCCCTGATGCGGTCGGCAATACCGCTGGATTCCATTTCTTCCACATACTTGCGGGCATTGCCGTCCTGCCCGGTATAACGTATATTGATTGTCAGTTGCTGAGCATGACTTTGCAGGACAGCCATGCACAGGAAGAAGACAACCAGACAGAGTGCTCGTCTAAATTCCATCTTACAGTCGGTCATAATGATCGTCAGAAACGCTTTCCAGCCATTCGTTCGAGGCACCTTCCCGGACATCCTTGTGATAGGTCAGATGTTGGAACCAGGAGTCTTTTGCCGCACCGTGCCAGTGCTTGACGCCTTCAGGAATCTCGATAATGACGCCGGGACGAAGCTCGACGGCTGGCTTTCCCCATTCCTGATACCAGCCGCGACCGGCCACGCAGATCAGCACCTGCACCTGTCTGTGATGGATGTGCCAGTTATTGCGGCAGGCTGGCTCGAAGGTCACGTTGACGACACCTCCGGGGAGCGGCGCCAGATAGCTGTTGCCAATGAAATACTGCGCATATGCAGTATTGGGTTCACCTTTTGGCCAGACGCTGAAATCGACCGTCTGCTCTGTCTGATGACAGTCGCCGAACACGGACGCCAGGGCCGCACGGAGCCGCTCCGCCGCTTCCATTCCGACAGTAGCTTCCAGGACGGAAGGGATCGATCTGAGCTCATCTTCCTTGACACCCAGATTGAGTGCTCCCGAGACGTGCGCCCTGAGCTGGGGCTCACAACCTGGCAGGCAAGCGATCGCACTTACCGTCACGATTTCCCGGTCGGCATGGCTCAGGTTGTTCCGAGCAAAGATATCTCCGAACAGATGGGCTTTCAAGTAATAGTCTGTCTGAGGAGCAAAGGAATAATCGAATGGTTGCCCGGACAGCAGGGTCTGTATTTCGGTGCCCTGCTTCAGCGCATCATAGTTCGCCGGGAGTGGATCCGCTTCTCGGCCCGGATCGGTATTCAGACCCTTGGCTTCGCGGTCTTCCAGCACAGCCTTGAGGGAGCCCAAGGCGTTGAGCGAACGTGGGAACCCGGTATAGGCATATAGTTGGGACAAGGCTTCCTTTGCCTCACTGACCGTGAGGCCGTTATCGAAACCCTCGTTCAAGCAGGCAGTCAGTGCCACTTGGTCACCCATGGCCTCGCATGCTGCGATGGCGGAAAGTGCCTGTTGTCTGGGTGTAAGGGATAAAGCCATGATTGAAATCAAGAACAGATTCATAGCCCCATCTATTCCAGTCCGTCGACCCAGGCCTTTATATCATCCTTCGTCGCACCGTTCAGTGTCTTGCCGGCCTTCCAGACAATCTTCGGATATTGTGCCTTGAAGTTCTGGTTTGCCTTGTCGATACTGCTGCCGCCGGAAGTGGCGAAGAAAATGACGGTCTTGCCCTCGAAACCATAAGTCTCGATGAAGGTATTGATGATTGTTGGTGCCGTGTACCACCAGACTGGGAATCCGATGTAGATGACATCGAAGCTATCAGCATACTCGAGGTCTTTCACGATTGCGGGTCTGGAATCCTTATCAGCCATTTCCACGCTGCTGCGTGATTCCTTGTTGCGCCAATCAAGATCTGCGGCGGTGTATCTTACCTCCGGCTTGATTTCATAGAGGGTGGCTCCAGTCACTTCAGCCAGGTCCTTTGCTACCGCCTCGGTCGTTCCCGTGGCTGAAAAATAGGATACGAGGGTCTTCATTTCATTGCTTTTTTTGGTTTGTCCGCAGGCAGTCAGCGTCAAGGCGGCCATCAAACCTGCAAATAGAACTTTTCTCATGTTATTTTCGAATAAAAGATTCATATGATAAAAGGATGCCCTGTCAAACGCCGTGACATCACAGGGATAAAGTTACGGAAATATTTCCTTTTCCTGCCTGCAGGAAGGTTTTAAGTTCATCAAGAGTTCCATACTGGATCTTGCCGATGCGCGTGTAGCTCCATGAGTTGCTGCCATAGAACAGCACTATCTGGTCGCTGGCGTAAAGGATGACATCGCCAGGCTGGGTTGTAATCTGCGAATCTCCTGAAGGAAGCGTCCTTCCGATTCCACCGACTTTCTCAAAGCCACCGTAGTCGTGTGCTTCATATGTGATCGAGGCCTCACGAAGAGCCGCCACAAGGGCTTTGGTGGCCACATTGTCTTCTATCTTCACCGGAAGTGACTTCCCGGAAACAGTGATCTTGATTTCGACAGGCATAGTATCTTCTGATTTGTTCAATCCATCCCACCATTCTTTAACGAGCTCATCGCTCTTGCTGCGGTTGCTGTTGTTGATCCAAAGCGCCTCACCCGCCCATTTTGCCTCCGGGACCAGACGTTTGGCATCGGCGACAACCGAAGAAATACCGCTGGAAGCGCTGGAGACAATGAGTCCGACTTTCTTGTCCTTCAGTTTCGAGCCCTCCTTGAACAGATAGCTTTGCATGATTGCTGCCATGTTGCTCCACCAGAGCGGAGTTACGATGACAATGTTCTCATAATCAGCAGCATCGCGGTTGACCGCCTTAATGGCAGGATAACTGGCAGGATCATTCGGCTTTTCACGTATTGCGGCAATGAGACTGCTGCCTATGGCGTAGTTATTTGCGGCATAGTCAAGTCCTTCTTGGGCAGGTTGGATCTCGAGTACATCGGCTCCGGCATATCCTGCCAGCACAGCAGCAAGTGTCTTGCAATTTCCGGTAAAACTGTAATATACTACAAGCGTTTTTCCGGAGGGCTCCACAGTGACGGGATTCTCGTTCTGCTCCTCTTGGGAAGGCTCCGGGACAGCTGGTGTAAGTTCAACTGGCTTGCACCCTACCTGAAAAATCAGGAGGGATGCAAGCAGGGCGAGTCTGGAAACCATTTTCGTCATTTCAGATTGGCTTTGAAGAAAGATTCAATCTTATCGTAAGGGATAACACCGGCCACGTCGTCGTAGAGGTCCACGTGAGAGGCACCGGGGATAATGAGGAGTTCCTTGTTGGTGCCTGTCATGAGGCTGTAGGCATATTCGCTGAAATAACGGCTATGCGCTTTCTCGCCGTGGATGAGGAGGACTGGTGTCTCAATCTCACCGGCCCAGGCAAGGAGGGGTTGGTTCAGGAAACTCTGGCAGCCTATGATGTTCCAGCCATCGGTGGAGTTGCCGCTGCGCTCATGATAGCCCCGCGGAGTCTTGTAATAGGCGTGGTAGTCCTTCACGAACCAGGGTGCGTCCTCCGGGAGCGGATCGATGACCCCACCAGCACGCTCATAAGTACCGGAGGCATAGTCCTTTGTGCGCTGGGCAGCCAAAGCCTTCCGCTTCTCTTGACGCTGTGAAGGTGTGTCCTCGCTGGCGAAATAGCCTTCGACGTTCACCTTGCTCATGTCGTACATGGTGGAAGTAACCGTTGCCTTGATGCGTGGATCAAGCGCGGCCGCGTTGATGGCCATGCCGCCGAAACCGCAGATGCCGATGATACCGATACGCTCCGGGTCGACCAGTTCGTTGACGGAAAGGAAATCGACAGCAGCCAGGAAATCCTCCGTATTGATGTCCGGGGATGCCATCCTGCGAGGCTCACCTCCGGACTCTCCGGTATAGGACGGATCGAAAGCGATGGTCAGAAACCCACGCTCAGCCATGTGCTGGGCATAGAGTCCGCTTGACTGCTCCTTCACTGCGCCGAAAGGACCGGAAACCGCAATTGCAGGAAGAGACACCCGGTCGCGGCCTGGTGTGACGTCTGCGTCATTCGGAACATACATATCAGCCGCCAGTTCGATGCCGTATCGGTTGTGGAAGGTGACCTTGCTGTGGATCACATGCTCGGATTCCGGGAAAGTCTTGTCCCATTCCCGAGTCAGATTCAGGGTGCTCATATTCTCGTTCTGGTTTGATTTACAGGCAAGCAGTATCAAAGATGCTGCGCAGACTGTAAGTATAGATTTGATATTCATAACGTTGATGGTTGATAATGCAAAGGTAGGCGGTCTTAATGTCTTTCTTTAACCGATTTTTGTCAGATTTCTACCAATATCGCAGAACTTTGCGTATTTTTGCATGAATCCATACCTTTTCAAGCGTAATGAAGAATATCCTTCACGTCTCCAACCCCAATGTTTACGCCCATTACGTGGGAGCTGCGGAGCTGCATCCCCTGGTGAGTACGATCCACTATGACGAGGTGTCGCCGTTCCGCTCCAGCCTCAACAGCTACGGCGTCTATGGTCTCTTCATCCAAAAGAGTTTCCCAAAGAACCTCACCTACGGTATGAAGATGTTCGACGCCGCAGATGGTTCCATCATTGCCGTGGAGCCAGGTCAGATAGGCGGAAAGGAAGATGATGGCGAGGACGTCTATGTCAACGGATGGGCATTGCTGTTCTCCCCGGAACTCCTCCGTGGAACCGACCTGGAGACGAAGATGAAAGACTATCAATTCTTCTCCTACTTTGCCATCGAATCCCTGCAGATGGAGCCTTCTGAATGGGGCCGCATAACCCAGCTTCTCACGCAGCTCAGACACGAATTGCAGGAAAACGAGGATTCCCCGGCGCTGAGGGCAGTCATCCTGGGATATATCCGTCTTATCCTGGAATACTGCCAGCGGATCTATCTGCGCCAGCTCGCGCAGGAAGACAAAAACTCATCGGACATCCTTAAACGCTTCCATAGCCTTCTCCGGCAATATTACCTGGACAACCGCCAGATGGAGCTCGGTGTCCCTTCCGTCCGGTACTGTGCGGGGCAACTGGCATATTCGCCTCGATATCTGGGCGATGTGATACACAAATCAACCGGTGGCACGGCCATCGGTTACATCCATAACTTCGTAATCGAGCAAGGCAAGAATCATCTGATGAACGGCCACAACATCAACGAGACCGCCCATCTCCTGGGCTTCGAATTCCCTCACCACTTCTCCCGACTATTCAAGAAAGTGACAGGAATCACGCCTACGGAATTCCTTGGAAGATAGGGAAACCGGTTAGTGTTTGAGTTGATTGATAATGTCGTCCAGCATACCGAACAGTCCAGGTACTGTTCTCGGAGTGACTCTCTCGCAGAGAACGGCGCTGCCGACGGTGTCAGGGACACCGGTCAGCTTCTTCCGTAAGTCACTGCCTTTCTTCGTAAGCCTCACAATCATCTGACGGGCATCTTCCTTTCCCTGGCTGCGGGTTACGATGCCCTCGGCCTCCATCCTCTTGAGAAGCGGCGTAACAGTATTGGTTTCAAGAATCAACCGCTTGGCGATATCGTTCACCGGCTGTCCGTCTTTTTCCCACAAGACCAGCAGCACCAGGTACTGAGGATATGTGAGACCGTGCTCACCCAGCAGCGGATGATACGCCTGGGTGAGCAGTCTCGATGCGGTGTACAACCTGAAACAGAGCTGGTTTTCCAGTCTGAACTTGTCTTCGGTCATAACATTTCTTCAATGTCCTTCTCGAAAGAAGCGGGCTCTGCCACCGGTGCGAAGCGCTTGACAACGGTGCCGTCCCGGTTGATCAGGAATTTGGTGAAATTCCAAAGGATATCGCTGTCTTTCTTTGCGCTCTTGCTGAGTCCTTTCAACATGGTGCGGGTAGCTTTACCCTTGAGGCCTTTGTATTCTTCAGCAGGAGCGACGGATTTGAGATAGGTATAGACTGGGGCCTCATCCGGACCGTTCACGTCGATTTTCTTCATCAGAGGGAAGGTAACGCCGTGGTTGATGCGGCAAAACTCGGCAATCTCCTCATCGGAACCGGGTTCCTGGTGGGCGAACTGGTCGCATGGGAAGCCAACGATGACCAATCCCCTATCCTTATACTTCTGGTACAGAGCCTCCAGGCCGTCGTATTGAGGGGTGAAACCGCACTTGGATGCAGTGTTCACGATCAAGAGTACCTTTCCTTCAAACTGGGCGAAGTCAATTTCAAGGCCCTTGTTGCCCAGTGCCTTATAGTCATAAATCTTTGCCATATTACAGCTGCTTTACAAGCCAGTTCTGATAACCGATCTTTTCAATGAGGTCCAGCTGCTCCTCGTCCCAGTACTGATCCTCTTCCTCATCCAGCAGATAGGCTTTGGTAAGATCGTAGGTGGTAGGATCATAAGCGAGTGACGGCATCAGCTTGTAGAGCGTCTCCACACCTTCCTTCTGGAGTTTGAGATCCGCCTCGATGTAGGCCTTGGCATCATCAATAAGTTTGGTCTCATTTGCAACCTTCACTTCAGGAACATATCCGAGGTCAAGCAGGCGGTCGGTATATTTCTCCACCCAGCCCATCTCCTCAGTATAGTGGCCGATGTACTTCTCACCAAGCTTAGTGAAGCCCTGGCTCTTGAATAGTTGTCCCTGCATCTTGTGTACGAAAGCGCTGCCGGTAAGCTCGTTGATGATCATCTGAGAGATCTTGATAGTAGTAGTAAAGTCCATGATAATTGAATATTTGATTGTTACTTTATATCGTTCACGATGCAAATATACGACTTTATTTTTATATCGCAAGCGATATTTCAAAAAAAATGCAAAAAAAACACGAAGATCAAGAGTCGGGATATCGATGACAATTATTATTATATTTGTAAAGAAAGCATAACGAGATATAATATGAAAGACTATGCCCTGAAAGAAATCCGCCGGATCGGTGAAATGCTGTTCATTTCAATCGCTGTCCTGTCATGCCTGGGGACAGGTTGCAAGGCTCCGGCAATAGAAAGCTCCGTCGTATTCGCGGAAGGAAGCGACTCATGCCACTACTATCGCATCCCCGCCATGACCTTGGATGCAAATGAGAACATCATCGCTGTTATCGACCGACGCTACGAGTCGCTGGCTGACCTTGGCTACCGCAACACCAGCATCGATATCAGCACTCGCAGGAGTAAAGACGGCGGACGTACCTGGGGCCCACAGACATTCATTGCCAGGGGTGACACTTCGAAGGTGACCGGCTACGGATTCGGAGATGCCTCACTGACTCTCACGAAGAGCGGAAAGATCATTTGCCTGATGGCATGCGGCAACGGCACCAAAGGTTTCCGCAGAGGCCTCAAGGAGACTGCTCTCAGTACCAGTGAGGACGGAGGCATCACCTGGAGCGAATTGCGCATAATCCCCTTCCCCAGCCACTTGCACAGCGCATTCGTAACCTCGGGCAAGGGAATCGTAGACAAGGACGGGGACATCCTTCTATCAGCCTGCGTGCTTGACAGGGACTATCCGGATCCCATGCCTGTCCCATGGCCTATCGATGCCCACCTGTTCTATTCAAAGGACGAAGGCGAGACCTGGACACTGCAGGAGGAAACCGCCTACAAGCTCGCGGATGAATCAAAGCTTGTGGAGCTCGGTGACGGGCGCCTGCTGATCAGTTCAAGGCGGTGGTTCTACAGCCCTAGGGGTTTCAATACCGCCACCAAGGGTGATGACGGGATATACCACTGGGACGAGCAGCGTGTGGCTGAAACTCTTGTCGTGAACCCATGCAACGGCGACATCGTATCCTGGAAGGATGGAGTGCTGCTGCATACATACATCAAGGCGGAAAAAGAACGCAAAGGACTCACCATGGCGGTAAGCCAGGACGAAGGAGTCACCTGGAATGACATAATTACGCTCCAGGACAGCTTCGCGGCATATTCGACCATGGTCGTATTCAAGAACGGTGATGTAGGTGTCCTTTACGAGGATGGCAGCAACTCCCCGGACGATGGCTATGACATCGTATTCTCCCGTGTTCCGCGCCGCCTGATCAAGCAATCCATAAAAGCCGTACAATGAAACGCTTCCTCATGTCCGTTTCCGCTGTCCTGGCAGCGATGACTGCCACAGCCAAAGTCCAGCTGACGCCTCTGTTTTCCGACAATATGGTATTCCAGCAGAACTGCTCCGCTCCGGTCTGGGGCAAGGCGGAACCTGGTGCCAAAGTAACAGTCACCCCATCGTGGAACCGCAAGGACTATGTCTGCACCGCCGATGCCGGAGGGAAATGGCAAGTGAGGATACAGACCCCGAAAGGAGGTTTCAAGGAATATACCCTCACGATATCGGATGGCGAACCTTTGGTCCTGCGGAACGTTGTCGTCGGAGAGGTCTGGCTGGGATCCGGGCAGTCCAACATGGAGATGTCATTCGACAGGATAGCTCTTCGCGCAGGCCAGGACGCTATCAACGAAGCCGCAGGATTTCCCGAGATCCGCCTGCTCCAGGTTTCCCGGGGAACAGGCATGGTCGAGCGAGACTTCTTCGAAGCGGAGTTCGGCGGCTGGACGGAGTCTTCCGTCGAGACCCTTCACAATTTCTCGGCAGCAGGATGGTATTTCGGGCACAAGCTTTCCCGGGAACTCAAAGTGCCGGTCGGCATCATACACAGCAGCTGGGGCGGCACTATCATCGAAGCATGGATGAGCAAGGATGCCATCAGCTTCTTCCCCGAAGCAGCCAACCAGCTCGCTTTGGTGGATATGCTTCCCGACAACGAGGATGACAGGGAATATGCTTTCGAAAAGGGAATCGATACCTTCTTCCAGGACGTATGGAGCAAGGACACCGGCTTCAGCGAGAACGACAGCAGGACCATCTCCCTGCCCGGGATTGTCCAGAAACTCTGGCCGCAAACGAACGGGCTGTTCTGGTTCAGGAAGGAAGTGGATATTCCCGAAGGATGGGATGGCAAGGACCTCACTCTCAGCCTCGGGCCGATAGATGATTTTGACGACACATACTGGAACGGCGAACTTGTAGGATCCGGCCGCATCTGGAACAAGCCGCGCATATATTCAATCCCAGCCCGTCTTGTTCATTCCGGCAAAGCCGTAATAAGCATCCGAAACACTGACGACCACGGAAACGGCGGCATCTTCGGAGATGCCTCCCTCCTGTACCTGCAAGGTCCCGACAGTAGCAGGATACGCCTCGACGGTGACTGGAAAGTTTGCATGTCCACATCCTTCAAAGGCATGCCGCGGGCTGCAGGACATGAACCGAACCTGGCCACGGTACTATACAATGCGATGCTCAGGCCGCTGGCCCCGTTCGCAATCAAGGGAGTCATCTGGTACCAGGGTGAGTCAAATGTCGATCGCGCATATCGCTATCGCGACCTGATGAGTGCCATGATCCTCGACTGGCGTGCCCTGTGGGGATACGAATTCCCGTTCTACATAACTCAGATAGCCGGTTTCAAGCCGGTTACCCTGACACCTGGAGATGATGGATGGGCCGAACTCCGTGAGTCCCAGAGCGTCTCCGCAACAGTCCTGGACAAGGTCGGGATGGCATGCATCATAGATTTAGGTGAAGCAGACGATATACATCCCATCGACAAACGGGAAGTCGGCGAGCGGCTGGCCAGGCTTGCCCTTGCAAACGACTATGGGAAGAAGATCGTGGCCAACGGTCCGCGATTCGCCGGCTACACCATATGCGACAGCTCCATCCGCGTAAGGTTCACAGACACCGCAGGTTGTTTGAAAGTCATCCCTTCCGGAGATTATGCGGAGTTACGCTATGGAACTTCAGGAATGGACGCGAAGTTGGTAAAGAAAGCCGAATCCGGCACTCTCTGCGGATTCCAGATCGCCGGTGCAGACCAGGTATGGCACTGGGGTGATGCTGTGATATCCGGAAATGAAGTCATAATCACATCACAGGAGGTCCGCCATCCGGTTGCCGTCCGCTACGGATGGGGATGCAACCCAGTATGCAACCTGTACAACAGCGAAGGTCTGCCAGCCTGGCCTTTCCGCACAGATGACTGGGCAGGTATCACATATGGTTCAACAACACTCTGATCACCAGCATCGTCAAATCATCGCTCTGCTCAGCGTCACCGACGAATTCCTTGACAGCGTCCTCCATGTAAGCGCAGATTTCATTTGACGAAGCCGTAGTCTTGAGTCGCGAAAGGCGGTCGCAGACTCTCTCTTCTCCGAAAAGGGTATTGTCTTCGCGTGTCGCCTCAGTAAGTCCGTCAGTATAGAGGAAAAGGGCCGTTCCAGGTGAGAGCGTAATCTTCTGAAGAGAATATTTCCAGCCGGGTACGATTCCGATAGGGACATTTGCATCAGTCGTCAGCATCTGAGGTTTACCGTCAACCAGGAGGAACGGAGGATTATGCCCTGCATTGCAGTACCGCAACTCCCCTGTTGCCAAATCTATCTCGCCTGCGAAGAATGTGACGAACATCATGTTCTCATTGCGCTCGGCCATCGAAGAATTGAATGCAGACACCAGTTTGTCCGGCCCGTCTTCAGAAGCAGAGAGAGTCCGGAACATTGAACTGATGACGGACATTACAAGTGACGCCGGGATACCTTTGCCGGAAACATCACCTATACAGAAGTGCAGTTTACCGTCACGCATGAAGAAATCGAAAAGGTCACCACCTACGGCTTTCGCCGGAGTCAGGCTCCCGTAGATGTCGATATCATTCCTGTCAGGGAAAGCCGGCCATGTAGTCGGGAGCATGGCCATCTGGATACTCTTCGCCACTTCCAGCTCGCTCTCGATGGAAGCCTTCTGTGCAGTCGTTTCCGTCAGGTCCGCGATGTACTTCGATAAAGACTGCTGCATATTCCCGAAGGAATCGCGGAGGAGGCGGATCTCATCATCCGACTCTATCACAGGGAGCGGCGCATCGAATTTGCCGTGGGCGACTTCAGTGGCGGAATCCGCCAGCTGGACAAGGGGGCGCGTGAACCTTCTGATGGCTCTGCGGGATACTCCGAACAAAACCATGAACCCCAGGAGCATGATCAGAAGTATGGCGGATCCGAACAGCAGTGCAGGTCCAAGGAGACTCATGAACGGGACCGCCAATGCCATGGACCACCCGGAATCAGATACTGGAGCGAAAAAGACGGAATACCTGCGACCGTCCATCTTTACGGCATCCGCTCCCGTCTCGCCCTTGCACATCGATTCTCCGAGAAGCCGGTACTTGTCATTCCCCGAGTCATCAGCATAGTCGAAAAAACTCTCTCCTTTCAGGGAACGGCTCCTGTCAGGATGGGCTATATATTCTCCGTTCGGACCAAGGATGAAGCTATATATTCCAAGTTCTTCCTTCCCGAATATCGCAGGCATCAGATTGATCTCGTTTTCCCTGACGTCAATATCGTGAAGGAGGTACATCAGCCATAGCAGGGACAAATCAGCTCCCATGACACCGACCACTCTTCCCAGGGAATCGGTTATCGGTAAACTGTACGTACACAGCAACGTGCCGGCACCGTCTTCATCGATATAAGGTTTCGACCAGACCCCCTTACCTGAGGTCAGGCCGGAAGTGAACCACTCCGAAGAATGGTAGTCATGGGAAGCCCCGCCGATATCCCTTACGAATGGTCCGTCGCCGGTAAAGCTTGCATATGGCTCGAACCACCGCCCTTTTGACGGGAAATAATCAGGGACGAAACCCACCCCGCATCCGGTCAAGTTGCGGTTTACTTCGATTTCATATCCAAGCGCCGAAATGACATCCTCGGGCGAAGAAACATGCCAGGATACCTCATCCGCGATGTTGGCCGCAGATATCTCGACTTTCTCCAGATTGGCAGTAATGCTCTGGCTCATGCCCGCGATAGCATCCGCGAAATGCCTCTTGAAGGAGGTATATAGTCCGGTCGCCGTGACGATGAAAGCCAGGAGGGAAACTATAGCCATTATGACCAGCACGATGATGATGATCGTCCTCGTCAGCCTGCCGGAAAAGGATTTCAGATGCTTGCCCATAGACTACAGTAACTGCGGCAGGAAGGTGCTTATGATCAAGACCACGATTCCCAGAAGCAGGACGGTGACAGTCTTGCGCGAAACGCCCTTCCACTCCTTGAGGATGATGCCCCATACGTTGGAGAAAACCACATTCAGGGACATCAGGATACACCAGCTGAAGGTGATGAGTACCGGGTATCCAGTCAGGAATCCCTTGCCCAGGCTCAATCCGAAGAACTGGCTGTACCAAAGCAAACCGGCAAGACAGCAGAAAAGGATATTGTTGGCCCATAGGGACTTCTGGCGGTAATCCCCCCAGGTCTTGTTCTTCGCATTCTGGAAGAGGCAGTATGCAGCGTTCGTCAGGAATCCTCCGAATGTCACCAGCATGGTGGCAGGAAGAGTCTGGAATATCGGCCTCGTGCCTTCAAGATAAAGATCCTGGCCGAAATTCAAGCCGATATTGAAACATGCACTCATGAAACCGGCGAGCAGTGCAACGGTGATTCCCTTGCCGAAGTTGAAATCCTTGACAGCTTTCTTCTTCTCCTCTTCCGGCAGGGCGGCGGACTTCATGGCACCGGCAATACCGATGATTGCGATACCGATGAGCGTCACAACCACACCGATGATGACGGCGCTGGTAAGGTCAGCGGCATGTCCCGTGAATACCGGACCGAGTATGGCGCCCAACGCGGAGCAGGTACCCAAAGCTATGCTCTGGCCCAATGCCACGCCGAGATAGCGCATGGAGAGGCCGAATGTCAGACCTCCCACGCCCCACAGAGCACCGAACAGGATGGTCAGCCAGGTGGCCTTTGGGTTTGCGTTCATAAGGGACATAAGGTCGCCGAAGGAACCGCCTGTACCCGAGACGGACAGCAAGGCTCCGACAAGCGGGAACAGAAGCCAGGCAAAGACTCCCTGGATGACCCAATAGCTTTCCCAACTCCAGTTCCTGACCTTGTTGATCGGGACATAGCTGGAACTCTGGCAGAATGCCCCGATGGCGATGATAAGTAATCCTATAACTAGATACATGATTGAAACTTTATTTTCCAATGAAACCCGTAACCAACTTGAAAACAGGCTCATAACTATCGAACCTGACAGTCTCGAAGTTGTCGGCCGGGGTATGGTAATGCTTGAAAGCGCTGCCTTCCTGGTTCTCGAGGAATATGCACGGAACCCCGCGCACCGCGAAAGGATAGTGGTCGCTGTTGGCAGCCAGGGCACCACGGTTCAAAGACTCGAACAAATGTTGTTCCTGGTTGACAGCCTCGAATTTCTGATAGTCCTTCATCCCAGCGTCACTGACCTCACAGTACTGGACAGGATTGTCATCGCCGATCATGTCGATGTTGAACAGGTACTTGATCTGCTCAAGAGGCACGACCGGATGGTCCGCGAAGAAAGTGGAGCCGCGAAGATTGGCATCCTCACCGGAAAAAGCCACGAAATACATGTCCCACCCAGGCTTGTTCTTCGCATAATGCGCGGCCAAGGTCACGATGGCAGCTGTTCCGGAGGCGTTGTCATTGGCACCGGGATAATATACCTTGCGGCCCAGATTGCCGAGATGGTCGTAATGTGCAGTGAACACGAAGCAGCTGTCGTGCCTCTCCCCTTCTACCTTTGCGATCACATTGAACAGCCCATAGTCTTCGAGGAACTCGTTGTCGACTTTGACCTTTACATTCTTAACGCCTGCTATGGCCTCCGGAGTAACCCAGATGATGGGTTTATCCACAACCTTCTCCCCATATGCCTTGAAGAACTTGATCGGTGCCTCCCACGTATAAAGGAGGCCGGCATTGCTGCATTCTCCGGCCTTCTGGAGGCGGGAGAAAACCTTGCGATGCTTATAGGTAAACCAGAAATCACAGCAGACAAGGCAGCCTGCATTCTCAGGCTTGCTCAGATCCGCGAACAGCCTGTCGGGATCGAATCCAAGAGTATCGACGTGATAAACCGGAAATTCGCCGCGGACTCCCGGGGAATACTCACGCATCGAGAAATCCACTCCCGGCCGGAGTTTCTTCCCGTCGGCGCGCATCTCCATCGCCCCGCAGAAGGTATTGATATCGATGGTGAACGGCTGCAGTACCACTTTGTCCACGCCAACCTTCCGGAATTCCTTTTCCAGATACTTTCCCGCCTTGTTGGCGCCGTCCCTGGCATAGCCGCGGCCCTGGTACCTGGCAGAACTTAATTCCTTGACGACCCGCTTGAAAAGCGCCAAGTCCTGTGCGCTTGCCTGGATGGAAGCAAACGCCAGTATAATAATGAGTAACCTTTTCATAAGACAATCAAATATAAAAAAATAATTGTATTTTTACAGCATTAATACGCAATGCTTTATGAGTTTACTGAAGAATTTGTTCGAGATCGCCGGCAAGGTTGCCTCCGTCGCCCAGGAAATCGCCGCCAAGCAGGAAGCGGCTGTCAAGCAGTCCACCCCTGCAGCCGCAACCACGCATTATGATGCTCCTGTAGAGGAGAAGACTGACGCAGAATGGCATACATATTTCCGTGAGATCATCCAGTCTGAATTCGCCGGATACGATATCAAGGAAAACGTACCTGTGACTGAACTTGCAGGATTCGCTGCCGATGAGGCCCAGCTCTACAAATCACGTCCACGCCAGGTTTACAAGGCTGAATGGGGCGAGCCGTACACCTTCGTCCTGAGCCAGGACGGCGCTCCGAAGGGCATCGTTATGCTCGGTGGCGGCCACAGCCACTCCGCAAATGTCAAGTACTTGGTCGCCAGGATGTACGCAAAGAAACTCGGCCTCCCTTACATCAATTTCTACACCCAGATGCCTAACGAGCGCGGCTATGTAGTCGGGCGCATCCACAAGTACCTGGGCTAGCGTTTACAAGAAAAAGGGGATGCAACATCGTTGCGCCTGCGAAGGACGCAGCATCATCCATCGGATTGCCTTGCAGGCGGCAGGGTGATGTCCCCGTCCGGTGATCAGCAATTTTGCTGATTCAAAATCATTCCCCTTTTTCTTTCTTTCCTCATGCAAAGCATCATCTCGCAGCTCGACGACCAGACGGTTTGGGAAGAGTTCCTCGCCCACCGCCTGATGAAAGGCCGTTTCACATGGCCTATGTTCAGTGATGCGGATGAATGCGTCGAAAACGAGAGCTATCTGCCGGTTGCCAGGGCCTTCATCGACGGGACAGGACCCGGTATCCCCGAAGTCAAGCGAATCAACAAGATGGGCACGGGCAAGAAACGGACGGTCTATTGTTTCAGTCCCGAAGAGACCCGAGTTCTCAAACTCATGGCTTTCCTGCTGTACCGCTATGACGACCGGTTCTCCCCAAACTGCTATTCATTCCGCCGTGGGATCAAGGCGAGCGACGCCATATTCAGGCTGAGGAAGGAACTCAGGGGCCGGAACATGTGGGCATACAAACTGGATATCCACGATTATTTCAATTCCATTTCCATTCCGATCCTCCTGCCCATACTCAAGGATCTCCTGAGTGACGATGCGCCGCTGTACGCGTTTTTCGAACGCATGCTCATGGATGGCAGGGCCAGCCTCGGAGGAGAAATAATCAAGATGGAAAGAGGAGTGATGGCGGGGACACCGACATCCCCTTTCCTCGCTGACGTCTATCTGATGGAAGTGGACCGGTATTTCGCCGACAAGGGAATAGTATATGCACGGTATTCCGACGACATAATCCTTTTCGCCAAGGACTTGGAAGAACTGGAAAGGCACAAGGCTGACTTGCTCGGCTTCCTGGATCAATACAGGCTCGAGGTCAATCCCGACAAGGAAAGGATCTATACACCTGACGAGCCGTTCGAGTTCCTTGGCTTCAGATGCCACGGAGAAGCCATAGACATCTCGGACGCGGTCAAGGAAAAGATGAAAGGAAAGATACGGCGGGCCGCACGCTCCCTGGATCGCTGGCGTTCGGAAAAGGGCCTCGGGCCCGAGCAGTCCATGAAAGCCCTTATACGCATATTCAATGAAAAACTCTTCGAGGGAGAAGACCCCGACTCGCTCAGCTGGTCGAGGTGGTTCTTCCCCGTGATAAACCGGACCGAAGGACTCAAGGAGATCGACGCATACCTTCAGAAGTATATCCGCTACCTTTCCACCGGCAGGCATACCAAGGCTAACTACAGGGTGCGATATGCGGACATGAAGGCGTTGGGCTACCGCAGCCTGGTCCATGAGTTTTACCTCTACAAGGATAAATGAACTTGACGATATGGCAAAAGATAACGTATATCTGGCATCGAAGCCGCGCTATGAAATCCTGGACGGGCTCCGCGGGGTAGCCGCCTTAATGGTCGTATTGTTCCATATATTCGAGACTTACAGCAAGGGGCCTGCTTTCCAGATCGTCAACCACGGTTATCTGGCAGTCGATTTCTTCTTCGTCCTGAGCGGCTTCGTAATCGGATATGCCTACGATGACCGCTGGGACAAGATGACTGTCGGGGGCTTCTTCAAAAGACGTCTGACAAGGCTCCACCCCATGGTCATCATGGGCACCCTCATAGGAGCGGCGCTTTTCTTCTTCTCCGGTACGGCTTTTCCACAGACACTCAAGGTCGAAGGGTGGAAGTTTGCACTCTGCATCATCATGGGCCTGCTGATGATTCCTTGCGGCAACGGACTGGACATACGAGGATGGGGTGAGATGAATTCCCTGAACGGCCCGACCTGGACGCTCACGTTCGAATATATCGGGAATATCCTGTACGCATTCGTACTGCGCCATCTTCCGAAGGCTGCCCTGGCCGCAGTGTGCGTCGCATGCGCTTTCTTCACCCTGGATCTTACATTGGGTTGGAATGCCTTCGGATTGCTTGAACAACCCCACTACAACGTGATCGGAGGTTGGTCCCTGACTCCGGACCAATTATACATCGGATTCAGCCGACTGCTCTATCCTTTCCTCTGCGGCTTGCTGATCTCCCGCATCCTGCCTTCGCATCGCAGCGAGAGCAATCCGAGCGGATCGCCTATCCACCTGAGAGGAGGCTTCTGGTGGTGCTCACTGGCAATAGTCGTACTGTTATCCTTCCCATGCATAGGTGGAAAGCAGGGTGTCCCGGACGGCCTGTTCCAGGCAGTCAGCATCCTGATTCTGTTCCCTCTGATAGTCCTTGCCGGTGCAGGCTCCAAGACCACCGACGCCAGGAGCACGGCCGTGTGCAAATGGCTGGGTGACATTTCCTACCCTATCTATATCACACATTACCCGCTGATGTACATGCAGATGAACTGGGTTGCGGAGAATACAAGCGCACCGCTGTGGCAGCACATCGTGGTGGGTATTGGAATATTCTTCCTCTCGATCGTCCTCGCCTGGGGCCTGCTGAAGATCTATGACGAGCCTGTTCGCGAGTGGCTCAAGGAGCATTGGCTGAAGCGCAGCGTAAAGCCTCTAAAGGCGGAATAAATAACGCGGAACCTTCTCCCTGTACACCCGATATTCCTCGCCGAAATCGGCCTCCAGACGCTTTTCTTCAGAGCGGACCTGGAGGGTGAGAAGTACAACTATGAAAGCGAACACGACGAGTGGCCAGCACTTCAGCAGCCAGATGATTACGCCAATGTAGTAGATGTACACTCCAAGGAGCATGGGATTGCGGCTGAACCTGTACGGTCCGTCCGTCATCAAATGCTTGGTGCGGGGTGCAAGCTCATGGTTGTAGGCATCGAATGGATTCCCCTCACCTACTTTCTTCATGTACACGATCGACCATATGCTCAGAGCCAGGCCCAAGAACATCAGTACGATGGAAATGATCGCCAACGGCAGAGACGGAACCCAGGTCAGATTCCTGCCGGAGACCCACCACATCAACGCCGGGATACCGGCCACGAAGACCAGGAATCCAAGGATATATCCGAAAGCATTCCTCATGGTTCAAATTGATTATTTGCGTACACATAAATAGGAATAAAAGGGGGAAATTGGTATCTTTGCGGTAGTAACGTGTCAGTGTATACCTTGTTTATCTGTCTGAAATGAAGCGAACCATCATAGCATTCATTCCTCTTGTCGTTCTTATCGCCCTGCTGGCCCTGGACATTTCCATCTTCGGGTCGGATTCCATCCTCGGCGCATCCCAGGTCGCACTCCTGGTGGCAGCCGGAGTATGTGTGGCGCTGTCGATGTGCCTGTACAAGACCCCGTGGAAGGAGTTCGAGAAGGCGATCGCCGGAAATGTCGGCGATGTTGCTTCGGCAATTCTGATCCTTTTCCTCATCGGTGCGATTTCCGGAACATGGATGATGAGCGGAGTCGTTCCGGCCTTCATATATTACGGCATCAAGATCATCAGTCCGAAGGTGTTCCTGCTGACGGCTTGCATCCTCTGCGCCGTGGTATCCGTAATGACAGGATCATCCTGGACGACCATCGCCACAGTGGGTGTAGCACTCCTGGGAATAGGACGGGCCGAAGGATTCTCCGACGCGATGACCGCAGGAGCCATCATATCCGGAGCCTATTTCGGAGACAAGATATCCCCTCTTTCCGACACCACGGTACTGGCATCTTCCCTTAACAAGGTGGGATTGTTCGAGCATATCCGCTACATGTACATCACCACCGTCCCTTCCTTCACAATCACGCTGATAGTCTTCGCCATACTTGGATTCACGCATGGCGGAGTGCCTGAAGGAGAGATGGGGGTATATTCCACCACCCTTGCCAGCACTTTCCACATCACGCCATGGGTGATGATCGTTCCTGCCATCACCGCCATCCTCATAATGAAGCGCCTCCCGGCCATCATCGTGCTGGCACTCTCATCACTTGCCGCCGCTGTGGCCGCAGTATTCCTCCAGCCGGAAATCGTCTATGGGATAGGATCCGGGGTCACTGCCGGTTCTGCCGCCAAGGTCCATTTCGCCGGCATCGTCGAGATGGTCTACAATACCGTTTCGCTTGAAACAGGAGTGCCGGAAGTGAACCAGCTGGTCACCTCGAGGGGGATGTCGGGTATGCTCAACACGGTATACCTTATCATCTGCGCCATGTGCTTCGGGGCCTGCATGAAAGGCAGCGGGATGCTGGCCACCATCTCCGGCATCCTCGCCCACATCAGCCGGTCCAGGGCAGGACTTGTCGGTTCCACGGTGGCGACCGGAACCGTTCTCAACGGCATAGTGTCAGACCAGTACCTCTCGATCATCCTCACTTCGAATATATACCGCGAAACATACGAGAAGGAAGGCTACGAAGGAAGGCTCCTCAGCCGCAGCGTGGAGGATTCAGCCACGGTCACCTCTCCCCTCTTCCCTTGGTCCAGCTGCGGAATGACACAGGCTACGATACTCTCCGTCCCGACACTGGTATATGCCCCGTTCTGCTTCTTCAACATACTGTCGCCACTGATGTCTTTCGCGATAGGAGCCATCGGATGGAAGATAGTCCGGAACAAGGTGGAGGCATCTGTGACTGTCAGCGAGTCTCAAGACGAGGCTTGACCGGATCGATCAGATGGTATATCCGGTCCCGTTCGACGGAGACCACCCCTTTCACTTTCTTGAACCATTCCATGGCTTTGTGAATATCAGTTCCTTCCGGAATGCGTATGGCTATGCCCGGGATCAGGCTGTAATCATACTTCAACTCGGCGCCATATTCCTTAACTGCCTTGAGCAGCGGCTCCTTGCCTGTCTCAGGATCGTACATGATCAGGAGAGTGTCGGGACTGTACATTTCCTCTTCGAACAACCTGGTACTGATCACCCCTTTGAAGCGAGTGTAGATATTGATGACATATGAATTCGAAGATACTTTCTCCTCACTGGAAATGGTGTCATCGTCAATGACATGGAAACTGTAAGTCAGGCCCCTTTCATACCGGTCGTCATCTTCGCCGAGGGCCCTGTTGTTTTCCCATTCTGCATCGGTGTAGATCGTCACTGAGCCGCGGTAAACTTCGTAGTGCCAGGAATCGATGACATCTCCGCGGAGTGTCTTCGTAAATCCCCTTCCGTTTCCGGCAAACTCCATCACGGACTGGGCGTCGATTATCCTGGATTCCAATACTCCGGCTGTCTTGTACTGTACCTCGGACAGCACCCAGCCGCCCAGAAGATTTATCTTGTTGCCCAGATAATCATGATAATCCCCTGGTTCCATCTTCTCGCATGTCGATGCACACAGGACGACGGAAGCCATAGCAAGGATAAGCGAAATGTTCTTTCTCATGGCGGAATCTATTTCAGGTTTATGGGATTACCATACGAAGATAATGCCAGATATCGCTATATTTGCATATACAAGCCATCCTTGTTCCAGTAATATGAATCCTGTCTCGATGCGTCTCCTCAGCCAGCACCTTATCAGCCGGCAGTTCTGCACTCCTGAAGAAGTCGTGGAGTGGATGGGCGCCATGCAGGCACAGGACCACAAAGGAATCCACTGGGCAGTCGCGATGCGGACCAAGAAGCCCTCTCTCAAGAGCTTCAAGGACGCATTCGACAGCGGTAAGGTCGTCCGCTTCCACTTGATGCGTGGAACATGGCAGCTGGTATCAGCCGGAGACTACTGGCAGATGCTGGACCTTTGCGCCCCGAAGGCCCTCTCCGTGACCAAAGGCTGGATGGCCGCCAACAGGATCAGTATTCCTTCCGATGAAGCCGGCCGGATACGTGACATACTTGCTTCGACTGCAGACCGTCTTGGGAGCGCCACCAAAGAAGATTTCATCCGTGCGCTGGCAGAGAAAGACATAAAGATGGATGACCACCGGCTCTCGTACCATATCAGGCTGTCTGAGATGTCAGGAGTGCTTTGCAGCGGGAATATGCTGCCTCTGAAGGCGACATACGCCCTTGCAGGAAAGAAGATTCCCGCAAGAACCAGGACAGACCGCGATGAGGCGCTCATGATGCTGACACGCAAGTATTTCCGCAGCAGGCAGCCAGCTACCCTGGAAGACTTCTCCTGGTGGTCGGGGTTGAACAAAAGCGACTGCATCAGGGGAATTTCCCTCCTGGGCGACTGGCTTCACGTGGAAAGGTGGCGTGGCCGTGATTTCTACCTCTCGGATGATTGCAGGACCCGCGGTTACCGCAACGGAGTACTCCTGCTGCTTCCTCCCTATGATGAATACCTGATCAGTTACAAAAGCAGGGACATCGCGGTTCCGCCGGAACATACCCACAGGGCACACAACAACAGCGGCAACTTCTGGCCAGTGATCCTGGTCGATGGGAAGGCTGCCGGAAACTGGTCGCAGGCCAAAGACAGGATATCAATGGAATTCTTCCGGGATGGATTACCTGTCGAGCCCCATGCGTTGGAAGAGGAAACCGCCAGATACGATTATTTCATCAGCCATTAACATACTGTCAAAATGAACGTTCTTTTGGATAACATGCTTGCAGCCGCCGATCCTTCTCAGGTTGAAGGGCTCTCCAGGTTCTTCAAGACCGGGAAAGGCCAGTATGGCGAAGGAGACCGGTTCCTTGGGATAAAAGTACCGGTCACGCGCTCTGTCGTGAAAGGATGCTGGAGTTCGGTCGGACTTGACGGACTGGAAGAATGCCTGGCCAGCGGATACCACGAGGTGCGTTTGGCTGCCCTGCTCACATTGGTGGAGATATTCAAGCATCCCCTCAGGACAGGCATCACCAAGGAAGAATGCATCGATTTCTATATTGCACACACTGACAGGATCAACAATTGGGACCTGGTGGACCTGTCCTGCTATCCCCTGCTTGGCGAATGGCTGCTGGACAAGGACCGGACAGTCCTGTACGACCTGGCCCGCAACGGGAAGACTGTCTGGGAGCAGAGGATTGGCATTGTCAGCACCATGACATTCATTCGGAAAGGACAGCTTACCGACACTTTCGCAATAGCTGACATCCTGCTCGGCCATCCTCACGACCTCATACAGAAAGCTGTGGGATGGATGCTCAGGGAAGCCGGGAAACGGGACAAGGCAGCTCTGGTCGCATGGCTGGAGCCCCGCTGCCGCAAAATGCCTCGGACGATGCTGAGGTATGCGATCGAAAAGTTCCCTCAGGAGGAACGGGAACGCTTCATGGCCAGATGATAACAGAACCAATAAGCTAACATTCAGTTGATATGATTGGAGAAATCCTGGAATATAACAAGCGCTTCGTTGCCTCAAAGGCATACGAACCCTACATCACGGACAAGTTCCCGGCCAAGAGACTGGCCATCCTGACCTGCATGGACACCCGCCTCACCGAGCTTCTCATGAAAGCCCTGGGGCTCCGCAACGGCGATGCCAAGGTCATCAAGAATGCCGGCGGACTTATACTGTCGGAGACAGACTCGGCTATACGATCCCTTCTGGTCGCGGTTTACGAACTCGGCGTGAAGGAGGTGATGGTCATACATCACTCTACCTGCGGAGCATGCCACATGAGTTATGAAGAATTCAAGCCGCACATGTTGGAAAGGGGAATATCCCCGGAGACACTGGCTGAATGGGAGGCAAGGGGCATCGGAAGCTGGCTGGAAGGATTCCACGATACGGTTGCCTCCGTAAGGAATACGGTCAAGTCGATAAAAGATCACCCGCTCGTTCCGGAAGATGTCACCGTGCGCGGCTTCATAATAGATTCGGTAACCGGCGAACTGACTGAAATACAATGAAGATAAAACTGATCATATTCGACTTCGACGGAACTCTCGGCGACACGCGTGCCAATATAATCATGACCATGCAGGAGACGATGCGTGTTCTCGGTTATCCCGTTGCCGGAGAAGAAGCGATAGCTGCGACAATCGGACTTACCCTGGAAGACGGATTCAGGGAACTTTTTCCGGGACTGACTGAAAGGGACATACTCCGATGCGCCGACGTGTACCGGGATCTGTTCGAGAAGAACCGCCGGAAGATGATACCCACGTTGTTCCCGCATGTGAAGGAGACCCTGAACCTGCTGAAGGAAAGAGGATACATCCTATCCGTAGCTTCATCGCGCCAGTCGGTTTCCCTGAGAGGCTTCCTGCATGACATGTCCGTAGAAGATTGCATATCCTACATACTCGGTGCAGACAACGTCGAGAAGTCGAAGCCGGACCCGGAACCGGTACTCAAAACATTGCGTGAACTTGGAATTCCAGCCGAAGAAAGCCTCGTCGTCGGAGACATGCCGGTGGACATAATCATGGGACTCCGCGCCGGTGCCGCGACCTGCGGTGTAACATACGGCAATTCCTGTCGGGATGACCTGGTCGAGGCAGGTGCGGGATACATCATCGACGATATATCCGAACTGCCGGGACTGCTTTAAGCAAAAGGATTATCCGCCGTAAATGACAGGCTTGTAGCGAGGGACGAGGGATTTCATCACGATCCAGGACAGGATATACGCCAGTCCGCAGTAGCAGAAGATGATGAAATATCCGGCCGGCTTGCCCTCGAATCCAAGGAAGCGGAATGCGCTGCCTGCACCCTCGGCATAGGTGAAAAGGTTGCCGGCGATCTTCTGCAGAGCCATGGTAGAGATTCCACCGGCGAGGGAACTCAAGCCGGTCATGGTCGCGATGGTGCTCTTCGGGAACAGGTCGGATATCACGCTGTACTGGTTGGCAGCCCATGCAGAATGGCCGGCAGCCGCCAGACCTATCAGGACCGCAGGCCACCATGGAGAATTGAAATATGCCCCCAGAGGCTGTGCCAGAAGTGAGAACAAAGGGAAAAGGGCGAAGATGAACATAGACCGCATCCTGGCGTCATAAGGGTGCATCCCTTTCTTCTCGACGAAGTATTTCGGGACATATCCTCCGAATATCGACAGTATGGAGCAAATCGCATAGAGTGTGATCAGGAGCAGTTTACCCTCCGTGGAACTGGCCTTCGCCCCGAACTGGGTATCGAAGTACGACGGAGCCCAGAACAGGAAGAACCACCATACGCAGTCGGATATGAACTTTCCCAGGATCACGCACCAGGCCTGGCGATAGTGCAGGCACTGGCGGAGAGGAATCGGCTTCTCCTCTGCAAGCGCAGCCCTGTCAGCCTCTTCTTCTGCGTCATCCTGATGGATATATTCAAGTTCCTGCGGGTTGACCCGCTTGCTTTCTTCCGGCTTGTCATAAAGGAATATCCAGAAGAATACCCATACGAAACCAATCGCACCGATGATGATGAAAGCCATTTCCCAGCCATAGGCTTTCGCAAGCGCAGGAATGCACAGCGGAGCAGCCAGGGCACCGACGGAAGCACCGGCATTGAATATCGTGGTAGCGAAGGCACGGTCCTTCTTCGGGAAATATTCGGCAGTGACCTTGATGGCCGACGGGAAGTTGCCGGCTTCACCCAATGCAAGCACTCCCCGGCAGAACATGAACAGGTAAACAGATGTCACTGATACCGCCAGGGCGATGTTGCTGCCTGCCTCGACTGCCTTCAAGGCTGAAGCTGAACCGAGACCTGTCAGGGATGCTGTCATCCATCCGGTAGCTGCGTGAAGGCAGGCACCTGTAGACCAGACAAGTATGGAAATCAGATATCCCCTTTTCACGCCTATCCAGTCGATGAACTTGCCGGCAAAAAGGCAGCACACTGCATAGAAGAGGGAGAAAAAACCGGTCACGGTGCCGTATTCGGCATCCGTCCAGTGGAACTCAGGCTTGATGAACTCCTCATAGGTCAGTGAGAGGACCTGCCTGTCCAAGTAGTTGATGGTAGTGGCGAAGAAAAGCAAGGCGCACATCCACCAACGGAAGGAGGTCATCGAAGAGGCATAGTCAATCTTTTTCATTGTATTCCGCAAGGGCTTGATAGAAAGCCTTTATGTTGTCTACAGGCGTATGCGGTGGGACATCGCATCCGGATGAGAGGATGAAGTTGTCGTACTCGGATGTCCTCTCCAAAAGCTCGCTGACAGCTGCATGGACCCGTTCCGGGGTGGCTTGCTGCATGATTCCGACAGGATCTATATTGCCCATGACCGGAAGGTCGGCCGGACATTGGCGCAATGCTTCCACCATATCCGCACGGTTACCGAAATGGAGAGCGGATGCTCCGGAACGTATCATGGCATCCGTGCAATGGCCGGTATTCCCGCAGTTGTGGAGTACCACTGAAAAACCTGCATCCTGGACAGCATCTACGATCTTCCGCACATAGACTGATGAATATGCATAGCAATCGTCGTTCGAGACGAGGCCGGAAGCAGGCTCAGCCAGGATTACTCCACCGATCCCGGTCTCCTTCATAGCCTGGACATATTTGGTAATGAATGCCGTACATTTATCCAGAAGCATAGTCACCGTTTCCGGTTCGACGTACATCGCCATCATCAACTCCGAAAGATCGAATAGTCGTCCAGCAAGTGAGAACGGCCCTATGCATCCTCCGAAGATCTTCTTGTCTTTGATACGGGAGGCGACTATGCGGTTGGCTTTCAAATATTCCTGCACCCTGCCTGCTGCAAGTGAAGGAATTTCAAGGGATGCCGCGGAATCGAAGTCCGTGACCAGCCGGCCGATGATGTTCGGGATCTCGTTCTCGGAGAACCGGACCTCGGCGCCGAAGGCCTCCGCTTCCACTGTAAGGTCCATTATCGCAGTCACGGCATCGGCCGGGAATGCTTCGTTGAGGGCGCATATCGCATCCGCATGGACCTTCCCGTCAGTAACCGCTTCCAGTACTGTGTTCCCGCACAGTTCGATCCCCGGATGGGTCATGATAGGGATCGCTAACCTTTTCTTCTTTTGTAGCATTTGCTGTTCTTGCAGATTTGACAATGATATGGTTGGCGCTGGAGTTTCTCTCCCAGAGCGAAGAAACCGCTCACGGATTTCTCGGGTGCCATGAGGGAGGTTTCCGAAAGGATGACTCCGCAAGGTCGCTCTGGAAACAGCGAAAACAGCAGATGCTGTTCACGGATATCCCAGTTGCAATAACCCGGACTGTACGGCATAGAAAGAGTCCCGGCACCATCATAATCCTGCTCGATACGGCTGACAGTAACCTCAGCCAGCACGGTCCCGATGGAATCGGCAATGAAATCAGACACGATATCATCCTCGCTTTTCAGGGCTTCCTTAGCCCGGTCGAATTCCCATCCGGCAGAACCGATGAAGAGAAGTGCATGGGTCATCCCCTTCAGATACGAGCAGATGATTCCTTCCGGAGTGAAGGTCTTCCCGGCCATACGTACTTGCCGCGGAGAAAGCTTTTCGGCATCGACAACCTGATAAGCATACCGGAGGGTCGCCTCAGGAACCAGCCGGCCGCGCAATTCGAGCACAAGGTCACGTATCCGCTGTTCAGGGACGGAATCCTTGTAGCCCATAGCGAACCACACTTCCTTCTCGGGAAGCTCCTCAGGGCTGATCTTGAAGGCCTTTTCTATCATACTGCGAGAAGCTCTTTAGCGACCGCTACCGCTTCATTCGCGTTGGAACTGTACCCGTCAGCTCCGATTCCTGCTGCGAATTCGGAAGTCAGTGGCGCTCCTCCGACCATCACCTTCACATTCAGGCCGGACGCCTTGACAGCGTCCACGATATCCTTCATGTAGTCCATGGTCGTCGTGAGAAGGGCGGACAGGCAGATTATGTCAGCCTCGTTCTCTCGGGCGGCTTCGATGAACCGCTCCTTGGATACGTCCGTGCCTAGATTGATCACCTTGAAACCGCGTCCTTCCAGCATCGAAGCCACGAGGTTCTTGCCGATATCGTGAAGGTCACCCTTGACGGTGCCGATGACGACCGTCCCGAGAGTGGTGGTCTGCCCGGCCATCATAAGCGGTTTCAGGATATCGAGCGCTGCCTTCATCGCTCTGGCGCTGAGCAGCAGGTTGGGAACGAAAACACGGCCTGCCTCGAACTCCTGGCCGATGGCCTCCATCGCAGGTATCATCGAATCATCGATGATTTCCTGAGGTGTCTTGCCGGCATCCAGAGCTTCCTGGACGGATGTCTTCGCAACGGGAGCCAGTCCCTTGAAAATTGCATTGTAAAGGTTATCCATATCAACTACGTATTTCTTTCAATGTATCCATCATAGCCACCACGTTCTCCACCGGTACGTTAGCCTGGATGTTATGGACGGTGTTGAAGACGAAACCTCCATCTTTCCCGAATATGTCGCAGAGCCTGAGGACTTCCTCCCGAACCTGGGCCGGAGTACCGAAAGGCAGCGTCTTCTGCGTATCCACACCGCCTCCCCAGAAAGTGACCCTTCCGCCGAATTCATCCTTGAGGCGCTGCGGGTCCATGTCCTTGGCCGCGATCTGTACTGGATTGATTATGTCGAA
>JAEEGJ010005564.1_pt1 | contig 39346 bp, 33 predicted proteins | sample 8958761 | NCBI WGS metagenome assembly JAEEGJ01 (sample SAMN16246546, study PRJNA631951) | gut metagenome | biome: gut microbiome; feature: rumen; material: RS-attached | host: Bos | place: Iran: Karaj | collected 2018-10 | reverse complement strand
CATGCCCCAGAATACCTTCTGATCTTCATCGGCATAAATAGGAGTGTAATAAACCGCGTAAAGCTTATTGTTGATAGTAACGTTCTCTGCATAATAGTCCTGACCGGTCTTAACCTGCTTGTAGATCGCCTCGCCGGCCTTGGTACCTTCGAAGTAAGAACCGTCAGCCTGCTTGATGGAGGTGAGGAGACGGGTGTCATCCTGGAAAAGCGTCTGCTCGATGTACTCGGACTTAAGGTTGTTGACGTAAGCGTGGTCGGCGTATTCGTCATAATCTACATAGCCGTTCGCGATAACGTCGTACTGGAAGTATTCCTTCAGAGAATAGCTGACACTCTTCAGCGTAACTCTTCTGGACTCGGCAAGACCAGCGTTGGTCTTGTTAATGCTGATAAATGCGATTATCAGCCCGACAACGATCATGGGAATGATCCCTGCCATGAGAAATGTGGTCTTAAACTTAAGCTTCATAACTGTCTGTCTCCTTTTTTGTTCTATATCTTTTTTTTGTGTAGAACTTCTATTTATTATATTTTAGTCATTTGTATTGCTATAGTCAACAAAAAATCGTGAAAAAGAGAAATTATCTGGTGAGAATTTCGAAAAGACAAAAAATATGACAATTTATTCCGTGAAAGCGGAAATTGTGCAACGGTTGCATATTTGCGAATGTTTATAAAGTCAGTGAATGAAAATGTATTATTATGATGCGTATTTGACAGTTATGCATTTGAGCTGTAAAATAATAAGTTATCAGTATTATATTATGAACATTACGGCGGGCAGGTGATGTTATGAGTGACAAGGACAGGTCTGTCGGCACCGGTATTCCGGCGGATTTTACAGATCCGGCCGAGCTGCACGATATTCTGATCAACAGGATCAAACAGTATCATGCGGTGAGCGGTATCGACATTATTGAAAAGGCCTACAAGGTAGCATATGACGCGCATAAGGACCAGAAGCGCAAATCGGGTGAACCTTATATCATTCACCCTATTTGTGTTGCGATAATCCTGGCCGATCTCGAACTGGACATAGAGAGTATCGCGGCCGGACTTCTGCATGATGTCGTAGAGGATACCAGCTGTACTTACGATGAGCTGGTCGACATGTTCGGCGAGGAGATAGCGCTCCTCGTTGACGGCGTTACAAAGCTCACAAAGCTTAATTATTCCGCCGATAAGGTTGAACTTCAGGCCGAGAACTTAAGGAAGATGTTCCTTGCGATGGCAAAGGATATCAGGGTAATCCTGATCAAGCTTGCCGACCGTCTGCATAATATGCGTACGATGCAGTACCAGCCCCCGAACAAGCAGTACGAGAAATCGAAGGAGACGATGGACATCTATTGCCCGATAGCCCAGCGTCTCGGTATTTCGAAGATCAAGATAGAGCTCGACGATCTGAGCCTTCAGTACCTCGAGCCCGTTATGTATAAGGAACTCTCGGAAAAGGTAGCTGCCAAACTCGCCGAGAAAGAGGACTTCATCACCGAGATCGTCGCGGAGGTCGCTCATCACATCGAGGAAGCGTCGATCGAAGCAAAGGTTAACGGCCGCGTAAAGCATCTGTTCTCCATCTATAAGAAAATGGTCACCCAGAACAAGACTCTGGACCAGATATACGATCTGTTCGCGGTACGCATAATAGTAAAGGACATAAAGGACTGCTACGCTGCGCTGGGCGTCATCCACGAGATGTACAAGCCCATTCCAGGACGTTTCAAGGATTACATCGCGATGCCGAAGCCCAATATGTACCAGTCTTTGCATACCACGCTGATCAGCTCGACAGGACAGCCTTTCGAGGTACAGATCAGGACCCAGGAGATGCACCGTATCGCTGAGTTCGGTATCGCGGCGCACTGGAAATACAAGTCGGATCCCGAGGGTAAGTCTACAGCCGACTCCGAGGAGGAGAAGCTTTCATGGCTGCGTCAGATCCTCGAATGGCAACAGGAACTCTCGGACAACAAGGAATTCCTTATGCTGCTCAAGGATGACCTGAACCTGTTCTCCGACAGCGTTTTCTGTTTCACTCCCTCCGGAGAGGTAAAAAACCTGACAGTCGGCTCGACACCCATCGATTTTGCCTACAGCATACACAGCGCGGTCGGTAATAAGATGGTCGGCGCGCGCGTCAACAATAAGCTGGTTCCCATCGAATATACTATCCAGAACGGTGACCAGGTAGAGATCATCACCTCGCAGAATTCAAAGGGACCGTCCCGCGACTGGCTAAAGATAGTCAAGACCACACAGGCCAAAAATAAGATAAATCAGTGGTTTAAGTCCGAGTTCAAGGAGGAGAACATCGTCCGCGGAAAAGAACTCGTGCTCAACTACTGCAAGACCAAGGCGATCAATCCCGCCGATATCCTCAAGCCCGAGTTTGAGGCCGCGGTGCTGCGCAAATACGGCTACCGCGAGTGGGATTCGGTATATGCCTCGATCGGACACGGAGGACTCAAAGAGGGCCAGATAGTTGCCCGTCTGCAGGAGGAATACGAGAAGACCAAGCGCAAGGAGATGACGGACGCCAATGTCCTCGAGTCCTTTGCCGATACTTCTTTCGAGAAAAAGCCCATTCTTGCGGCGAAGGGAAGCATCATCGTACAGGGCGTCAACGACGTTGCGGTTCATTTTTCGAAATGCTGCTCGCCCGTGCCCGGTGACGAGATCTGCGGTTTCGTAACACGCGGCCGCGGCGTTTCGATCCACCGCACCGACTGCATCAACATCATGACGCTTTCCGAAGAGGAGAGGGCCCGCCTGATCCCCGCGGAATGGAATGAGGCCAAGAACCAGGCGGGAGACGAGGTATTCTCCACCGAGATCAATCTCTATGTTAAGAACAGATCGGGCGTACTGCTTGATATTTCAAAGATAACCACAGAAAACCATATCGACGTAACATCGATGAACGCAAGGACCAGCAAACAGGGCATTGCCACCGTTACCATCGGTTTCAGTGTCAGGGACCGCGAAACACTTGCGACCATCACATCGAAACTCAGGAACATAGAAGGTGTCATAGACATTCAGAGAAACATGGGATAAGGAGCCGATTATGGGTATTTGGGAAATGAGCGGTAATTTCGAGAGCGGCAATGAGGTTTTTCATCAGAACAAGCTCCTGATGAAGTGCATACAGGTCGGGCTTTTCTGCACCAACTGCTATCTGGTCAAAAATGAGGATACGCAGGAGGGGCTTATCATTGATCCCGGCTCGGACCCCAGAAAGATCAGCTACGCGATCGACGATATGGGCATGATCCCTGAGGCGATCCTGCTCACGCACGGGCATTTCGATCATATCATGGCCGTTAACGAGCTCAAGCTCAAATACAATGTTAAGGTCTATATCCATGAGCCGGAGGCTGTGCTCCTGGCCGATCCGAAGCTCAACAGCTCGATCGGGCTCATCAGGCAGCCTTACACCACTTCGGCCGAAGTCCTGCTCGATGACAACGACAGTATCGTGCTCGCGGGACTCACGATCAAGGTTATCGCGACACCCGGACATACCGTCGGCGGCGCATGCTTTTATCTGGAAAAACAGAAGATACTGTTCAGCGGAGATACGCTGTTCTATGAGAGCATCGGCCGCAGCGACCTGCCGACCGGAGATTCCGATCTGCTGATCGATTCGATCAGAAAAAGACTGGCCGTACTGCCGGACGACACCTATGTGCTGCCCGGACACGGAGTTACTACGTCCATAGGGCACGAAAAAAGGTGCAATTCATACATGCGGAGCAACAGGTATAATGAATGAACCCAATGTGGCAATAAATATGTCGGGACTTGATTTCAGACAGGATGTCGAGCCCCTGATAAAAGAGTTTTATCCGCTCCTGTACAATAAGGCGGGAGGTGTGACCGTAAGCTTTGCTCTCGAAGACGGCAGGATGAGGCTGGCGGTCGGCGGGACGTCAGCTGCCGGAGATAATGTGCAGGTATGCGATGCCGCGGCTGAGATCACCGAGGAGTTTATATCCGGGGAGACAGACGCCAAAAAGCGGCACCGCGCTTACAGGAATCAGCTGCTCAGAGCCCTGTACAGGTTGCTTTCGGGCTATACGGGTAAGGAGCTGCCCTGGGGTGTGCTGACAGGCGTCAGGCCGACCAAGCTGATCTTTGAGAGGCTTGAGAGAGGCGAAGCGAAGCACCTGCAGTTCATGTACGACAACTACTACGTTTCGAAGGAAAAGGCTGCTCTGGCTACGAGGATCGCGGCTGTGGAGTACCAACTGCTCGACGCGATCGATTACCGGAACGGCTACAGCTTATATATAGGCGTTCCATTCTGTCCGAGCATATGCAATTACTGCTCGTTCGGTTCGCATCCGATAGAGAGGTTCGCAGACTGTATTGAGCCCTACATCGAGGCTCTTAAAAAAGAGATAAGGGCGGTTTCGTCCTGTTTTCCCGGGCGTGTGCTCGAGACCGTATATTTCGGCGGAGGCACACCTACCTCGATCTCGGCGAAGCAGCTGCGTGAGCTGATCCGCTGCGTTAAAGAAAGCTTTGACATGAGCGGTGTCCGTGAGTTTACGGTTGAGGCCGGCAGACCCGACAGCATCACCGAAGATAAACTCCTGTTGCTGAAAGATGAGGGCATCACGAGGATATCGATCAATCCCCAGTCCATGGTGGAGCGGACACTTGAGACCATAGGCAGACGACATACCGCGCAGCAGGTGCGTGACGCGTTCGCGATGGCCAGACGCCTCGGGTTTGACAACATCAACATGGATCTGATCGCGGGACTCACCGGCGAGGATATAAACGATTTTGATTACACATTGTCGGAGATCGAAAAGCTCGATCCGGACAGCGTGACGGTACATACTCTCGCGAGGAAACGGGCGGCCAGACTCACTACCGAAGGCGAGCTCTACGAGGGCAATGAGGCCAGGGATGTGGCACAGATGGTCGAGACCGCGGCTTCGTTCATGAAGGCACACGGCTACGAGCCTTACTACCTCTACCGCCAGAAGAATATGACCGATAATCTGGAAAACGTCGGATATGCGCGTCCCGGTAAGGAAGGACTCTACAATATCCTCATTATGGAGGAGAAACAGATAATACTGGCCTGCGGTTCCGGCGCCTCGAGCAAGTTTGTGCGCGATGCCGGTGACAAACGCTTCGAGCGCGTTGAGAATGTTAAGAACGTTCATGAATATATTGACCGTATAGATGAGATGATCTCGCGAAAGCTTGATTACATAGCGGAGCACGGGATCAGTTAAAACACCTTTATTGCGGGGTAACGGATTATGATGATCAAGGAAAAACCTGAGCTGATGCGTCTGTTCAACATCGAGGCGGAGTATGCCGAGGATGTCGAGGACGCGATCAACCACGGTTATATAGTGTCGTTCCTTTCCGGGAGACTGGCCAAGACACTGGGGCATGACGCGCCGTACTGCGATATGATATCGGACGCGGGACTTCTGCACGATATCGGAAAGCTGCAGCTGGGCGGCCTGATGTACGGCAGGAAAAAAGAGCTGCTGCGCATCGAGGAAATGAAATATGTAAGGCAGTTTCCGGAGCTCAGCTATAAGTTCCTCTGCGAACAGCAGGTAGGGTCCGAGGAACTAAGAAGGATAGTGCTGCATCAGCGTGAGAATTACGACGGATCGGGATATCCGGATAAGCTCGCCGGAGAAGCCATCCCGCTGGGTTCGAGGATCATAAGGATATGCGATGTATATGTCGCGCTGATTTCCGACAGGCCTTACCGCAAGGCTTTCGATTCCTCCACGGCTATGGAGCTCATGATCGAAGAAGTAAAGAATTTTGACATGAAAGCATTTCTGGCGTTCATGCGTCTGGCGCACGAGGATGATTTCGATCAGATACATGAGTACGTTGACCGTGTGAATAAGACAAAGAACTACGATTATTCGGCTATTTATTCAGCTTAAAATAATCGAAAAAAATGTTTGACAATCACAAGTAATTTGATATAATAATGCATGTGCGATTTTGAGCGCATCGTTTTTGATGTGTAAAAGAAAGGATATTTGGATGCGAATTTCTCTTTCCGGCGTCATGAATCTTAACTCCGAAAGCCGTGAGTTCACCGCGGATGTGGAGGCAGAGAGTTTTATGTATATGGGCGAGAGTTATCCCGTGGCCAAAAAGGAGCCCGTGAGGTTCTCAGCCGTTTCAGACACAGCAAAAACAGTCAGGGTCAAGGCTCAGACAAAACTGGAGCTTTCCGTTCCGTGCGACAGGTGCTTAGAGCCTGTATCGGTACCGTTTGATATCGATACGGACTATGTGTTTACCTGGGAGGATGACGGTACGGTCAGGATCAGGGATGACGAAGAGCCGGTAAATTACATAGACGGATATGAGCTCGATGTTGATGCTTTTATCAGCGAAGAGATTATGATAGGGTTTCCCATGAAGGTGCTCTGCACAGAGGACTGCAAAGGTATTTGCAGTGTCTGCGGAGCGAATCTCAACAGGGGAGAGTGCGGCTGCGACCGCACCGTGCTTGACCCGAGAATGTCAATTATCCGGGATTTGTTCCGACAGAAGGAGGTGTAAGAGCAATGGGTGCTATTTGTCCGAAAAACAGAACTTCTAAAGCCAGAAGAGACAGTCGTCGCGCAAACTGGAAGATGACTGCTCCCAACCTTGTTAAGTGCAGCAAGTGCGGCGCGCTGATGATGCCTCACAGAGTATGCAAGGCATGCGGCAGCTACAACAAGAAGGAAATCATTCCTCAGGACTAACAAATGGAATAAAAATGACCGAGTCATTTATGGCTCGGTCATTTTTTATTCCACCCCGCCATGCTGCGAACAAGGTGCAAACGCTTCAATGCACCTTGTTCGTGGCGGGGCGGCGAAGCCGTTTGTGGTCTCGCAGAGGTATTATCGATGCGAGACTACCATCCGGCGGCGAAGCCGTTTGTGCTCTTGCTCCGAAAGCTTGTGCCGGGCTTTGCCCGGGCACAAGCTTTCGACGCAAGAGTTCCGAATGTAGCGAAGCCGTTAATTATAAAATACGTGTGTTTTTGACCTTCGGCTTGACACAGCCGTAAAAATAAACGATACTAAAAGTATAAATGTGGAGAATTTAGTTTACCCCCTACGGTTTCATCGAGCAGGGGGCTGTTTTATCAAGAGGTGCGGTATTGTGATTACTCTTAAAGAGATCGCGCGAATGTGCGGCGTTTCTCCGAGTACGGTTTCGAATATCCTGAACGGTAAGTCGAAAATGTCCGAGGAGACCAGGAATAAGGTTCTCGAAGCGATCGAAAAGACCGGCTACAGACCCAATTTCTTTGCGCAGGGTATGCGCCGGCAAAACAACAAATTTATATGCATAATCGCCGAGGAACTGCTGCAGTTCTCGACACCTCCCATCGTTGAGGCTATCATGGATGTCTGTGAAGCCAAAGGCTACAGGACGATCCTCATCAACATGAGCATGTATGAGAAGTGGAAGAAGACCGGCGTGAATCTCGGTGAGGAAAAGCTGCTGATGAAATACACCTCACCCGCACTGGTCGAAGCAAAGGCCATGAGGGCCGACGGTATTATATATGTCGCGGCGCACGGTCATGCCGTGGATGTTGTTCCGGACGATTACGGTATACCCGTTGTATTTGCGTACGGACATTCGAGAAACAGCAATTACAGATGCGTTCTCATCGATGATTTCGGAGGAAGCGTTATGGTGACCCGGCATCTGATATACCGCGGTCATAAGAAGATCGGTGTCATATGCGGCAAAGAAGACAACATGCATACGATCGAGCGGTTGAAAGGATACAGATCGGCTCTTTCGGAGTTCGGGATCAAGTACGATAAGGACCTGGTACTGTACGGTGACTGGGAGCGTGAATCCGGCAGGATATGCGCACGAAAGCTCCTTTCCATGGGTATCACGACCATCTGGTGCATGAACGATCTGATGGCGGCGGGAGCTTACGACGAAGCCATGGCGGAAGGACTGATCGTCGGAGAGGATATCTCGATATTCGGATTTGACAACAGAGAGATCTCGGAGTATCTGTTCCCTCAGCTCTCTACCTGTGAGCTGCCGCTCGAGGCGATCGGAAAAACCTGCGCCGAGCAGATCATAAAGGAGATCGAAGACGAGAACTACAGGAGTCAGCCGGCAGAATTGATAAAGATGCCGTGCATGATGGTACAGAGAAAATCGGTAATATAAATGTAGTCATGCATCGAAAATACCTCTGCATGACCGCGGATGGCTTCGCCTCCTCGCAATAGACAAGATGCATTGGAGCATCTGCACCTTGTCTATCGATTGCAAGGTGCGGTTCTATAAACAAAAACAGTATCTGTTACAGCAGATACTGTTTTTGTTTATAGAACCGCATTCGCTATGCATCCGACGGGATTCGAACCCATGTTACAGCCTTCGGAGGGCTGCGTGATATCCACTTCACTACGGATGCTCAACGTGATGAATTATAGCAAAACGGCAGGCGGGTGTAAAGGTTTTCCGGTTTAAAATTATTTAATTCGACTAGTCTTGCCGAATGTGATATAATAACTAGGATTGAACAGCTGTGTAATTCTTTTATACGGAGGTTAACGTGAATAATATCATCATTGCCGGAGCGGCGGGGCTTCCGCCTACAACGATCATTACGATCTCTGTGAGCGTTCTGGCGGTCATCATCGTGGCAGGCTTCGGATTTTTCATGTGGATGCGGCAACAGGAACGTATCGACCGTTTTCTGGAGATCAACCGTCTCACAAATAAGATCGGCGCCGGAATAGTCAATTTTGTTGTCGAGTCGGGATTCGTTTCGTACGCGAGCGACAGCTTTTACGAGATCCTCGGCATCACAAAAGAGGAGTTCGCCGAAAAGTACGATTATGACTTTTACCGTTTTATCGGCATATCGGATCCCGCTGCGATCCTTAACTCGATCAGTGATGAGGGCGATCTTATCTTCGAATTCGCCATGAATCAGGGACCGAACGCCAGAAATTCTTCCGCGGCAGGCAGAGCCAGATGGTTCAAGCTCTCGGGCAACAGGATCATGCGTCGCGGTCATGTCACGATCTCGGCGATCCTGATAGATATCGATGACGATAAGCGTAAGTTCGGTCTCCTCGAGAACAAGGCAATGCGCGATCCGATGACCGGCGCATTCAACAAAGAGTACACGAAGCTCCTTATCAACCGCTATATTTCGGAGCATTCCACGAGCTCGGGCATGCTGCTGCTCGTAGATATAGATAAGTTCAAGAGCATTAACGATACCTACGGACATCTGATGGGCGACAATGTTATCATCGATGTCGTAAAATCGGTAACGGCCGCCTTCCGTTCGAACGATATCGTCGGCAGGATAGGCGGAGATGAGTTCGTTGTGTTCGTCTGCGATGTCAAGGATCCCCAGGCACAGTTCAACCAGGCGCGTAAGCTGCATGAGGTCCTCAGAAAGCCTCTGGTAGTCGACGGACAGACGATCAACAAATCGGCAAGTATCGGCATAGCGCTGTATCCCCAGCATGCGGCGGATTACGAAAAGCTCCTCGAATGTGCGGATAAGGCACTCTACAAGGTAAAGGGAAGCGGAAGGGATTCGTTCATCATCTATGGAAATGACTGATTACATCTATTTTGACAATGCGGCAACGACCGCGCTCGATCCTCTCGTTAAGGACGCCATGACTCCGTTCATGACATTTAACTATGCCAATGCGTCGGGTACATATCACGACGCGTCGCTCGCCCGCAGCGCCATCAATAAGGCGAGGGCGCAGGCTGCGGCACTGATCGGCGCGGAGCCCGACGAGATCATATTCACCTCATGCGGTACGGAGTCGGACAACCTGGCCCTGTACGGAACCGCCATGGCTCATTTCTCGCGCGACAAGCGGTTTAACGCGGTATCGGATACGATCGAGCATCCGGCGGTATACAATACACTCGATGCCCTCAAAAAAGCCGGTTTTATCAAGCTGGCGCGTGTTTCGCCCGATAAGGACGGATTCATAACTCCCGGGGCGGTTGAGGAGGCAGTGCACAGCCAGGTCAAGACAAAGCGTGATGACGCATCGGGACAGACAAAGGATAACGGCATCATCTCGGTAATGAGCGCAAACAACGAGATAGGCGCGATAAACGATATAGCCGGTATCGGTTCGGTTGCGGCCGAATACGGTTATCTGTTCCATACCGACGCAGTCCAGTCGTTCGGTCATGTACTGCTCGACGTAGACGTGATGGGCGTTGATATGCTGAGCGCATCGGCACATAAGCTGGGCGGCCCCAAGGGCATAGGACTTCTCTACCTGCGCCGCGGCACAAAGATAGTACCGACCATGTACGGCGGCGGACAGGAGCACGGCCTGCGCTCCGGCACGGAAAACGTCGCGGGTATCGTGGGCTTCGGAGAGGCCTGCAGGCTCGCGGGCATACGTATGTCAGCGGATACGCGCTATATACATGAGCTTAGAGACAGACTGGTGAGCAGGATATTGAACGAGATACCCGATACGATACTCACCGGACCGCAGCTGCCCGATATGGGCGATAAGAGGCTTCCGGGTCATTGCTCGTTCGCGTTTAAGGGCGTTCAGGGCTCGTCGCTCGTGATCGGACTCGATATCAGGAATATCTGCGCTTCGACAGGCGCTGCCTGCTCGGCGGCCGCCAACAGGCCTTCGAGGGTATTAAAGGAGATCGGTGTCGCTGCTGATCATTTCAACGGGTCGCTTCGGCTTACGCTCTCGCGCAACAATACGATCGAAGAGGTCGACAGGACCGTTGACGCGGTAAAAGCCTGCGTGACGCAGTTAAGAGAAATGTTCGGAGATGATTGAAATATTATGATCAGGTACGATTTTCACATGCATTCTTCTTTTTCCGGTGATTCCGACACCCCGCCCGAACAGCAGGCGGAAGAGGCGATCCGCCTCGGAGCCTCGGGCATATGCTTTACGGATCACATGGATTATGATTATCCGATGGCTAAGGAGGCCGGGACCGATTTCGAGTTTGACGATGCCGCGTATTATGAGCGGATGTGCGAACTGAGAGACGCATATAAGGGGCGCCTCGAGATAATGATAGGCATAGAGTACGGACTTCGCAGCGAGCCTGAGCTGATCGGTGACATGAATGCGAAGTATACGCGTCTCAACGAGACTTACGATCTGGATTTTACGATCGGTTCAACGCACTGCCTCGAGCACACCGATCCGTTTTACACAGAGCCCTACTGGGTAGGGAAGACTCCGCGCGAGGGGCTGGAGAAGTATTTCATTGCCGTCGCTGAAAATGCTGAGAATTACGACTGCTTCGATTCCGCAGGGCATTTTGATTATGTTGTCAGATACGTTCCTTTATCCGACGAATGGAGGGGTCCCTCGGATTACGATCCGATGCGGTTTTCGGATATCGTCGATGAATACCTGAAAACCCTGATACATAAGGGCAAGGCTCTCGAGTGCAATACAGCGGGCATCAAATACGGTCTGGGCTTTACACACCCTCATGAGACCGTGCTCAAAAGATACCGCGAGCTCGGCGGGGAACTGCTGACGATCGGTTCCGACGGACACAAGCCCGAGCATATTTTTTATGATTTTCAGAGAACCGAAGATTTCTTAAAGAGTCTCGGATTTAAGTATTACACGATATATCGCCGCCATAAGCCCGAGTTTATCAGGCTGTGAGGCATTTAAAGGATGAATAATGGCATTTGACGGAGTAGTAATGTCCGCCCTTACAAAAGAGCTCAAAGACAGGCTCGTGGGCGGCAGGGTTATGAAGATCGCGCAGCCCGAGAAGGATGAGCTGATCCTCACGATAAAGAACTACGATCAGTATAAACTGCTGCTGTCCGCGGACGCGGGCTTGCCGCTGGTCTATCTGACCGACGCATCGAAGGAATCACCGCTCGTCTCGCCGGCATTCTGCATGCTCCTGCGGAAACATCTGCAGTCGGCAAAGCTTACGGATATCTCGCAGCCGGGGCTTGAGCGCATCATCAATTTTGATTTCGAGCATCTCGACGATATGGGCGATCTTAAGAAAAAACGCCTGATCATCGAGATCATGGGCAAGCACAGCAATATCATCCTCTGCGATGACAACAATACGATCATCGACAGCATAAAGAGGATACCTTCTTCGGTAAGCTCCGTAAGAGAGGTACTGCCGGGCAGGGAGTATTTTGTGACCGAGACCGTGAAAAAGACAGATCCGGTCACGATGGATTTTAACAGCTTTAAAGACGGCATCAGGTCGGTAAACGCCGGTCTGCACGAGTCGTTATATAAGGCTTTCACGGGCATCAGCCCGCTGCTCGCGAACGAGGCGGTATACAGGGCGGGACTCGATCCCGATCTGCGCGCGGCCGATATCGACGAAGACCTGCTGATGCATTTGTTCAAGACATTTTCGCGCATGCTCGGGGATGTTGCTGAGGGCAACATCAGTCCGAATATTGTTTACAGGGACGGTGCTCCTTATGAGTTTTCCGTGGTCAGGCTGTCACTCTTAGAGAGCACGGGCTCATCCGAGACAGTGACTTTTGATTCGGTCAGCTCACTGATACGCCAGTATTATGTGGCAAAGAGCAATTCGGCCAGGATCCGCCAGCGCTCATATGACATGGCCAAGATCATATCGAACGCCATAGGCCGTGCCGCCAAAAAATACGAGCTGCAGCAAAAACAGCTCGATGATACGGCAAAGCGCGATAAATACAGGGTTTACGGAGAACTGCTCACGGCTTTCGGATATATGGCCGAGCCCGGGGCAAAGAACATAAAGGTCAATAATTACTATACGGGCGAGGATATCGACATTCCGCTCGATCCCGAGCTTTCGGCGATCGACAACGCGAAAAAGTATTTTGACAGATATTCCAAGCAAAAGCGCACGGCTGAGGCTACGGAAAAGTATATAGCCGAGACAAAAGAGGAACTGCAGCATCTCGAATCGGTAAAGATGTCGCTCGACATTGCCGAGCACGAGGAGGACCTCGAGGAGATACGCGATGAGCTGGTGAGCTGCGGGTATATGAAACGTCCTGCGGGACGAGGGGGCAAACCCGGCGGGAAAGGCTCGAAGAAGTCGGGCCGCAGGGTCAGCGAGCCGATCAGGTACAGGACTGAGGACGGATTCCTTATATGTGTCGGCAGGAACAATTATCAGAACGACGAGCTGACGTTTAAGTTTGCCAACGGTTCGGACTGGTGGTTCCACGCAAAGGACTGCCCGGGATCGCATGTGGTGCTGAAAACCGACGGCAGAGAGGTGCCCGACAGGGTATTTGAGCAGGCCGCGGCCGTTGCCGCGTTTTATTCGAGGAACAGGGACGGCGACAAGGTCGAGGTGGATTACCTCGAACGCAAGAACGTCAAAAAGCCGAACGGCGCAAAGCCCGGATTTGTCGTTTATTATACGAATTTTTCCATGGTCGCGAGACCGGGAACTGAGGGTTTGATACAGGAAGAACAGTAAGAGGGAAAAAGAGGACAGGAGATTAATATGATCTACAGATTAAAGCTCGGAAATCCGTTTGAAACCGACGCGGTCGTAAATTTCGAAGAGGTTAACGACCGCAGTGACGTAGAATTCCTGGAACTGCTCGGGAATCTTGAGGTACAGCTCTTTATCGACAATCATCCGTCGGACGGCCAGCCGGCCGTTACGGTGACCTATGAGATGTCAGATGAGGCCGTGATCTACGGTCTCGGAGAGACCATGCGCGGCATCAACAAGCGCGGGTATAAGTATATTTCGGACAACACCGACGAGCCCGACCAGCTCGAGGGCAAGCACAGTCTCTATGGCTCGCACAACTTTATCGTGGTCAAGGACGGCGAGGAGATATTCGGACTGTTCTTCGATTACCCCGGGAGAATGGAGTTCGATCTCGGCTTCACACACAGGAACGAGATCAGGATCACAGTGCCTTCACGCGACCTGAACATCTATATGATCAACGGTGTCGATATCAAGAGCATAGTAAAGCAGTTCAGGAATATCATCGGACAGAGCTATATCCCGCCGCTCTGGGGCTTCGGCTACGGTCAGTCGCGCTACAGCTACGAGACCGCCGACGAGGTCAGGGAGGTCGTAAACAGATACAGAAAGCTCGGTATCCCGCTCGACAGCGTTTATCTTGACATCCATTATATGGACGGATTCAAGAATTTCACCGTTGATAAAAAGCGTTTCCCGAACTTCGCCGAGTTTGTCGAAGAACTCAGGGAGCAGGGTGTCAGACTCGTGCCGATCATAGACGCGGCGATCAAAAACGAAGAGGGCTATCAGCCTTACGACGAAGCCAAGGCAAAAGGGTATCTCTGCACGAACGAGGACAATTCCCTGTTCGGTATCGGCGTATGGCCCGGCTGGTGCAATCTGCCCGATTTCCTTCGTCCCGAGGTCAGGACATGGTGGGGAGAGCAGTACGCGACTCTTACTGATGCGGGCATCGAGGGCTTCTGGAACGATATGAACGAGCCCGCGATATTTTATACGGGCTGGAGTTTCGGCGCCACCATCGATCTGCTCGATGAGCTCGCTCTTAATGAAAACGAACCAAAGGTAGAGGATATCTACCGCATCTCCGATTCGATACGCGCATGGCGCAGCCACAACGAATATAAGCATTTTTATCATAAGGTGGACGGCAAGAAGATCCGTCATGACAAGGTTCATAACCTCTACGGTTACAATATGACCAGAGGCGCTTTCGAGGGACTTGAGGAGCAGCTCGGCGGCAAGAGACCGCTGCTGTTCTCGAGGTCGTCCTACATAGGCGCGCATCGCTACGGCGGCATCTGGACCGGCGACAACAATTCATGGTGGTCGCATCTGCTGCTAAATCTTCAGCAGCTGCCCGGCCTCAATATGTGCGGCTTCCTGTATTCGGGCGCCGATACCGGCGGATTCGGATACGATACCAGCGAAGACCTGCTGATGAGATGGATCGCATTGAGCATTTTCACGCCTCTTTTCCGCAATCATTCGACTATAGGGAGCAGACGTCAGGAGTGCTACGAATTCGACAACAATGAGGGCTTCAGGGAGATAATCGCACTAAGATACAGGCTTATCCCGTACCTTTACAGCGAGTATCTTAAAGCGGCGCTCAACGACGAGATGCTTTTCAGACCGCTCGGATTTGACTATGAGGACGACGACCACGCGCATACCGTTGAGGACCAGCTCCTGCTCGGCGAGGGGCTCATGATCGCGCCCGTCTATACACAGAACGCGGTAGGCAGATATGTTTATCTGCCCGAGGAGATGCTCTTCGTTAAGTTTAAGACCGCATCGGAGTATACGACCGAGGTCATGCCCGCGGGACATCATTACATCGAATGCGCGCTCGGCGAAGTACCGCTTTTCCTGCGCAAAGGACATATCCTGCCGCTCGGCAATATCCAGGTCTGCACCGACGATATGCGCCATTATAAGGAGGCCGGCAGCAACGGTGAGCTTACAGGCAGTGACTTTGAGATCATTGCATTCCCCGATGCTGAGGACGAGTCCCCGAGGAATGAAAAATATGAGATGCTGATCGAGGTTAACCGCGAGATCGTGGTCAACAATATCTTTAAGATCAGCGAGGAGGAAGACAACTAGTGTTATTAAAGCTTGAAAGGAAATTCGGCAAATATGCCATAAAGAATCTGATGCTGTATATGATGATCGTGTATGCGCTCGGACTCATAGTTTACTACATCAACCCGCAGGTATATTACGCGTATCTGATGCTCGACATCGATATGGTACTCAAAGGCCAGGTCTGGAGGATATTCACGTTCCTTATCCAGCCGATGGACAGCAGTCTGCTGCTGTCCATACTGCTGATGTATGTTTATTATTCGATCGGAACCAGCCTCGAATACGTCTGGGGAACCTTCAGGTTCAACCTGTTCTACTTCATGGGCATATTCGCGAATGTTCTTGCGGTAGTGCTGATCTATATTTTCACCAGACTGTATCTCGGAGCCGGGATCAGCTTCCCGGTATCGCTCGGATACCTCAATATGTCGATGCTGCTCGCGTTTGCGGCCACATTCCCTCAGGCACAGTTCAATCTGATGTTCCTGATCCCCATAAAGGCTAAGTGGCTGATGATCGGTTATTTTGTGATACTTGGCTATAACATCATCGACGGTTTTGTCAAAGGCGGATTCGCGTTCGGTGTCTGCACGACGATAGTTATCGTTGTTTCGCTGGCCAATTTCTTTGTTTATTTCTTCATGACAAGGAGCTATCTGTCGCCGAAGTCTATCAAACGCAAGATGGATTTCTCGAGGAGCTATACATCCGGCATGCGTGACGGAATGAGCCATTCGGTAAACGATCCCCAGACCGGCAGGAAGGTCATTACCAGACACAAATGCGCGGTATGCGGCCGTACGGAGCTCGACGGAGCGAATCTGGAATTCCGTTTCTGCTCGAAGTGCAACGGCAACTATGAGTATTGTCAGGACCATCTGTTTACGCATGAGCATGTACAGTAAGAGATTATGTTGACAAAGGACTTAAAGCTTATCCTGCATGAGCCGAGGCTCGGTCTGTTTGCCGCGATCCTCCTGGCTGCGGCGGTCATTGCCGTGCTGTTCGGCCGCGCGGATTATGAGAGCCCGCGTATCGCGATGGGTGTCGCGGACCGGGACGACTCGGAGTATTCCTCGCTGCTCATATCTTATTTCCGCGACAATGAGGTGTTCAGTTCGTACATCGAAGTCGTCGAAGCGGACGAAGAGGAGCTCGAAGAGAGGTTCGCGGACGGTGAACTCGATCTGTATCTCGTGATACCCGAGGCTTTTACCGCTAATCTGATCAATATAAACAATGTCGCGATGAAGGCAGTGATAAACAGCTCGGATCCGACAAAGGCAGTAGTCTACAGGAACCTGCTCGAAAGTTATTCGCAGTACATCACTGCGGTTGAGGCAGGGTGTCAGACCCTGTACGATGTGATGTCCGCGGACGGATACTCCGCCGACGCTGTCTCCTCCGAAAACGTAGCGGTATCATATGACCTTATATTCACTGCTCTCGGGAAAGATACTTTTTTCGAGAGGGAATACATAGAGCGTTTCGAAGGTATATCGCTGGTCAATTATTACATCTATTCGCTGATCATGCTGCTGGTGCTCTACATCGGAGCGTTTGCGGGACTCAGCATGCTTAAGGAAAAGCTCGGGAGCGCGCAGAAGAGACTGGCGACCATCGGACGCCGGCCGATCGCGGGACATATGTCCAAGGCTTTTGCCTATACGCTTATCTGCGGACTGCTGCTGTGCGCGGTCATGGCCGTACTGGAGCTTTTTACGCCGGTGAGGATAAAACCTGCGGCAATCGCCGTTATACTGCCTGTCGTGTTTGTAAGCTGCTTTGCGTTCGTTATATTCGGATCATGCTTTAAGAGCGTGGCGAGCTATGTCATTACGGCAAATATGCTGATCCTGCTGCTGACGGTCGCCGGCGGAGGCATTATACCGATCATGTATCTGCCCGAGGCGATGGCTTCGGTTGCGAGACTGACACCCAATTACTGGTTTATCAGGATGCTGCTATGAATGAATTTACACTGCGGTTAAAGCTCCTGCTGAGGGACCGGACCGCCACAATATGCTATATAGCCGTCTGCCTGGTCATCCTGTTCGTCATCATGGGACTGAATATCCACTCAGAGGAGCGTTCGAGCCTGCCGATAGGGCTGGTCACGGAGGATGACAGCAGTGAGGCGCGTATACTTTCGGAAAAGATATGCGCAAATGACGCGCTGTATGTTTATACGGATGAGTTCGCGTCTCTGTACGATATGCTGCTTGACGGCTATATCAACTGCATTTTCGTGATAAAGGACGGATACGGTGATTCGGTACGGCGCGGCAGCCCTTCGGAAACGGTCATGCTGTACGCGGCCGAGGACGATAAGGTTTCGACGGTCATATCGGACATCGTCGCGGGCTGTATGATGTATGAGATATGCCTCGACAAAGCTTTTGTCAGATACCAGAAGCTTGAGCCTGTCGAGGGCAGAAACAAGCTTGATTTTGAAGGCTTTTCGGAGTATCTTGGAACTTTGGCGGGCAGCGATGAGTTCCGATTTAAGTTCGACGTGAGATACGTTGACGGCAAAACCGGTGAGACATCGCCTTCGGATATCACGAACGGCATGATCTACAGACAGATGATCGCGGGGATGATCGCGATGCTGCTGATGCTGGTCTGCTTCTGTTCGTGCAACCCGGTCGTTTCTGAGTTTGAGAGCGGCATACGTTCTCGGCTGAAAACTGTGGGTTCGCTTAAACTTAAAGCCGCGCTCCTCGAGATCGCGGCACTTACAGTGTACAGCCTGCCGGTGATCGTGCTGATCTCGGTCATGCTTTACGGTACCGCAGGAATGTACGGGAGCTTACGCCTGCTGTTGATCGATCTGGTTTTCACTGTTTTTTGCAGCACGGTCTTTTACTTGTTCGCGTTTATCTGCAGGAGCGTTTTTGTGTATCAGCTGCTGGGTACTGTGTTCCTTATCGTATCGGGCGTTACGGGCTTTGTGAGCGTTTTTTCGGGCTTTATCGGTACGCCTTCGTTTTCCGCTTCACCCGCGGCATGCTATATCGACGCTTTTATCAAATATGTACTGCGCGCGTAGCCGTTCAGGCTAAATCCAATCGCGCGCGTTCAAGGGATTGTTATGAGTTCAAAGAATTATCTCGAGAAGGATGTTCCCGAGTGCTATTATCTTATTTCGATGGTCATGGGAGCCATTGATTATTACATGTTCTATGAGTCCTGGGCGGGAAAGCCCGGTGAGGGCGACGCGAGACACCATTCGTTTGACGAGCTGCCTCACGGCAAAGAGGTTGTCGGCGAGCTGTCGGATATCGTAAAGATCGTATATCTGGACGGCCTTGAAAACGCGGATATCGCCGAAGTGAGCCGCAGGATATTTGAGTTCAGGGAGAGCGTAAAAGAGCTCGCGATTGACCTGATATCATATTCCGACCGCTTTAAGCTGCATGAGTATGTGATCAACCGCATCAAGCCCGTCGACAAGAGCACGCTCAAGGTGTTCAACAACGACGCCGCGGCGAGAGATGTGCTCTCTGCCGTATTCTCGAGCGGAGAGAATGCCGAGATCAACGAGAACATCAAACTGGCGGTATCCCAGCTTCCTCTCAGGATGTCAAAGACCAAATTCTTTGATATCATGGAGAACTCACTTAAGAAATACATCGGGACCGATTCGCTGGCACTCGACCGCGAACTGTATATGCTGAGAACTTCGTCCGGACTTAAGTCGGTTTCGTCCGATGTGTATCCCGAACTTGAAGCTAAGCTTAACGAGCTGGCAGGCGCCGATTACGACAATGTGGATGAGATTTCCTATCCGGTGCTCGAAGCCCGTCTGATAGAGGCTGTGCAGGTGATCACCGACATGAGCGAGCTGCTGCAATCAGCAGAGACAATAGTAAACCGCATGGCTGTCATGGTTATGTGTTTCGCCAATGTTGAGACTGTTTTCGCGAAGGAGACCGCCAATGTAAAGGTACTGGTTTCCGAGGCGGCAGAGGGCCTGGCAAACCCTGCGGATAAGGAAATGAGCGATGATGTGCTCAAGAGCCTGCAGATGCTCGAGGGCATCTTCGAGCCCGTTATGGAGAGACTGCAGAAGTATCAGACACGCGCGGCCAAGCAGAACCTTGACGGCAGCGACACCGATGTGAGACCGCTTCTCGAGACCTTTGATTCATGCGAAAAACTGATGTCGCCTTCCGTATTTGCGGACCTGAAGGACGAGGCATCGCATGAGCTTGCGGAGGTTGAGGTTCAGGGCAGGTTCGAGGAGATAAAGTCAGAGCTTTCGGAGGCTTTCGGCAGTGACATGAAGCTCATGCAGAGGGCCAGAATGGCAGCGATCCTTTCACAGCTGCCCGTATTTTTCAACTCACGCACGGATGTAATGAACTATGTTCGCGATTCGCTCGACGGCTGCCGCGATACCTATGAGAAAATGGTTGCCGTTAAGCTTATCCTGGACACGGCAAAGACCAACAGATAACACGGGGACAGTATGATCACTTGGGATGATAATCTTCGATGCTCCGAGCGCATCAGGAAAGAGCTCGGCAGCATTCGCAGACGCGTTAAGAGAAGAAGGGCGACATCAGCCACGACTTTCTGTATCACGCTCGCGACAAACGAAAAGAATCTCTTTGATATTTACAACATGGGAGAGCTGCTTTTTGAGCATTATCGCAGGTCGGACACAGATCTGCATATAATAGGGCTCGCCAACACCAGGGAAGAGGCGTGCGAGCTGGCAGCCGAACTGGTTGGGGAGATATACGAAGCGACCGGCGGTTTCGATGTAAGGAAGTATTTTGGTTCGGTTTAACGGGAGGAAAGCATGCTTTCTGTGATATTGATGATCCTGAAGATCATAGGGATCGTTCTGCTGAGTCTCTTGGGACTCGTGCTTTTCCTGCTTTTGCTGGTCCTGTTGGTGCCTGTCAGGTACCGCGGAAAGGCTGAAAAAGCAGAGGCGATAGCTGCCGATGTGCATGTGACGTGGCTGCTGCACCTGGTCCATGTGATCGTATCCTACGGTGAAGACGGATTGGCCAAACAGATCAGGATATTCGGATTCGCACTGAAGGACAGGAACGGAGATACCGATAAAAAGCCGGACGGCGGTAAAAATGAGGCCGGTGACGGTGATAAGGATAAAGAAGCAGACACAGGTAAGTCAGATTCTGATAAGGCCGATTTAGGCAAGTCAGATACAGGCAGATCAGAGTCGGATATAGCAGAGTTAAATAAGGCGGATGTCGGGAAATCCGGTGCGGATAAAAACGGTCCGAAAAATACGGATGCCACGGATAAAACGGACGTGTCAGACAAGACCGATACGACTGCTGAAGCCGATATCAAAACAGCAGCTGCCGGTAAGGACAGCGAAGCGGTGACCATAACCGGGAAAACCGACAGCGAAGCGGTGACCGTAAGCGAGACAACCGGTGACGACAAGATCCCGGGCCACAAGGTCGGCAAAAAGAAAAAGAGCAAAAAGCCCGACAAAAATCCCGAGCCCGAAGAGGGAAACGGCGACGCAGATGAAAAACAGAGCTTCTTCGACAAACTTGAGGCAAAGAAAACCGATATTGCCGAAAAGCTCAAGAACATTTATAATAAACTGGTGCACTACAAAGAGATCATAGACGATCCGAGGTTCAGGAACGGCATACATTATGCCTTAAACCGCCTGTTCGCCGCATTGAGGCATATACTTCCGAGACGGCTCAAGGGCCGGGCGCATTACGGGTTCGAGGATCCTTCGACTACCGGATATATCACTGCCGCGGTTGGCGCGACCTACGGTCTGTTTACTGATCATATGAAGTTCGAGCCTGATTTCGAGAACGAGGTACTCGAGGGCAATATCGGGTTCAGAGGGCATGCGAGACTCGGGACGGTACTGTTCATCGCATTGCAGGTTATTTTAAAAAAGGATTGCAGATTCGTTTATAAGACAATAAAAGCAGAGGGGAAAGACTGATATGGCTGAGAATTTTAACGAGACCGCAGCTGCATTGTTTAAGGGAATGGATTCTTTTATTTCCGCAAAGACGGTTGTCGGAGACGCGGTTAAGTTTGACGACGGAACGATCATCGTGCCGCTCGTTGATGTTTCCTTCGCGGTAGGCGCGGGCGCTTTTGCCAAGGATTCGAAGAACAGCGCAGGCGGCGGCATGGGCGGCAAGATAACCGCCAATTCGGTGCTGGTCATTCAGGACGGCAAGACCAGGCTCGTCAACATCAAGAACCAGGATACGGTGACACGCGTTCTTGACGCCATTCCCGAGGTCATCGACCGCATAAAGAAGACTCCGAAGGATAAGGAGCAGGAAGAGGAAATGGACAAGAAGGGCCGTAAATTCATCGACAAAAATCTGAAATAAAAAACTGTTGCATTATTTTTGGGCTTATGTTAAAATCGGTTTGTTTGAGGCATTTAAAGAAATAATTTTCTGCGCCTAATATGGATTAAGGAGGTGTGTTAGGTGGCAAAGTGTGAGATCTGTGAGAAGGCTAACATGTACGGACATCATCTGAGTTACTCCAGAAGCCACGTTTCGAGACGTGCGAACAGAGTATGGAAGTCAAATGTTAAGTCTGTCAGGGTAAAGACTGAGGGCGGAACAAAGAAGATGTATGTTTGCACTTCATGTTTAAGAGCAGGCAAGGTAGAGCGTGCTTAACGGCGATTTGTATGGGGCTGCTTTTGGCAGTCCCATATTTGCTTTTGTAAGGCAGAAAATCAGGATCGGCCGGAAAGCCGGTCCCAAAGAGGAGGACAAAACATGAACGTTACTATAATGACCGAAAACGGTGAGATTATTGTTGACAATGACGTGATCGCAAAGTGCGCCGGCGCCGCTGCATGCGAGTGCTTCGGTATAGTCGGTATGGCATCGATCAACGTGCGCGACGGTCTGGCAAAGCTCTTAAAGGTTGAGAACCTTGCGAACGGAGTCAATGTCAGGGTAGAGGACAATAAGCTCAGGATAGACCTTCATATTATTGTTTCTTACGGTGTGAATATTCCTTCTGTCTGCGAGAATCTTCGCGAGACGGTTAAATATAAAGTCGAAGAATGTACCGGACTGGATGTTGTAACGGTCAATATCTATGTTGACGGCGTTCGCGTGATTGATTAAGGATATTAGGAGGAATATATCGTGATTGTTAAATCGGTTAATGCGGCGCTCATGCGCAAGATGTTCCTTGCGGGAGCACAGGCTATAGATTCCGAGAAGGATGTGATCAACGAGCTGAACGTTTTCCCCGTTCCAGACGGAGATACGGGTACAAACATGACCATGACGATCATGTCGGCGGCTCGAGAGGTCAACGCGCTTTCCGACCCCGGCATGGAGGAACTTGCTAAGGCTATCTCGAGCGGTTCGCTCCGCGGCGCGAGAGGTAATTCCGGCGTTATCCTTTCTCAGCTTTTACGCGGCTTTACAAAGGTTATACGTGATTATGACGAGATAACGGTCGATGTTGTTTCCGCGGCCTTTACAAAGGCTGTTGAGACCGCTTACAAGGCTGTTATGAAGCCCAAGGAGGGCACTATCCTTACCGTGGCTAAGGGCGGAGCCGAAAAGGCAGCCGAGCTGGTAGGACAGACTGAGGATCTGGTCGAGTTTGTCGGCAAGATCATCGAGCATATGGAAGAGGTACTGGCGCTGACTCCCGAGCTGCTTCCCGTACTTAAGGAAGCCGGTGTTGTGGATTCGGGCGGACAGGGTCTGCTCGTTATCATGAAGGGCGGATATGACGTGCTCTGCGGCAAGGAGTTCAGCTTTACCGGTGAGAGCACACCTACCGTTCCCGCCGCATCGGGCGAGCGCGGTCCCGTCAATACAGAGAATATTTCTACCGCGGATATCAAATTCGGTTATTGCACCGAGTTCATCATTCTGCTCGAGAAGGAGTTTGGTGAGCAGGAAGAGCGCAAATTCAAGGCATTCCTTGAGTCGATCGGCGATTCGATCGTTTGCGTGGCGGACGATGAGGTAGTTAAGGTACATGTTCATACCAATCATCCCGGAAAGGCATTCGAAAAGGGCCTCGAGTACGGTCAGCTCACAAAGATGAAGGTTGACAACATGCGCGAGGAGCACAATGAAAAGCTTTTCCTCGAGCAGGAGAAGGCTCAGGCAGCAAACGGCGCGGCACCCGCACCCGCAGCTGAGGAGCCCAAGCCCGCAGAGCCCCGTAAGCCCGTAGGTTTCATCGCTGTTTCGATCGGCGAGGGCATCAACGAGATTTTCAACGGATTGGGCGTTGATTATCTGATCGAGGGCGGTCAGACCATGAACCCCAGCACCGAAGACATGCTGAACGCGATCGACGCGGTCAACGCGGACACGATATTCATCATGCCCAACAATAAAAACATCATTCTTGCGGCGGATCAGGCAAAGGCCATGACCGAGGACAAGAATATCGTTGTTATTCCTTCGAAGACAGTTCCTCAGGGCATTGCGGCGATCATCAGCTATCTTCCCGACAAGACCGTTGACGAGAACGAAGCTGCGATGCGCGACGCGATGAAGAACATCAGGACAGGTCAGGTAACCTATGCCGTTCGCGATACGAAGATAGACGGCAAGGAGATCAAGATGGGCGACTACATGGGCCTCGACGATCATACGATCCAGAGTGTCGGAACAGACCTTTTCGAGACCGCTGTAGGGCTTATCGAGTCGATGATAGATGAGGATTCGGAGCTCATCAGTATCTATTACGGCGAGGAGGCCGACGAGGCTTCCGCACAGGCAATCGCCGATGCCGTAATGGAGAAGCATGACAGTGTAGATGTTGAGATACATAACGGCGGACAGCCGATCTATTATTACATTGCTTCCGTCGAATAAGAAAGCGTGGACAAATGCAGCTATCAGAACTGAGAAAGACCATTATGGTCATCGATGATATGGCAGCCATTCTGGAACATGCGAAGCAGCTGCTAAAGGACGAATACAGTGTTATCCCGTGTATTTCAGCCAAACAGGCGCTCGAGATCATGGACAAGCGTAAGCCGGATCTTATACTGGTGGACATCAATATGCCCGAGATGGACGGTTTTGATTTCATCAGACGGATCAAATCGGACGAGCGTTTTTCGGATGTGCATGTGATGATGATCACGGCGGAGATCACATCCCAGATCGAGAGCAAGGGCTATGAGCTCGGTGCGGAGAACTTTGTTCTTAAGCCTTTCTCGCAGCCTGTGATGATCAGAAAGATAACGGAGTGTTTAAAGCGCTTTTAATAAGACAAGGTGCCTGTCACCGTATGGTGACAGGCACCTTTTTCGTTTTTGTATTTGTATTAATCAGGTCTCTTAGCGAGTGTCACGGTAACGGTGTGTTCCTCGTAGCGGCCCGCCCTGATCGTCTGAACGGTCAGCTCTGCGGTCTCACCGACCCTGATCTTTGAAATGCGGTTCTTCAAGTCCTCCATGGTGCTGACCTTTCTGCCGTTGATCGCTGTGATGATATCGCCCTCACGCAGCTCCGAAGCGGCGGCGGGAGAGTCTGGAGCGATGGAGAATACATATACGCCTACGGGCATGCCGAAGCCGGTAGAGTAGGACTCAGTGACGTCCTTGCCTTCGATGCCGAGATATCCGATCTCGGAAGCGTCAAGCGTAACATCATCTATCAGATCGTTGATGATCGGGATAGCTGTATTGATCGGGATGGCGTAGCCCATGCCTTCAACGCTGGTATCGGAATATTTGACCGAATTGATGCCGATGACCTGTCCGTGTACGTTGAGAAGTGGACCGCCGCTGTTGCCGGGATTGATCGCGGTATCGGTCTGGATCAGGCTGTTTGTATTGCCTTCGACGGTGACTTCGCGGTTAAGCGCGCTGATGTAGCCGACTGTGGTCGACTGTCCGTAGCCGAGCGCATTGCCGATCGCGATCGACATCGAACCGACAGTTACGGTGTCTGAATCGCCCAGTGACGCGATCCTGACTGCCGCGAGATCGTCTTCGGAAAGATCGCTCAAGTAGACCGAGATGACTGCCAGATCGTAGCTCGGATCCGTACCTACGGTCTCGGCGGGAACAACCTTTTCGTTGCAAAGTGTTACGGTGATCTCCTGAGCGTCCGCCACAACGTGGTTATTGGTGGCTATGTAGAGCTTATCGGAGCTCTGCGATACAAAGAAGCCCGTGCCGCTGGCCGTGCCGGAATAGGTCTGAGGCATGCCCCAAAAACTCTCCTGCGTGTAGGTTATCTTGCAGTTGATGGCGACTACGGCGGGGGTCATGGTCTCGACAACGGCGCTTACATCGTTTGTCGAGAGCGAGAGAGGACTGATCGCTGCATCGGGGACTGCTGTGGGTGTGAGCACGTCATAGCCCTTTTCCGAACCGCTGCCGATCTCATTGATGACCGGTGAGCCGATGACCGTTGACTGTTCGTCCGAACCGCCGGCCCTGTAGATCTGATATCCTATGCTGCCGCCGAATCCGACGATTATCGCGAGCGCGACGATCAGCAATACTCTTAAGATAACTTTTACTGCTTTCTTTTCTTTCTTTGCTGTCATATTGTTACCTCCTGACAAATGCTGCCTGCATCTGTTTTCTGAAACCCATTTTAGACGGAAATTGTGATGCAATTGTGATGGGATGGTGAAGTAAATGTTAAAAAATGAATGCTTAAGGTTACAAAAGTTAATGCTTGTTTATCTCAGACTGTTTAATTATAATTATTATGTAAGCGTTTATAATTCGAGTCGGTAGATTAAAGGAGGATCAGTCCATGGCCGGAAAGAAAAACGGGAAATCGGTTTTTGCGGCAGTGGCGGTCTTTGCTCTTATTGTGATCGGTGCCATAGCGTATTCAAAGATATCCGACATGACATTCAAGAGCAATCCCGGGATCGTCGGCAATACCGCCGGAAACCTCTACAATTACGGCATGTTCTGCGATGACGGAGAACGCATTTATTTTTCAAATTACAGGGATCAGGGGCTTTTCTATTCGATGAGCCATGATCTCGATGATTTTAAATTTATTACGAAAGATGTGGTCAGGTTTATCAATCACGATGACCATTATCTGTACTATTCGAGAATGAACAACCTGAAGGACCAGGCGGCGCAGTCGGTGTTCACTTTTTACAGCAACGGAGTATTCCGCATAACACCGAACGGCAGGCACCAGAAGATGCTCTGGAACAAGCCTGTGGGTTCCGTGCTGTATTACGACGGACAGGTTTATTATCAGCATTATGCCGAAGGTGAGCCGCTGGTGATCCACAGGACCGATATAGACGGCAAGGACGATGTGCCGTTAAGCCTTGATGAGTCGGTGCTCGTATCCGCAGCGGGTTCGAGGCTGTATTACGGAGGCGTGTCGGGCGACAGAGGCCTCTACAGCGTCGGTAAATCATCACTTACAGGTACTAAGGAGCTCGACGGCAGTTTCTATAATCCCTGGGTCATCGGCAGCACGGTTTATTATATCGATGTTAACGACCATCACAGGCTGAAGTCGGTCGGGCTGGACGGTTCCGGCGGTGAGACACTTTCGAAAAAGAGCATCAGTGCTTATAACATCACGGCAACAGGCCGATATATATTTATACAGTGTGATACTTCGGGTGAGGCCGGACTGTATATGATAGACCGTTCCACGGGTGATGAAAGGCTGATCAGGGAAGGTAATCACAAATGGATAAATATAGTCGGAGACCGCTGCTTTTTCTATGATTCGAGCGGCACATCCGTCTATTACTATACCATCGGGGCGGGAGTTTCCGTATTCGATCCGCCCGTTCTTAAAAAATAATCCGGAGAGTATTGTGAGATGTGGTATCGCAAACACTATAAATTATTATGCATGATTTTTTTAGGGGTGCTGCTGGTCGGGTGGACGACCTTCATCAACCGGGCAGACAAAGCGGTTTATTCCGATGCGGCAGTGAGTCCCGCGGATGATAAGGATTCACCGCCAGCTTCCACGGTTCCCGATGATATAACGCAGGTTGCCGATGGGACGGACAAAACCCTGACGGATACTCCTGCGACGACTGAGCCCGCACCGCCTACATCGGCGCCCGCGACCGATATACCGGAGCCTACGGATGAGCCTGCGGCCGATCCGGTTCCCACCGATGCACCGACTGATATCCCGCAGCCGACAGATGAGCCTCAGCCTACGGCAGAGCCCACAGCGGAGCCTACCGCAGAGCCAAGTCCCGAACCTACGCCTACCGAGGCTCCCGTCGAGCCCGGTTTTACGATCACATTTAAATATGCGCTGGCTAATGTTGAGAGCCGCCTGAATATCCGCAGCGGCGCTGGTACGGATTATTCCACGATCGCTTATATGAAGCCGATGGGCTACTGTGAGGTCCTCGAGTGGGGCAGTGAGTGGACCAAGATCAGGTCCGGCAGCGTGACCGGATATGTATATACGGTTTATCTGATGTTCAACGATGATGCTCTCAATAAACTGAAGAGCATGAACAAGATATTCGTTCGCGTAACCTCGAACACCGTAAATATCCGTTCGGAGGCGACCACGGACAGCGCGGTTCTGGGCAAGGGATCATTAGGTTCCAAGTTCATCTATCTGCCCGAATCCTCTGTTGAAGGCTGGTACTGCATACAGTTCAGCGAGACTCAGAAAGGCTATATCACGGAGCAGTATTCCGAAGTTTACATCGATACATCGACCGCGATCCCACTGTCTTAATAACGCAAAAACGGTGCCTGTCACTCTGAATGGGTGACAGGCATCATAGAGATAAAGAATAAAATTATGGAAAGGAATATAAACAATGTTTGATGCATCAGTATTTACGATCGACGAATCGAACTTAAGCTCCCGTATCGGGCAGGCTTCCCATTATCTTGAGGAGTATGAGAAGGAAGTAGCACGCGCTCAGGGCGCTGCGGGCTATGTATTCCGCAATAAGGAAGACGCGCTCGGAAGGATAAAGCTCCTTGTCGAGTTTGCTCCGAACGATGAGCGCATTCAGGCGCTTTATGCACGCGCAAAGGCCTGCGTAAAGGGCGGAGCCGGCAATATCAATACCGTTGATCCCGCTATGACCGTATATCTCGAGAATGAAGAGAACCTTCGCAAGCATTTTGCCGATGCGAGTGAAAAGGCGTGGAACGATTTCCTCGCTGCGAATTCGGAAAACAAAGTCGATAAGAACTTCCCCGTTCCGGATTTCAAGAAGTATACTATCGAGGATATGAGGGACAAGATCGTTGTGCTGGATGACATCAGATATCCTGACAATCAGTTCGACGGCACAGACGGAGAATATATCTGGACAGGAACACGCTCGGACGGTATGTATTTCTTAAAGATCGACGGAAGAGAGTGGCTCGGACCTTATGAGGCGGTTAAGCGTTACCGCCGCCAGGTTGACAGCACGATGGCCGATGTTCACGAGTGGTCTGTGATCGGTAAGATCACAGGCATTACCTACGATATTCCCGACGCCAACGAGAGTAAGACTTCAGCGCCCGTTATGGCCTGGGTTGTCGAGCCTATCGCACTGTACGTCCCCGGTCATATCATGGGCGAATACTGCGAAGCCGGCGAGCATACCGGTAAGTTCATTGACGAGGAGAAGCTCGAGGCACTGAAGGAAGGCTTCTACACGGTTAAGGACATTCCTGCCGATGTTACTCCCGAGAGACTTGTCGAGATCTTCATGTATGCGATCAAAGAGAAAAATTACAAGCTTTATCTTGACTGCATCGATCCTTCGAGAAAAGAGAATCCCGTACAGCAGAGCATGCTGACATATCATTGGGATCTGCATCAGGAGCGCTTCCACAACGAATACGTTCATGCGAATATCAATGCGGACAAGACCGTTACCCGCGTGATAAAGGGTTACGACGATCAGAGCATCGACAATTTCTTCCTGGATGACGAGGAGCAGAACAAGATCAAACAGGCTTACGGTGAGAAGGAAGAAGAGGCTATCGTTCAGACTGCCGCGTTTGATAAGAACGGCAAGCAGATCGGATCTCCCTCGAGCCACATCTTAAAGCGCACGGGCAGCGGAAGATGGTATATCGAGACTTACGAAAGCAGATTCTAATGAGAAAGGAGACTTAAAATGCCTGAAGAAAACGTTAATACAATGTCTGAAAACGACGAAAAGCAGAAAGCCGGGAGCAGACTGGATGCAATGTCCATGCATAAATCGGATGTCGAGGCTTTGACGGATAAAATAAACGATCTTGCTCATGCGACCATTGACGCTTATGTAAAGCTTCATATGGCCCAGGGCTATACGTCAACGGAAGAGGCACTCAACGCTTTCGCTGATGAGCTGCTCTTCGGTACACTCTATGATTTCCGTGAAAAGAATAAATGGTTAAAGGGCGTAGATTACGGCGATCTCGACAAAATGGCGAACGCCGACGCCGGCCAGACCGCAGAGGATCTGATGGCCGCGATGGAAATGTGGCGTATCTTAAACGGCAAGGGCATGGAGATGCTCAATAATGTATATACATACATTCAGGAAGTGCTCGGCAGCGGCATTCTGAGACGGGCATACAGAGTTTTGCGTGAAGATATGATCATGCGCGATAATCATTATTCCGACATTCTCGATTGCCTTAATAACGCTTTTGAAGAGTATGACGCAGTTATGAAACGCTATAAGCAGTCAAGTATCTACGATGAGATCCCGGCAAGGAAAGAAAACGGATATATGACCAATTATAAGCTTGTTGAAGAGCGCATGCTCGCAGATATCGCGAAAACAAGAGACCTCAGCGAGATAATACATGACAAGTTAAGTTACCCCGATCCGTACTGGTTCAATTATTTTACCGTTATCGACGGTGATACAAAGATATTGAGCCGGCTTCCCGAAGGGTCGAAATTCGATGAGGAACTTGTAAAGATAGCCAACCTCAATAACGAAGTATGCGGTTATCTCGAGTCGACAGGAAAGATGCTGACTCCGCTCAGCAAGAACATAAATGATGTATTCTACGGCCTCAGAGTCACTTTCAAAGATGCAAGGGATATCGCCAACAACTACAGGTTCAATACTTCCGAATTCCCTTATACGATTATGCATTACAGCTCAAGCGTGAAGAGAGTGGGCGGAAGCCTGATGTCACTGAAGGATCCCGTAACGAACGGTACGCAGTATACCGACATGAGCTGGGCCCTGCTTCAGAACGCCGAAAAGGTTGCGTCCGAAGTTGCAAAGCAGGCACCGTAAAAACCAATAAAAGCGCCTTCCGGGGAAGGCGCTTATCTTTTACCTCTTCTTTAACTTTGTTACTGCGACTATTATCGCTCCCATCGAAAGGAAGATACCGGTCAGCGTAAGTCCGAGCGGGAAATCATCGCCGGTTTTGGGGGTTGAATCCTTTTTGCCGGAGTTATTGCCCGAGTTGTTGCCCGAACCGTTGCCGCCTCCTGACGAAGGAGTGGGAGTGGCTGTAACCGTCTGTACCGGTGTGGGAGTGGCTGTAGCGGCGATGATGGGAGTAGGTGTGGGTGAAGGCTTGGGAGTGGGAGTAGGAGTTGTCTCGTCCTCGTCATCCTCCTCGGTGCCGTCGCCGTAATCGTCCGGGTCCTCATCGTCCTCGTCCTCGTAGGCATCGCTGTCGCTGTCATCATCGGTATAGCTTTCGGGATCGTTGTAAACAAAGCCGTAGAAAGCCGAATAATCGGTGGCGGATGTCATCGTCATCCTGATGTAGTAAACATCATCGATATTGTAGAGCTGAAGCGGATAGACCTGTGTGAGCTTGCCCGATGAGAGCTTATAGAACGCGCAGTCGTCGGGATGCTCCTGGGCATCGAGCGGGAGAGGGAAGTATATCTCGAGCTTGCTCGAGGTGACCGAAACATCGTCGCCCTCTTCACTGTATTTGTAGAGGAATGTCTTCATGTAGCAGATGAAGTCCTCATTGTAATCGATATTGTTTTTGTCGAGCGCGGTCTTGAAGCTCTCCTCAGCGGCATCCTGATCAAAGTAAAGGTAGTAATCCTCGACATTGCTGACCGATGAAGTGAACTTGGCATAGACGTCATCGCCGATCGGATCGGGGAAATTGTCGGTGTAGAGGTTATATTCCTCGTCGTCGATCGTGATCGAAGCCGCATTGGCGGCGTTTGCGCCGACGGCGGGACGCAGCATCAGGCAGGCCGCCAGAACTGCTGCAAGGGTAGTGATCATCAGAAATCTTTTTTTCATGTCCCAAGTCTCCGTTCCGTGCATGGATAACAGTGCACATTAGTGAATTAATTTGAGATACGCCGCGCGACCACAACAAAACGTCCGTCCTCGACCGAATATTCACAGGTCGAGAGCGTGATCAGGTAGTCGCTGCTGACCGCTGTCGCCTCGATATCGTAGAGCGACATGCTGCGGATAGTATTGTAATAGTTCTCGAACTCTTCGGGCGTGTCGGCCTGAATGAAATTATAGAATTTGAACGTATTCTCGCCGACATAGCTGACATTCGATTTGAACACGGCTATGATCTCGTACATAGCCTCCTCGTATATAGTATCAAATCGGATGAATTTGTGTTTTTCGTAATAGCTTTTGCTCTCGTATTTCAAAAGATCGGCAAACATCGCGCCGCTCTTCATATTGTGGCCGTAGATGATCAGGTTAGTGCTCGGGAGACGGGTGATGCAGCGGTTGTCCATGAAGGGCAGGCCGCTCTTGGTCTCCTCCTTATAATAGTTGCGGTGCAGGTAATACTCCTCGTCGTAGACGGTCTGCATGACGGGATAATCGACATTGGTGCCGTCTATGCTGATCCAGCCGACTATGTCGGGATTCATGTCGTAAAGTGTACGGTACTTATCAAGGACCTGTTTCTCTTCTGGAGACGCTGATATATCGGTCTCATCCGAGACCACGTATCTGCCGGTCTCAAAATCCTGGGTAAGGGTAACGGAGGATTCACCGACCATCTTTTTGAGCTTTGCGTTGTCCAGCGAATCCTCGTAAGCATCGAGCGAATACAGGCTCAGACGGAGGGCGCAGACGATCAGTATAATAATGCTGACGACGATGATCAGCAATAAGACCAGCTTCCGGTTTGCTGCTTTATTTTCTGACATAATCATAAAACCTCATACTGCTTTAAGTGTACAATATCTTGTGGTGAAAGACAAGTATTCCTACTAAATATTTTGGCATAGAGGGGAAGACATTATCACGATTAGCAAAATTTAATAATCTGAGAGCACTAATTCCGCTTGACCGCCATCAAAGCAGATTTTAAAATCAGAATAGAATAGCGGGCGAATGGATTCTGCCCGATAATTTCACTTCATAAAGGGAGGTATTTATGCAGATCAAAAGTGTACTTGACAGTTCCTTTAAGAAATACGGCAAGGTCGTAAAGGGTATCGACTGCAGCAAGATGCTCGAGGCCCTTTCAAAGAAGCCCATGCCCGCGGACAGCGTGGTTTACGTGCCCGGTGACGCGGATCTTGAGGCTGCTGCCGGAGCAATCGATTTTTCAAAGAGCTTTTTCGGCGGACTCGAGGCTCAGATCGGCTACTGCAACGGCAATAACAAGCTGCTCAACGCGGTAGAGTATCATCGCTGCAGCGAGGTTAACATCGCGCTCTACGACACCATCTTACTTATCGGCGATCAGAGGGATATCGAGGATGATTTCACCTATGACACATCCAAGATCGAGGCTTACAAGATCCCCGCAGGTACCGCGGTAGAACTCTACGCGACGACCCTCCATTACGCTCCCTGCAATGGAGAGCCTCAGGGCTTCAGGGTTATCGTTGTTCTGCCCAAGGGAACGAACTACGATATCAAGGATTACCCCGATAAGACACCCGAGGACAGGCTGCTCATGGCTCAGAACAAGTGGCTGATCGCTCACAAGGACGGCGGACAGGATCCCAGAGCGTTCATCGGTCTCAAGGGCGAAAACGTAAGCATCTGATATCTCATATTTGAAAGGAATCAAAATTATGCTTTATATTGGTGTGGATCTCGGTACTTCCGCTGTTAAGCTCCTGCTGATGGAGGGCAGCGGAAAGATCGTTAAGATCGCTTCGAGAGAGTATCCTCTGTATTTCCCTCATCCCGGCTGGTCGGAGCAGAAGCCCGAGGACTGGTGGAGCAATGTGCTCGAGGGCATCAAAGAGCTTACCGCAGAGTGCGATAAGTCACAGGTGGCCGGCATCAGCTTCGGCGGACAGATGCACGGACTCGTTATCCTCGATGCGAACGACAATGTCATCCGTCCCGCGATCCTTTGGAACGACGGACGTACACAGAAGGAAACCGATTATCTGAACAATGTCATCGGCAAGGATAAGCTGGTCGAGCTGACCGCTAATATCGCTTTTGCCGGATTTACGGCTCCCAAGATCCTCTGGGTTAAGGCAAACGAGCCCGAGAATTTCAAAAAGATAGCAAAGATCATGCTGCCCAAGGATTTCCTCGCTTACAAGATGTCCGGCACCTTCTGCACGGATGTGAGCGACGCTTCGGGCATGCTGCTGCTGGATGTAAAGAACAGGTCCTGGTCTAAGGAAATGCTCGATATCTGCGGCGTTTCCGAGTCCCAGATGCCTAAGCTCTTCGAGAGCTACGAGGTAGTCGGAACTCTTAAGCCCGATGTTGCCGCAGAGCTTGGTCTTTCGACAAATGTCAAGATTGTCGCCGGCGCGGGTGACAATGCCGCAGCCGCGGTAGGCACCGGAACCGTAGGCGACGGACGCTGCAATATCAGCCTGGGTACAAGCGGCACCGTATTCATCTCGAGCAAGACCTTTGAGAAGAACGACAATCCCGCGATCCATCTCTTCGACCATGCGGACGGCACCTATCATCTGATGGGCTGCATGCTTTCGGCGGCGTCCTGCAACAAGTGGTGGATGGAGGATATCATCGGCACAAAGGCATTTGCGGACGAGCAGAAGTCTATCACAGACGACAAACTCGGAAACAATCATGTTTATTTCCTGCCTTATCTGATGGGAGAGCGTTCACCTCACAACAATCCCGACGCGAGAGGCGCGTTCATCGGTATGTCGATGGATTCGACCAGAGCCGACATGACTCAGGCGGTACTCGAGGGCGTAGCGTTCGGTCTTCGTGATTCCGTAGAGGTTGCACGCAAGCTCGGCATTAAGCTCGAACGCACGAAGATCTGCGGCGGCGGAGCAAAGAGCCCGCTCTGGAAAAAGATCATCGCGAACGTCATGAACCTCAAGGTTGACGTTATCGAGTCCGAGGAAGGCCCCGGCTACGGCGGAGCGATACTTGCGGCCGTTGCGTGCGGTGAGTACGCCAGCGTCGAAGAGGCTGCGGCGAAGCTCGTAAAGGTGATCGATACCGTTGAGCCCGATCCCGAGATCGCGGCCAGATACGAGGCGCAGTACGCTAAGTTCGTGAAGATGTATCCCGCATTAAAGGATATTTACACGGAAATAAAATAATTTTGAACAAAAATGCAATAATCTTTACTGTATGATTTTGACCGGCCGTATGATAGAATATTATCGTACGGCGGCCTGTTACCGCTGTTAATGTCTGCCGTTCGGGCAGCGTTTATAAAACAATAAAAGGAGAGCATGAAATGATCGATCTTGAGAAAGTAAAAAACATTCCGGACGTGAAGCTCGGAATCATTGCCGTCAGCCGTGACTGTTTCCCGATCAAGCTGTCGGAAAAGCGCCGCGCCGCCATCAAGAAGGCGTACAAGGGTGACCTTTATGAGTGTCCCGTAACCGTTGAGAACGAGGCTGATTACCTGAAGGCCGTTGCCGATGTAAATAAGGCAGGCTGCAACGCACTCGTTGTTTTCCTCGGAAACTTCGGACCCGAGACTCCCGAGACTCTTATCGCTAAGAGCTTCGACGGCCCCGTTATGTTTGTTGCCGCTGCAGAGGGCGACGGTGATCTGATCAACGGACGCGGAGATGCGTACTGCGGTATGCTCAACTGCTCATATAACCTCGGAATGCGTCATCTGAAGGGCTATATCCCCGAGTACCCTGTAGGTACCGCTAAGGATATCGCAAAGATGATCGCTGATTTCGTTCCGGTAGCACGTGCGGTTATCGGCGTTAAGAACCTTAAGATCATTACCTTCGGTCCCAGACCTCAGGATTTCTTCGCATGCAACGCGCCCATCAAGGGTCTCTATGAGCTCGGCGTTGAGATCGAAGAGAACTCGGAGCTTGACCTCTATGTAAGCTTCAAGGCTCATGAGAACGATCCCAGAATCCCCGACGTATGCAAGCATATGGAAAAGGAAATGGGCAAGGGCAAGTTCTACAAGGAGCTCAATGCGCGCATGGCACAGTTCGAGCTTACTCTGCTTGACTGGGCAAACGATCACAAGGGCGCCCGCAAGTACGTTGCTTTCGCTGACAAGTGCTGGCCCGCATTCCCCGAGACATTCGGATTTGAGCCCTGCTACGTAAATTCACGTCTTGCATCGCGCGGTATCCCCGTAGCATGTGAGGTTGATATCTACGGCGCTCTTTCGGAGTACATCGGCGCATGCGTATCCGACGATGCGGTTACACTGCTCGACATCAACAACTCCGTTCCTGAGAAGCTCTTCAACGACGAGATCAAGAAGAAGTACAAGAAGTACACCTTAACCGATACATTCATGGGCTTCCACTGCGGAAATACACCTTCCTGCAAGATGTGCGCAGACCGTGCGATCAAGTATCAGCTGATCCAGCACAGACTGCTTGAGCCCGCAGGCAGCGATCCCGATTTCACACGCGGAACGCTCGAGGGCGATATCGCAGCCAGCGACATCACATTCTATCGTCTGCAGTGCGACAGCGAGGGCAACCTTCGTTCGTACATCGCAGAGGGTGAGGTTCTCGATGTTAAGACCGGTTCGTTCGGCGGCATCGGTATCTTCGCTATCAACGAGATGGGACGTTTCTACCGCCACGTACTCGTTCAGAAGAGATATCCTCATCACGGAGCAGTTGCTTTCGGCCACTACGGAAAGGCACTCTTCGAGGTATTCAAGTTCTTAGGCGTTCAGGACATCGCTTACAACCAGCCCAAGAGCCTTCCTTATCCCACAGAGAATCCCTGGGCATAATTGAGGAATAAGATAATAGAGAGACAATATTGAGACAATGGGGACGGTTCTTCTGTCTGCTTTAGTGCGCAGACAGAAGAACCGTCCCCTTGTCTTTGATATATATTTGATGGTATAATAAAATTTAACGTAAAGGCTATATTTATCGAGTATTCACCGAACACCGAAAGGGACCCGCGAGATGCACAGTATCGTTTATACAAATGACAATTGCATAGGCTGCAATAAGTGCATTAATGTCTGCAGCGCGATCGGTGCCTGTATTTCGACCGAAAAGGACGGCAAAGCCAGGATCGAAGTTGACGGGACCAAGTGCGTCGCGTGCGGCAGCTGTATGGACGTCTGCGTGCACGGAGCGCGTGAGTTCGAGGACGATACGGAGCGTTTCTTTAAGGATCTCGAGAGCGGAGAGCCCATTTCACTGCTTCTGGCACCCGCTTTTAAGGCAAACTATCCCGACGAGTACGATTCGGTTCTCGGCGGACTTAAGAAGCTCGGCGTAAAAAGGATAATCAGCGTTGCCTTCGGTGCCGACATCTGCACCTGGGGCTATTTAAATTACATCAAAGAAAATTCATTCTACGGCGGCATATCACAGCCATGTCCCGCAGTCGTTTCATATATCGAAAGATATCTTCCGGAACTGCTGCCCAAGCTTTTCCCCGTACAGAGCCCGCTCATGTGCGCTGCGATCTATGCCAGGAGGCAGCTCGGCATCACAGACCGTTTCGCATTCATCAGTCCCTGCATCGCCAAAAAGATGGAAATTGAGGATCCTCATAACGAGGGTCTGGTTCAGTATAACGTAACTTTCGAGCATCTGATGCATTATGTGCGCGAGAAAAGTATCACCGGTGAGTCCGCGTGCAGCGAGATAGAATACGGCCTCGGATCGTTTTATCCCACGCCGGGCGGCCTGGCGGAGAACGTCAAATGGTTCCTCGGAGACAATGTTTTCATACGTCAGATCGAAGGTGAGAGACGCCTGTATCAGTGGATGCACCAGAACCGCGAAAAGATCCGGAACAGCTTGACGCCGTTCCTGTTCATCGATGCGCTTAACTGCGACAAGGGCTGCATCTGCGGTACTGCGGTAGATCCGGTTAAATCCGAGACGGACGAGGCGCTGTACGCTCTGTACAGGATCCGCGAGGAATCAAAGAAAAACGACCCCGGCAATGCCTGGTCACGCTGCGATACGCCTGAGGAGCGTCTGGCCAGTTTCAACAGACAGTTCGAGATGCTCGACCTCAACGATTATCTGAGGGGCTATACCGATAAATCGGCAGGATGCGGTTATCTGGTGCCCGACGAAGAGGCCCTGAACGCTATATTTATCAGCATGAACAAGCTGACCGAGGAGTCGAGGCAGATCAACTGTACCTGCTGCGGCTATGACGGCTGCATGCAGATGGCCACCGCGATATTCAACGGCTTCAACCATAAGGAAAACTGCATTTACTACGAAAAAACGATGGTGCATGAGCTCGAGATCGAAAAGGCGATAGCAGAGGAAGCTACTCTCGCAAAGAGCGCATTCCTCGCGAATATGTCGCATGAGATCCGTACACCCATCAACGCCGTTCTCGGCATGAATGAGATGATACTGCGCGAGTCGCGCGACGAGAATGTCATCACTTATTCCGAGCGAATTAAGAGCGCAGGCAGCACACTGCTCGGACTCGTCAACAATATACTTGATCTCTCAAAGATCGAAGCCGGCAAGATGGAGATCGATCCGGTAGATTACGACCTTTCTTCGGTACTGAACGATCTGGTCAATATGATACAGACCAGGGCGGACGATAAGGGCCTCCTGCTGTATCTCGATTTCGACCCCGCGATGCCGAAGCTCCTGCACGGCGATGAGCTGCGCATCAAGCAGATAATCATGAACCTGCTGACCAACGCGGTCAAATATACCGAGCACGGCAGCATCACGTTTAAGGCGGGATTTGAGAAAAAAGACGATGACAGAGTCGTTTTGAGGTTCTCTGTCAGCGATACCGGCATAGGCATAAAACCCGAGGATATCGAGCGGCTGTTTGAGCAGTTCGGCAGGATCGAAGAGAAGCGCAACAGGAATATCGAGGGCACGGGCCTGGGCATGAACATCACCCGGCGACTGCTCGAGATGATGGGGTCGACGCTGAAGGTCGAGAGTGAGTACGGAAAAGGCTCAGTATTTTCGTTCAATCTGGAGCAGAACGTTGTCAAATGGGTGGAGCTCGGCGATTTTAACAGTGCGTACAGGCATGCGGCAGGCGGGCACGAGACATATCATGAGCGGTTTACGGCTCCCGAGGCGGATGTGCTCGTGATCGACGATAATCCGATGAACCTGATCGTGTTCAAGAGCCTGCTAAAACAGACAAAGATCCGTATAGATACGGCCGACGACGGCGACGCCGGTATCGCGCTGGCACTCGGCAAAAAATACGACATCATATTCTTTGACCACATGATGCCCGGAAAAGACGGCATAGAGACGCTGAACGAGCTGCGCAGCCATAAGGACAATCCCAACATCCTGACACCGTCGATATGCCTTACCGCGAATGCTGTCTCCGGGGCTAAGGAGACATATATAGCGGCGGGCTTTGACGATTATCTGACAAAACCGCTCGATCCCGCGAGACTCGAGGAGCTGATAGCGTCGCTACTTCCCGCA